>Ga0116185_1003867_pt1 | contig 12592 bp, 6 predicted proteins | sample AD_JPNNA7_MetaG_FD_89754 | JGI IMG/M metagenome (GOLD analysis project Ga0116185, IMG submission 89754) | Active sludge microbial communities of municipal wastewater-treating anaerobic digesters from Japan - AD_JPNNA7_MetaG | ecosystem: Engineered > Bioreactor > Anaerobic > Digestate | place... | reverse complement strand
TTTTCTCTTTTTAATCAGGAAAAAAATCACCATTAGAAGCACACTCCCAGCCAATATATATATCCACATCGGTGTTTCTTTAAGTTTATAAGGCTTAAATGTAACTGATATTGTCTTTCCTCTTCCGATTTCGTCAAGGGAATATGACCATGTTAAATTATTTCCAGACTTATTAGTTGCGTTATGAGTGATTATTTCCCCTCTTATATTATAATTATATGTAACACGGTATTTGCTGCCTTCTATACCAAATCCTGTAGCCACAGGAGGAATAAACTGCGAAAAAATCTTTTGACCGGAAGCACCATCTTCTAACAGAAATTTTGATTGAGAAAAGGCTTTTATTGTATTCAGTGAATCAACATGACTAAATTTTATATCAATATTTGCGTGTACTGTTGAATCAGTTGAATCTGAATAGGCAGTAATGTTTTTAATTGTTGTAAAGCCAGAAGAAAACTCTTTTCTTATTGAATCGGGATTAAAAATTTCCAGATTCAAAATTGTTGATACTGAACTTGAATCAGAATATTTCATCCAGTAGTTGATTTGCATTTCCCCGGAACCATCCGGATAAATTACTGTGTTCTGAGTATAGTTAAGACAACCAGTAATTAATATTACTGATAGAAAACAGAACGACAATATCTTTTTCAATTCAATATTCCTTAATAATATTTATTAGGTATTTAAATTTATGGAACATTCATAAATTATTCATTATTTTTCGCCTTCAAAATTTAGGAGTATCTAATGCCAACGTATGAATATAAATGCACTAAATGCGGACACAGATTTGAAATTTTTCAATCAATGAAAGATGAGCCATTAACAACTTGTCCGGTTTGTAAAGGTAAGATAAAAAGATTAATAGGAGCCGGTGCTGGACCAATTTTTAAAGGAACCGGTTTTTATCAGACAGATTATAAAAACCCAAGTAACAGTAAAACTAGTAATTCAAAAACTAATAATCAGAGCACAAACAATAAAACTGCATCTGACAAAAAATCTGATATAAAATCTAAAAACAAAGAATGATAGTTTCAGATGCTGTTTAAAAATCGGCACCGATAGAAAAATAAAATATCGGGTCTGAAAAGTGATTAAAATTATAAGCCCAGGCTACATCGAATCTTAACAAGAAGTACAGAAAGAAAACTCTTGCACCAACACCGGTACCCATAAGTAAGTCTTTACTTTTAAAATATCCATTTGAATCTTTATTAAATAATTGCAGCTTGCTGGTATTATCCCAGGCAGCACCTGCATCAATAAACGCAACACCTATAATATTATTAAATAATATTGGCAAAGGTCCCGGGATCAAATATCTGATTAGCGGAAATCTGAGCTCATAATTCATAAGCAGGTATTTTGTACCAATACGCTCGGAATAATTGTAGCCTCTTAAAGGCAATACTGCAGTCAGAAAAGCATAATCGCTAGTTGATTCAATAGGAATTTCTGTAGTTGCAAAAGAACGATTAATCCAGTTTTCTATTCCACCCATAAAAAATCTCTGTGCATTTTCACCACCGGAATATCCACCTGAAAATCTTATAGCAAAAGAATAATCAGTCCAGAATCTTAAATATGTTCTGTAATCTCCGCTCAATGTATAAAAACTTAATCGTTTATTTCCCAATCCTGGATTTCCATAAGCTTCCAATCGATAGCGAGTTCCTTGAATTGGTGCAGTATAACCCCACATAATATTATCGTGTACATAAGCTAATGAAGGTACTATAAATGATGCCTCATCAAGCGGATCAGAAAGATCGTCAAGATTTTCTCCTCTTACATTAAGCCATCCTAAGCCGGCTTCAAAACGGTAAAATCTGTTAAGAGGCAATGAAGCCGATAATGCAAAACCATAGCTTCTGTATCTGAAGAAATTAATATAATTTCCTTTAATAACATTGATAAACCTTGCAGTGTGATAGCCCTGAATGCTATAATTAATTTTACCACTGAGATTATAATATGCTAAACCATAATCCGAATTTTTAAGATCAATTTGTAAACCAGTAACACCAATTAATCTGTGATCACCAAGAATATCGCTAAAACTTAAAACTGTTGTGCCTATTAATCCATAAAATGTACTATAACCCGCATTAGCATAAACCAGGTCAGGCCCAAAAGTTATCTTGTATTTATTTACAAGATAATTTCCATTTTCATCAAGATTGTTTTTGGGAATAAACAACGAATCATTTGCATAGACTTTTTCTTTATTGGTATCAGAAGAGCCAAAAACAAATTTTGAATAATCATTTGAGCTTTTTGCTGATGAAGTATCTGATTCTATTACGTCACCCGTAAATATTTTTATTTGTTCTTCTTTTACTTCTTCCTTTTCATTGGTTTGAGTAATTAATGTATCCTTAATAATACTTTCATCAACTTTTGCATTTCGCTTCTCATCAAGCTTAGAGATGTATAATGTTGGTTTTAAAGTATCTAATTGTGTTTTGGGCTCAAACGGATTATCAAGCATAAAAAGATTAAATACAGATTCGTAAAGTGAAGAGAAAGCCAGTTTCTTACTATCCTTGGATAATGATAGTTGATATAATCCGCTAATCGAATTTGTAATTGGTTTAATTGGTATATCTGTAATCAGAACTGATTTATCTTCACTGGTTAAATCTTTGATATAAATATTGTTTATTCCATTAATATCAGAAATAAAAATCAGTCTTTCTCCGTTAGCTTCTTCTTTGGGTGAAGTTTCATCGCTGTAGGGCAGATCAGTAATTCTAATAATTTTTCTGTCTGAAATATTTAATTTATAAATATCTTTTTGTGAGTAGTTATGATCAGATATCTTAAAATCCTTACCGATTTTGCTTTCATCAAGATAATCACCTCTATCAGAAACAAAATAGATCGCTTTATCATCGTGAGACCAGGCAGGATCAGAATCACTGAATATATCATTTGTAAGATCTGTAAGCTCCTTGGTTTCAAAATTATAGATATAAATATCAGACTGTTTTGAAGTCTGACCAACAAAAGCCAGATATTTTCCGTCATTGGACCAGGTAACACTTTCGATAGATTCTAAATCAAATTCCAATGTTTCTCTTTCATCTTCTTCAAGATCAAAAATATATATTACATCAAAGCCGCTGTGTTCAGCAGAAATTGCAATTTTGTTTCCATCGGGTGACCAGGTTAAACCCGGTGTTAAAATATTTAATTCTTCAAAATCCGGCGTCTGATTTCCTTCCGCAAGCGGGCCAGTAGTTTTTCCGGTTATTACATCCATAATATATAAACCGAAATAATAATCTCTGTTCGAGATAAAAGCTATTTTATCACCTTGTGGTGAGAGCGCGGGAGAAGTATTATAAAACCCTTTGTCTTTTTCAGGATTGGTTAAACGTTTCGCAAAATCTACAGGATCATCTCTTAAGGCAACATCAGGCCAGAAAGTTTTTTTAATTTCTTTTTTCCATCGCTGACCAAGTTCTTTTATATCTATGCCAAGTGTTGCTTTAAATCCTTCTTCAACATTGCCAATGCCTTTTATTTTATTAAGCAATTCACCTATCTTTTCTGTACCGTATTTATTAGCGATATAATAAAAAACCGACTGACCACCACGATAGGCAAAATAATTATCCAATCTGTTTATATCGGGTAAATATTCGTTGACAGCAGCATCACGGATAAACATATCTGTATCAACATCCCAGCCCAATGCTTCATATTCTGCAAGACCTTCATTAAACCATAATGGAAACTGAAGAGATATATTATTTGATATTATATTCTGAATTGATCCACCAAAAAACATGTCATTCATTACAGCATGAACAAGTTCATGATGAACCAGGTGCCTGAATTGTTTATATGATCCGGTAAACTGAACTACAACTCTGTTCTTAAAAAGTTCAGTAAAGCCCTGAACACCTTCTGATAAATATTCATCAATTACATTTGTTTCCTGAAATTCATTCTGTGAATTAAAAATAATTAAAGTAATTCTGCTGTTTATACGGTAATTAAAAGCATCTTGAATTGACGTTAAAGCATCTTCAGCTGCTTTTGCAGCAAACTCAGTTATTGTTTCACCGCCCTGATTAAAATAAATATCAAAATGTTTAGTTTGTATGTAATACCAATCATAGTCTTTGATATGCAGCTTGTTTTTTCCAAACTGTGCAAACACAGCAGTTGAAAAAAACACAACAATAGTCAAAATTATTTTGAGTGGTCTCATTTTTAATCCTTTGAATCAACAATTATAAAATCTAATTCTGATCTTTCTTCATCAACACGAATAAGTCTGACATTAACCTTATCACCTAAACGATATTGTTTCTTTGTTCTCTTTCCAATTATAGCATATTTTTTTTCATCGTGTTCATAGTAATCATCATCTAAATCACGTAATCTTACTAATCCTTCAGCAAGTATATCTGTAAGTTTAACAAAAATTCCAAAATTAATTATACCAGAAATTATTGCTGAAAATTCATTTCCCAGATGATTTTTAAGATATTCAATCTGCTTTATTTTAGTACTTAATCGTTCCGCTTCTACAGCATTTCTTTCCGTTGCAGATATATTGTCGCAAATTTCTTCCAATTGTTCAAGTGAATAAATTTCTCCCCTTTTATTATTAAGATAATAAAACAACAATCTATGCACAATCAAATCACTGTACCGTCTTATTGGCGAGGTAAAATGAGTGTAGTACTTAAATCCAAGTCCATAGTGTCCAATGTTCTGTGTTGAATAAACAGCTTTTGCCATCGAACGAATTGCCAACTCATTAATCAGTGCTTCCTCTTCTTTACTTTTTACCTGATTTAATAAATTCTGGAAGCTTGCTGATTTAGACGAGGAATCCGGATCGAATGAATATCCCAGTGTTTTTACAAATCTCGAAAACTCAATTATTTTTTCCTTATCGGGTAAATCGTGAACCCGATAAACAAATGGCTTAACTGGTCCCGTTTTGCCGGAAGAAATATGGCAAGCAACTATTCTATTAGCCAGCAGCATAAACTCTTCAATAAGCATATTACTTTCCTGAGTTTTCTTGATTGCAATACTAACTGGCATTCCATTTTCATCAAGTTCAAATTTTACTTCGGGAGAAATAAAATCAAACGAACCCTCACGCATTCTTTTCTTTCTGAGTATCTGCGCAATCTTATTAAGCAAAAGTAAATCCTCAGAAAAAGCACCATTACCTTGTTCAATAATTTTTTGTGCTTCTTCGTAAGTAAATCTTCTCTTACTATTAATTATAGTTCTGTCAATTTTATAATCAACAACTTTTCCTCTTAGCGTTATCTGAACTATTACAGAGTAAGTAAGACGATCTTCATTCGGAATCAGTGAACAGATCTGATTAGATAATTTTTCAGGCAGCATTGGAATTACTTTACCAACAAAATAAACACTGTTTCCTCTTGAGTTTGATTCCTGATCAAGTGCAGAACCCTTTTTTACATAGTAAGAAACATCTGCGATATGAATTCCGATTGAGTAATTCCCATTTTCCAATTTTTCAACTGATAATGCATCATCAAAATCTTTAGCATCATCAGGATCAATAGTAAAAACATTTTTATCGCGGTAATCAATTCTATTATTGATTTCATCTTCAGAAATATTACCTAATATTTTATCAGCTTCTGTTAATACTGATTTAGGAAATTTATATCTCAAATTAAATTCTCTTGAGAGAGAAAGAATCTCAGCATCAACGGAACCAGCCTTTCCATAAACTTCAATTATTTCCCCTTCAGGATTAAGCATAGAACTATCCCAGGATAAATTTCCGACAACAACTTTATCTCCTGTTTTAGCACCGCTAAGATGTGTTTTATTGATATAAATATCCCTTTGAATATTTGGATCATCGGGTGAAATGAAGTAAAAGGAATTGGATTTTTTTAATTTGCCAACATATTCTTTTCGTTTTCTTTTAATGACCTTTATAATTTGTCCTTCAAGGTTTTTCCCTTTTTGTTTGGCAAATAATTCAACTTCAACTATATCACCATCAAGTGCAGCACCTAAATTTCCTGATGAAATAAAAATATCATTAATATTTTCATTGTTGATTATAACAAATCCATAACCATTTTTATTCATCTCTAATCTGCCGGTAAGCTTATTGGTTGATGGCATTTTATTAAGCTGATATCGTTTACCTGTTCTTATTAAAAAACCTTCTTCTTCAAGCTTATGTAATGCGGCTTTCAGAGATGCGTATTCATGTTCGGAAGTAAAACCGAGTTTTTTTGATATGTCTTTTGATTTATATCCCCTGCCCTGATTGCGATTAAAAAACGCCTTTAATTCTTTTTTCATTAAAATTCAAAATTATATTTTAATCCGCCTTCAAAGAATAAAGGATTATTAAATGAAGATGATTCATTTTCAGATTCTTTTCTCTCAAGACGCAGTTGAAATCTTTGAGTTAATGGATATTCAAGTCTGATATTTGCACGGCTAAGATCCTGAAGCACTTCGGTTGATCCTCCGATTTCATAACGAAGATTGCCGGCTCTTCCAATTAAATTGAATTTTGTTTCTGTGGCAGTTTGTCTCAATTGAAAATCTTTGACATAATCGCTGAAATACTGATTCAGCACACTTCCAATTAATGAGCCTGCAAGGGAGGTTGCTGTTGATGCAAACAGATTCTTATCTTGTTCTGTAACGTTTTCATCGTTTGGAAATTTACCTTGCAAAATAAAAAACATTGCATCAGTAACATTTTTGCTTGGATCTTTTTTGTCCTCATCAATATTCTGTCTGCCCATATAAACTCCAACATTATCTTCATCAGCGATAAAGTTTTTATTCAGTTCACTCAACGGACCTTTTAATTTTATTTTAACAGCAACTTCCTGTTCAGTTTGCCCGGTAGTGCTGCCTGGCGGAGTGTAGTAATCTTTATAAGTTGAAGTTATATTGACTATCGGATCATCAATCTTATCAAATTTAATATTTCCGGTAGCATTAAATGATTTAATAAAGCTTAGAGATGATCCCGGTAAAAGAGTAAGTTCACCGCCGGATTTTTGTTTTCCATCAATTGACTGCAGAAAGAAATCACCGCCGAGTAATACTAAAAGTTTCTGATCAAGTTCTTTGGATAATAACACTACTACCTCTGCTTCATTTACCAGTTTAATATCAATAGTATAATTAAATTTTGTTGAAGCTACTGTATTGTTGTTAATACTGTCTTTTTTAATACGCGCAGAAATGATACTATCAAGTTCAGACTCAAGCAGATCACGGACAATATCTTTTTCTTCGTATCTATAAATAAATCCTGCTGAACTTGAATAAGCAGAACTGCTTAACGGAACAATTAAATCGGCAACTGTAACATCAATCGGTAAATTCAGATATGAATTATTTTTATTTGCAGAATATGTAATTGCATCTCTGATTCTGAGTGCAACATCCCCATAAACAATAGGGCTTGCAGTTTTAGAAATCTGATCCAGCACTTTAAGATCGCCTGCAATAGCCAGATAAGTTGAATCAAGTTTAAATTCTTTTAATTTAACAAATCCGCTTCCTGTTAAAGTGCCGCCGTTCTTTGTTCCGGGAGCATTTTTCAATTCAATTTTTTCAATTGTAACATCTTCATCATCAATCCAAACCTTTGTCTGCAGATCATAATCAAGATTATTATTCGTTACTTTAAATGATGCATCATTAATACTGAAATATCCTATTGCAATCGGCTGTGACAATGTTCCTGATAAATCAATTTCGGTTTCCAGTTTGCCTTTTTTAAATTGAACAAAAGGAATAATATCTTTTAATGAACTTAGATCAAATTCATCTGATTCAATTGAAAGACTGATCGATCTTTCAGCTCTGTCAACACTATCTGATGAAGCAGAGAGTGTTAATGGTATATATCCGTTTATAGAAAGTGCAGGATCATTAAAATTAAGAGTTGAATCAAGAAGCCTGATATCAGTATTTAACGAATTATTACTATAATCAAACACCGAAAAGAGTGATCCGAAATTACTATTACCGTAAGTAATGTTTTCTACAGAAGCATTAATTTTAAAAAGGGGATCGGATAAATTACCCGTAAGTGATCCTGAAAAATTAATATCAGATTTAATTTTCCGCTCTGGTTTTCTGGCTAACAAACCTTCTATGATTTTTTCACCTTTAAGAGATTTTAAAGTAATATCTGCTTCGTGATATCCTTCAAATCCCGTTTCACCGGATATTTTGAATTCGCCCCCAGCTATATCTAAAAGGAATCTATCAAATGAAATTGCTTTGTTATCGTATGCAAGCTGTATGTTTCCGCTGTTTTTAATTTCCAATGCATTAAAGATTATTTGTAATGCCGGTATATCCAGTATTAATCTTCGATCATCAACTTTAACATCGGCAGATAAATCTGCTTTTAAGTTTTTTTCGAAATCCATTTTTATTCTGGAAGTCATCTTGTTATTATCAATATCCAGTTCCGCATTAAGATCATATAAGTTACTGCCTGCATAAATACGATCTGAGGTTAACTTCAAGCCAGCATTCAATAAGTCCTGATCGTTAGAGTTTATCCTGTTACTTAAAACAAAATCCAAAGAGGTGTTAATTAAAAAATAAACATCTGTGTTATTCCAGAACTTAACATATCCAAAATCAGAATCCATATCTAATGAAAGCTGTTCATCTTTACTGCTCATCTTACCGCTCACCAAGCCATCCAGTTCCAAAGTATTTTTACCGAAAGCTATTTTTACAGATTCTTTAAAATCCAGAAGATATGTAAAAGCAAAGTCCTGTAGTTTCTCATTTAATCCATTCTCAACTAAAATATTCTGTTGTGAACTAACTGAGTCATTATTAAAAACACTCAAGTATCTTTCTGTAATATTTTTATTTAAAATTTCTGCTTCCTGTGCAAAAACACTCCCAAGGGTTGTTAATTTAAAATTACCATTAATAGTAAAATCAGCTATATCGGATATAAGATTAATAATTTTATTTCCATTATCATTTCTTCTTACATCAAGGATTAATCGTGTGCTATCAATATTAAAATCCGAAAACTTTGTATCCTGAATATCCGTAACTAAAAATAAATCAATGCTATCAGGATCAAAGCCCTGTCCACTCAAATCAAATGAAAGATTGATAGCTGATTCAAATGATGGATCGTTAAGGAGTCGGGCAAGATTAATTTCATTTAATTTGCCTTTAACTTCATAAGAAGGATCATCAGGATTGGTAAAATCTACATTAGCATTTAATAGTGCTGAAGTAGAATCACCACTGAAATAAATTGAAGAATTTATTACTCCATTTTCGGCTTTTGAATTAATTTTCAGATCCCGTAAAAAGCTTCCTCCAAATACTGATGAACCTGCATCAAGAGCTAATTCCATATTCATTTTGTTTGGATCGAAACCTGCTCCGCTTATTGTTATCTGTGAATTAACATTTGTAGGAATGGAAATGAAGGAAGATAAATCAAGTTTTGATGTTTTTAATTTAATATCGTATAACATATCTGCAGGTCTCAGATCTAACTTTGCATCGCCTGACAGATTACCCAAGTCAGTTCTGAGTGCAAACTTAGAATCAAAATTTAACGGACCTCCCTTATAACTTAAAGTATCAAATTTAACAACACCGAGCATTGTATATTCAGGTAAGTCCAAACCTGCAAGAAGCTTATTTGGATCAGCAGGATCCAGGTATGAATCATTTAAGCTTACATCAAAAAACATATTGTCAAAATCAAGAAGATTTTTAAGATTTGCTTTTCCCAATAACCTGGTATTGTTATAAAGGACCTCCATATATTTAATTTGTAAATCACTTAATGTACCTGATGCTTCAATTTGTGCTGCAATAGAACCCTTAAGCATATCCATCGGAGGAACAAACGTCGAGATATCAGCAAAATTTAAATTTGATGCATCAAGACTTATCCTGACTGGTGCTTCGGCTAATGTTTTAGTTGAAAAATTATTCAGAAAATCCACACCTAAAACTGCTGCATTAATTTCAACATCGGATTCATCAGTTTTCAAACGAAGTTTATTTATACCCGCAAGATTCGGAGTTATTAAAAATGTTCCTGAAAAACTTTTCAATTGAAAAACAGTAAAGTTTGGTGAGAAAGAAAAATCATCTATTGTTAATCTGTAATTGTATTTATTCAAATCAGCAAAAGCATTCAGTTTCAGGTTCAGGTCTTTAATTCTCAGATCGTTTGTATTGATATCCGGATAAGATTCAGTACTACCGATTTTATCAAATTTCTGCAAAGAAAAATCCACATTGGTAAGAGCAAAATCTGCTACTTCAATTGTAAAGGGAAACTCCGATGTCGTTGTATCTTCAGGTTCATCAGAAGAAGGAAACATTTTTAGAAGATTTAATTGACCATCTTCTTCTTCGATTAATTTTATACGTGCATCTTTCAGTTCAAATTTTCTTACGTAAATATTTTTAAACAAAATTTTAAGCGGACTGGTTCTGAGTTCTATTTTACCGGCTGAAACCACCGTATCATTTTGTAGAGTAGATAATGTCGTGTTTTTAATTATCAGCGATGTAAATATCGTTCCTTCAATTTCCCCGATTGAAAGTTTACCGTTTATTTCATCATTAACTGTTTCAACCACAAAATCACGAAGCCAGCTTTTAAAGAAAGAAGTTTGAGAAACTCCAAAGAAGAGCATCAACAGCATAAAGATAAACAAAAAGGTAAAGATGAAAATGTTTACGCCGTAACGTAAAGCCTTTCTGCCTTTACCGATTATTCTGGTTTCTTTTTCTTGTGACTTTTCTTTTTTCACTGGTCTTAAAAGCGCTCTTTTATAAGTTGAATAATTTTAGAAGTAGATTGATCATTCACAAATTTGATTGTTTTAACTTCACCTCCGTTTGCCTCTACTATATCTCTGCCAACAATTTTATCGATCGACCAATCTGCACCTTTTACCAGTATATCAGGAATTAATTCATTAATAATTTCTGCAGGAGTATCTTCTTCAAAAAAAGTTACATAATCCACAGGCTTAAGATTTGAAACTATAAATGCTCTTTCTTCCTGTTTTAATATTGGTCTTTTTTCTCCCTTAATTCGTTTTATCGATTGATCTGTATTTAATGCAACAATAAGTATATCGCCCATCTCTTTTGCTTTAACAAGATAATCAACATGTCCGGAGTGAATTAAATCGAAACAACCATTTGTAAACACAACTTTTTTATTTGAGTTTTTTAACTGAATTCTTATCTCTTTTATTTCTTTACGCGATTTGATATTACTCATTTATTTTCTCTGATAATTGTATCAAACAGTTTATCAATTTCAATCGGAACAATTCCAACTTCTTCACAAACCAATCCGCCCGCATAATTAGCAAGATAAGATGCTTCATAAATATCTGCCCCGGCTGCAAGTGCAATTGTTAATGTTGATATAACCGTATCACCTGCACCGGATACATCTGCAACTTTTCTTGCTTTTGTTGGCATTCTCATTTCAGGTTTGTTTTTTTCAAAAACAGCAATACCGCCTTCACCCAGAGTTAATAAAACATTTTTTGCATTTAGTTTTTTTAATAATTCATTTCCGGCAAAAGAAATATCCTTATCTGTTTTTATTCTTACTCCAAGAACATCCTCAGCTTCTTTTCTGTTTGGTTTGAATACGGTAACATTTTTGTATTCGAAAAAATTATTAAACTTTGGATCTACTGTAATTATAACACCATTCTTATTAGCCAGCTTTATCAATTGTTTAATTAAAGAAGAAGATAAAACTCCTTTATTATAATCCTGAAGAATAATTCCATCTAAATTTTTAATAATGGAACTTACATACTCAAATATTTTATTTTGAATATTCTTATTCAGCACTTCCTTGTTCTCTTTATCAATCCGAACAATGTGCTGGCTGTCTGCTATTACTCTTGTTTTAGTTGTTGTTGGTCTTGAATCATCTTCAATTATTCCGTTGCGATTAATCTTCTGTTCATTTAATAATGAATTAAAAACAGTACCATAACTATCATAGCCAATAACACCAACCGGTTCAGCAATGCCGCTTAAAGTAGTAATATTAAGAGCACAATTTGCTGCACCGCCAAATCTGTATAATTCATTCTCAACCTCAAGCACAGGAACAGGTGCCTCGGGAGATATTCTTTTTACATCGCCCCAGAAATAAATATCAAGCATCATATCGCCAATTACAGCAATACGTTTACCTTTTAGGTTTTTCTTTAATTCGAGCAATCTCTTGGTAGATACCTTACTTATTTTCATTGTTAAACCAGAATAGTTAATAAATTCGGGTCAAAAATAACTATAAATAAAATGCCTAAAAAGAGGCGATAAAAGTAGCAAAACAAATAACTGGTTTTTACAGATATTATGTGGCGTGTTTAACAACAAACCCAATTCCTTTTTAACAACAAACCCAACCTCTTTAAGAAATTGGGTTTGTGAAAGTAACATTTTACTTGAGCAGCATCATCTTCTTGGAGGAAATGTATTCGCCGGATTGTAATTTATAGATGTAAACACCGCTTGCAAGTTTACTTGCATCAAA
>Ga0116185_1003866_pt1 | contig 12592 bp, 7 predicted proteins | sample AD_JPNNA7_MetaG_FD_89754 | JGI IMG/M metagenome (GOLD analysis project Ga0116185, IMG submission 89754) | Active sludge microbial communities of municipal wastewater-treating anaerobic digesters from Japan - AD_JPNNA7_MetaG | ecosystem: Engineered > Bioreactor > Anaerobic > Digestate | place... | reverse complement strand
TACGCGTATATTTACTTTTTTACGAAGCGATAAAACCATGGAAGAAATGTGTTGTGCAATGCGCATTCGTTCTTCCAAATCTTTATTAATAAGACGTTCGTCGGAAACTGGAAAATCTGTTAAGTGGATTGATTCCGCTTTAAATCGGGACGAAACCTTGTTTAAATCTAAAAATAATTGGTCACTAAAAAACGGTGCTATTGGCGATGATAGTTGTGCTAGCGTTTCCAAGCATGAATATAATGTTTGATAAGCAGATATTTTATCGAGGGTATATTCTCCTTTCCAGAATCTACGACGACATAAACGAACATACCAATTGCTTAAATGTTCATCAACAAATTCGGAAATATATCTTCCTGCTTTTGTTGGTTCATATTCTGCGTAAGCGTCATCTACATTTTTAATTAACGAATGTAATAACGATAAAATCCATTGGTCAATTTCAGGACGTTTTTCAATAGATATCTCTGGTTCCGAATAACAAAAACCATCTATATTGGCATAAATAGAAAAGAAGGTGTAGGTGTTATAAAGTGTGCCAAAAAATTTCCGTTGTACTTCTTGTACGCCTTCCTTATCAAATTTTAAGTTATCCCAAGGTTGTGAGTTCGTAATCATATACCATCGGGTGGCATCGGGTCCGTATTTTTCGATTGTTTCAAATGGATCTACCCCATTTCCAAGTCGTTTCGACATTTTATTTCCTGCTTTGTCGAGAACCAATCCATTCGAAATAACGTTTTTAAATGCAACCGAATCAAAGAGCATGGTGGCAATAGCGTGAAGTGTAAAAAACCACCCTCTTGTTTGATCAACCCCTTCGGCAATAAAATCGGCCGGAAAATAGGTGTTTAAAGTGTCTTTATTTTCAAAAGGATAATGAAACTGTGCATATGGCATAGACCCCGAATCAAACCATACATCAATTAAATCGGGTTCACGAAACATTTTTTTACCGGAATCGGATACTAAAATAATATCATCTACATAAGGTCGGTGAATGTCGAAAGCACTATAATTTTCTTTCGTGAAATTAGAAGGAATAAAAGTTTTTAAGGGGTTTTCATTCATAAACCCTGTTGCTACAGATTTTTCAATTTCAACTTTTAATTCCGCTACCGATCCAATAATTATTTGTTCGGTTTTATCTTCCGATGTCCATACAGGTAAGGGAATCCCCCAGAATCGGGAGCGAGAAAGATTCCAGTCAACCAAATTTTCGAGCCAGTTTCCAAAACGTCCGGTACCAGTAGATTCGGGTTTCCAATTAATCGTTTTATTCAACGCAAGCATTCTTTCTTTTAAAGCAGTTGTTTTTATAAACCAAGAATCAAGTGGATAATACAAAATGGGTTTATCAGTACGCCAACAATGAGGGTATGAATGTTCGTATTTCTCGGCTTTAAAACATTTATTTTCTTTCTTCAATTTAACAACAATGTCAATATCTACATTGGTTTCTTTTCCAGAAGGATCATACTCAGGTTTTACATATCGTGTAGCAAATTCGCCCATATTTTCTGTAAAACGTCCTTGTTTATCAACAAGGGTTAATGCTCCAATTTTAAAAAGCCGATTCATCCTAAAATCGTCGGCACCAAAGCTGGGAGCAATATGTACAATTCCTGTTCCATCTTCGGTAGTAACAAAATCGCCTATTACAACCCGAAAAGGATCTCCTTCTTCAGGCTGAACATAAGGCAAAAGCTGTTCGTAGCGAATGTTTTCCAGTTCTTTTCCTTGAATTTCGGCAATTATTTCAAAAGGAATATTTTTTTGTCCGTTTTCGTAATCAGCTAGTTTTAATTCAGCATTTTTTTCAGGAAAATGAACATGCATTAAATCTTTTGCACAAATTACGGTAATGGGCTTATTTGTATATGTGTTGTATGTTTTAATAATAACATACGAAATGTTTGCTCCAACCGCCAATGCAGTGTTGGAAGGCAATGTCCAAGGGGTTGTGGTCCATGCTAAAAAGAAAAGATCCCCATGTATATTTTTAAATAATTTTTCTGATTTCTCGTTGCGCACAACTTTAAATTGGGCAATGGCCGTAGTATCTTTAACATCTTTATAACAACCCGGAAGGTTTAATTCATGCGAACTAAGACCGGTTCCGGCGGCAGGAGAATATGGTTGAATCGTATATCCTTTATATAACAAGTCTTTTTGGTGTAATTGTTTTAGTAAATACCATACCGATTCAATATATTTATTTTCGAAAGTGATATACGGTTCATTTAAATCTACCCAATAACCCATTTCTTTGGTTATTTCATCCCACTGGTCTTTGTACTTCATTACTTCTTTCCGACAAGCGTTGTTGTAATCCGCTACCGAAATGGTTTTTCCAATATCTTCTTTGGTAATTCCAAGCGTTTTTTCTACCGCAATTTCAATAGGTAGTCCGTGGGTATCCCATCCGGCTTTTCTTTTTACTTGAAAACCTTTTAATGTTTTATATCTACAAAAAATATCTTTAATGGAACGTGCCATAACATGGTGAATTCCGGGCATGCCATTGGCCGAAGGAGGTCCTTCAAAAAACACAAATTGTGGTTTGCCTTCTCTAAGAGCAATACTTTTTTCAAAAATATTTTCTTTTTCCCAGAATGTGCGAATATTTTTTCCGGTTTGCGTAAGATTAAGCTGCTTGTATTCTGCGTATTTTTGTTTCATTTCAGTCGGTTATAAAATAAGATAAAGTTTGCAAAGGTATAAAAAAGCAACAAATTTTTAAAAATAGGTTTTATAGATATGTTTTAATACCGAAAACATATATGTTATCGGCATTACCATTGTAAAATTTAAAATTTCCGTTGGATTATTTTAAATTTTACAATTGGTATAACAAATGTAAAATGTTAATATTTTATTAATTTAGCATTTCTAATTTAGAAGTTGACCATTGATAAATAAAGAATCCATACAAAATATAATTGAAACCGCTCGTATAGAAGAGGTAATAGGGGATTATATTTCCTTAAAGAAAAGGGGCGTCAATTTATTGGGACTTTGTCCGTTTCATACCGAAAAAACGCCGTCTTTTACTGTTTCTCCAACCAAAGGAATATATAAATGTTTTGGTTGTGGAAAATCAGGAAATGCCGTCAATTTCTTAATGGAACACGAGCATCTTTCTTATCCTGATGCGTTGCGATATTTGGCTAAAAAATATTTTATAGAAATAGAAGAAGATAAAGAGAAACCTTCTTCCTTCCAATCACAAGCAGAAAACGAGAAAGAAAGCATGTTGCATTTGACTTCTTTCGCACAACAATTTTTTACCAAAACATTATTAGAAACACCCGAAGGAAAAGCCGTAGGACTTTCATATTTTAAAGAAAGAGGATTCGACGAAAAAACAATCGAAAAATTTCAATTAGGGTATAGTCCGCAGGCATGGGATGGCCTTACTGCCAGCGCTATTGAGAATGGTTACCAAAAAGAATATCTCATTCAAACAGGCTTGTCTATACAAAAAGAAGATCGCTTCTATGATCGTTTCCGAGAACGAGTTATTTTTCCTATTCATAATATATCGGGAAGAGTTATTGCTTTTGGCGGAAGAACATTATCAACGGAAAAAACAATTCCTAAATATGTAAATTCGCCCGAATCACCTATTTACCATAAAAGCAATGTGCTGTATGGTATTTTCTTTGCTAAAAGCGCCATTATTGCTCAAAATAATTGTTATTTAGTAGAAGGCTATACCGATGTAATTTCGTTGAATATGGTCGGTATCGAAAATGTAGTCGCTTCTTCCGGCACGTCGTTAACAGTAGAGCAAATAAGATTAATTCGAAGATACACCCCTAATATTACTATTCTGTACGATGGGGATGCTGCCGGTATTAAGGCATCTTTCCGTGGAATAGATATGATATTAGAAGAAGGGATGAATGTAAAAATAGTCTTATTCCCAAATGGAGAAGACCCCGACTCTTTTGCACGTAAAAAAAGACCACTCGAAGTTCGTGATTTTATTAAACAACAGGCAAGCGATTTTATTACGTTTAAAACAAAATTACTCACCGCCGAAACCGCCAACGACCCTATTAAAAAGGCAAACCTCATTAAAGAAATTGTAGGAAGTATCGCAATTATACCCGATGAAATAATTCGGTCTGTTTATATACGCGAATGTAGTGCTGCTATGAAAATGCAGGAACTAACATTGATTAATGAATTAAATAAGCTTCGTAGGAACAAATCATTAAAAAAATCTGCGGAAATAGCCGAAGATCAAGAAATATCGACCGGAACAGAATATTTCCCGCAAGAAAATTATGAAATAGAAGAAGATAATACAAAAAACCTTGAAAATGAAATCATCTCTTTTCTTCTGAATTCTGGAAAAGAAAAAATAAATGTAGGGTTAACGGATGAAAACGGACAAACAAACGAAGAAGAAATATTCTTGGCGGTATATATTATAGACGAATTAAAAAAAGATGATATTCGGTTTCAAGATCCAATATTGCAACAAATTTTAGACGAATATGAAATAAAAATAAAAGAAGGAATGGTGCCCGATGCGAAGTATTTCATCAATCATTCGAATCGGGAAATGTCATCTGCAATTATCGACATTGAATCTAATAATTCGCAGCATCAGCTTGCTAATTGGAATAAACATCGAATAATGGTAGTAAAAGAAGAAGATGATTTAATCAAATCGATGCTTAAAAAAATTATTAAATTAAAGTTAAGTATTGTTTCGAAAATGATAAATAAAATAATGGAAGATATGAAGAAACAAACAACAGACGATGAATTACAGCGTTCGCAACAAGAATATATGAAATTAAAAAATTTACAAAAACATTATGCAGAAACACTTTCTATTATAGTTTTAAAATAAAAGGGAGCGTAGTTAAAATAGGAAAATAAACACAATCATTTGTAGAAATACCGTAATTATTGATTAAATTTGTAAAAAATGAAATACAATGATTAAAAATAAAAATATGGGCTCAGTAGATAGAATAATTCGACTAATTATTGCTATTGTATTTTTAGTTTTAATAATGCTAGGAGTTATTAAAGGAATAGGAATTATAGTAACTTCAATAATAAGTGCATTTTTTATTTTCACCCTTATATTTAGCTATTGCCCACTGTATGCATTAGTCGGTATACATACCCTTAGAACAAAATCGGGAGTAGATATATAATAGGTTTTATAAATTATTTCTTTTTTTTAGAAAAAAAGTGCGTAGTATTTCTGCACATTCTTTTTCTAAAACACCTCCTATTACTATTGTTGTTGGATGTATTATTTTATTCGAATATTTCGAGAAGCCTCTTTTTTCATCTTTAGCTCCATATACAATTTTACTTATTCTTGTCCAGTACGAAGCACCGGCACACATTACGCAAGGCTCTAGGGTAACATAAAGAATACAATCGGTTAAATATTTTCCGTTAAGATGGTTTGCAGCCGATGTAAAAGCTTGCATTTCCGCATGGGCAGTAACGTCGGTTAATCGTTCGGTATAATTAAAAGAACGAGCTATTATTTTATTTTGACAAACAATAACAGCACCTATAGGGATTTCCTCTTCTATGAATGCCTTTTGAGCTTCTTTCATAGCTTCTTTCATGAAAAATTCATCGGAATATGCTAAACTCATTTTATAAGGGAATTATATTATATAAACAAAATGTAAAATTATATGAATGCAACGTATTAATATATTAAAAATAAAAAATTCTCTTTTAAAATCATTTTTCCCTCATTTTTCCTCAAATTTTTTCAAAAATAAGATAAATTTAGCATTAAATAAATAGGAAATAAAAAAAATAGCATTAAAAAATAAATATAACATATTGTAAATAAATATGATATAAACAATAAAGGATATAAACAATCACATTTATGCTGAAATAATGGGAAAGATAAAAATATAAATTATGTAAATAACAGAAAAACAAGAATATACAAATTGTTAAAAAAAAAAGTATTAAAAAATGTTAATAATTTTGTAAACATTTATATATTTGTCCAATTCATTAAAGAATGATAACGAAAATTAAACACCAAAATTATTTTTTAACTAAAAACTACAAAGTATGAGAAAAATTATCCTATTAATGGGAACATTTCTTTTGTGCTCATCTATGCTGCTTGCCCAAAAAACAATAACGGGTAAGGTAACAGGCACTGAAGATGGGAGTGCGCTACCTGGAGTAACGGTCGCAGTAAAAGGCACAACAACCGGTACAATAACAGATTTGGAAGGTAATTATAAAATTACCGTACCTGCAGGATCAAACACATTGGTATTTACCTTTGTGGGAATGAAAACGCAGGAAGTAGAAATTGGAACCAAAACAAGTGTTGATGTCGCACTTGAACCCAGCGCTACACAATTGGAAGGCGTTGTTGTAACAGCACTTGGTATTTCCCGTGAAAAGAAATCCCTAGGATATGCAGTACAAGATGTAAAAGGAGAGGAATTAACAAAAGCGAAAGAAAACAATATTGTTAACTCACTTAGTGGTAAAGTTTCTGGTATTCAAGTTACCAATTCTTCCGGTGGTGTGGGTGCTTCTTCTCGTATTGTTATTAGAGGAGCAACTTCTTTAAACAAATCTACAGAACCTTTATTCGTTGTGGATGGTGTTCCTGTAAATAATAAAGAATTTGGAAGTGGAGATGGTTTTGGTGGTGCCAATAGAGGAAATGGAGCTGCCGATATTAATCCCGACGATATTGAAAGTGTTACTGTATTAAAAGGTGCAAACGCAGCAGCTATGTACGGTTCACAAGCAGGAAATGGAGTTATTCTTATTACTACTAAATCGGGTTCTTTAAGCTCGAAAAAAGGAAAATCGATGGGAATCGAAGTAGGTAACTCAACGATGTTTGAAAAACCATTAAGACTTCCTGATTATCAAGATAAATTCGGACAAGGTGCTGAAGGTGTATTTTCGTATGTTGATGGTGCAGGTGGTGGAATAAAAGACGGTGTTGATGAAAGCTGGGGTCCAAAATTGGATGTTGGTTTAATGATACCTCAGTACAATTCACCTAAAGATGGAGCCGGTAATTATACTCCTACACCTTGGATTTCTGCTCCCGATAACGTGAAAGATTTTTTAGAAACAGGAGTAACTACAACTACTAATTTTGCATTACAAGCTGGTACAAACACCGCTAATTTTCGTTTAGGTTATACAAACCTTTATCAAAAAGGGATGCTTCCTAATACTAACTATAAGAAAAATACCATAAATATAGGAGGTGTTGCTAGTCCTGTTGAAAAACTAACTATTAACGGAAACGTAAGTTATGTAATGGCAAATAGTGATAACATGCCTAGTGGAGGATATGATGCACAAAACGTAATGCAACAATTTATTTGGGCTGCTCGTCAAGTGTATTATCCCGATTTAAAAAATTATACAAATCCCGATGGCTCAAAATATAATTGGAATTATAATTTCCACAATAATCCTTATTTTACCCTCTACGAAAATTTAAATACAATAGATAGAGATAGAATAACAGGAAGTACAAAAATAAGCTATCAAGTATTAAAGAATTTAAATGTATTCTTAAGAACAGGGATGGATGCTTATAATAACTTAAATACAGCCAGAGCTGCTTGGGGCGATATGGACAATCCTTATGGATATTATAACGAACAACTTTCTACATTTAAACAAATTACAAACGATTTTATTGCGTTGTATGATACTAAATTTTCGGAAGATTTTACATTAAATGCTACATTCGGTGGTACTCGTAGAAACGAAACAACACACTTAACTGCTGGTTATGCAGACGAACTCGCAATTAAAGGCTTATACACCATCGCTAATTCCAAAATTCCAATTGTTTCAACTAGTAGAATTGAAAGAAAAGCGGTTAATTCTTTATATGCAAGTGCATCTTTAGGATATAAGAGTGCATTATATTTCGATGTTACATTTCGTAATGACTGGTCAAGTACTTTGCCTGCCGAAAATAATTCTTATCCCTATCCTTCATTTAGTTTGAGTAGTATCTTTACCGATTTATTAAAAATGGAATCGAAAACCTTAACTTATGCAAAAGCTAGAATTAGTTGGGCTCAAGTAGGAAACGATACAGATCCGTATAAGTTATTACCTATATTTGCATTCGGAAGTCCATGGAGTGGAGGTGAAATTTCTAAAACATTAACGGTTCCTAATACTTTACCTAATAGTACATTAAAACCAGAGAAAACAACATCTATAGAAGGTGGTATTGAATTAAAATTCTTTATGAACAGAGTAAGCTTAGATATGGCTTATTATAATAATAAAACAATCGACCAACTTCTAACCATTCCTGTTTCTGCTGCTTCAGGATATTTAGCTAAAAGTATCAATGCCGGTAGAGTTGATAATGATGGAATAGAAATAACCTTAGGTGCTACTCCTTTTGAATCGGCTAATGGATTTAACTGGACTATAAACTTTAATTTTGCAAAAAATAATAATGAAGTGGTTGAATTAACTGATGGTGTTGAACAAATTGATTTAGGCACCTATTGGGATTTAAAAGTTATAGCAAAACCAGGAGAACCAATGGGTGTTCTTTGGGGTGCTGATTTTGCAAGAGATGAAAATGGAAATATTATTCATGAAAATGGAGTTCCTGTTCAAGGCGACCCTACTAACCTAGGAAATTATCAACCTGATTTTACAGGCGGTATTAATAATGAATTCTCATTTAAGAAAATTACAGCAAGTTTCCTTGTTGATGTTCATAAAGGAGGAAGCATTTATTGTATGACAAATTCATGGGGACGTTATGCTGGTGCACTCGAAGAAAGTTTAATTGGTAGAGAAGGTGGTATTGTTGGTGTGGGTGTAAAAGACGATGGTACCGGAAAATATGTAACCAACGACGTTGTTGTTACAGCCGAAGAATATAACCATGCCGCTTTTGCTAACAATATTCCTGCCGGAAGTATTTTCGATGCAACCTATATAAAATTACGTGAAGTGAAAGTAGGTTATACAATTAAAAAAATTGCCGGATTTAGTTTTAAAGGTCTAGATATTGCCCTTGTTGGAAGAAATTTAGCTCTTTTATTCAGCAAAATTCCACATGTTGATCCGGAAACTTCTTTCAATAGTAGTCTTACTCAAGGTATTGAATTTGGACAAATTCCTTCAGCAAGAAGCTTCGGTTTTAATGTTAGTGTGAAATTATAAAAAAATAATAATGAGATATATGAAAAAAATTGGAATAGTTGGACTTGCAGTTATATTTGCTGCATTCCTGATGATATTCAACTCCTGCAAAAAAGATTTTGAAGAAATTAATACAGATCTTAATAACCCAGGATTAGATAAAGCTGCTCCCGATATGTTACTTACTAATATTATTGAAAGTTTATCGGATCGCGTTCACGAAATATTTTTAGGTGAAGAAATGGGCAATTGTTGGGCACAACACGAAGCCAAGGTTCAATATACCGATGAAGATCGTTATATTTACCGTATGTCTGTAGTTAATAATTCATGGTCTAGTTTTTATGCTGTAAGTGGCATGGATGCGCATACCTTATATAACTATGCACATGATAAAAATCTTTACCATTATAAAGGAATATCTCTTATTTTAAAAGGATATATTGCTTCTCTTATGACAGACCTTTGGGGCCCGATTCCATATAGCGAAGCATGGACAGGCGAAAACACACTTCCTAAATATGATACACAAGAATCTATTTATAGAGATGTTATCGCTAAACTAGAAGAGGCAAATACTTTATTAAAAGGACCAGCCGGACCAGACGAAGAAATAGCTGGAGATATAATGTATAATGGTGATTTAGAAAGATGGCAAAAATTTGCTAATTCTTTAAAATTAAGGTTGTTACTTAGAATGGCCGAAAAAGATGTTGCTTTCGTAACTGCCGAAATGACTAAAATGTTAGTTACTTCTCCAACAGACTATCCTATTTTTACTAGCAATTTTGATAATGCACAATTGAATTACTTAGGTTCTTCACCAAATAATCACCCAATTAACGAAAATCGTAAAACCCGTGATGACCATAGAGTGAGTAAAAAACTGGTTGATACAATATATAAAAATGCTCCTTATGGTGATTATAGAATTGCAATTTTTGCCGATATAGCCCCTGGAAAGGGTGATTTTATTGGTTTACCTAACGGACTTACTTCTTCGCAAGCTGCTTCATATAACGAGAATGGTATTAAAAACACTTCCAAAATTGGAAGCTATTTTACAAAAGCAACAGCTCCCGGTATGTTAATGAGTTATGCTGAACTGCAATTTATTCTAGCTGAATCTGTTTTAGCAGGATATGTTACAGGAAAGGGTGTAACTGATGCAGAAGCTTATTATAAAGAAGGTATTTTTGGTTCATACAATCAATTTGGAGATGAATTTTTAACTATAATAGCAAATACATTTTTTAGTGCACAAAATCCAATGCCTGCTGGTTTAACACTTGATGATTTTGCACAGGATTTTTATGATAATGATGCTTTCCCATGGAGTACCGATCCAGTAATGGCTTTAAAAAGAATTCAAATACAAAGATGGGTAGCTTCTTTCGACCAAGGTTTACAAAGCTGGATTGAATGGAGAAGAACAGGACAACCTGAAATTAAAGCAGGTGCTGCTGCTGCAAATGGTGGAAAAATACCACAACGTTTTGCTTATCCTTCCGATGAATCGGCTAGAAATGAAACAAACTATAAAGCAGCTGTAACATTATTAGGTGGCCCTGATGATTTAAATACCAGAGTTTGGTGGGATGTAACAGAAAATAATTAATAAGTAATAAAAGTAATAATATTAAAAAAATTAATATATGAAATCAAACATAAAAGTTTTTCTATTGATTTTTAGCATGCTCGGACTGTTTGCATGCAACAAATCGGAAGACCTTGTATCAGACGGTGCAAAAGAAGGAGGGCTGGTTTCTGCTACGGGAAGTGTTCCGTATAAACTAGGCGCAACCCCCAAGGTAGATATTAAGTTATCTATACCGTTGGGTCCCGGTGTTGTTTCTATTAAAGTATACAATAAATACTTTGCTGAAAGTATTGGAAAAGAATCCGATAAAGTTTTAATGACAACAGTTAGTATTGGATCTGTAAATGCTTCTGCAGCTACAGATAAAATGCTTTCTATTGTTTATACTGATCTTATTAAAGATATATTAGTTGATGGCGTAGCACTTCCTACTGACGAAACACTTCTTCCAATAGGTGATTATTGGGAATTGTATTATGTTAGTGTGTTGGAAGATGGAAGAGAAGTACTAAATAATAGTACTACTAAAATTGCAGTAGCTAATATTTATGCAGGTTATTACCAGTGTGAAGGAACTTTTGTTCACCCAACAGCTGGAGCAAGACCTATTGATGAACAAAAATTCCTTACACCTTTATCAGCTTATTCATGCAGAGTAAATGCAGGTGATTTAGGAGCTTTCGGATATAATGTTGTTATAACAGTTGATCCTGCAACAAATTTGGTGTCTTTCTCAGGTGGAGCACCTGTTGATATGTTTGCAAATACCGATTCTGTATCTCGTTACGATCCGGCTACCGGTATGTTCCATTTATTTTATTTCTACGTAGGTGCAGGTGGAAATAGAGTAATGGATGAACATTATACACCATTACCGTAATTAATTTTAGACTAAATATTAAGAGGCTGTCTCATAAGGACAGCCTTTTTTTTATTGTTAAAAAACAGTTTTCTTATACCAATTGCATTTATGTAAAAGCCAATAAATTGTGCCTTAACATCTATGTCATCGGCATTACCATTGTAAAATTTAATAGCACGCGTGGTCAGACAGAGCAGCAACGCTAATTTGCGGTATTTTTTTAAAAAATTAATTAATGCGTTGCGTGTCGAAGTCTGACCGAGTGTAGATAAAGCACGATAGTTAAGCATTTCGATAAATTATACAATTAAATTTATCTACGAGTGGTCCCACTTCGAAACGGACTCCTATCGTCGTCCTCCTACCATTGACGTATTCTACAAATGCTTAATATTGAATTGTTTGAAAATTTGTTTATTCTTTTTTTTCAAGAATACTATTTTAATTTAATTTCATTAAATAATTATTTTTTTTAGACCTTCCAAAAATTAGTTAAATGCGCGAAAGCCAGACGAATCCATGCCGTTCGGCAGGCAGGCGGCGAGGACAGGGAAAGCGTGAATGAAATTTTAATTAGAATTTTAGCAAAGCAGGCCGCTATTTCAGGTGGACTGTTACTTTGCTAAAAAATTCTTTTAAAATTTTAGAGCGGGAGGAAGCTTCGATTCGTCTAGATTTTTTTGTAACTTTTTTCATCAATGGAAAAAAGTTAAAATAAAAAAACCTTACTCCTTTTATATAACGTCATTACATATTGATTTTTTTGAAAATTATTAAACCTCTGTGTGACACCCCCCGAAATGCCCACATTACCATGTTCTCTGCTAACCTCCGTGACTTCTCTGTGGAACTCTGTGTAATAAAAATAAAAAACCACGAACTACCAACAAAAATTTACGAAATAAAACAATGCATGTCGAATTCTGACTTAGAGTAAATTTACAATT
>Ga0116185_1003860_pt1 | contig 12600 bp, 9 predicted proteins | sample AD_JPNNA7_MetaG_FD_89754 | JGI IMG/M metagenome (GOLD analysis project Ga0116185, IMG submission 89754) | Active sludge microbial communities of municipal wastewater-treating anaerobic digesters from Japan - AD_JPNNA7_MetaG | ecosystem: Engineered > Bioreactor > Anaerobic > Digestate | place... | reverse complement strand
CCCCATTTATGAACGCCCAGTGCAACGAAGAGCGTATCCACCCGTCCGCTGTATGCCGCGAGGACGATATCATTGAGGTCATTGGAAGCCAGGCTGCTCCGCTTGCTCGCAAGCAGCTGATACTTCATCTCGGCGTCCTCCTGGGCCTTGAGGAACTGCGGCTGCACGATGTCCCATGCCAGATCGTGAAGCTCGTCATTGCTCAACCCTTTGGGATTTTTCATGATGCTCACATCCGTCACATGGGGATAAGTGTTGGCCTCCCGGTAAATGGGCAGCAGATGGTCGTCGCCTGCGAGCACCAGCGGGGCGCGCTCGTCATGGAGCACCTCCCACAGCCGGTCATTGACGCTGTGGAAGTACTGGAGGATCTCCGGCTTCCGGTAGTTCGACTCGGCACCGAACCCGTGGAATACCTGGGGTGTGCTGCCCCTGAAGCTCGTCGGGCTCACCTGGGTGCGGTGTGAATATTCCGTGTTCGGTTCATGGAGGCCGAGGAATTGATCGATTCCTGCGGGCATGCCTTTGAGATCTATCTCCCCCATGCTGTAGCGGGAGCACTGGAGGAGCCTGACCTTTCCCAGGCCGAGCAGCAGGATGAAAAAGTATCCGTTCGCCGTGAACAGAGGAAGCAGCGGCTTAATCTGAAAATGATCGGCCACGACGACCTGCTCTTCGAATTGTATGGGCAGTCGGAAGGACTGCATGCCCGAAGAAGAGAGGAACAGGGCCAGGCCCTGATCCTGGTACTGCCAGAACAGGGCGTCGTCGAGGAGATCATGCGCGGGCAGGAGCAGCCTTCTCAGCTCGACAGGGCGGATATCGCTCGCCGGCTGCATCTCCTCTGCCTTTTTCAGGAGGTTCTTGAGCCGTATGGGCTCCTGCTTCTTCTCGTCGCCCACCTTCTCCGTGGGCATATAGATCGAAACGCACACCCCGTCTGCCGTGTTCATCAATGCTTTGAGATCTTCACTCGAGAATCTGTCCATTTCTGATAAACCTCGCGATTATTCCGGTTCAGGCATCGAGGAGCCGGGCCGCCGGTCCCTCGAAACGTATGGCTGCCTATTTAGATAATAGGGTCCATGGCGGGATGAATCACATCCGGTCGGACAATCGTCGAGCCTGTGAACTATCCCTGGGAGGAGAAGATGCCGGTCGATGAACCCTTGTCCACGAGGTACGCCGCCGTCACCCGGTCATTCCTGATGTCCAGGATGAGGTCCTTTTGAAGGGTCTTCCCGAAGAGGAGGATCGTATAGCCGCACTTGTTGTTGTAGTCCCAGTATTCCGCATCGCCCACACGGGCGACGGAGTCCGGTACGCCCAGGGTTTTGAGGATATACGACTTGTCCCTGCCGACGAGTCCCTCGGGCACGGTCATCTTCGAGTAAGTCATGTGCGCCTTGCCGTACGTCCCGAAAGCGCACCCCGACAGAACGCCGGCTGCCATAAGAGAGGACATAATTATCGCAACGAGAAATCTTCTCATGAGACTCTGACCTCCTCAATCAGGCACTGACAGTGGGACTGCGAGTATACCGACCGATGATCCCTTATCGATGAGGTAGACGTCCTTTGCCCTGCCGTTCGTCAGCTGGACCACGAGGTCCTTTGCCTCGGCCCTGCCGCCCGAAAGATAGTGAAGGTCGAAGTACCACCTTTTGTTTTTATGATAGCCCCAGAACTCCTTTTCCTTCTCGAATGCGATGAAATCGGGGTCGCCGAGGATTTTTATGATGCCTTCCTTGTCCTTGCCCATGAGCTGCAGGTGCACGGGGGCGGCTTCTTCGACCGAAGCCGTTCTGCCGGAGCCGATCGAGGCGCAGCCGCACAAAAGAACCGGCAGAGAGCATGCGGCGAGGATCAGTGCGATCATGATGCGGTAGCTCAAAAAATCATCTTCCTTTCTGTTTTTAAGTATACGGGCCTTCCGGAGAAAGAGCCATACCGACGGTGCCCTCAGCATCCGTTCTCGAATCCGGTTCTCCGGTTCTCTCACGGACCTGCAGGCTTCACGGTTGTCACGAGCACCAAAGGTTTGCCGTAAGACCGTGACCTTTATTCCATGCAGGCGCATATTTCAAGAGAATAAAGGCAAGGCCGGCGCAATCGTTCATTGGCATTGACACCTTCCGGCCGGCAGATATACAGAACGGTAATACCTGATAAAAAGGACGGATATCATGAAGCAGCTCGCATCGGGCAGGATCAGCGAGAACATCGCCGTGGCGGGAAATTACATGTATCCCTGCTACGTGGTCGGGGGAGGCGGCAGGAACCTCATGATCGAGGCGGGCCTCAACCTCATGGGCCCGCTCTATGTGAAGTCGATCGAGGAGATCCTGGGAGACCGGGGCCTGCTGAGCTATCTCTTTCTCACCCATTCCCACTACGATCATCTCGGGTCTGTCCACTACCTGAAGCGCCTCATTCCCGGGCTTGTGGTAGGCGCGCACGAGAGGGTCGCCGGTCTGCTGCGCAAGGAATCGGTCCTCGCGATGATGAACAGGTTGAGCGATGTCCAGCGTCTCCTCATGAGGGACATCGCGGGAGACGAAGACCTCGTCATCAGGCAGACGGATATCGGGCTCACCTTGAAGGAAGGCGACGTCATCGATCTGGGCGGGCTTTCATGCCGTGTCTACGAGGTGCCGGGCCATACGAGGGACTCCCTCGCGTACTCCATACCCGAGATCGATGCCCTGTTCACCGGCGAGGCGGCGGGCGTGCCGCAGGGGATGGACGATCACACGCCCCAGGTGGGATTCCTCGCGTCGTATGAAGATTACCTGACCTCTCTGGAAAAGCTCATGTCGTTGAGCCCGAGGATCTTGTGCCTCGGCCATGCCTTCGTATTCACCGGTGAGGACGCCGCGAAGTATCTTCGGGCCTCGTATGCCGCCACGTTCGAATACCGGAGCCTCATCGAGAGATACCTCGAAGAGGCGGACGGCGACGTCGAAAAGGCCATAGAGACCATGGCCGTGAAGGAGTACGATGAGAAGGGCACCATCCGCCAGGAGCGCAACGCCTACCTCACGAACCTCTCGGCCCAGGTCAGGCTCATAGCAGGGATGAAAGGCCGCTGATTCTTCCTCTTCGGGCATCCTTGTGCATCTGTTTTCACGATGCAATCATCTTATTCATTATACATCATACGACACGTCCATGGTCGTGCCGCGGCCCGGCCTTTGTTAAGCAGGGCAGTTCCGACGGCAAAGGAGAAATACAATGGAACGAGGAAAACAGGGAAAAACCGGGGATCCGAGCCTGATCCATTCGAAGATCGAGTGCGTCTCCTGCAGGGAGGAAGGGACGTTTCCCGCAATCGTCTACGATGTCAGCGGTGAGAGCGTCTGCCTCGTAACCGATCACGAGCTCAATCCGGATGAGGTCGTCTCCATCCATACATCGCAGGGAGCCCGGAAAAAAGATATCGCCGCCCGGATCAATGACAAAACCGGAACGGTGAAATGGTCGAAGCCCGTAGAGAGAAAAGACCGCAAACTGTACCTGGCCGGGCTAAGCCTGCCTCATGGCGAAAAGATTCAGGAAAAGGACCTCGATTCCTGCCAGATCTGCGGGACCGCTACCGGTGAAGAAAACGCCTGCAGCACCCAGAGCTTCACATGGCTGTGCCCCCATTGCAATGAGGCGATAAACCGGCTTCCCAGGAAGCTCGAGGAGATCGTCGATGCCTACCTCAGCGGCAACCCGCTATAGGCCGGGAGAAGGGGAAAGAAGCCGGAAAGGATGGGAGAAAGCACCGGCACCCTCTACCGCGTCGTGTCATATTCCTCTTCCACCCCTCGGCATCGTACGAACCGGTGATATAGGCTGTCACCCCTTCGTCGGGAGTATACTACAAACCGTCGTTCCCGGGCCCTGAATAAATGGTGAGAAGCATGCCAGCATCCGGATCGGATTAATAAAAAGCTTTACCTTTTATCAGAAGCTGAACCCGATTCCTGCATTCAGGACTGCCCTGTCTCGACTCATACCAATTCCGGATGTAACACGGATATTTTCTGCAATGTCTCCTTTGAAGCCGACAGCCAATGCTTCTTCTTCCATGTATGTTCCGACTCCGAGTCCAACGGAGAACTTCTTGCCCGGTACAGGGTCGGGGATGGCAGACATTGCGGAGACAGCGGCAATCCCGCTGTAAGCCTTCTGCAGCTGTCCATAGTTCACGGCGTCATAGCGGTGTTTGCCGTCGGCTATGCCGGTCACCCGTACCGGTCTTCCCGTGGCATCATCGCTGAAGGTCGCGCCGTTGTCGTTCAAGGTCAGCATGGTGGAACTCGTGCCTCCGCTGATTACCGTCTGATCCGTTCCGACAATGATACCGTGGGTGTGGTTGGTATCGGGATTGACCACGGTGAGGCTGGCCGAATTTTCCTGCAGGCTCAGCTCTCCCCGGCCGTCCGTGCTCGTTGCATTCCGGTCAGCCGTCAGGGTGGCGCCGCTGTCGTTCAGGGTGAGCGTCGTGTAATCGGTGCCGTTGTTCAGGACGGTTTCCCGGGTACCTACTGTCAGTCCATGGGCCTGGTTATTCACCGGATTCACGACGGTGAGGCTAGCTGTGTCTTCCTGAAGGAGCAGAGAGCCGCGGCCATCTGAAACGTCGATGTTGCTGTCGGCAAAAAGCCCGACCGAGTTGTTGAGTCCGTCGACAGATACGCCGCTGTTGTTCACGACGATCCCGGATGCACTGTTGGGATTTGTACTGGTGAGATAGCCGTTCACGGTCAGGTCGCCGTCGACATACATCCGGCCGGTCACGATCGTCCCGTAAGTCTGTGATGAAACAGCACCGTCCTTGTTCGTGTAGTAACGGTCGTCGCCCACTGTTATGCTGTTTTTCACGGAGTGATCGGTGTAGCTCATCCCGCTGTCGCTCTGGCTTGCCATGCTGACGCCGCTCCCATTGATGAAGAAGGTATGACCGCCCGCTGCAGTGCCGTTGCTGTCGACGGACAGGCTGTTGTTGATGGTTGCGGGACCATTGAGCGTAGCGGCCCCGGCCACATTCAGGGTACCGCCAACTGTGGCGTTATTCGCGATCGCTACGGAATTCAGGCTGGCAGCTCCTGAGGTCGTCAGGGTCGAGAGACTCGTATTACCGGTTACCGATAAGGTTCCGCCCACAGTGGCATTGTTCGTAATCGATGCCGAATTCAGTGTCGCCAAACCGGAGGTATTCAGGGTCGAGAGACTGGTATTACCGGTTACTGCCAGTGTCCCGCCAACTGTTTCATTTCCTCCGATGGAAGAATTGTTCGTTACCGACACTGAGTTCAGCGTCGCCAGTCCGGAAGTGGCCAAAGTGGAAAGATTCGTGTTGCCTGTAACGCTGAGGGTCCCGCCGACCGTCTCGTTTCCGCCGATGGCGGTATCGTTCGTTACCGACACTGAGTTCAAGGTTGCCAGACCGGAAGTGTTCAGTGCTGAAAGACTCGTGGTACCGGTTACTGCCAATGTCCCGCCTAAAGTTGTGTTCCCGGTCACTTCCAAAGTGCCGCCGACCGTCTCGTTTCCGCCAATGAAAGTGTCGTTCGTCACCGATACTGAATTCAGCGTAGCCAGGCCGGACGTATCCAAGGTGGAGAGACTGGTGTTTCCGGTTACGCTGAGGGTTCCACCCACTGTCTCGTTTCCACCGATGGCCGTGTTGTTCGTTACGGTCACCGAATTCAGCGTTGCCGCCCCTGAAGTGCTCAGGGTGGAGAGACTGGTATTGCCCGTCACCTCGAGGGTACCGCCGACCGTGGCATTATTGGTTACCGATGCCGAGTTCAATGTCGCAGCACCTGAGGTACTCAAGGTCGAAAGGTTGGTGCTGCCCGTCACCTCGAGGGCTCCTCCCACAGTGGCACCGTTGGTTATCGAGGCCGAATTCAGGGTGGCAGCCCCTGAAGTACTCAGGGTAGTGAGGCTGGTATTCCCTGTTACGTCAAGAGTTCCGCCGATGGAAGTATTGTTGGTGACAGTAGCGGAATTCAATGTTGTAGTACCCGCGCTTAAGGTCCCTCCAATGGTGGTATTCCCTGCCACGCCGAGGGTGCCGCCGATGGAAGCGTCGTTGGTGACGGTAGCGGAGTTCAGTGTGGTAGCTCCGGCATTCAAGGTTCCGGATATAGTCGTGTTCCCGCCTATGGCGGCATCATTGGCGATGGTTGCTGAATTGAGCGTCGTAGCGCCTGCACTCAGTGTCCCGTCTATCGTGACATTTCCGGTTACATCGAGGTTTCCGCCAACAGAGGCATCTGTAGTGACAGTAGCTGAATTCAGCGTTGTCGCTGCAGCCTTCAGGGTACCGGTTACGGTCGCATTACCCCCGACGGAAGCATCTGTGGTGATAGTCGCAGAGTTCAATGTCGTAGCACCCGCACTGAGCGTACCATCTACAGTAGCGTTTCCGGTCACGTCGAGATTCCCGCCTATACCCGCATCATTGGTGACGGTTGCTGAATCGAGCGTCGTATCACCTGCTCTCAGTGTCCCGTCTACTGTCGCATTTCCGGTTACATCGAGGTTTCCGCCAATACCCGCATCATTGGTGACGGTAGCGGAATCGAGAGTGGTTGCCCCGGCATTCAATGTTCCGCTCACCGTGGTGTTTCCCGTTACGCCTAACGTCCCGCCCACTGTCGTGTTCCCGGTCACTCCAAGGGTTCCGCCGACCGATGCATTGTTTGTAACGGTTGCAGAATTCAGCGTTGTCGCTCCTGCGCTCAAGGTTCCGGTAACGGTCGCATTTCCTCCTACGGAAGCATCATTGGTGATGGTTGCAGAATTCAGCGTTGTCGCCCCCGCGCTCAAGGTTCCTCCAATGGTGGTGTTTCCTGTCACACCGAGGGTACCGCCTACAGAAGTATCATTTGTGATAGTGGCCGAGTCCAGTGTGGTGGCTCCTGCGCTCAGAGTTCCGCTTACCGTCGCGTTTCCTCCCACGGACGCATCGTTCGTGATGGTGGCGGAATCCAGCGTCGTGGCTCCCGCGCTTAAGGCTCCCCCGATGGTGGTATTCCCGGTTACGCCCAATGTCCCGCCTACCGATGCATTGTTCGTAACGGTTGCGGAGTTCAGTGTTGTCGCACCTGCACTCAAGGTACCGGTAACCGTCGCATTCCCGCCGACTGAAGCATCGTTGGTAATCGTTGCGGAGTTGAGCGTCGTTGCTCCTGCACTGAGTGTCCCGTCTACTGTCGCATTTCCGGTTACATCGAGGTTTCCGCCAACAGAGGCATCTGTAATGACAGTAGCAGAATTCAGCGTTGTCGCTCCAGCATTCAGGGTACCGGTTACGGTCGCATTTCCCCCGATGGAAGCATCTGTGGTGATAGTCGCAGAGTTCAGTGTCGTAGCACCCGCACTGAGCGTACCATCTACAGTAGCGTTTCCGGTCACGTCGAGATTTCCGCCAATACTCGCATCCGTGGTGACAGTGGCGGAATTGAGCGTCGTGGTCCCGGCACTGAGAGCGCCTCCTATCGCGGTATCCCCTGTCACTCCCAGTGCTCCGGTTACTGTCGTATCGCCAGTCACTTCAAGCGTTCCGCTTATAGCCGTATTTCCCGCCTCCAGCGTTCCGGTTATGGTATTTCCGGTTACTTCCAAGTCCCCGGTCACTGCCGTATCGCCCGCATTCAGAGTCCCGGTAGTGGTACTCCCGGACACTGTCGTATCGCCGGTTATAGTCGTATTGCCGGTCACCTCGAGAGTACCGCCTACCGTGGCTCCGTTTGTGATTGTTGCCGAATCCAGGGTAGCTGTCCCTGAGGTGCTCAAAGTGGATAAGCTGGTGGTTCCGGTTACGTCGAGAGCACCGCCTACTGTAGCGTTCCCGGTCACGGAAAGATCGGTTTCAACCGTCGCCGAATTGAGGGTTGCTGCACCCGAAGTGTCCAGAGTACTCAGGTTGGTGGCCCCGGTCACGTCAAGAGTCCCGCCTACTGTGGCGTTTTGATTCACGGTCAGGTTGTCGGCATCGACGTCTGCCGCCATCGAGACAGCGGGCAGGAACACAAGCGCGAGCACCACTACGATCACTCGTCGCATCGGAATCATGCAATCATTGAGCTTCATGATCTTTCCTCCCTTCGCAATCTTTCAGCGAACGACTTCTTTTTTGATTACGACACAACCGCTGCCTGCCGGCATCAGAAAAACCCGCACGGTGGGCGAACCTGCAAGCACGACAATATTTTTCAACAAGTTCCGTTCCGGCTTCATGTCAGGAAAGTACTTCTGCATCGCTTCTTTGCAGCTCATTGGCAGGAAGACAACCTCGTCATAGATTGCATCGCACCCGTTCGAAAGATTCGGGGCAAAACTCTCGCTTGCATACGCCGTTAAGGAATCTTTGCTCTGGATCTCCATGGATACGGAAAACATGCTCCGATCGGGCTGGGATGAAGGAAGAAAGAGATAAAAACCTGTATCCTTTGCATCGGAAGTAATGAAATTACTCACCTGGTTGACACGGCTCGCACAGGTGAGAATGCCTGTCTTCACGACAGCCTGGGTAATTGAGTTCACCCCTGATGGAACGGGTCCGGCCGATTTCTGCTGTTGGACCGGCTGAGAATCGGCTCCAAAAGCCAATGGAGCCTGCAGGATGCACAATCCGGCTATGCTCACCGACAGACATACCAGGAATATCCGGGAAAAATGGTAGCGTATCACAGAATACCTCCACCAGAATCATTCGTAATTTGTTGTTTTCTTGATAAAATCATCTCGAATATTACATCGGTATTCTGATCATTGATCGTTAACAATAATACAGTATATTGAAACGAGTATTCGGCGCCTGGGGATGTTGAGCAGATGCAGCACGGAAAGCGGAGAAAAACCGGCATGCAAAGGATACCGTGCCGGTCTGCCAGAGCGGGCCTTACAGGGAGTTCTCTCTTGAGAGCCCTGATGATCCGAAGTACCGAACCCATTGAAAAAGGTTACCCTAATCCGCATTCTATATATAAACTGAGATCCATGATATTTAAGAGATACGGGAGCGTAAGATGAGCTCGTGAGGGAGAAAATGCCCAAAGTCGATTTCATAAAAGAAAATATCTCGCGGTGCCTGTGCGGGGAATGCCCGGTCCAGGTCAAGAGCAAGTGCGCCCACGACCTGTATGAGAAGGCGAAAAAGATAGAAGGCATGCCCGCGCCGGAGCAGGTGCCCGGCATGTACTGCTCGTCCGGCAAGGCGACGTGCACCGATCTCGATGCCGTGCAGCACTGTTTTTGCCCGGGATGCCTCGTCTGGGCCGATTATGGCCTGTCATCGAACCACTACTGCATACGGGGAAGCGCCGAGAAAAAGGGGTAAGCCGGGACCCACACCTTTTATCGTCCGGAAGACTGCCGATTTCCCCCTCTCGTAATGACCGGCTGGAGCACTATCATCACGGGGTTGATTTCTCTAAAAATGAAAGTTGCGGAGTCCACGAAATTATAATCTCCTCGACTTTCAATCATCTATGGCAGGTGTGAAGATTAGTTCAATTCAGTGCTTGCCATCCGCCGCAAAGCGTGGTTCTATGCGAGTTAAGAGCACTCTGGGTAATACGCAAAAGAGAGGGCATATGATCACCTTTAGATCTTCAGCAAGCAACAGTTCACTGTATCAGGTCTTCGAGGATGAAAATCTTATCGGGTATGTCCGGGTACAGAGAAGCACGACGTGCGACAAGTACCAGGCATCGACCTACCATGACGGGAAAGAGGAGAACTGCGGAAAGCTCTTCGACACCCCCCAGGATGCCCTGCAAGTAATCGTGAGGCTCATGGGGAAGGTCGGCAAGGCAAAAAGCAACGCATCCAAGGTTTTTGTCCCAGCATAAGCCGGATCTCGAGCCCGGCATCATTGAGGGGTAGCCTGGACTGACGGCCCGGCTCGTCCTGTGCCGAGACACCCGAAGGGCAGGGCTGCCAAACGGCCCGGCCGGCCTTGCCGCAATCGCTAACACGGCGTCAGCTTCCGGACTTCAATCCCGGGATCACCTCTGTCGGAAACCTCACCCGTCTTATATATCCCCGTGAGCGTCCAGGGGATGAGGATCTGAGATATCGCCGATATCGTGCTCGGGTTTGCCGTTCTGGCCGCCGCGCTTGCCAGGCTCGGCGTGAGGAAAATCTCTCCTTCCACGTATGAATGAAGGGCTGGCGGAAACGGCTGTCCCGGGCAGCGCGAGCCTGGCCGGAATTGATTATGAGCCTCATGAACATATACAATTTCTATGGCTCACACTACCACCCTGGCGGGTTATTCCCGCTTAGTGGACCGTCTCAATCGTTTTCCGCAGGGTGCACCGCCTTCAGAGACCCTCTACAGCATTCTGAAAATGCTTTTCAGTGAGAAGGAAGCTGAGCTGGTATCCCGTCTGCCTCTGCGGCCCTTCACTGCTCAAGCTGCAAGCCGGGTCTGGAAGATGAGCCTGGGGGAGACACGGAAGATTCTGGATGAGCTGGCCGACAGGGCAGTACTGGTTGATTTCGATCAGGATGGGCATTCCGTTTATGTGCTTCCGCCACCCATGGCAGGGTTCTTCGAATTCTCGCTGATGCGCGTCCGGAATGAAATCGATCAGAAAGCCCTGAGTGAGCTGTATTACCAGTACCTGAATGTGGAAGAGGATTTCATCAGGGACCTGTTCATGCAGGGAGAGACTCAGCTTGGCCGGACCTTTGTCCATGAGCCTTCGCTGCCTCAGGGTAACAGCTTGCACGTCTTCGATTATGAACGATCTTCGGAAGTGATCAAGAACGCTTCTTGTAGAGCTGTCAGCCTCTGCTACTGCCGTCACAAGATGCATCATCTGGGCAGGGCCTGTGATGCGCCGCCGGATATCTGCATGACCTTCGGCGCTCCTGCAGAATCGCTGATCAGGCATGGCATTGCACGGAAAGTGGATGCAGCCGAAGGGCTGGACCTGCTGCAGACAGCTCATGAGCATGGCCTGGTCCAGATCGGCGAGAATGTCCGGGAGAGCCCGAATTTTATCTGCAACTGCTGCAAGTGCTGCTGCGAAGGCTTGCTCGCAGCGCGCAGGTTTGCCGGAGCGGTCTGCATTCATACCACCAATTATATCCCGGAGATAAACGAGGCCTCCTGCACGGGATGCGGGAAATGCAGAGAAGCCTGCCCGGTGGATGCCATCGAAGTGGTTTCCTCGGTAAGGCCCGGGAACCCGGCGATCAAGAGGGCGAATCTCGATGAAAGGCGATGTCTCGGGTGCGGCATGTGTGTCCGATCGTGCTCAAAAGGATTCATCAAGCTGAAACCCCGCCCTGAAAGGGTCATCACGCCTTTGAACGGAGCACACAGGGCAGTCGTGATGGCTATAGAGCGAGGCAAATTGCAGAACCTCATTTTTGACAACCATGCCTTATGGAGCCACCGTGCACTTGCAGGTGTTTTAGGTGCCGTCCTGAAACTTCCTCCGATTAAACAACTGCTCGCCGGCCGTCAGCTGAAATCAAGATACCTGGAGAAACTGATACGGCTTGCAAAGAGATGATTGGGCGGGACCCCAAATCCATTTTGATCAGGAATGAGCTGATCATGTTTTTCCGATAGCTTATCCGAACAGGTATGGCGGCCGGGATGAACGATGTGAGCTTATCCCGGCCATGCCGCACTACCTGTCAAGGTTCGTCGTCCATCGAGAGGATGCCGGCGTGTGGATGCGGCCTGCATTCCTTGAACGGCTGGGGCTGAAACGCCGGGAAGCAGGATATGCCGCCCGTTGCTGCTGACTTTGATTCGGGTTCCCTGCCTGAGCGGGGGTGTCTTTCGGTTTGGTATAATCAAAATCCGTCAGTGTTTTCCGTTGAAGCCTTTCACCAAGGATCTGCTCGATGGTTCTGATCATGGCCGCATCGTCTCGCGTGACGAAGGTAAAGGCGTCACCGGTGTTTTGCGCGCGCCCGGTACGGCCTATCCGGTGAGTGTACGCATCGGCGGTATCGGGCATATCAAAGTTTATAACATGGGAGATTGCCGACACGTCAATACCTCGTGCAGCGATATCGGTGGCCACGAGTATCCGGTATGATCCCCTGCGGAATCCTTCGATGGCTTTCTCGCGTTTGTTCTGCGAGAGATCGCCCTGGAGCGACGTTGCTGAAAAGCCTGCCTTCGAAAGCTGCCGGGCCACACGCTCGGCGCGGCGCTTCGTTCGGGTGAAGACGAGAACCGACTCCGTGTCGGTCGTGGCCAGCAGCTCTATGAGAAGCGCTGCCTTCAAGTGGTGTTCAACCGGATAAAGCGCGTGCGTTACGGTTGCTACAGGCTTTTTGTAGCCGATCTGCACCGTGAGCGCATCATGAAGCATATCATCGGCCAGACGACGGATATCATCGGGCATGGTGGCCGAAAAAAGCAGGGTCTGCCGTTTCTGGGGGAGATGTCCCGCAATGCGGCGGATGTCAGGGAGAAATCCCATATCGAACATACGGTCTGCCTCGTCGATAACCAGGGTCTCCAGCCCTGAGAAATCGATGTTCCTCTGGGATATGATCGAGCAGGCGGCCGGGGCAGGCCACAACGATATCAGTGCCGCGCTTGAGTGCCTCCGTCTGGGG
>Ga0116185_1003859_pt1 | contig 12602 bp, 7 predicted proteins | sample AD_JPNNA7_MetaG_FD_89754 | JGI IMG/M metagenome (GOLD analysis project Ga0116185, IMG submission 89754) | Active sludge microbial communities of municipal wastewater-treating anaerobic digesters from Japan - AD_JPNNA7_MetaG | ecosystem: Engineered > Bioreactor > Anaerobic > Digestate | place... | reverse complement strand
GCGGCTGTCCCGCCCCGGAATGGAATTCCGGGTCTGCCAGGTCAAGCCCGCCGAGGCGGGCTCGCCGACGTAACGCGCTTCAGCGCGGCTGCCCCGCCCCGGAATGGAATTCCGGGTCTGCCCGCCGAGGCGGGCTCGCCGACGTAACGCGCTTCAGCGCGGCTGCCCCGCCCCGGAATGGAATTCCGGGGCGGCCAGGTCAAGCCCGCCGAGGCGGGCTCGCCGACGTAACGCGCTTCAGCGTGTTTGCCTGTATCAGGCTGGGGATTCCATCCCCAGCCGAGGCGGGCTCGCCGAACAACGCGCTTCAGCGCGGCTGCCCCGCCCCGGAATGGAATTCCGGGTCTGCCAGGTCAAGCCCGCCGAGGCGGGCTCGCCGAACAACGCGCTTCAGCGCGGCTGCCCCGCCCCGGAATGGAATTCCGGGTTTGCCCGCCGAGGCGGGCTCGCCGAACTTCAGCGCGGTTTGCCTGTGTCAGATTCCATCCCCAGCCGAGGCGGGCTCGCCGAACAACGCGCTTCAGCGCGATTTGCCTGTGTCAGTCTGGGGATTCCATCCCCAGACTCCCGGCCGTCCCCATCCCCAACCGCCCCGGCCAATAGAGAAGCGTCTCTCGCGAGCGAGGTCACTCACCCACGGAAGACGCTTCTTCATGCTGTATGGCTCCCCTCTCAGATGGTGGTCGGGAGCGATGATTGAACTACGAGCGCCGTTTGCGCGCCAGACCCCACAACCCCAGTGCGGCGAGCACCAACGGCAGCCCAAAGGCCGGCCCGCGCGCGCCGAAAGCGGTGAGCGCCACCGCGCTGGGATCCACGGGAGCCGTGCTCACCGGGCCATGGAAAGTGCTCACGCCGTAAATGTCCACGTCTTCCAGGCGGTAGAAGTACGTCGCGCCGGGCGTCACGCCCTCATCGAGCCACGTATACGTTACGCCGAAGACCGCGCCGGGGTTCTGCGTGGGGATGAGCTCCGCGTTGAGTTTGACCCACGGGCCGGCAGCCGACTCGCCGCGATAGAGGTTGAAGCCGAGATTGTCGAGCTCCTGCGCCGTCTCCCAGGTCACGGTTACGGCCTCGCTGTCCCACACGGCGGAGAAATCGGTGAGGTCAACGGCGGTGGGGTCGTTGTCGCTCAAGGTGAAGGGCGAGAAGGTAGTCACTGTGCCTTTGACCCAGTTGCCTTCCCCACTGCCGCCGCGAGTAATACCGCTGGCTTGTACCCAGTTACCACCGGAAAAGTGCCAGATATTCGGCGCCGTCTGACTATTTGCCTCTGCATCACGATAGTAGAGGGTGATTTCTGCCTGTTGCGAGGTCGTCGGGCTGATGTCGAAGCAGCGCAGGACCGTGTTCTGCGTACCTGCACAGGCCTGATTGCCCCAGACCGTCACCGTGGTATCGCCCATGTCGCCCTGCGGAGTGATATCAACGCCATAATACTCGGTGGAGCTGATGTTGAGGAAGGAGACAGTGCCAGAGCTCACTGCGCGCGTCTGCTTCAGCGCCCCGTTGTTGGTGAGGGTGTCGTTGACCGCCACTGTGGTAGGTACGACAACAGTCGCGCCAGCATTGATGGTGAGATTGTTGAAGGTTGTGGCGCTGCTTCCCCCGATGGTTTGTTCGGCGGTGCCATTGAAGATGACGAGACTATTACTGGCGGTGAAGGTGCCGTTGTTGGTCCAGTTGCCTCCTACTATTAGTCCCACAAAGGTACCCATGTTAATGGTAACCCCCGTTCCTAGCGTAAAGTTTCCTTTTATGGACGTAGCGGTTGAGCCGCTAAGAGATGTGGTGGACCAAGTCCCCGATGTGCTTTCGAAAATGAGATTTCCATAGGTCTTACCAGACATGGATACGGCAGGTCTCAAGGTTGAGCTGCCACGATAGATAAATGTACTTGCCGGATCTAATGTCCCTCTTGCGAGGGGTGTTGAAATACCAGTGGCGGTGTTGTGTATGAAAGTGGCACCTGAATTCAAAGTCCAAGCGTTAGAAGTGGATGATGGTGAGAAAGTTCCCTTATTTTCAACAATGCCGTTAATTACTAGATCAACGCCAGTCCCGTCGGCAATTGTCCATGTGATTCCGCTATTGATCGAGACTTGACCGCCTGCCTCAATTGTTACTTGGTCAACCGTAACAGCGACTGTTACAGTAACCGTATGGCCATTTCGGATGGAAATAGCACCATTAGCAGAAGTCGGAGTTGAGCTTGCAGCAACCCAGTTAGATCCGTCACAATACTCCCATGTAGCTGTAGCATCCCAGTTCCCAGTAGCTGCGGAACGATAATCTCCCAATGTTGAGCAAGCTTCCGCCGCCACCGGCTGCACCGGCAGCCTCCCCCACGCGCCAAACGCCAGCGCCAGGGCCATCAACACCGTCACACTTTTGCGCAATAGCCGTTCCATGTCACTGATCTCCTTTCAGCTGCTATGTGGATCGAATCGTTTCTTGAGATGGTTGCCCGCTTTCATAGAATGTGGTAGAATAGAAAGTGAGCTGATGAAAGCCTTAAGGAAATTATAGCATAGATTTAATCCCTTGCCAAGCCTTTGACGGCTCGCCGTGTAAAATGTCCTTCTGCAAGGTGAAGGTGTTTTGGGAAAAAAGGGCGTAGAATTGAGAACTTCCTTAAAACTTGCGTAATTCACCGTCCGGATCCTTGCCAGGCTTGACAATGCAGGTATAATGAGTGTGTAAGGTGAACTCAATAGCGTGGGACGGCGAGATTTCACCCCAGATCATATTATGGAGGGGACTTTGACTGAGCTGGCTTCTGTCTACCATCACGATCCCTCGATTGTCGCGCGCAACATTGCCGGGGAAGTCATCCTCGTGCCCATTCGCAACAACGTCGGCGATCTCGATAGCATCTACACCCTCAACGAAACGGCGGCCTTTGTCTGGGAGTGCCTTGATGGCGTCCGCACCCTCGCGGAGGTCGTCGCTGCCCTCGTGACCGAATACGAGGTCGAGGCCGTGCAAGCCGAGCAGGACGTCCTGGCCCTCATCGCGCAGTTGGAATCCATCAAGGCAATCGCGCAGGGGTAGCCGATGGATTGCCCGCACATTCCCGAACTGGGCTATGGCGAGTTCAGCAAGCGGCTCCATGAGAAAGTCGCCGGGCAACGGCTGCCGATATCAGGGACTCTCGAGGTCACTTACTGCTGTAATGTGAGGTGTATACATTGTTATGTGGGGGACGCACGCTTTAATGTATCACCGCGACCTGAATTGAGCTATGGCGAGATTTGCCGCATTTTGGATGAGATTGCGGACGAAGGGTGTTTGTGGCTGCTATTGACGGGAGGAGAGCCTTTTACCCGCAGTGATTTTCTGGATATTTATACATATGCCAAGCGCAAGGGATTGTTGCTGACGGTATTTACTAATGGTACTTTGCTAACTCCGGCGATCGTGGATTACCTGCGTGAATGGCCGCCTTTTGCGACTGAAATAACACTTTACGGTTATACCCAAGAAACATATGAGCGTATTACGGGGATTCCGGGGTCGCATGCGCGGTGCATGCGCGGCGTCGAGTTATTATTAGATCGTGGCATTCCTCTCCGGTTAAAAACCGTGGCGATGAAGGAGAATATCCACGAACTGAATGCATTGAAGTCTTTTGCTGAAGGTTTGGGGGTACAGTTTTATTTTGATCCGATGGTGCACGGAACTTTAGATCATCATCATGGGCCGGTAGAGCAGCGTTTGACAGCTGCGGAGATTGTAGCCCTTGATATGGCTGATTCAAAACGTCGGGAGGCATGGAAGCGGCTTTACGAAACCACTCTGTCCACTCACATAGACTCACAGGCAAGATATGCGTGTGGGGCGGGGATGAATGCTTTTGTGATTGACCCCTATGGTTATCTGGGATTATGTATGATTTCTCGGGGACCTGGCTATGATTTGCGTCAGGGTTCGTTTGCAGAGGGATGGCGAGTGGCAATCCCTGCTGAACGCGAGCGACCTGCCTCTCTGGATCAAGTGTGCGCTGAGTGCGGCCTTCGTTTGTTTTGTGGGCAATGTCCAGGGTGGTCGTTGTGTGAGAATGGCACGGAAGATCAACATACAGACTTTCTGTGCCAGCTTGCACATCTCCGTATTGCATCATTAGAATTGAGTCAGCGTTAGTTAGCCATTACTATTCTCAGGAGGGATATCATGAATTCGAGCATTGAGAGCACACGCAAGCTGTACGTTCGGCCGGTGGTGGAAGAGGTGCAAATGGCGGCTGAAGAGGCCGTTTTGGCAACTTGCAAAAATAACTCTGGCCCTGCAGGAGACACTCCATGCAAGTCCGCAGGTGATCTCAGTTGTACTTCTACTGCACGTAGCTAGTGGCATCTTGATAGGGCAAGCCGTCTTTTCGACCGGTGGTTATGGAGATTCGTTATTGCATTGCTGATTTTACGTTGGGTTTATGGCAGGCAGAATCTGGGCCCTGGGTTCTGGTTCGGGAGCCCTTTGATCGTTTTATTGCACAACATGATCCCGATATTTCTCTCTCTGTTTTAAAGGGGTTCCCGGAATTAGGTTTGGCGCACAAAATTTTTGACTCTGGGCAGCGCTGGTCTCTATGGCATGATCGGACAGGGCGCAAAATTCTCTACGTAAAATCTTTTGGGCTTGACCCTGCCTGTGTGTTGATCCTGCCTGTGGCTGATGATGGAGGCCGGCTATATGTTGCTCCACAGGGCGATTATTTTGGGCGGCCGATCTTTCCGTTGGATTTTCCTTTGAGTGAGGTGTGTGCCATTGATTGGCTTGCGCAGCACAATGGAACGGTGATGCACGCCACTGCTATTAAGGATGGCGATCGGGGTTATCTGTTTGTCGGATTCTCAGGGGCGGGGAAGACCACCACGGCGACCTTGTGGGCTTCGACTGTGCCCGATGCAATTCCGCTCAGCGATGATCGGATTGTGCTACGCAAACGAGAAGGACATTTTCGAATCTATGGTACGCCTTGGTGGGGGGTGGGGCATTTTGCTTCGCCTGAATCTGTGCCTTTGACGGGTGTATTTATTCTTCGCCATGCTGAGGAAAACACCTTGAGGCAGCTTAATCCACGAGAGGCCGTCTCGCAACTGCTCGTGCGCACTTTTGCGCCGCTGTGGGACGCCACTGGTGTAGCAGCGACCTTGGACCTTTTTCATGAGTTGAGTGAAACAGTGCCCTGTTTTGAATTTGGCTTTAAACCTGACGCCAGTGCTGTAGAATGCATTCGTTCTCACCGTTGGACCTAGCTCGAGATTTGTCTGCAGACAACGCAGGCGTGAACTGTGGCACATCCTATGGTGTGCCACAGTTTTGTTTAGCCTCATTAAATAAAAAATGCTTTCTTATTGTAGGTTATTATATAATAATAATTTGAAATGATGAGTACAGGGGGGGAAAATGAAGGCATCTAAGTGGGGACGGGCATGGTGCGGGATCTTATTGGCATTTGCGATTTTGGGAGCTGGTGGTCATTATGGTGTTGTCAGGCCGGCAATGTCGCTGGCTGAGCAAGAGGATTTATTCGCGATGGCACATAGGGAGCCTCTGCCTGGCGATCATCCTGCTGCAGACCAGCCTGACGACGAAAACACGGTCCGGGTTCTTTCCTCTGATCAGACTGGTGTAGTATTGGAAATTTCTACGCCTGAATATCAGCTGTTGCCGGGTAAAGATGCAGCAGGGGCTTGCTGGGAGCTCCTATCAAACGGTTATGAATCGGCTGGAGAGGCGGGTGCGCCTGCATTGCCGATAAAAGGAGCGATGATTGGCATCCCACAAGACGCTGATATTCAAATAACAGTGCTTGACGCCGATGTAATAGATGTTCCTGGCTCTTACGTGCTTTGCCCTGTTGAAACGCCTATCGTGAGCATTGATATTCAAAATCCACTGCCGGATTTTGTTGCTTCAGAACGACTTCGTAATGTGCACTACTATAATGTTGACAGATTTAGCCCAGAGATGTACGTGAGTGTAGAGTCCAAAGGCTTTATTCGCAGCCAGAGGGTTGCGGAGATAAAAATTGCTCCTTTTGCTTATAATCCCGCTTCGGGAAAATTACGTTATCTGAGACGTATTCAGGTAAAAATCAGCTTTATGCCATTGATTCTTCGTCATGATAATGAGACTTTAGCAAAGTCATATGTGGATGAAGGCATTTTTGAAGAGGTACTACGGCAGGCGCTCTTGAATTATGCTGAGGCTCAAATGTGGCGAGAACCCTCACAAGCCACTGCTGCCCGATCGTTTGCCGTGCAAGATTCCAGTCCGGCATATCGCCTTTCCGTCACAACTCCAGGGTTGTATCGGATTACACGCGCGGATTTGCAAGTGGCCGATCCAGCTGTGGATCTTAGCCTTGTTGATCCACGGACTATTCATATTTCAAAGCAAGGTCAGGAAATCGCTGTTTTTATTGAGGGTGAGGAGGATGGATCTTTTGATGCCGACGATGCAATCTATTTCTATGGGGAGGAGATCAATACCAAGTATATCAGGACCAACGTTTATTGGCTGAAGTGGGATCAATTCGCAGGATTGCGGATGGCTACTCTTGATGGCACGCCTTCAGGCGCTCCTGTTTCACCATATTACCACAGAATTCGCCGTTTTGAGGTTGATAGTGAGTATCAATCCTCTTACCCGGACAGCTATGGTGATCACTGGTATTGGAACTATGTTTATTATCCCAGCGTACCTTCTCGAACTTACACCCTTGCTGTGCCCGATGTGGCTTCTGTGCCTTTGACTGCTACGCTAAGTGGGCTGTTTAAAGGGTATAGCGCTACGCCCTATCATTCCATTGCTGTTTCCGTAACCAATCACTTGGTGTACTCTGCTACCTGGCCCTCAGGTGCTGTTCAGGAATTTAGTCAGCAATTTCCCCAAACATATTTGACTTCTGGCAATAATAATCTGGAGGTCAGGGGAGGAAAAGCATGGACGGCGCCTGTTTCTTCCGATGTGTTTTACACCAACTGGTTTGTGCTTGACTATTATGCCAGGTATTTAGCGCAGAATAATATGGCGTTTTTTGCTGGGGATGGCGTCGGCACATGGCAGTATCAAGTGCCGGGTTTTACATCGGACACAATATGGACTTTCGATATTTCCGATCCTACGCACCCGATACGGATTTTGAATGCGGCAGTTACGCCTGTTGATGGTTTGTACCGACTGGATTTTCAGCAGACGCTTACTGCAGTCACACACGACTATTTTGCCCTGACTCCCGCGCGATTTTCCACTTCTTTGAGTATCACCCGTGATGCTCCGTCTAATTTGCGGAGCACAGATAATGGGGCAGATTATGTCATCATCGCCCATCCGGATTTTTATAACGCCATGCAACCGCTAGTGGATTACCATACACAACAAGGCATGCGTGTGACCCTCGTTGATGTTCAAGACATATATGATGAATTTGCCTACGGTCTTTTCGATCCTGAGGCCATCCGGTCTTTCCTGGCGTATGCGTATGCTAATTGGCAGACGCCGGCCCCGCTCTATATCTTGCTTGTTGGCGATGGTAACTACGATCCCAAGAACAACCTGGGACTTGGGGAGCCCAACTACATACCTCCTTATTTATTAGATATTGACCCTTGGGTAGGTGAGACGGCAGCTGATAACCGCTATGTCTCAATTCATGGGGATGATATTTGGCCCGATATGTATTTGGGGCGGTTCCCTGTGCAGACTGCCGCGCAAGCAACGGTCATGGTCAACAAAGTCCTGGCTTATGAGCAAATGCCAGAAAGTGGAGATTGGAACCGCAAAATCTTGTTTGTCGCTGACAATACAGATTCGGGAGGTGATTTTGGGGCCTTCTCCGATGTCATTGCCAATACCTATGTCCCTACGCCGTATGTGAATGACAAGGTATACTGGGGCGTTACTCACACCAATCTGACTTCGGCGCGGAGTGCTATACAACAGGCAATGAACGCAGGGCGATTGATAGTGAATTATGTCGGACACGGCAGCACGAGAGGGTGGGCTAGCGAAAATCTCTGGCAACGGGATTATGTCGCAACGATGTCCAACGGCGGTAGACTCCCCTTTATGGTTCCCATGACATGTGCAGAAGGTTATTACATCTTCCCGCCACTGTCTGGCACTAACATGGCTTCACTCGGCGAGACTGTGACGCGCGTGGAAGGTAAGGGCGCTATTGCAAGTTGGTCACCGACGGGTTACGGTCTTGCAACAGGCCATGATATCATGAATCGTGCTTTATTCGCGGCCATTTTCTTCGAGGACGTCACCGCCCTGGGCCCGGCCACGACGCTGGGTAAACTCGCCCTCGCCGGCATGGGACACGATTACCTCATCGAAACCTACCTCCTCTTTGGCGATCCCGCCCTGCGGCTCAATGTCTTGCCCGCCGATGTCGCGCTCTCCCAGACGATAACCCCCACCACGCCGCTGTACCCCGGCGATTGGCTCACCTACACGCTCACCTTCACCAACACCGGCCCGGCGCGCGCCAACAACGTCGTGATCGAAGACCCCTTGCCCGCGATGTTGCTCACCCCCACCGTCACTTCGTCCGGCGCGACAATCACGCCCCGCCCCGACACTCGCTTCGTCTGGGATGCGGCTGACCTGGTCCCCGGCGCGGGTGGCAGGATCACGATCACTGCCCGGGTGGCCCTCGATTACGCCGGGACCTTCACCCACACGGCGACCATCCGCACCACCGCCCGTGAGACGGCGACCCTCAACAACAGCGCCTCCCTCACCACTCAGGTGATCGCGGCGGACGTGGAGATCCTCAAGACCGGCCCCCATTCCGCTCTGCCTGGCCAGACCATCGAGTACGTCCTCAGCTATGGCAATGTGGGGACCGCTCTCGCCGCCGGCGTGGTGATTACCGACCTGCTGCGCGCGGAGCTGCTCAATCCCGTCGTCACATCCTCCGGTCCTGCCATCACGCCGCGGCCGGGACAGACCTTTGTGTGGGACGTGGCGCCGCTTTCTCCGGGCGCGCGGGGATGTATCACGATCACCGCACAGGTGAGTTCCACCTTCCTGGGCGGCGTCCTTTCCAATCAGTCCACGATTTCCACATCCTCGCCGGAGGTGCAGAAGGCGAACAACGTCTCCGCCATCGTGGCGACCGGCGTCCTCGTGCCCGACCTCATCGTGGAGCAAGGCGGCCCCGCCGTAGCGCTGCCGGGGATGGGCGTCACCTACGTTGTAACGTACGTGAATCTGGGAAATGAGATTGCCAGCGGCGTTGTCATGACCGACCTGCTGCCCTCGGCCCTCCAGAATGTGACGGTGTTCTCGGAGGGGGCGGTCATCACCCCGCGCGTAGGCAGCGCCTACGTCTGGGATGTGGCGGATTTGCCGCCTGCCACAGGGGGGAGGATCACCCTCACGGGGACGATCGCGCCGGAGTTCCGGGGGACGCTGGTGAACACGGCGACCATCGCCGCGAAAACCCCCGATAGCCACCCGGATGACAACACCGCCGTGCTTTCGACCTTCGTCTCCATTGCGGACGTGACGATCGCCAAAACCGGCCCGACGGCGGTGCTTGCCGGCGAGCGCCTTACCTACACGCTGGCCTTTACCAACACCGATAACGCTCTGGCGACTGGCGTCGTCATCACCGACACGCTGCCGCCAGAGCTCTTGGGGGTGAATGTGACCTCCTCGCTGCCGGGGGTAACAGCGCGACCGGGGACGTCCTTTGTCTGGGACGTGCCGGATCTGGCGCCCGGCGCGGGCGGGACGCTCACCATCGGCGGTCGAATATCCTCTCTCTACCGGGGTGCGCTTTTCAATCAAGCGTGGATCGCTGCCGCGTCGCCTGAGGCCACGACCGCGAATAACACCTCGGCGCGCGTCGAGACCTTCGTCTCCAGACCCGATGTGACGATCGCCAAAATCGGCCCGGCGCAGGTAAGCCCAGGCGACGTGATGACCTATACGCTGGTGTACACCAACGCCGATAACGCCCTGGCGACAGGGGTGGTGATCACGGATGTGCTGCCCGCGACGTTGATGACCCCGACGGTGACGCACGTCGGCGCGGAGATCACGCCGCGCTCTGGCACCTCCTTTGTGTGGGACGTAGCGGACCTCGCGCCGGGCGCGGGCGGCGTGATCACCCTCACGGCCCGCGTGCGTGCGGACGCTTCCGCTGCCCTGGTCAACACGGCGTGGATTGCCGCGGCCAGCGAGCTCAACACGGCGAACAACGGCAGTGCGCCGGTCGTGACGCAGCTCCTTCTGCCGGACGTGCTGATTCAGAAGCGCGGCCCGGCCACGGCGGCGTCGGGGGACATCATCACCTATCGGCTGACTTTTACCAACGCCGGGACTTCCCTGGCGCGGGGTGTGGTGATCACTGATGTGCTGCCTGCGTCGCTGCACGGGGCGAGTTTCGCCGCTTCGGGTGCAGCGGTCACGCCGCGGCCGGGACAGACCTTTGTGTGGGACGTGACGGACCTCGCGCCGGGCGCGGGCGGCGTCCTGACGCTCACCGCGACGGTGGATGCCGCTTACGCGGGCGCACTCACCAACACCGCGAGCATCGCCACCTCAAGTTTCGAGAGCGATGCTGACCACAACAGCGACCAGCTCGTCACGCAGATCACGCGCTCGTACCGGGTCTATCTGCCGTTGGTGATACGTCAATCCCCCTGAGCGCAGCCGTTCTCTCTGAGCGCGAGTCCGGGGTCAGGCGTAGGGGATGCCTGACCCCGGCTTTTTGATGCTCCGCTCAGAACTGCGTCAGACTGCCATCCCGCCGCGCGAGACGCACCGCCTGACGGAAAGCGACCATGCTCAGCGGGAGCAGGACCACTGCAAAGCCTGCCAGGATGGCGGTCTCGCGCCATAAATCTGCGAGCGATGCGCCGTTCAACAGCGCGCGGCGCATGGCCTCGAGCGCGTGCGTGAGGGGGAAGAACTGCGCCGCCAGACGTAACCAGCCCGGCAGCACGCTGATGGGGTAGTAAACCCCGCCCAACAACGTGGACAGGCTGGAAAACATGAAGGAGACCGGATCCCCACGTTTGAGGACCATGATGAACGAGGCGGAAAGGATCCCGATGCCACTCATCGCCAGCACCGTCATCCCCAAAATGACCAGCGCCGAGAGCACATTGGCCTGTTGCAGGTCGGCGCCGAAGAGCAACACCCCCATCGTCAGGTAAATGGCGACCCGCAAGGTCGTGAACAGAAATTCCCACAGGCTGGAGGAAAGCAGGATCGTGGGAAGGCGCGTTGGCGTCATCAGCAGCGCTTCCAGCGTGCCAGAGACCTGCCCCGAACGGATGACGCTGGAGAAAGTGTTGAGCGCTACGCTTTGATAGCCGGTGAAGGCCATACCGATCAGCACGAAGGAGAAGTAATTCCCGCCGTATTGCTCCAAAAAGCCGGAGGCTCCCGGCGTGAGCAGCTGCGAGATGAAGTAGAAGGACGTCGTGGAGAACAGAATCCCCAGCAGCTGCAGCACAAAGCCGAAGCGGTAGCTGATCTCCATCAGAAAGTCGCGCCGCAGGAACAGGAGCGGTTTGTTGAGCCGGGCCCGCAGACGTCGCCAGGGCGTGCCGGCGCGAGGCGGCGTCGCCGGGGGAGTCGGCGGCGGCGACGTGGGGAGGGGCTGCGCCGCAGCGGCGTCCGTCTCCGGCGCCGGCGGGGGGGAAGTCGGCGCGCCATCCAGCTCAGCGATGAGGTCTTCCCACGACGGCGGCGTGAACGTGATGTGCTCAACGGCGCCGCCGTGTTGCTCGATGGCTTCCAGGAGTGGGGACAGCGGCGCTTTGTTCCCCTGAGGCAGGGACAACGTCACGACCGCGACCCCCGGCGCGGCGCTCTCCTCCATCTTCATCTCGATGGTTTCCGCCTCCGCAAGCTCCGTCAGCCAGAGAGGATCGAAGCCCTGTACCTCAAGGCGGCAGCGTTCCTGGGGGCGGAGCAACCCGCGCAGCTGTGCGGGCGACGCTGCCATGTGCAGCTCTCCTTTGACCATCACCGCGGCGCTGTCGCAGAGCTCGATGGCTTCGTGCAGATCATGGGTCACCAAAAAGACCGTGCGCTGTTCCTCGCGGGCCTGCCGCTGCACGACTTGTCGGAAGCGGGCGGCGGCGAGCGGATCGAGGCTGCGGGTAGGTTCGTCGAGGAAGAGCAGGGTGGGGCGATGCAGCAGGCTACAGGCCAGGGCCAGGCTGTGTTTCATGCCGGTGGAGTAGGCATCGAAGCGCCGGTCGAGATAGCGTCCGAGATCCAGCAATTCGGCCAGTTCGGCGATGCGCGCCTCGCTTTCGGCGGGCGTTATCCCGTGCAGGCCGGCGTAGAAGCGGAGATTCTCCCGCCCCGTCAGGCGCCAGTAGAAGTGCCGTTCGTTCCCCGTCATCAGCCCGACGGTGCGTTTGATGGCGTTCTCCTGGGTGAGGGGGATGCCGTGAAGGTACGCCGTCCCTGAGGTCGGCAGGATCAGCGTGCACAGCGTTTTGACCAACGTGGTCTTGCCAGCCCCGTTGGGACCCACCAGGCCGAAAATCTGGCCGGGCGCAATGCGGAGATTGACCCGGTTGACTGCCAGCGTGCCTTCCTCCGTGGCGCTGCCG
>Ga0116185_1003855_pt1 | contig 12608 bp, 10 predicted proteins | sample AD_JPNNA7_MetaG_FD_89754 | JGI IMG/M metagenome (GOLD analysis project Ga0116185, IMG submission 89754) | Active sludge microbial communities of municipal wastewater-treating anaerobic digesters from Japan - AD_JPNNA7_MetaG | ecosystem: Engineered > Bioreactor > Anaerobic > Digestate | place... | reverse complement strand
TCTGCGGCCGCCGCCTCAGGCCGCCCGCTTCTTGCGCACGTGGTGCACCACATATGCGATGAAGCCCGGCGTCACGGACACCGCCACGGCGATGGCGAGGCCGACGGCGAGGTACTCCTGGACCCACGGGACCGTCCCGAACCAGTAGCCCGCGCCGAGGAAGATGGTCACCCAGACCGCCGAGGCGCTGGCGGCGAAGAACATGAGCTTGTGGATCTCCATCCCGGCGACGCCGGCGACGAACGGGGCCAGGGTGCGGACGATCGGCAGAAAGCGGGCGAACAGGATCGCTGCGCCGCCGTGGCGCTCGTAGAACTCATGCGCCTGGGCCACGTGCTCCGGCTTGAGGTACCGCCTCGGCTTGCGGAGAAGATAGCGCCCGATGAAACGGCCGATCAGGTAGTTGCTGACATCGCCAAGGAAGGCGGCCGCGAACAGCAGCGGCGCCAGCACGACGACCTCGACGATGCCGCTCCCGGCGAGCGTGCCGCTCGTGAGCAGGAGCGACTCACCGGGAAGCCACGGGGTCACGACGAGACCGGTCTCGGCGAAGATCACCGCGGCGACCGCCCCGTACGCCCATGGCCCAAGGACGTCGACCAACTGGGCCAGATAGGCGTCCATGTTGACGATGTAATCGAGGATGCGCTCCACGGCCCGCCTAGCCTACCCCGTGGCGGGCACTTCCACCCGGCTGCCCCGACACGGCGCCGAAGTGGCGCAGACACCTGACGACGCCGGCGCTCTCGTGGCCCAGGACACGCCGCACGCGGCCGCCGCGACGTCCGCGACGGCTCAGAAGCCGGCGCGCAGCGTCGCGGCGATCGCCTCCGGGGTCTCGAAGATCAGCTCGCTGCCGAGCTGCTTCTCGAGGAAGTAGTCGTCGGTGCGGTAGTCCGGCTTGAAGGCCGAGCGCGCGATGACGCGCAGGACCACCGGATGGTCGGGATCGCCAGCCGCCCGTGCCGCGGCGGCGCCGCCACCGGCGGCGTCGCCGATAGGCCCGCCGTACAGCGTGAAGTTGAACGCCGAGAGGCCGACCTCCTCGTACCAAGCCAGCACCTGCGAGAGGCCGCGGGCGAGCGCCGCCACCTGCTCGGCGCCCAGCGCCGAGACCGTGGCGGCGCCCGGCACGACGGCCATCACCTCGCGGTTGCCGATCGGTGCGTACGGGGCGAGCCAGACGCAGTCGGCCTGCTCGCCGATGAAGCGCTCGCCATGCGCCTTCTCTTCTTCGCACAGCGTGCGCCAGTATGAGACCCCGTGCTCGCGCGTGAACGCCGCCGAGCACTCCCAGGCCTTCTGCACCAGCGCCGGCACGCCCTCGCCGCCGAAGACCTGGAAGTGCGGGTGCACCATGCTGGCGCCGGCGGGAAGCATATGGTTGCAGCACACCTCGATATGCCGCGTCGCCGGGTAGGCGCGCTCGGCTCGGCCGGCGAACTCGACCGCCGCGCCCAACCCTTCCTCGAGCAGGTCGGGGGCGAACTCGGACGGGCGCAGGGAGTGCTTCTCGGGATACGTCACCACGGCGTGGATCGCGGCCAGCGGGAAGAGGTTCGGGAAGACGAGCGCTCGGCCGCGCCGCAGGCGTCCACCGGCGACGACCTCGTCCGGGTACTTCGGCGTGGCCTCGAGGACCTTCTCGGGGCAGAAGAAGCACCCGTCACGCGAGCTCCTCGCGAGCTCCTCGGCGTGCTCCCAATCCGTCTTGCCGTAGAACATCTCCTCTTTGGTCGCGAGCTCGGAGGAAGAGGTGGAGGTCGCCCCGGTCAGCGGGTCCCACCGCGTCTCGATCGTCTGCTCTGCGTACTCCATGCCGGCGAGCGGACTGAAGAAGCCCACCGTCTCGGCCTTGCGCTCGAACCGGATGAGACCCATGACGCCCTCCACGAAGCGATGTGTGCCGCTGGGATGCTACGGCCGGTGTGTGGGGTGGGGCAAGGCGCCGACACGGAGCACCCCGTCCCGGACGGGCCAGGGGCCAAGCCCCCACGGTCAGGCGCAGGAGACGCTTGGCTCACCCGCCGGGGCCCGCTTCTCCCGCTTCTTGCGCTGCTCGGTGCTCAGGATGTGCTTGCGCACGCGTACCGTATCGGGGGTCACCTCGACGAGCTCGTCGTCGGCGATCCATTCGAGAGCGCTGTCGAGGGTCAGGGGACGAGGCGCCTTGAGGCCGGCGTCGATGTCCTTGGTGGACGAGCGGTAGTTGCCGAGCTGCTTGCGCTTGGTGGGGTTGCACAGCATGTCGCCGCGGCGCGCGTTCTCGCCCACGATCATGCCCTCGTAGACGCGATCCATGGGGCGGACGAAGAGCGTGGCGCGCTGCTGGAGGTTCTCGAGGGCGTAGGTGGCGGCCTCGCCGTCCGCCTGACTGACGAGCGAGCCGCGCTCGCGGCCGCGGAACTCGCCCCGCCACGGGCCGTAGCCCGTGAAGCGCGAGCTCATGATGCCCAGGCCGCGGGTCTCGGTGAGGAAGTCCGAGCGGTAGCCGATGAGGCCGCGGGTCGGGACCGTGAACTCGAGGCGGACGAGGCCTGCCGGCGTCCCTTCGACGGCGACCAGCTCTCCCTTGCGCAGGCTGAGTTCCTGGATGACCGTGCCCTGGTACTCGTCCGGCACGTCGATGATGAGCTGCTCCATGGGCTCGAGCAGCGTGCCGTCGGCGTCGTCGCGGGTGATGACCTCGGGGCGACTGACGCAGAGCTCGAAGCCCTCACGGCGCATCTCCTCGATGAGGATCGCGAGGTGGAGCTCGCCGCGGCCGCTGACCTTCACGCCGTCGGGGCGGCCGAGGTCCTCGACCCGCAGCGCCACGTTGACACGCGCCTCGCGCGCCAGGCGGTCCTTGATCTGGCGCAGGGTCGCCGCCTTGCCGTCCTGCCCGGCGAACGGGCCGTCGTTGACGAGGAAGAACATGCTCACCGTCGGTTCCTCGATCTCGAGCGGCGGCAGGGCGACAGCCGCCGGGTCGAGCTCGGGCGCGGCGAGCGTGTCGCCGATGGCGACGTCGCCCGAGCCCGCGAGCCAGACGATGTCGCCGGCGGCGACCTCGTCGACCTCGCGGTTCTCGAGGCCGCGCGTGACCCACAAGTGGGTGACGCGCGCGGCCTCGACGGCGACGGCGCGGCGCGTCATGATGCGCTGCAGCTCGTCGCCGACGGACAGCCGACCCTGAAGGACGCGCCCGCAACCGATGCGCCCGACGTAGTCGCTCCAGGCGAGGGTGCTGACCTGCATGAGGAAGAGCGCTGCCCGGTCGACCCGCGGCGGCGGGACCTCGGCGATGATGGTCGCGAAGAGGTCGGCCATTCCGGCGGCGGCCAGCTCGGCGCGCAGCGCCGGCGAAAGGCCGCCGCCGTCCCGCAGGTGCTCTTCGCGCTCGTGCTCCTCACGCCGGTACTCGTCGAGGTCCTTCACGATCCAGCCTTCCAGACCGGAGCCGTAGAGGACCGGGAAGTCGAGCTGTTCGTTGTCGGCGCCCAGTTCGACGAACAGGTCGAAGGTCTTGTCGAGCGCGCCCGAGGGGTCGGCGTTGGGCCGGTCGGCCTTGTTGACGACGACGATCGGCCGCAGCCCCAGACGTAGGGCGCGCATGAGCACGTAGCGCGTCTGCGGCATGGGTCCTTCGTTCGCATCGACGAGCAGGAGCACCGAGTCGACCATGCCGAGGACGCGCTCCACCTCGCCCGAGAAGTCGGCGTGGCCCGGCGTGTCGATGATGTTGATGAGGTAGCCGTCCCACTCGACCGTGCAGTGCTTCGCCCGGATCGTGATGCCGCGCTCGCGCTCGAGCGCGTCGTTGTCCATGACGCGCTCCTCGACACGGGCGTTCGCGCGAAAGACGTGGGCGGCGCGGAAGATGCTGTCGATGAGCGTCGTCTTGCCGTGGTCGATATGGGCGATGATGGCGAGGTTGCGGATCTTGTCGACGGCGTGCACGGGAGTGGTCCCAGGTCGGGGTCGGTGACGGCGGACGCCCGGCGGCGCTGCGCCGGCCGGGCGAGACGGATCCATTGTACGCGCCGGAGGGCGGCGCGTCGTCCGGCGCTGAGACCCGAAGGCATCCGTCGTCACGGTCCGGCGTGGCGCGCGAGCGCCGCCCGCCCGATCGAGACTCAGGGCGCACGGGTATCATGCCCTCGCACGCGCAACTGGGAAGGTGGACGCAGGAGGTGCCGCATGGTGTCCGAGATCGCACGCCGGCTGGAGCCTGAGACGCTCGAGCAGATCAAGGCGCTCGAGAGCGAGACAGGCCTGACCCTGGTCGCCTTCGCCTGCCGCTCGCTCGACCCGGCGAGGGAGGAACGCCTCAGGACGATCCAGGCGGAGTTGGGCCCGATCCTCACGGCTGAGCCCGCGCAGCCGAGCGCGGAACAGCTCGCTCGCATCCGCGAGCTCGAGAGCGCGCTCGACCTCTCGCTGGTCGCCGTGCGCGCGCAGGGCAGCGGCTGACGCCGTCCGCGACCATCGTGGGCCACGACTCACTCGCCGAGCGTCTGCGCCTCCGCGGTTGGCGCATGACGCCCCAGCGCGCGGCGATCGTCGCTGTGCTGGATGAGACGCGCGGCCACGTGCCGGCGGAGGCTGTCCACGACAGCCTCCGCCGGCACGGCGCGCGCGTCTCACTGGCGACCGTCTACAACACGCTCACGACGCTGGCGGCGATGGGCGAGCTTCGCGAGGTGCGCAGCGGCCGCGGCCCCGTCCTCTTCGACGTCAACACCCTCCCGCACCACCATCTCGTGTGCGACACGTGCGGACGCCTGGTCGACGTCGACGCCGCTGTCGCGAAGGACGTGCGCCTGCCGCCACGGCAGGCGCACGGTTTCGACGTACGCGGCGTCGACGTCGTCTTTCACGGCCGCTGTCCCGACTGCGCTACGGGCGCCGCTTCGCCACCGCCTCGCGCACGCGAGCGCCGTACTCGGGATCGGCCTTCTCGAAGTGCGCGATCGAGCGCGCGATGATGTCGTCCCTCGAGACTTGCGACAGGCTGGCGGCGATGTTGCTCACGAGGCGGGCGCGCGCCGCCTCGTCCATGACACGGTACAGCGCGCCCGCCTGCACGAAGTCGTCGCCCTCGCGGCTGTCCCATTCGTACGTGCCGCTGGGACCGTCCGTGGCGAGCCCTGCATACAGCGGCTCGCCCGTCTCCGCCGGTCCGCCGAAGCTGTTCGGCTCGTAGTTCCTGGCGCGGCCGAAGTTGCCGTCGGCGCGCATGAAGCCGTCGCGATGGTAGTTCGCCACGGTCGCCGCCCGCGGCCGGTTCACCGGCAACTGGGTGTGGTTCGCCCCCAGCCGGTACCGGTGGGCGTCGCCGTAGGCGAACAGTCTTCCCTGCAGCATCTTGTCCGGCGACGGACCGATGCCGGGCACAAAGTGCGCCGGGTCGAACGCCGCCTGTTCCACGTCGGCGAAGTAGTTCTCGGGGTTCCGGTCGAGGGTCAGCTTGCCGACCACCTGCAAGGGATAGTCCCCGTGTGGCCACACCTTCGTCAGATCGAAGGGGTTGAGGCGGTAGGTCTTCGCCTCTGCCGCCGGCATGATCTGCACCTTGAGCGTCCACGACGGGTAGTCGCCGCGCTCGATCGCCTGAAGAAGGTCCATCTGGTGCGAGTCGGGGTTCTCGCCGGCGAGCTTCGCCGCCTCCTCCGCCGTCAGGCACCTGATCCCCTGGTCGGTCTTGAAGTGGTACTTGACGAAGAACTGCTCCCCGGCCGCGTTCGTCCACTGGAAGGTGTGCGAGCCGAACCCGTCCATGTGCCGATAGCTCGCCGGGATGCCGCGGTCACCGAACAGCCACGTGAACATGTGGGTCGCCTCAGGCGAAAGGCTGAAGAAGTCCCAGACGTTGTCGGGCTCCTGGCGGTTGGTGTACGGGTCGGGCTTCTGCGAGTGGATGAAGTCGGGGAACTTGAGTGGGTCGCGGATGAAGAAGATGGGGGTGTCGTTCCCCACGAGGTCGTAGTTTCCGTCCTCCGTGTAGAACTTGACGGCGAAGCCACGCGGGTCGCGCACGGCGTCCGCCGACCCGCGCCCGCCGGCGACGGTCGAGAAGCGGACGAAGACCTCCGTCTTCTTTCCCACCTCGCTCAGAAAGCGGGCCCTGGTGTACGGGGTCATGTCCTCGGTGACCTCGAACACCCCGTAGGCCCCCGATCCGCGCGCATGCACGACGCGTTCGGGGATGCGTTCCCGGTTGAAGTGGGCAAGCTTCTCGATCAGGTGGTGGTCCTGGATGAGCACCGGGCCGCTTGGCCCGGCGGTCTGCGAGTGCTGATTGTCGGCGACGGGCGCGCCCGCCTCGGTCGTCAGCTTGGGACGTCGGTCCACGTTTCGCCTCCTCCATGTCGCGGCACATTGGCAACGGAGCGGGGAGGCGCCGACCCCCCCGGCCCGCAGGGACTTGATGTCCGGTTTAGAATGTTTCTAATCCACCATGCGCGTCGGTAGGCGAAGGTGGACCAGCCGGCACGCGCATGGAGCACGAGACGCTGTCGCACTCTTAACAGGACTGAAAACGTCTGATAGACTGGCACAGCACCTGCTTCGAAAGGAGACCAGCGAATGTCGAGCATCAAGGGCACACAGACCGAGCAGAACCTTCTCAAAGCGTTCGCCGGCGAGAGCCAGGCGCGCAACCGCTACACCTTCTACGCGAAGGCGGCGCAGAAGGACGGCTTCGAGCAGATCGCCGCCATCTTCCTGCAGACAGCGGAACACGAGCGTCAGCATGCGAAGCGCTTCTTCAGGCACCTGGAAGGCGGCAAGGTCGAGATCACCGCTTCTTATCCCGCCGGGCCGCTGGAAGGCACCACGGCGGAGCACCTGGCCGCGGCCGCGGCCGGCGAGAAGGAGGAGTGGACCGAGCTTTACCCGGCGTTCGCCGACGTCGCCGAGAAGGAAGGCTTCAAGGACGTCGCGACGACCTTCCGCATGGTCGCAAAGGCCGAGTCGATGCACGAGGCGCGCTACCGCAAGCTTCTCGCCAACGTCGAGAACGACGAGGTCTTCAAGAAGGCCGACAAGGTGAAGTGGATGTGCCGCAAGTGCGGCTACATCCACGAGGGCCCGAGCGCACCGGCGGTCTGCCCGAGCTGCGCGCACCCGCAGGCGTACTTCCAGCTCTTCGCCGAGAACTACTGAGAGAAGTCGCCCGGCCGGCCACGAGACCGCGTCGGGCGCCTGCCCGGCGGATCGGGCAAAGGCGAGAGGGGGCGGCGCCGCACGGCGCCGCCCCCTCTCGCCTTTGCCCGCCGGCAGCTCTGCGGGCAGAGTGCGTACGCCGTCGGGCAAGCAGGCCTCTGCAGCGGAAGGAAGGGGAGATGCTCTGTAGCTTGGCGACGAGACTGAAGCCCAGTGACCTCGACGCGATCGGCGGCCTTGAGGAAGAGTCGGGCGTGACCTTGCTCGCCTACCTGTGCCTGCCGCTCGAGCCGGCCTCCATCGACGACACGCAGATCGGCACGATCACGGATCTCGAGGAGCGCCTCGGCATCTCGCTGGTCATGATAGGCCGGTAAGGTCGCACTCCAGGACGCCCTGTCGTGCAGCGCGGTCTCGGCGAAGGACGGCGCGCGAGTCATGCCCGACCCCGCCCCGGGGCAGCACGCACAGCGGGTCGACCTCGACGGCGGCGAGCCGGGCCGCGCGGCAGCGGAGTGCAAAAGAAGGGCGGGCGGGCGGCTCACGCCGCCCGCCCGCCGTCACACAGAACGGTCGGCCTCAGACGGGCTTCACGTTGCTGGCCTGCGGGCCCTTACGACCCTGCGTCACCTCGTACTCCACGGCCTGACCCTCGCTCAGGGTCTCCACGCCGGGGGCGAGCTCGTTGACGTGCACGAACACGTCCTTGCTGCCGTCGGCCTGCTCGATGAAGCCGTAGCCCTTCTGGCCGTTGAACCACTTGACTGTACCTTGAGCCACTGTCGCGCTCCCCTTGACTTGAGCGTGTCCGTGGCTGCAAAGCAACGATGCGCGCTCGTTAACGATGAGCGACCTGCGACGGGTCCTCCGACCGCAGGCGCAAGACCACTGTACCCCGCGCCGCGGGTCGGGCCAAACCCGAGCTCGTTACTTCCGGGCGCTCGCAGCGACGTAGTCCATGATCGCGCGCGCCTGACTGGCTCCGTCGAGCCCGGCCTCCGCCAGGACCATCTCGCCCGGACCACTGCCTAGATAGTGCCCCTTGCGATAGGGGTGCAGGCTCGCCGCCCGGCCCGCGGCGCTCGTCACCCAGCGGTAGAGCGTCGGCAGGGTGAACCCGGTGATGCCGATGGCGGCGGCGCGGTGCGCCTCGGGGAAGATCGCCTCCTGCTCGTCGGCGGGCAGGAGGTCGAAGAGCTCGGCGCTGGCGACGTAGTAGACCAGCGCCTCGACGCCCTCCTTCTCGAGCAGCGGAAGGGCCTCCTCGACGAAGGCGTAGGTCACGGCGCTCTCCTGCAGCACCACGATGACGTCGGGTTCCCCGGCCGGTTCACGCAGGACGTACACACCTGAAGCGGCAGCCTCGGCCGGCGCCAGCCCGAACCCCTGCCGATCGAGCACGCGCTCGGTGGGCCGCGTGACGAAGACGGAGATGAGCGCCGGGCGCTTCGCCAGCGCGGTCGCGACGAGGACCCAGATCTCCTGCGGCTCCCAGGGCGTCAGCGAGACCGCCGTGCCGCGAGGGAAGTCCTCCTCGAGGAGCTGCAGAGCCTGCGGGTCGGCGTGCGTCGGGCCGTCCTCGCCGGTCTTGAGTCCCGCGTGGGCACAGACGAAGAACAACGGCTTGTACGGTTCGCCCGAGACCGCCTGACGGGCCTGCGCGCCGATGCAATGCAGACGGCCGGCGATGTGCCCCAGAGGCGCCATGAACGCCCCGTACGAGGAGCCGACGCCGATAGCGTGCCCGTAGCTCGAGATGCCGCTGAGGACGCCGGCGATAGCGTCCTCGCAGATCCCCCCGATCGAGAGCAGACGCGCCTCGGGGTTACTCCCGGCGTTCCAGAACCCGGCGGGGAAGTCGGCGGCGATGGCGTTGACGCTTGTCGAGCCGAGAAGGTCGGCCGCCGCCGTAAGAAAGGCGCCGCCAGAGGCGTGATTGAGGTAGCCGAGGGCGCGGCCCAGCTCGCCGCGCAGCGTGGTCGACGAGCCCGGGGTGAGGCGAAGCTCGTCCGGGATAGTCGCCGCCGACGACGCGGCGAGGGCATAGGCCGCCTCGACCTTCGGGGCGCCGGTCCGCGGCGTGCGGGCCCGCCGGTCGAGGCGCTCGCGCGCGGCCAGCAGCCGCGCGGCCAGCGCCTCCGCCGCGGGCCGCTCCGCCGCGACCCGTCCACGGACAACCTGCAGCGCCGCCCAGAAACACTCCTCACGGACGGAATCGCCCCGCAGCCGGTCCTCGCGGCCGGCGGTCACGCAGCGCTGCTCGCCCGCCTCGCACGTCGGCAGCGCTGCCTCGCCGCCGGTCAACTCTTCGAGGGCCGCATAGAACCCGTCCGCGCACAGCTTGTGACCGGCGCCGTGCGAGGCTTTGCCCTCGACACCGTACCGCCAGCCCTTCATCGTCCGGTAGACGATCGCCGTCGGCTGGCCGGTCTCGAGCGCCGCCGCCGCGCGCTGCGCGGCGATGATCTGCTGGAAGTCACGCCCGTCGGGCACGAAGACGACGTTCCAGTCGTGGAGGTAGAAAAGCTCGCGCGGGTCCCACTGGACGTAGTCTCCCGGGGCGCCGTCCTCGCGACAGACGCGGTCGCTGTCGATCGAGGCCTGGTTCCAGTCGAGGTGGAGGACCACGTTGCCCAGGGAGGCCGTGCCGGCCGCGGCGAGCGCCTCGGCGACGCGACCCGGCGTCAGCCCGCCCTCGCCCTCGACGAGGTGCACGCGAGGCGCGTCCTTGCCCCAGTGGTCGCGCGCCCCCACAGCGAGGCCGATGGAGCTCGCCACACCGACGCCGGAGGCGCCGGTCGAGAGCTTCACGAACGGCGTCGCCGGCGTCGGATGCCCGTCGAGCGCCTTCGCCCGGAAGCGTCGGAACAGCGGCGTCGCCGTGATCGGGTTGCGGCGGAAGCCGAGGAGGTCCTCGAGGCGCAGGCGCCTGCTCTCGTCGGCGGGAAGGAGACCCGGCGCGCCGACGGCGGCGATCTCGTCGCGCAGGGCCCACATGGCGTAGAGACCCATCGCCTTGTGGCCGGCGGCGTACGAGATGACGTCGGCATCGGGACGGTCAGGGTCGCCGACATCGTACTCGAGGGCATCGTAGACGATCCCCTCGACGAAGCGACCCGACGAGATGGAGCCGCCGGGATGCCCGGACGTGGGAACGTAGTTGTAGAGGAGGGCGCACAGGGCACGGTACACGAGATCGAGGGTCTCGAAGTGGGCGAGCTCGCCGGCGGACAGAGGCCCTTCACCGGGCCTGAGCGTCTCGCCGATGTCCACGCAGGTCGCGCGCCTGGGGCCGAACGCAACAGCCATGATCTCGCTCCTTTCGCCGACGGGTCGCGCGTGAGCATACCGCCTCGGACGCCATGGTGGTGGCGCCACGGACGTCGACTCCAGCTTTCGCACGCCCGCGACGGCGCCTCGCCGAACCGGTCGCCCGCTGCACACCTGCGCACGCAATGAGAGACCGTGCCGCCTGGCCGGCGCGGCACGTTGCCCCTGGGTACATGCGTGCGCGCCGTCGTCAACGAAAGGCAAGCTGCAGCACCGCGTGACGAAGCGGTCCATCGTGCCCATGATGCGCCCGCCGCGCCGGGCAGCTTGACCACGCGAGCGCGTCAGTCACCAGCACCGCCGTCGTGCATACGCCGCCGCACCTGGCCTGACCACGCGGGCGCGACGGTCATCACGTAGAATCGGGCGCGGCGCGGGCTCCGCCCGCGCCGCGCCCTCACGAACGACATAAGGACGGCGACGATGGATCCCGAGGACTTCCGTCGGCTCGGACACGAACTCATCGACTGGGTGGCCGACTACCGCGAGCGTCTCGAGGAGCTGCCGGTGATGAGCCGCGTCCGACCCGGCGAGATCCGCGCCATGATGCCCTCCCGACCACCCGAGCACGGCGATGGCCTCGCGGGCATCGTCGAGGACCTTGACCAGATCGTCCTGCCGGGCATCACCCACTGGAACCACCCCGGTTGGTTCGCCTACTTCCCCTCGAACACGGACCTCTCGTCCGTGCTCGGCGACCTGGTGTCGTCGGGGCTCGGCCCCCAAGGCATGAATTGGATCACGAGTCCAGCGTGCACCGAGGTGGAGGACGTGGTCATGGACTGGTTGCGGCAGGCGGTCGGCTTGTCGCAAGCCTTCACCGGCGTCATCCACGACTCGGCCAGCTCAGCGACGTTCTGCGCCCTGCTCTGCGCCCGCGAGCGGACCACCGACTTCAGCCAGAACGGGGGCGGCCTCCAGGCGGAAGATGCGCCGCTCGTCGTGTACGCGTCGGACCAGGCGCACTCTTCCGTGCAGAAGGGCGCCCTGCTGGCGGGGTTCGGCGCCGAGCACCTGCGGCTGGTCGAGACGGACGACAAGTACGCCCTGCGCCCAGACGCGCTCGAGGAGGCGATCGCCGCCGACCTCGCCGCGGGGCGCCGGCCGTGCGCCCTCGTGGCGTCGATCGGCACCACGGCGACCACGGCGCTCGACCCGCTCCGCCGCTTGACGGAGATCGCCGAGCGCCACGCACTGTGGCTGCACGTCGACGCCGCCCTCGCCGGAACCGCGATGGTGTGCCCCGAGCTCCGCTGGATGTGGGACGGCATCGAACGCGCCGACTCGCTCGTCTTCAACCCGCACAAGTGGATGGGCGCCGGCTTCGACCTCAGCGCGTACTACGTGCGCGACCCAGACCACCTCGTGCGCGTGATGAGCACCGACCCGAGCTATCTGCGCACCGCGCAGGACGGCCTCGTCCGCAACCTGCGCGACTGGGGCATCCCGCTGGGCCGCCGCTTTCGCGCCCTCAAGCTGTGGTTCGTGCTCCGCGACCAGGGCGTCGAGGGCGTCCGTGAGCGCGTCCGCCGCGACATCGCCAACGCTCGCTGGCTGGCGGAGCAGGTCGACGCGGCGGCCGGTTGGCAACGGCTGGCCCCCGCGCCGTTGCAGACCGTGTGCCTGCGCCACGTCCCCAGCGGTGCCGTGACTGCGGCGGCAGAAGACGGCGAGAGAAGGCGCGGCGACGCGAGCGAGAGCGGCGGCGCGAGCGAGCGCGGCGACGCGGAAGCGGCGAGCCTGACCGAAGAAGGGCTCGCCGCCCACAACCTCGCCATCGCCGAGCGGGTCAACGCCGGCGGACGCTTCTACCTGACGTCGTCGGACGTGAAGGGAAAGCGCGCCCTGCGCGTCTCGGTCGGCGCCGAAGCGACCGAGCGGCGCCACGTCGAGGCGCTCTGGGCGGCGCTGCAGGAAGCCGCCCGCTAGCTCCGCCGATCTCGGCGGCACACGGCGGGAAGACGCCGCCGCAGACCCTCAACCCGGGCCGCCGGCGTCGCCCGACCGCGCGAGCGCCGTCCTGCGGCGCCGGCGCCCCGGGTTGGGCGTGGCCGCCGGCGGCCCCTCGCCGGGCGCCCCCGAGGCCCGCGGCGCGCGCGCGCCGCCCCCCCCACCGCCGCCGGCCGCGC
>Ga0116185_1003843_pt1 | contig 12635 bp, 10 predicted proteins | sample AD_JPNNA7_MetaG_FD_89754 | JGI IMG/M metagenome (GOLD analysis project Ga0116185, IMG submission 89754) | Active sludge microbial communities of municipal wastewater-treating anaerobic digesters from Japan - AD_JPNNA7_MetaG | ecosystem: Engineered > Bioreactor > Anaerobic > Digestate | place... | reverse complement strand
TGAAAAGGGACGGCAGGCGAGAGGCATCTATGATCGTGACATCTCCTCCGACCTGCGATCCCTGCTGTCTCACGACCGTGCCGCCCACCGAGGTCACGTTTCCCATGACTTGTGCGGCCGGCCCGAGAAACACGGAGCCTCCGACCGAGACGGCATCCTTCCTCACCAGTCCGTCCACCCGGACGTTCCCGCCGACGGAGACAGCCGAATCGACCGCAGTCCCTCCAGCCACAATGACATCATTATTCAACCGTACGACAGTATCCGCAGCAGATGCACCAAGGGGAATGCATGCGAGCAGAGCTGCCGTTATCATTGCGATTATCATGTGCCCGTATGAACATGTCTTCATAATCTCAGGCAAAGGAATGTCCATCTCGCGTAATCTGCTCACCATATCCTTCCCATGATATTTTCTCTCACGGCTTTGTCAAGGCCCAGGCGCTGCGCATGGCAGGCGCTGAAGGAGCAGATGAGCGACCGATCCATCAGAGATCGGCGTACAACGGCGGCATGCCCCTCGTCGAGGCATGCCGCCGTCTTATCGGCAGGTTTTACATCGAATAGTCGAACCCGAAGGCAATGATGAGGGAGGAATTGTCCATGTTAACCTTTCCGATGCCCGGGACTTCGATGCTCTCGTCTTTCCACCAGGTGTAGTTGGCCCCGAGATTCAGCTTGAGGCTCGGTATCACCTTGTATCCGAGTCCGAGCCCGAGGCTCAGGTTGTCCGAATACTGAATCTCGACTGCTCCCGGGCTCGCGAGGTAGTATGCATCCATATCATCCCATCTGAAGATGGTGTAGAGTATTCCCGAACTCACCTCCAGCTTGGGAGATGCCTGATAGACCCCTGCAACCCCTACGCTCCAGCAGTCTCCCGCCATATGGGCGATGTCCCTTCCTTCGGACTTTCCCCAGTTTGCTTCTTTCTGGAACCAGTAGTTGGCGTCGAGCTCGCCCCTGAATTCAGGCGTGAACCGGTATGACACACCCGCTCCGACCATGCCGGGGAAGTCTCTGCGGTTCCTCTCGCCGTCCGTGTACAACCCTGCCATCTCGCTGATATTGTCGCTGTCCCTGATATCCGTCTCCAGATTCAGCTTTACCGGCGACTCATAACGAAGCGCAAGATTGAGCTTGTCATCCGGCCTGATCTGAATGCCCAGCACCCCTCCCCATCCGTTGTCTTCCTGCTCCACGTGCACCTTTAAGATCGTGTCATCGACAATCCCCGGGGTGCCGGTGAGCGTCAGTCCGCCCTTGATCTTGTTATTCACATAGATGTTGCGGACAGCGGCTGCGAGCGAGATCATATCCGTTACCTCATAGGCGGCTCCAATGCTCGAGGCGAGGTAGACCGACGTCCCCTTGAGGTGCTGTTCGGTCACGCCCGAGAAGATGCCGCCCATGCCCGTGGTCGGGTCGACGCCCAGGTTGATTTCGGGATTGAGGAAGAGGTTTGCACCGAGCACCTCCGTAGTAATGGAGCCGTCCGGGTAGTCGATCGACCCTGCGCTGCCCGGTATGTACACCCCGGCGAAGATCGACAGTTTCCCTTTGGTATATGCCGCATAGAGGTTGGGCACGAACCAGTCGGGGCTGTCCTGCTCATAGCTCACCCGCTCGCCGGTGAGCGGACTGGTGAAGCTGTGCTCGGGCTTGCGGACCAGGATCTGGTTGGAGAAATTGAGATGAAAACCGTCGGAGAGACTCACGAGCCCGGCAGGGTTGTAGACGACGATGTCCGCTGCATCGGTCGCTGCATTGCGGTTGGACATGCGCACCCATTCCGCGCTCATGTTGGTCAGGTTGTCGATCTGTGCATAGCTCTGCCCCGCCAGAAGAAACAGAAATGCTAGGACCCCCGATATGATCGAGAAACGTTTCATAAGGCATCTCCTTTCATAAAAATATAATTCAATATCTTATTCCATGAAGACTCACCTTCCTGCAGGGCGTAGAAGAGCGATACGCCTTTAACCAGGAAGTTTTACGCTCTCTATCATATACGAATATACGACAATGAAAAGGACAATTCCAGCCAAATACATAACATATGTGGCCAATGCAGCTCACGGGCGGGTGGCTGTCGGACATCGGAGGCCCTTATCGGGATGCCTATGCAGGCTCTCTATCTCTTCATGCCCTTCAGGTACTTGAAGAACTCGGAATCCGTTCCCAGGATGAGGGTCGTGTTTTCAAGATTCGTCTCCCTGTACGTTTCGAGGGTCTTCATGAAAGCGGCAAACTCCGGGTCCTTATTGTAGGCCTGCCCGTATATCCGTGCAGCCTCTGCATCGGCACGGCCCTGTATCTCTTCCGCGCTCCTCGCCGCCTCCGACCTGATTCCCCGAAGCTCTTTCTCCATCTGTCCCAGGATCTCGGCCTTTCTGCCCTCGCCTTCGGATCTGAGCCGGGCAGCCCGGAGCTTTCTCTCGGATACCATGCGCTCGAACACCTTTGCCGTGATGCTCTCCGGATAGCTCAGCCGCCTCAGCTTCAGGTCGATGAGCTCCATACCGAACCGCGACACAGACCCCGATGCCTCTTTCAGCATCGAGCCCATGATCCTGTCCCTTCCCGGCACGATCTTCCGATGAACTTCACGTGCGTCAGGCCCGGGCATCCCTGCATCATCGCTGCCGGCTGCTCCCTGATCGATCAGCTCCGAAGACCTCACCAGCTCGGGGAGAGAATTCGCTGAGACCCTGTCTTTGATGATGGGATCGATCGTGTCGTCCAGTCTGGCGTAGGCCTGCTCGTAGGTTCCGGCTATCTGGAGAAATCTCACCGGATCGGCGATCCGCCACCGAGCAACGACCTCGACACGAACCGGCACCCCGTCCCTGTCGGAAATCTCCAGAGGCCCGCTGTCCCACCTGAAACTGCGCTTCTCCAACCGCGAGATCCTGTCGATGAAGGGGGCTTTCAGGTGGAGCCCTGCCTCTCTGACGGATGCAATCGGCGCACCGAACCGGGTTATCACTGCCTGCTCGTACTCGCTGACCGAAAAGAACAGGTCGAACACGCCCGCCAGGGCAGCAGCGAAGATAATGACGAAGGCTGTCTTCAGCGCCTTCATTTTTCACCGCCCTTTGAGGAGCCGGGCCTGTCGAGATCGAGAGAGAGGGTATTCTTCTGCTTGCTGTCGACCACGATCACGTTCTTTGCCCTGGGGATCACCTCGCGGCATGCTTCGAGATACAGCCGCTTCTTCGTCACCTCTCCGGCCCTTCTGTACTCCTTGAGCACATCGCTGAACCTGGATGCCTCTCCTCTGGCCTTATTGACCCTTTCGACGGCGTATCCCTGCGCCGAATCGACCGTGGCAGAAGCTTCACCCCTGGCCCTGGGTATCTCTCTGCCGTATGCCTCGAGCGCCTCGTTGATGAGGCGCTCCTTTTCCTGCCTTGCCTCGTTCACCTCGTTGGCCGCATCCCTGACCGCATCGGGGGGGCAGACATTCCGAAGCCTAACCTCGACGATCCGTATGCCGCAGTCGTACCTGTCGAGGGCTGCCTGAAGCCCGTCACGATACGCCCGTCTCACCTCTTCCCTGTTCCGGAGCAGGTGATCGAAGCTGCGATCTCCCGCGATCTGCCCGAGAACTGACTCGGCCGTATCACGGATGAGCTGGACCGGATCATGCGCATTGAAGAGGTACTTCCTGAGATCCTGCGGTGTGTATTCCACGGTCCACTCGACATCCATCACGCTTAAGTCTCCGGTAAGGACGAGGGATTCCTTCCTGCTCTCAGGGTCCTTCACGACCTTATTCCCGATGCCCGGGCGTACGCTCCTGAACCCGAAGGTTTCGACCTCCGTCTTGTCCGCAACCGCATCGATGAGCCGGTCGATCCCGAAGGGGGCCTTCAAGTGCAGTCCCGGACCCGCGATGCGCAGGAACTTCCCGAAACGGAGCACGACGGCTCTGTGGCCTGCAGGAACGTTGTAAACTGCAGTCACCGCCCCGGCGGCCATGAGGAGGAGCATGCCGACGAGGATGAGGACATTCCGGACGGTCCTCGACCTCGAAGGCGAAGACGGCCCGGGCTGAGCCGTGCTCTTTCTATGATCGTTCTGGTCTCCAAGCTCCTGAGGCTCCAGGGACATGGAACGTCTCCTCTTCTCGCTATCAAGAATTGCCGCCGGTTATGAATAGGTAGCCTCCGCCTGCTTCCCTTGTCAACGCAAAACAACATATTGTGGTTCTTGACTGAATCACTGTATGAGTATGCAGATGAACGCAATGAAATCACGGTATCTCGAAACGGTCTCCTCGCAGTATCTCGCCCTCGAATCCTCGCTCGTCCACTATGTCCGGATGGGCTCGGGACATCCGCTCGTCCTGGTCCACGGCGGAGGGATGTGGCTGTACTCGTTCAGGCACAACATACCGAACCTGTCCCGCCATTTCTCCGTATTTGCCCTCGACATGCCGGGGTACGGGTACAGCGTTCCCTTCGGCCGCGGCCGGCTGTCCGGGCTTGAGGAGACGTCGAGGACCCTGCTCGGATTCATCGACAGGCTCGGCCTCGGCCGGGTATCTCTCCTCGGCCACTCCTGGGGCGGCGGCTGGGTTCTGCACTTCGCCTCGCACCATCCTGACAGGGTGGACAGGCTCATCCTCATCGATTCAAGCGGGTTCGATGTCCCTGATGTGCTCGAATGGGAGCTCCTGAAACTTCCCTTCATCGGACCTCTTCTCCTGAAGTGCGTGACGCCAGGCGGCGTAAGGAAGCGCATCGAACGTTCCTTTTACGACAGAGAAAGGGTCACTGCCGAGATGGCGAGGGAGGTATACATTCCCCTGAAGCTCGAACACAACCGGAAGGCCCAGGCCAGGATCGCCAGAGGCCTGCACTGGAGAGAAACGGAAAGGGCAATCCCCCGCATCACGCAGCCCTGCCTCGTCATCTGGGGTGAGAACGACAGGTATCTCGATGTCGGGCTGTGTGCGAGGTTTCAGCAGGAGCTCGCGGATGTCCGTTCCCACATATTCAGGGAATGCGGACATTCCCCCCACGAAGAGCTCCCTGATGAGGTCAACGGCCTGATAATCCGCTTCCTCACGGGGTCCGGGAGTCGCGGCTGAGGGCATAAATATATGCTCGGGAAAAACGTATGATAATCCTGGTTCCTTTCCCGTAAATTTTTTGCAATACCGATTGGAGTTTGGTTATCCTTCAGGCAGACTTTACTAAAATAGTATTGAATGCTCAAATATCGGCGAGAGGCAGGAGTAGACTGATATGTTCATCCCCATCGGAGACAGCCCGAATCCGCGGCATTACACGCCCTGGGTAAGCTGGGCCATCATTGCGGTGAATGTCCTCATTTACCTTTTTATCACCATTCCCCTGTCTCACCAGGGTGTGAGCATGGATAATCCCCTGCTTCACCAATACCTCAGGGCCATCGTGCCCGAGCTCCCCCCCGGAGTCACGGTCGATCAGGTGCTGTCCCACATCAGCGCTTATGATCTCTATACCTTCCTCCATGGATATAAGCCGGGGGCCCCGAAGATAGGGGACCTCTTCTACAGCATGTTTCTCCACGGAGGAATTCTCCATCTCGCCGGGAACATGCTCTTCCTGTGGATTTACGGCAACAACGTGGAGTTCAGCCTCGGAAAGATCGGGTTTATCCTGACGTATCTCTCGACAGGGGCATTGGCCACCCTCTTCTTCTCCTTTTTTGCGGATAGCTCCATGACGCCTCTTGTCGGCGCCTCCGGTGCCATCTCAGGCGTTCTCGGGGTGTACTTCCTGCTCTTTCCCCGGAACAAGGTCAAGATGTTCATTGCGCTGATACCCTTCTACGTCGATGTTCTGCTTCTGCCGGCGAGATGGGTCCTCGGGTTTTACATCGTGATCGACAACCTCCTGCCGCTTCTGGTGAGCCGGCAGTCGGGGGGGATTGCCTACGGCGCGCACATCGGGGGCTTTATCGGGGGCATGGCCATAGCCTTTATCGGAGAGAGGTTTTCCTGGCACTGGCCCTGGAGGGACAGCATGTGGCGGGTGGGCAGCACGAGAGCCCGGGCAAGCCGGGCGGCAGAGGCTGAAGATTCTCCGCATCTCGCTTCTGTCAGGGCTGCAATGGCAGGGAATTATCCCGAGGAGGCCGTCGACATCCTGACCCACATGGATAGCAGGGAAGTCGCTTCACTCTCGCCCAACGAGTGCATAATTCTGTCCCAGTGGCTCGATGAGAGCGGGCATCCTATCGCAGCCTCGCGCCTCCTGAGGCAGTGCATATCGACCCGCCGGAAATCCGAGCCGCTTGCCGACATCTATCTCTCCCTCGGACTCATGCGTCTCAGGCAAGGCCAGCCCACAGCGGCATACCAGTATCTTCTCGCGGTACTCGAGAACAACCCTTCAAAAGAGACAGAGCGGCGCGCACGAGATGCCCTGAGAGGCATCGACATCCATCGGAGCGCACGCTGACATCGGGATTCGAATCCCGTGTCATGAGGAGACCGGTCTGCGGTCCCTTTGTGTCAGTCGTTTTCGCCTGTATCACAGAATAACACCGATGATGCACGGACCACACAAAAACACCAGGACGCCGGCAGACAATTCAATGAGTTATATCATGGCCTGTATCTTGCAGTTTACACGGCATGGAAATTTTTCAGGACATCAGATTCTTGCTGACCGATGCTCCTCATGCCGTCTCGTTTATTCTCTTTGTCATCACCTCGCTGTACCTCTGCCTGAGACGCGCCTGAGAGAGATCGAGGTTTTGTGTGTTTGGGGCTGGCTCATCGCACGCGATAAGCACTGCCCTTATCTAAGCTGCACGGATTTTCATATGTACGCCTTGATCATTCCTTGAGAAAAACGTCTTTGAAGGAAATCTTCGCACATCCGCTTTCCTGAAGGCTCGCCAAAGAACCGAAGCCCTGAGCTTTCTCGCGCAAGTGGTCGTCCCACGCCACAAAGAGGATTATCTCCTTGCCGATGGGGACATCGCTTACCTGCCAGAAACGATAAAAGGGCACGTTGCCGCAGAGTATCGGATTGTCCGGGTCCTTGTGCCACTGCAAATCCAGGTCCGGCGAATCGTGAGGGAGGCTCTTCAGGGACATGAGCTTCGCATGGCCGAGAGCGGACGCATAGGTGAGAGATTCGGAATAACGGCTGGTGCGGGTCGAAAGGATGGACACCCTCATGGCCACCATGAAGATCGCCATGGTCACCGCGAGGGCAACGAGAACCTCGATAAGGCTCAACCCCTTCCTCATTTCAGCTCCTCCCATGCATTCCGGTACTGCCACATCCTGACGACGCCCGAGGCAGGCAACACCCTGATCGCTATGGAACGCTCCCTGTCGCACAGATAAATGCTTCCGGCGTTGCAGGAGCCCATGGGCGAGAAGCTGATACGATCGTCCACAAAGCTCACGCCGTCGGCGGGAACGGAAGAATTGTTGGGCCCGCTGCCGGCGAGGCACCCGAACCGTATCCCCTTTTCCAGCATGTATGGTCCGAGCTTTCTCTCTCCCGGGTCGATCTCCGAATCGCCATCCTCATCGCAGTAGCACATCCAGGTCCCCTGACCGGGACTGAAGGACACCCTCCATGAGTGTCCCTGCTCCATTGCCAGGTCCCTGGCCCGGTGAATGATATCGGCCATCTTTTCGGCCTGATGGGAAAGTATCTTCTTGGAAGCGAACCTGCTCAGGTCGGGCAGCGCGATGGCTGCCATGATCGATATGATGGCCAGCACTGCCAGGAGTTCTAGGAGAGAGACACCGCTGTCTGATGAGGTTCCGGCCTTTTCAGATAAACCTGTGCCCTGTCTCAAGCACATGAGTCCTTGAAAACCTCCTGATCAAAATAAATGTACTTCATTCAAATGCAGACTGCTGTCCTGCATCGAAACCCATTACCTTGTTTCCGCAAGAAAGGCCAGGGGTATTTTTCGTTTGAAGGCTGCCGCTTCTCTAAACGTCGAGGGGAGGATTGACGAGGCAGGGTGACTCATCCTTCTTGAGATCGCGGATAAAGACCCTCCTGCCGATGATCTCGAGCCTCCCCTGGGCGATGAGCTGGATGGCCTTCGGGTAGATCTTGTGCTCGAGGGCGAGGATCCTCTCTTTCAGTTCTTCTTCCGAGTCGTCCGGGTATACCGGGACCACTGCCTGGATGATGATCGGTCCGGTATCCACCCCGTCATCCACGAAGTGGACCGTGCAGCCGGAGAACCGGACGCCGTGGTCAATAGCCTTCTGCCTGACGCCGAGCCCGGGAAAGGACGGGAGGAGCGCGGGATGGATGTTTATCACCCGGCCGGGAAATTCCTTGAGGAAGCCGGAGGTAAGCACCCGCATGAACCCAGCCAGGGCGACGAGATCGACCTCGTACTCTTTCAGGACCCGGATGAGCTCCCTGTCGAAGCTCTCGCGGTCAGGGTATGCGTCGTGGGGGACGACGACCGTGGGAATGGATTTCTTCTCGGCCCGCTTGAGCGCATAGGCATCTGCCGTGTTGCTGATGACGACGGCGACGGTCCCGTCTATGTCGCCGCGCTCGCAGGCATCCATGATCGACTGCAGATTGGACCCGCTTCCGGATACCAGAACACCGATCCGTAACACAAAAAGCCTCCTATTCCTCGAAGACGACCGGGTCCTCTTCCTTCTTCAGGGTCCTTACGTATCCGATCACGTCAGCGGATTCCTTGAGCCCCTTGAGCCTGAGCAGCACGTCATCCGCATCCTTTTCCGAAACCACGAGCACCATTCCGATGCCCATGTTGAACGTCCTGTACATCTCCAGCTCTTCTATATTGCCCAGTCTCTGGATATATTTGAATATGGGCGGAACTTCCCAGGAATTCTTCCTGATCACGGCACCCGTCCGCGCCGACAGGACCCGGGGGATATTATCGATGAATCCGCCGCCGGTGATATGCACGATCCCCTTGATCTCGAAGGCCCTCAGGAGATTGAGGACGCTCTTGACGTAGATGCGGGTGGGGGTGATGAGCTCCTCGGCAAGGGTTGTGCCGAGGTCTTCGACATAGCTGTCGATGCGCATCCCTGCCCTGTCGAAGAGGACCTTCCTCACCAGGGAGAACCCGTTGCTGTGAACCCCGGAAGAGTGGACCCCTATGAGCACATCCTTTGCTGATACCCTCGAGCCGTCGATTATCTTGTCGCTGTCGACAATGCCCACCCCGAAACCGGCGAGATCGTACTCGCCGTCATTGTATATCCCCGGCATCTCGGCAGTCTCCCCGCCGATGAGGGCGCAGCCCGCCTCTTTGCATCCGTTCGCCATGCCGGTTATGATCGTCTTCGATCTCTCGACATCGAGCTTTCCCGTCGCCAGATAATCCAGGAAGAAAAGCGGGGTCGCACCGTCGACGATGATATCGTTCACGACCATGGCGACCAGGTCTATCCCGATGAACTCATGCCTGTCGGCCATGAGCGCGATCTTGATCTTCGTCCCGACGCCGTCGGTCGAAGACACGAGAACGGGGTCCTTGAAATTGCCCACACCGAGCTTGAACAGACCTGCAAAACCCCCGATCCCTCCGAGGACTTCAGGTCCGTATGTGGACTTGATGATGGACTTTATTCCCTTGATGAAGAGATTCTGCTTATCGATGTCTACACCGGCTTCTTTGTACGTCAACGACATGGAAACCCCCTTACGCACACCTTCCTACTATAGGAGACTCGCATTAGTCAATTATGCTTTGAGGGACCTCTGCATCTCTCAAGGAGCATGGCGTGAGGCAATATCCTGCCCGTCCGGACAAAAAAATGGGGATGGTGCCTGGGCAAGGGAGCTACCATCCCGAAGAGGAGGTTATGTTAGGTTTGTTTTGCACTTTTCCATTATTCAATTGGTGTGCCAGATAGGCATGGCTTTTTATAAGGTGCTGAAATCAATTTACATTGGGCGCGATAGGCCCTCCTGCCCACTCGAGGGCAGGATTATTTTGTCCGGAAGCTGTATAAGAACTATACATCGACCCTATACACATGTATAGGAAATATACAGCCTCGCATGGTTCATCAACGGCTTCTTGCTGAATATATGGGCATATTGGGTGTGGCATGGGTCTTGTAAATTTTTCAACCAAGAATATTCATGGCATGAGAGAAAAAGAAGCCGATCAGAACTGGATTCGATTGTCGCCCTGGGTGATCATAGGCGCTTTCGTCGTTTTTGTGCCCATCTTCGCCTTCATGACCGTGAAGACCGTCCGGACCCAGCAGGACAACATGATCATGCTTCTGCGCGAAAAGGGTGACGCCCTGATCCGTTCCTTCGAGGCCGGCACGAGAACCGGGATGATAGGCTTCCACTGGAGCTGGGTCCAGGTTCAGAGGCTCATCATGGAAACCGCCGAGCAGCCGGACATACTCTACATTCTCATTACCGACGAAAACGGGAAGATCATCGCCCACAATCAGCCGATGCACATCGGCAAGGCCCACGGGACAGAGCTCGACCGCGCGTCAATCGGCGAAAAGATCCAGTCGCGCCGGCTCAAACGTGCCGACGGGAAGCCGATCTTCGAGGTGTACAGGAAATTCATACCCTCGCGGGCGAGGCAGTTTCTTCAGGGCAAGCGCATAACGCCGGAAGAATGGTTCCTCTCCCACGTCTTCCCTGAAGAATACAAGCAGCCGAACCTCATCATCTTCGTGGGGCTCGACATGGACCCCATCGTCAAGACGACGAGGGAGAACACGCTCCAGAGCATCCTCATAGCCCTCATTCTCCTCATGATCGGCTTTTCGGGCATCGTCTCCATCATCATCGCCTACAACTACCGTCTGGCCAGGACGAGCCTGTCGAGAATCAAGGCCTTCTCCGACAACATCGTCGAGAACATGCCCGTGGGGCTTCTGTTCGTCGGGGAGAATCACCGGATCATAACCATGAACAACATCTCGGAGCAGATGCTGAAGCTTTCCTTCGAGGAGGCCCGGGACAAGGACACGATCGATGTGCTCCCGCCCCAGGTAAACGAGCTTTTCGGACAGGCGCACAAGTCTCCGACCGTTTTCATCAAGGAAGTCGACATCCCGGTCCACGGGAAGAACATGCTCTTCGAGACGAGCACGAGCATACTCCGTGACGAGAAGGAAAGCTTCCTGGGGTACATCTTGCTCCTGAGGGACATCACGGAAATCCAGCACCTCAAGAAAGAGGTCTTGAGAAAGGAGCGCCTCGCCTCGCTGGGAAGCCTGGCTGCCGGCGTAGCCCACGAGATACGCAATCCCTTGAGCTCCATCAAGGGATTTGCGACCTATTTCAAGGACCGCTATCGGGACGTCCCCGAAGATCAGAAGACTGCGGACATCATGATCAAGGAGGTCGAGCGCCTCAACAGGGTCGTGGGCCAGCTCCTCGAGTTTGCACGGCCCATGGACGTCGTGAAGAAGCAGGTCAATCTTGCCGAAACCATCCGCCACTCCCTGGAGATGATACGGAGCCAGGCCGTCACGAAGGGCATACGGATCGTCAGCGACGATGTCCCGGCTGAACCCCTCTACGTGCATATCGATCAGGACAAGATCGGGCAGGTGCTGCTCAACGTGTACCTGAATGCCATGGAGGCCATGGATGACGGCGGCACCCTCAAGGTGCGGACCGAAAACGATCCCGTCAATTCGAATGTCATCATCTCTGTTTCCGATACCGGCCACGGCATTCCCCTGCAGGACTTGAGCAGGGTTTTCGATCCTTACTTCACGACCAAGCAGTCAGGCACCGGACTCGGCCTCGCCATCGTGCACAAGATCCTCGAGGCCCATTCCGGACAGATAAAAATAACGAGCACCGAGGAGCAAGGAACAACGGTTTCCATTATCCTTCCGGTCAGAGGAGAGGAATAATGACGACAAAAACAAGCTGGGATGTTCTCGTAGTGGACGACGATACAAGTCACCGCACCATGCTCAAGACCCTCTTAACAGGATGGGGCTACCGGGTTTTCGAGGCCGATGACGGCTCGAATGCCATTGAATGGGTACAAGGAAGGCCCTTCGACCTCATTCTCATGGACATCCGCATGGTCAAGGTATCGGGCCTTGAGGCGTTGAGCGTGATCAAGGGGATCAATCCCTCCATTCCGGTCATCATCATCACGGCCTACTCATCGGTCGAGTCTGCCATCCAGGCAATGAAGAAAGGCGCCTACGAGTATCTCACCAAACCCCTCGACTTCGAAGAGCTGCGCATGAAGATGGAAAAGGCCATGGACCACAGCAGGCTCAGAAAGGAAAATCTCCTCCTCAAGGAAATCATCGGATCGCACTTCGATACCCGGAACATCATCGGCAAAAGCCCGGTGATGATCAATCTCCTCGAGACCACCTCGAAGGCGGCCTCTTCGGATGCCACAGTCCTCGTTATGGGCGAAAGCGGCACCGGAAAGGAGATCATTGCCGGGACGATCCATTTCAACAGCCGCCGAAAGGACAATCCCTTCATCAAGCTCAACTGCGCCGCCATCTCAGAAGGGCTCCTCGAGTCCGAGCTGTTCGGCCATGAGAAGGGAGCGTTCACCGGCGCCATCAGGAGACGTGAAGGGAAGTTCATCCAGGCCCACGGCGGGACCCTCTTCCTCGACGAGATCAGCGAGATGTCCATGGC
>Ga0116185_1003821_pt1 | contig 12679 bp, 8 predicted proteins | sample AD_JPNNA7_MetaG_FD_89754 | JGI IMG/M metagenome (GOLD analysis project Ga0116185, IMG submission 89754) | Active sludge microbial communities of municipal wastewater-treating anaerobic digesters from Japan - AD_JPNNA7_MetaG | ecosystem: Engineered > Bioreactor > Anaerobic > Digestate | place... | reverse complement strand
GGTTGACGCTGGTGGCCTATCTTGGCGGCGAGTCGCTCCTGAAGGCGCTGCTGATGGCGGTCCTGGGCCTTCTGCTGGCCACGGTGGGCCAGGACCCCGTGGCGGGCGTCGAACGCTATACCTTCGATACCCTGGTCCTGCGCGACGGGATCGGTCTCGTGCCCGTGTTTATGGGGATGTTCGGTATCGCGGAAGTCCTGGCGACCATGGAGCGGCCGCCCGACCAGCAGCATCTCACGGCGCCGACCGGACTCTTGCCGACCCGCCAGGACTGGCGCGACTCGCGCTGGCCCATCGTGCGCGGAACCGCGGTGGGGTTCCTCCTGGGCATCCTTCCCGGCGGGGGCGCGACCATCGCGTCCATCGCATCCTACGTGACGGAGAAGCGGTTCGCCAGGAATCGCGACCGCATGGGGCAAGGCGCCATCGAAGGCGTCGCGGGCCCGGAGGCGTCGAACAACGCCGCGGCCACGGGATCGTTCATCCCGCTGCTCACCTTGGGCATCCCCGCCAACGTCGTCATGGCCATGATGCTCGCGGCGCTGACGCTCCATGGAATCCGGCCGGGACCCCTCTTGATGCAGGAGCGGCCCGATCTCTTCTGGGGTGTCGTCACGAGCATGTATCTCGGGAACATCATGCTGCTCGTCTTGAACCTGCCCCTCGTGGGGCTCTTCATCCAGATTCTCCGCATCCCGTACCCGATCCTGGCACCTCTCATTCTGCTGTTCTGCCTCGTCGGGGCGTACAGCACGTCCGGCCAGGTGGCGGACGTGTTCGTCATGGTCTGTTTCGGGGTGCTCGGGTATCTGATGCGCAAGTTCAAGTTCGAGGCGGCGCCGTTGATCCTCGCGCTGATCCTGGGGAAGCCGATGGAGGAGTCTCTGCGCCAGGCCCTCGGGATCTCGCAGGGCAGTTTTGCGATCTTCGCCGCCCGGCCGATCGCCCTCGCCCTGCTCGTGGGCACGGCGGCCTCGCTGACCGCTCCCGTCGTTCGCTGGGCGAGGCGCAAACGAAACGCTGGCTCAGCCTGAGCCGGTGGCAGCACTGGCGTGCGGTTTTGACGAGACCCCGGAGGGGAAACCGTGCGCCCGCTTCATGGCGTCTCGTCGCGCCACGCCCCGGCCAGCGTGCCCAGCGCCAGCAGGGGGAAGTAGTGAGGGTACATGTGGTACGTCAAATAGAACACGCTGGGGAACCCCGTGCCGGTGGTCGCCGCCTCGTCCCAGGTCCCGTCCTCCCGCTGCCGCTCCAGCAGAAACCGGACGCCGCGCTGGGTCGTTCCCGAGTTCGTATCGCCCGCCGCGGCGAGCCCCAAAAGAGCCCACGCGGTCTGCGACGGAGTGCTGGCCGCGGGAACGAAGTGGCGCTTGGCGTAGCTCAGACAGCTTTCCCCCCATCCGCCGTCGGCTTGCTGAACCGACTGCAGCCAGCGCGCCGCCTTGAGCATCGCCGTCTTGCCGGCCTGGGGATCGGCTGCCCGCAGGCCGCGCAGCGCGAAGCACGTGCCGTAGATGTAGTTCACCCCCCAGCGGCCGTACCAGCTGCCGTTGGACTCCTGGTTCGTCAGCAGGTACCGCACCCCGCGTCCCACCGCGGCGCGGTCGGGACCGAGGCCGTGGCGGGCAAGAGCCTCCAGGACGCGTCCGGTGATGTCGGGGCAGGTGGGATCCAGCATGGCGTTGTGGTCGGCGAACGGCATCCGGTTCAGGAGTGACCAGTTGTTGTCCACATCGAAGGCGGCCCACCCGCCGTCCGAGGACTGCATCCCCAGCAGCCAGTTGATGGCGCGTTGCTCCGCCCGTCGCTGCCGCTCCGGATTCGACGCGCGGGCATGCAGAAAAGCCAGCAGCACCATGGCCGTGTCATCGATGTCCGGGTAGTACTCGTTGGCGAACTCGAACGCCCAGCCGCCCGGTTCGAGGTCCGGGCGCTTCACCGACCAGTCCCCCTTTCGTCGCACCTCCCGGTCCAGCAGCCAGTCGGCGGTCCGCCGCAGCGCCGCCCGCTCGCCGATCCCAAGCTCGCCGAGCGCGAACGCGGACAGCGCGGTATCCCAAACCGGGGAGAGGCACGGCTGAAACTGGAGGCGATCCTCCGTCTCCAGCATCAGGCTGTCGAACTGCCGGATGCCCTCCAGCAGGTCCGGGTGATCGTCGGCGTACTTCAGCGCATTTAGGGCCATGATGAAATACATCATCGACGGGAAGATGGCGCCGAGGCCGTCCGAGAAGCGGATCCGATCGAGGATCCAGTGCTCCGCGGCCGAGACGGCGAGCCGCTGGATGTCCTTGAGCCCGCGCCGATGCCAGAGCTTGACGAGACTGTCCACGTGGGCGAACACCGTGGCCAGACGATCCCGCCGCGGGAATGTCAAGGGCTTGCCGGGCAGGAACAGCTCGTCCACCGTCATGCCGGCCGGGACCGGACGCTGGCCCCCGACGGTCTGGACGATGGAAAGCGGGACCAGGATGGCCCGTGTCCAGGAGGACATCTCGTAAAGGAGGTTCCCCGGAATGAGCAGGATCTCCGGCGGGACGCTGGGGACGTATTTTCTGGGGTAGAGGCCGAAGAGGCTCAAGTTGATCTTGGTGTAGCTGTTGCCGGCCTGCACCCCGCCCAACGCCAGCGCCCGCTTCCGCGCGCGCTCCATGGCCGAGTGGGACGGCGCGAGTCCGGCCAGCTTCAGAGCCGTGTACGCTCGGACGGTGGCGTTCACCTCGGCGGAACTGTCCGTGAAAGTATTCCACCCTCCGTCCGGCAGTTGCCGGTCCAGGATGCTGTGGGCGGCCTTGCGGATCCTGGCCCGGGTCGGCGGATCCCACGCAGACCCGCTGGGCGGGTAGAGCCAAAGCTGGAGCAGGATGTAGTCGGACTCCAGCGTGGCATCCGCCGTCAGGTGGCCCTGCCAGTACCCCGTCGGGTCCTGGCGGAGCAAGAGCGCCTGCGCGGCCTTCCGCGCCGCAGCCTCGGCCGGTCCCTGCAACGCCCGGAGGCTGCGCTGCGCTGCGGCCGGGATGTTCGGCCAGCCCGTGGTCGGCGCCGGCGCGATCCAGCTTGGAACGTCTCGCATCGCGACTCCTCGTTGCCTCGGCCGGTCCCCCGCTCAGCCGGCCGCCGGCTTGAACACGCGCAGCACACTCCCGCCCATGATCCGGTCGATCGCATCGGGCGGGGAGCCCTGCTCGCTCAGCATCTTGGAAACCTTGGGAGCCTCGCGGTCGCTTGCCGGACCCTCCACGGACAGGGTCGCTCGCTGCCGCAGGCCGGATCGCGCTGCCGGGCTCGTGTGCTCCAGCAGATCATCACAAAAGTCCACGCCACACCCCACGCGCTCCACGTCCAGGATGAATCCCGTCTTCGCCCGTTGCCCGGCCTGGCGTATCTCCGCCTCCGCCGTGGACAGCCCGGCGGCGGCATTGCATTCGGCGCGACGCCGAGTGTCGCGACTGCGCCCAGGGCGTGTCGGGGGACCGGGTCGGGGAGGTATTCCCGCGGACTGTAAAGGGCCAGGACCCGCACGTCAATCGCGCCGGCATCCCTGGCGGGAGGTCAGGCAGAGTTCAGGATCCGCGTCTGCCCAACGGCCGGCGCCCCGGAATGTCGCCCAGAATATCGGAGCGCGCATCCACGACGACCGCCATTATCCTACTCCAGAAATGGCCAATGACCAAATAGTGGTCGATGCCAATGCCCCGGTTGCCGGTTATCCGATCCGTCGGTCCGACAGCATACTCCAGGCGATGTCCAGGCGGCTCTCCGCGACCCGCGGCCGGCCTTGCGGTCACGGACACCGGGCCCGCGCCGGTACGCTCACACTGCCGGCATTGCCTTCCCCGCTGCACGTCGGAAACTGCACTCGGTTGGTGGGCAGATACGGAGCGCTGTGGATCGAGGCGGGCGCCGGCCGGCGCGACGCTACGACAGGAGCAACGCAGAGGCTCGTCGCGATTGCCGCGGGAAAGTCTTTGGATGCACCGAAAAACCGGGGGGATCGGAACAATCGTCCGGCAGGCACGCGCCGCCCGACCCGGCAGAGCGCATCGGGATCGTGACCGAGTCGGGTGGGCCCCTTAGACGCGCGGCGCGGCCAACAGGACGCTGCGCTGCGCCCTTGCGTACTGCTGGATCTCCGCCTCCAGCTCCTGGATCCGCCGGACGACGGCGGACGGCCGCTGCGCCTTCACCTGGACCGCGATGCTGTGGGGAAGCGCGGCGAGAATCGTTTCCAGGTCCGCCAAGATGCGTCGCGACTTTTCCAGCTCCGCCTTCGCCAGATCGAGGTGATAATCATTCGCGATCACGGTACCCCATTCCTCCTTCCCGCGCATCACGTCCGCGGACGGCCCGGCGTTCGCACGGCTCTATGGCTCGCCGTCCCGCTCGGCGGCGCCGCAGGTTCATCGGCGCGTGACCCCCTTGTACACGAGGATCCACGCCGGAATCTTCTTGATCACGTGCTGTTGAACCTCCTGCCCCGATACATTGTTCATCATCAGATCGAACCCGATCTCCGCAAACCGCCAACCGGCGGTGATCCCAGCCGTCAATACGACCACGCTCAGGAGATAATTGAGCCAGGCGCCCCAGTGCAAGAGCTGTTTGGCGAGACGTCCTGGCGCTTGCGGTGCGCGCTGCAGGTGGTGCAGACGAACGCTACTCTCGTGCATGAGGAGTTCGCCGATGGACATCGTCGTCACCTCCAAGGGTTTGGGTTGGCATCCCGAGGGCGTCCTGTTCGGACCGACTCCCGGATCTGTCTCCGCCCTCACGTCCCCTGAGTTTCAGCCGGCGGATTTGCCTCCGGCCTGTCGCTCGCCCTGGGTCCGTACCGCGGCCACCCAGCGAAAGAGAAGTCATGACGCTCTGGAGAAGGCACGGGTGATGCCAACCCACTCGGAAAAAAACGAGGCGAGAACTCCTGAAGCCTAAACCGCCGTTAGGCTTCGCTGCCGCCCGGTGGAGGCGGGCCACCGGTGCCCGCGCGAAAAAACGCTGTCGGAAAGACAGGTGAAAGCCTTGCATGCCCACCACCGGTTCGAAACCCAAAAGGAAAAGAGTGCACCCCGGGCTGCAACCCGATGCACTGGATGTTGGGTCTCGAGATCGATGAGCGACCAGACCTAGCGGGGAGTGGGGACGTGACGTTCTGTGATGCGGCTCTGCACCGGTGTTTTTGTTTGAACCGCTTGTGCTTTCTGGACCTTTCGAGACCAGCGATTCCCTTTCTGTTATTTCAATATCCGGAACAGATTGTTGTAGTCGTCGGTCCAGATCCGGAAACCCGGACGGGTGCCAAGCACCTTTCCCGCGTCGCGGATACGATCCGACTGGAGCAATCCGCGGTTCGAAGTGACCAGGATCTGGTCGGTGGCCGAAAGCCAGTAGTTGGCGCCGTCCGTGTCCTGCGGCGTGTCGGAGATGAGCACGGCGGTCAGGCCGTATTCGTCCGCGAGACCCGCCACCACCGGGGAGATGTCGATGAACCGGTTGGTCGCCTGAAACGCCAGCACGCCGTCCGGCTTGAGGTGCCGCATGTAGATCGTCATCGCCTCGCGCGTCAACAGGTGCATCGGAATCGAGTCGCCCGAGAACGCGTCCATGGCGAGGACGTCAAACCCCTGGCTCGGCTCTCGCTCCAGGCTGAGGCGTCCGTCGCCCAGGACGACCTCGATCGCCGCCGGGCTCTCGCCGAGGAATGTGAACTCGCGCTCGGCAAGTTCGACCACCTGCGGGTTGATCTCGTAAAAACGGAACGTATCGCCCTTCCGTGCATGGGCGACCAGGGAGCCGACGCCCAGGCCGATGACCCCGATGCGCCGCGGCCGATCGGGCAGGCTGGCGAAGAGCCGGCCGTAGCCGCTGGTCGGGCCGAAGTAGCTGCTGGGCTGGAAGCGCAGCTCGGGGTCGAGCAGCTGGCCGCCGTGGACGATGCCGCCGTGCACCAGCGAGCGAAACGGCACCGGCGCGGGGTCGTCGCGGGTGAGGATCGCGCTGTAGAAATTCCGCATCATGATCCGCGCGCTCGTCAACTGGTACTCGATCGCCTGCCCCGCGCCCCACGCCGTTACGCCCACGATCGTCACCGTGGCCAGCGCGGCCCACCACGCGATCTGCGCGGTGCGCGACAGAAGCAGCAGGGCGCAGACGACGAGCCCGATGGCCAGCTCGAAGTAGCCGGGCAGCAGATACGGCGCCGCCAACCCGACCAGCAGTCCGCCCAGGGCGCCGCCCAGCGAGATCATCAGGTAATATGTCGTCAGGTGGCGTGGCGGCGGCTTGAGGAGAGTCAGCTCGCCGTGACAGAACATGCAACAGACGAACAAGCCCGCGAGGTACAGCGGGACCACGACCTTCAGCTCCAGCGACGTGGCGCACCATGCCATGGCCGGGAGCGCCATGGCCGCCAGGGGCAGACAGACCCGCCGCCGGTACCACCGCGGATGATCGAAACAGAGGATGAACGTCGTCAGGTACAGGCTCAGCGGCAGGATCCAGAGGAACGGCAGAGACGCGAGGTTCTGGCAGATATGATTGGTGACCGCGAGCAGCAGAAACGAGGCCATTCCTGCCAAGGCCAGCCAGATCAGGCGGCGCGACGCGCTCGGCGGCGTCTCCGCCCACTCGACATCGGCCGACCCCGCCGTGGCAACCGCGGCGACCTCGACCCGCCGCGCGCTGGAAACCGCTACGAAGCCGCACAGCAGCGCGAAGAGCGCGTAGCACCCCGACCAGGTCAGCGACTGCACGCGCGTGGTGACCCAGGGCTCCACCAGGACGGGGTAGGCCAGCAGTGCGACCAGGGATGCGAGGTTCGAGAGTGCGAACAGCCGATACGGAATGGCGTGGCGGAAGCGCCCGGCGAACCACGCCTGCAAGAGCGGGCTCGTGGTCGACAGCAGAAAGTACGGCAGGCCCACGCTGCGAGCGAGGAGACCGAGGATACGCCCGCTCGGATTCTCGTCGCCGTGCGGCTTCCACCCCGGGTCCGGCGTGATGGGTAGCACCAGCAGGCTCAGCGCGAGCAGCGTGACGTGCAACGCGGCCTGCCCCTTGGCCGTCAGCCGACGCGTGGTCGAATCGGCGTACGCATAGCCGAGAAGCAGGGCCATCTGAAAGAAGACCATGCACGTGGCCCACACCGCCGCCGATCCGCCGAACCACGGCAGGATCTGCTTGGCGATGATGGGCTGAACCAGAAACAGCAGGAACGCACCCAGGAAGATGGCGGCGGCGTACAGCACCATCGCAGCGTCACTCGCAAAGTGCGACGCGGCGCCTCACCCGCCTCTTTCTTCGCACTTCATCAAAGCCTGATCATCGGATAGCCTGCTCAAAAAGGTCCAGATGCAAGGCGGCACGCGAGGCACCGGGTACCCGCCGCAGGTAGGTGTAGGCGTATTATGTCCGTACGCCGCAGCATCGCGCGAGCGCGGGGCACCCGGCCGTAGGCTGGGTCACCGCAGACGGGCCTTTTTCAGCAGGCGTTCAGATCACGGGGCCGGTGACGTAGATATCCATCGAATTGCTGTAGCCCGAGATCTCGGCCTTGGTCAGCCGGCCCGAGGCATACTCGATCAGCTCCTCGAAAAGCCGCCGCCCCGCGCTCGGCAGGCTCTCCGTGCCTTCCATGATGGTGCCAACGTAGCAGTCCATGTGGTCCCGGAGCTTTGTCCAGGTCACGATGTTGCCCGTGATCTTCACCACCGGGACAAAGGGGAAGCCCTGGGGGGCGCCCCGGCCGGTGGCGAACGCGATGATATTGCAGCCCGCGGCGGCGAGCCCCGTGAGGATCTCGGGCTCTCGCCCGGGCGAGTCCATCACGACGAGTCCCCGCACCGTGGGCGTCTCGCCGTACTCGTACACCGCCTCGACGGGGGCGGTGCCCGCCTTGGCGATCGCGCCCAGCGACTTCTCCTCGATGGTGGTCAGCCCCCCCTTGATGTTGCCGCCGGTCGGCTGACCGCCGCGCATATCGCACCCCATCGCCTTGGCCCGATCTTCCATGCGTTTGACGAGGGCCAGGATGCGCTCCGCCACCTCGGGCGTCCGCGCGTGACGCGCCAGGATGTGCTCGGCGCCGATGAACTCGGTGACCTCCCCCAGGACCGACGTGCCGCCCGCCGCCACCACCGTGTCGGAGACGATCCCGACCGCCGGCGTTGCGAAGAGCCCCTGCGTCGTGTCCGAGGCGCCGCACTTGAGGCCGAGGACCAGCTCCGAGATGGGGTGCGGGGACGGCTGAACCTTCGAGGCCTCGGCCACCAGCTCTTGCGCAAGGAGGTGACCCCGCGCCACGGAGCGCGCCTGGCCGCCCTCCTCCTGGATCACGAGACATTCGACCCGCTTTCCGGACGCGCGGATCTCCTCCGCCACCTCCTCGACGGCGACCCCCTCGCATCCCAGGCCGACCAGCAGCACGCCGGCCAGGTTGGGATTCCGCCCCAGTCCGACCAGCGCCCGGTTGACCCGCTCCAGATCCACCGGGGTCTGCCCGCAGCCCTGATGGTGGGTGAAGGCCGCCGCCCCCGTCACGCTGCGGGCGATCCGATCCACCACCTCGTTGGCGCACACCACCGTCGAGAGGACGCCGATGTAGTTTCGCGTGCCCACCCGGCCGTCCGGCCGCGCATACCCTTTAAACTGCATTTGTCTTCCTCGCTGCCTCCAGATCGCCCCGCCCCCGGAGGCTTTCCACGTTGTGCACGTGCGCGTGGGTCCCGGCCGGGATGTCCTGCGTCGCCCGCCCGATCACCTCGCCGTACTTCCGGATCTCGCCGCCGGCGCGGATGTTCGTCACCGCCAGCTTGTGCCCGAAGGCGATCACCTGCCGGACGGGAACAAGGACGGTCCGTTCTCCCACCCCCACGCGCGCCTCCTCGCCCTGCGCGAGGTCCTTGAGCGCCGTCGCCACGTTGTCCGCCTCGGTCAGCATGACCGCGTCAATGCCGTGCTTGGTCTCCACACACGCCTCCTTCCCCGCGCCCCATGGGCGCACGCGCCACGATGGGTACCACATCCCCGGCGGGCGCGTCGAGCGCCCCGCGGCCCCATGACGGATTGGACCTCATGATCGGACAACCCGGGTGAGCGGTCGATCCCCTACGGTGACGCGACCGCGACCGGGAAGGCCTCACGCAGCGCTAAGATGGACGGAGCACCCGCGGTTCCGGGGGGCAAGTCGAGCCCTCACGCGGCAAGGCTCTCCGACAATCTCTCCTCTGTCCCATCATCCCCGAGCGTCCTCGGGTTGGAAGGATGTCGTGACACTGGGCTGCCCGTCTCGACCGTGAAGACCGTCGCACCGCGGAAAAACGCCCGCCCCGGCGGCTAACCGGGGCGGGCCGGGAGAGGCGGCGTCGCGTCTACTTCCCTAGCGGAGGCGTGCTGGCGGGGGGCCGACGGACCTTCGTCGCCTGCTCGAAGGCGTAGGCGAAGCCCAGGAGCTTTGTCTCGCTCCACGGCTTGCCGAGGAACTCGATGCCCACGGGCACCCCCAGCGGCGCGGTCGTCGTCGGCGGCGAGAATCCGGCGGGGACGTCGATCGCGGGGAAACCTATCATCGAGGCCAGAATACCGGTCCGCTCGGCCTGGTCCAGCTCCGGGATGGGCACCGGCAGCCGCTTCTGGAGCGGGTAAACGAACGCGTCGAGACGCTGATCGGCCATGAGCGTCATCACCACCTGCTGCAGGTCGGGGATCCGCAGCAGCCGGTTCTTGTACTCGGCATCGCTGGTCGGATTTTCCAGCGCGTTGGCCGCGGTCAGGAATTTCTCGAGCGCCGGCTTGTGGAACTTCCCGCTCGCGATCAGCTCGCCGAGATTCTTCACGGGCGCTTTCGGGCCGAAGCCGATCAGATAGCCGTTCAACGATTCCTTGAACTCCCACTTCTGCACGTCCAGCTCGCTCACGATCTTGCCGGAGTCGATGGCGGGGTGCATGATATCGATGAGGACGGCGCCTTGCGCTTTCAACGCCGCCAGCGCCTTCTCCATCACCGCGTTCACCAGCGCGTGCTCGGGGTGCGAGCCCGATCCGAACAGCGTCCGCAGCACGCCGATCCGCGCGCCCCTCAGCGCCCCCGCATCGAGGGCCTTGGTGTAATCGCTGATCTGGCCGACGCTCCAGGCGGTCCGGGGGTCCGCCGGATCGTAGCCGGCCATGACGTTCAAGAGGCGGGCATTGTCCTCGACCGTCCGCGTGATGGGTCCCGCCGCGTCCTGCGTCCAGGAGTTGGGCGCGACGCCGGCCAGGCTGATCAGACCCTTTGTCGGCCGGAAGCCGACCAGATTGTTGGCGGATGCGGGCGAGCGGATGGAATTCACCGTATCCGACCCCGTCCCGACGGTCCCGAAGTTTGCCGCAATTCCCGCGCCGGTGCCCCCGCTCGACCCGCCCGGTGTGCGGCCGAGGTCGTACGGATTCCTGGTCTGTCCGCCGAGCGAGCTCACGTTCACCCCGCCCTGCGCCAGCTCCTGCATGTTGGTCTTCGCCAGAAACAGGGCGCCCGCCTGACGCAGCTTCCTCACCACCGTCCCGTCCGCGAGCGGCACGGCGCCCTCCAAGGCTTTCGACGCCGATGTCGTGGGCATGTCGGCCGTGTCGAAGTTGTCCTTCAACAGCACCGGTATACAGTGCAGCGGGCCGACCGACCCCTTGGCCGCAAAGGCCCTGTCCAGCTCGTCGGCCGTCTGCAGCGCCTTCGGGTTGATCATCAGGATCGCGTTCAGCGCCGGGCCCTGCTTGTCATACGCCTCGATCCGGTCCAGGTACATCTGCGCCAGTTTGCGGCACGTGATCTCGCCCGACCTGAGGGCCGCGTGGATGTCGCCGATCGTCGCCTCGTCCACCGTGAACGGCTTCGTCTGTGCCATGCCCGTGGTTGCCAAAATCGCCGGTCCAAGGAGAATTGCCCCGAGGAGACCCGTCCGTCTGCGCACCATGATCCCATACCCCTCCTTCCCTGTCACCCGAAGCCCCGACGGTCGTTGGACACTCGAAACGCCCTCGGAGTATCGAATGGATCGGAAATCGTTGTCAAGCGGGAAACGGCGGCCTGAAAACGGCAGGCGTGGCTGCCCGCACGGAGTGGTCCACACCGAGAGTAGTTCCCGATCAAATTTGGTCTGCCCCGCCAAACGCGTCGTGGGGGGACCTCCATTTTTGGTCGTGTTGTCGGCTTTCCAACCGCATAAAATGGTACCGGACACCAATTAGGGGCTAACGCCCTGATTTTGTTGAGGCGGTTTTCAAGTTTCTTGTGTCAGCGGGCGTCCTCGCTCGGATAATGGACACCTGCCTTGCCCTCCTCTTCTGGCTCACCGACACATCTGGAGAGAGAAGATCTGGGGAGACGTCGCCTCATGGTCGGCAATGGTGCGCATCCCTGTGCAGGAACAGAACCCGGTAGGGCCGACGCCGATGCTCTCGCAGGAGCGCGTCGAACGCCTCCAGAGCGATCGCGCGAGCGGCCGCTGCAGGCGAGGTCCGCTCCGAGGTCGAGTCTAGGGGTGCCTCCAGGACAGCCTTCTCGTCACTCATCACTGAGATTTGGCGACTGATTCTTCGCGTGGGCCTCGCTCGGCCCGCGGGCCGTTCGAGGAGGGCATCCGTACCCGTCGGGCTGCGTCGTGCTCAGGTCTGTTGGCGAATGCATCCCCGCACGTCCTCCGGCGTGTCCATGTTCATCGCCCGCGCCGCCAGCCGGCGCGCCGCGGCATAGTCCAGCGACCGGATGGTCTGTTTGGCCTCGGGGATGGCGGACGCGGTCATGCTGAGCTCGTCCACCCCCAAACCGACGAGGAGCGGCACGGCCAGGGGGTCGCCGGCGAGTTCACCGCACACACCCACCGTCTTCCCGTGCGCGTGCGCGACCTCCACGATCATCTGGATCAGCTTCAGGACGGCGGGGTCAAAGGCATCCGCCAACCGCGCGACGTGCGGGTTCCCCCGCTCCGCGGCCAGGGTGTACTGTGTCAGGTCGTTGGTTCCGATTGAGAAGAAATCCACCTCCGCCGCGAATCGCAATGCCCGCAGGGCCGCGGCGGGCACCTCCACCATGATCCCGGCCCCGATCTTCCTCGGGAGCCGCCCGATGCGGCGTTCGACCTCGGCTTGCGCCTGCTTCAGGATCTCGTGCGCCGTGCGCCATTCGGCCAGCGTCGCGATCATGGGAAACATGATCTTGACGGGGAAATCGGCGGCCGCCTGTACCATGGCCCGCAGCTGGGTCTTGAAGAACGCCGGCTGGTCCAGACAGACGCGGATCCCGCGCCGGCCCAAGAACGGGTTCGCCTCCGTCGCGGGGTCGAGGTAAGCCAGCGGCTTGTCGCCCCCCACGTCCAGCGTGCGGATGATCAGGGGACGCCCCTCGAGGGTCTCGGCCGCGGTTCGATAGGCCGCGACCTGCTCCGCTTCATCGGGCGGCGTGCGCCGGTTCAGAAAAAGGAACTCGGTGCGAAAAAGTCCGACGCCTTCCGCCCCCGCCCCCACGGCGGCGCGCGCCTCGGCGGGCGAACCGATATTTGCGACGACCAGGACGCGCCGCCCGTCCCGGGTTGCGGCTGGCGCTGCGGCCGCGGCCCGGGCCTGGTCCCGGGCGAGGCGGGTCGCCTCCATTCGGCCTGCATATTCGGCCGTGAGGCCGGAATCCGGATCGGGCCACACGCGCCCGGCGTCG
>Ga0116185_1003818_pt1 | contig 12682 bp, 8 predicted proteins | sample AD_JPNNA7_MetaG_FD_89754 | JGI IMG/M metagenome (GOLD analysis project Ga0116185, IMG submission 89754) | Active sludge microbial communities of municipal wastewater-treating anaerobic digesters from Japan - AD_JPNNA7_MetaG | ecosystem: Engineered > Bioreactor > Anaerobic > Digestate | place... | reverse complement strand
ATAGGCGAGAACGGCCGCTTGTACCTGACATCCAAGAGCGAACACTACCATGCGCCGCTTGGTCATGGTTTCCCCGGCTATGCCCTGATTCGCCATGCGCAGGCGCTTGGTATCCCGAACGCCACCCACAACAATACGCGCGGGCATATCACCCGCCTCCTCGAGCAGGAGATGGTCCGGGCGGCCTCGGGCATTTCCCGCGGGGACGGGACGACACTGGCAAGGACGTTGCGCTCGAGAGCGACGACCGTTCTCAACCGGGTGCTGAACCTCGAGACAGGCAGCCTCGCCGCCGAGGCGGCTCTGAAGATGATACTGGCGCGCTTCTATCGCAGCGAAGCCGGAGGACTTGCCCCGAAGTACGCGGGGCGCAAACCGGTGGTCGTGGTCCTGGGCGATGACGAGGGCGGACTCGAGGCCAACTATCACGGCACGACGTTGCTGACGCAGGTCATGCGCGGGATGTGGCCCGAAATGGCGGGCATTCTGGAGAAGAGCGGCCTGTTCACCGTGCGCGCGGTACGGCCGAACAACTTAAATGATCTCGAGGAGGTATTTGCGCGCTGGGAGAGGCCTCCCTACAAAATTGCGGGCTTCTTCCACGAACTGGTCCTGATGAACTACGGGGCGGTGCGCCTGTCCAAAGGGTTTATTCGGCGTGCGTACGCGTTGTGCCGCAAGCACGACGTGCCCACGGTTTGCGATGAGATTCAATCCTGCGTGTGGAGTCCCGAGCTCTATCTTTACCGTGAATACGGAGTGAAGCCAACGTTCGTGGTTGTCGGGAAAGGGTTTCCGGGGGGCGAGTATCCCGCTTCGAGGGTCCTGTTCAGCGCCGCCATGGACAGCCTGCCGCAGTTCGGGGCGCTGGTGACCAACGGGCAGGAAGAATTGGCATCCCTGGCCTATTTGATTACCATGCGCTGGGTCGAGGCGAACCGCGAGAGAATCAAGAAGGTTGGAGCATACTATGAGGAACGTCTACACGACCTTGCCAGCGGACATAGCAACGTGATCACGGCCATCGAGGGACGACGTCACCTTGCAGGCGTGTTCTTTTACGACGTCGAGGTTGCGAAGCGGTTTGCTGGAATTTTGAACGGCGGGGGACTGGATATCAGCGTGCAGACCTACAAGAAGGGCTGCCCTCCGTGTGCGCTTACTAAGCTTCCGCTGATCGCCGGTCCGGATGTGGTGGACTTTGTTGCCGGCCGCATGGAACAAGCCCTCGAGACGCTGAAGACAGGGAGAACATAGGGTCACGTGAAGAGCCGCCACGCGAAAATACTCGATAGAATCGCTATCGATGGGGAAGCGACCGTACAGGGGCTTGCCGAGCGTTTCGGCGTCAGCGTTATGACGGTCCGCCGCGACCTGGCCGAACTGGAGGCGCGCGGCGAACTGACCCGGACTCATGGAGGGGCCGTTCTCTCCCGGGCGGGCATTGTTGAGTTTTCATTCAGGGAGAAGAGCAGCCTCCACGCGGAAGAAAAGCGTGCTATCGCACGTGAAGCGGCGCAACTCGTGCAACGCGGCATGACCCTGACCCTTGACACAGGCACTACCGCTCTCGAGGTCGCGAGAGCTATCGCGGGGATTCCCGATCTGACGGTGCTGACGTCGTCGCTCGCGATCGCCTCGGCTCTTTATGGCCGCCCGAACATTGCGCTGGTGCTCACGGGCGGGGCGGTGCGCACGGGAAGCCCCGACTTGTCGGGCTGGTTGACTGAAGAAAACCTGAAGCGGTTTCGCGTCGACATGGCGTGTATCGGCGCAGACGGCGCGGACCGCGAAGGGGCGTTCACAACGGATGTCAGTGTCGCGCGTGTTTCGCAGGCCATGATTGCCAGCGCGAAGGAAACGGTGCTGGCCGCCGACCACACAAAATTCGAGAAACCGGCCTTTGTGCGGTTTGCTTTGTGGGGCGATATCGACCACGTCATCACGGGCGCCGCGGCGTCTCCCGAGACCCGCAACTGGCTCGAAAAGGCCGTTCGGACCGTAACCTATGCGCGCCACGAGTAGACAAGGAGCTAGAGAACGGTCCGTCCTCATCGGAATTGATGTGGGCACGACAGTTCTCAAGGTGTGTGCGTTTGACGCAACCTCGGGGGCGCTTCTTGCCCAGACTTCACAGAAGCTGCCGGTTGCGCTGTTGGCGAACGGGGGCCGTGAACAAAGCGTGCAGACGCTGGACCGCGCTTTCGCAGCCTCAGTGAATGCGGTTCGCGAACGGCTCGGAAACCGTTGGAGCATGGTGACGGGCATCGGCCTGGCGGCTCAGGGCGGCAGCAGCATCATTGCCGAGCGCAAATCGGGCAAGGCTCTCACGCCCATGGTTTTGTGGAACGATGCCCGGGCTCACGCCCACGCGTCGCTCATCGAGAAACGCACCACTCCGGAGTTCTGGCTGGAATTCACGCTGCGCGAGGGTATTCCGCATGGTCTGGCGCGCCTGTCGTGGCTCCGGGAAAAGCGCCCTGGCCTGTTCCACGATTTCAACATCCACGTTGGCGCGGGCGAGTGGATGTTTCATCGGTTGACGGGCGTGTGGCGGCAGGACCCGGGGAATGCGATTCAGGTGGGATCATACAATGCGGCGGCCAAACGCCTGGATTCCGCGGCGTTCGATGTTATCGATATCGAGCTGTCTTTTGTGGCAAGGCTGCGTGAGGAACACGAGACCGCACGTTTATTGCCTGCGGCCGCCAAACGTCTCCGCCTCACTGCGGGCATTCCAGTAGCAGGCCCGTACATCGACCAGGAAGCCGGCTATCTCTCCGCAGCAGGCGTCTCGCCGCATCCCGTCCACTGCTCTCTTGGCACGGCGTGGGTCTGCAACTACGCCCGTCCGGATACTGACGCCGTGGATTCGCCCATGCAATTGGTGTTGAATTCCGTTGTGGGAAAAGGTCAGTTGGTGGTGCTGCCCCTGGGGACCGGGAACACGTCCTGGGACTGGGCGCTGACAACGCTTATTGACCCGGACCTGGATAAGGCGCTGGAGAACGCCGAGGTTCTATTCCGCAAGAGCCTTGTGCCTCCGCCAGGCCTTGTGGTCGTGCCCCACTTTGCCCAGCGCAATCCTGTCCATGCCGAGGCATACGGGGCGGGCGCGTTCTTTGGAATAAGCACCGGCACGACGCGAGCGGATATCCTGCGTGCCATTGCGGCAGGGATGGTCTTCGAGCTCACGGATGCACTGCGCCGGCCCGTTTCGAAGGGGCTTGCGGATAGCATCGTGCTTGGAGGCGGAGCAAGCAAGGGCGATTACTTTTGCCGTCTCATCGCTGCCATGTTTCGCGGCATTCCCGTTCGAAAACAAGTGGAACAGGATTTGGCGGTGGCTCGGGGGGCCGTGTACGCATTCGCGCCCGACATCGCCTGCGCGCCAACCGCTGCTGTGCGTATGCCCGGCGAAGCGGCCTGCAGGTCGCTACGCGAGGCGGCGGCATGTTTTGACCAGGTAACGAGACGCTTCAACGCTCTGTGAAACGGAGGAGATGGTCATGCGACAGCCGAAAATCGGTCTTCTGCCCCTGTATCTCAAGCTCTACGACGATATACGCCCCGACCTTCGCAAAGATTTCGGACCATTCATGGCGGCTATTTCGGAAGGGTTCCGGAACCACGGAGTGGCTGTGTCGCAAGGCGAAATCTGCAGGGTGAAAGAAGAGTTCGGAAAGGCGGTCGAACGATTTGAGCGAGAACAAGTGGACCTCATCGTAGCGTTGCATCTGGCCTATTCGCCGTCGCTGGAATCGGCTGACATCCTTGCGGCCAGCAAGGTCCCGCTGTTGATGCTTGACACAACCATGGACGCAGCGTTCGGACGGAACGTTTCCCCTGAGCGCATCATGTTCAACCACGGCATCCACGGCGTTCAGGATCTCGCCTCCGTGTTGCGGACCAGGAACAAGCATTTCGAGATTGTGGCGGGGCATTTTGGGAGTCCTGAAGTGATGGAGCGCGCCGCGGGAGTTGCGCGCGGGGCGACCGCGGCCAGATGCATCCGCACGACGTGCGCCCTGCGTATCGGCTCTTCCTTCGAAGGCATGGGAGACTTCGCTCCGCCCGAAGCCGTCATGGAATCCCGCCTGGGAATATGCACGGATGAGATCGCGATCGCGGACCTGGCTTCGGAAACGGCCTTCGTCACGGAAGACGACGTCCGGGAGGAGATGGAGACTGACCGTGCGCGTTTCTCCGTTGAAGCATCCGAAGAGGTACATCGCAGGTCGGTCCGCGCTGGGCTGGCGTTGCGAAAACGCCTCCTGGACGGCGAGTACTCGGCGTTCAGCATGAATTTCCTGCAATTTGACTCCCCGGATGGTCCCATTGATACCGTCCCGTTCCTGGAGGCGTCGAAAGCCATGGGGCGCGGTCTGGGCTATGCGGGAGAAGGTGACGTTCTCACCGCGGCGCTGGTTGGGGCGCTGAACAAGGCTTTCGGCAAGACGACGTTTACGGAGATCTTCTGTCCCGATTGGGAAGGCGACGCGTTGTTCCTATCGCACATGGGCGAGATCAATCCGGAGGTTGCGGGCGATACTCCGCGTCTGCTCGAGAAAGACTTTCCGTTCACGCCGGCACGGAATCCGGCTATCATTACGTGCGCGCTGCAGGAGGGGCCCGCGGTGCTGGTGAATCTGGCGCCGGGACCCGACGATAGTTTCGGGCTCATCGTCGCACCGGTGCAGGTGTTGGAAGACACCACCGTTGAATCAATGAAAGACTCCGTCCGCGGATGGATTCGTCCCGAGTTGCCGGTCGAAATGTTCCTTGAGGAATACTCGCTCAACGGGGGTACCCATCACAGCGCCCTGGTATTTGGAGACCGCGCGGGCGAGCTGGCCGCATTCGGTTCCTTTCTGGGCGTGGACGTTGCAACCCTGTAACCCGGCCGGCGGCGAACCCGCGCAGCGCGCGACGTTGACGAAAGGCAGACCATGTGGCGTGAGACGACCAAACACGAGAGGAACCGCATCATCTGGGAAGAGGAACTCGAGGATTTCGTCCCCGAAAGCGTTCTCGACTTCCACGCGCACGTGTTTCATGCAGAGACCATTCCTTCGGGCTGCGAGCCCTATTCGTGTGCAGGTCATGCTCTTCCGAGTTACGATTTGAATGCCCTTTCACAGGACATGGCCGAACTGTATCCCGGCCGCGATACGAGCGCCGTCGTGTTCGGCCTCCCCCACGTTGAATATGACCGCGTCAGCAACAACGACTACGCAGGGCGTGCCGCCGACAAGAAACGCTTCTTCCCGCTGCGGTTGTTTGATCCGCTCGAGGACACACCCGAAGCCGTTGAGACGGACTTGGCCTCGGGCCGATTCCTGGGACTCAAGCCCTACCTGAATTACGTGCGCAAAGACGACCCTAACACGGTGGAGATTGCCGAGATGCTTCCCGGGTGGGCCATGGAGATCGTCAACGCCCACGGACTCCTGGTAATGCTCCACATCCCGCGTAAGGAACGGCTGGCGGACCCGCTGAACCAAAAGCAGCTGGTGGCATTGTGTGGCGCTTATCCCGAGGCGCGCATCGTGCTGGCCCATGTCGGCCGCGCGTATTTCCTGAAGAACGTACAAGGCAATCTGGACGCCCTCGCCGGTTTGCCCAACCTCTACTTCGATCTGGCCATGGTGAGCAATCCGGAGGTGCTCGAGTACGTGTTCACGGTCGCTCCCAGGGAACGCATTCTCTATGCCACGGACCTGCCCATCGCCGTGGCGCCGGGAAAGTCCGTCGAGATCAACAACCAATACACGTATGTCACGCCAGTGCCGTGGCACTTGTCCATCTCGGATGACCACGGCAAACTGGTGTTCACATCGTTCTTGTACGAAGAATTGCGCGGCATAAGGAAAGCGGTCGAACGCTGCGGTTTGGGAAAGGACTTCGTCGAGGCGGTATTCTGCGGGAATGGCAGACAACTGCTGGATAGCGTGCTGTAGGTAGAGGGGGTCTTCTTGGCATCGTGAGCCATATTCGCGGCTGTCACCGTGGGAGTGGCCGTGCACCCTGTCGAGACCGAGGACCCGCTGCATAATCCGTATAGGGGCTGGGTCTTTATCGGCCACGCGGTTCCCGGCGAGATCGGCGCAGGGCGTTCGGTCCCCAACGTGAAAAGCGGCAGTACTGGCCGTCTTATCCGGCCAATACCGCCACTGATTCCGAGTGCCCTACGGATGATTAATAGCGCGAACCGTATCCGCCACCGCCCCCACGGGGCCGGCGGGCTTCGCGTTCACGAGCCTGGTTCACGGTAAGCGTGCGCCCCTGCATCTCTTGCCCGTTAAGGGCATCGATGGCCGCCTGCGCTTCGGAGTTGTTCGGCATCTCGACGAAGCCGAATCCGCGCGAACGCCCCGTCTGCCGGTCTTCGATAACGCGCGCGTCTTCCACCGCACCGTGCGCCTCAAACATTGCGCGGAGGGCTGCGTTATCGGTGTCGTACGATAGATTTCCTACGTAGATGTTCATTACTCTTTCCTTTCCAGAGTGGTCTTGTGGAGGGTGGCCCTCAACCCGGTCGGCAACCAGTCCGGAGCGAGCATGACATCTTTTCAGGAAATCACGCGCAGGATCAGGTCCAAAACGGAGGCGGAAGCTCACTAACTCCAGTTCACGTGCACCATTGCACGGAAAGTAGTGTAGCTGACAATCCCGAAAAAAGCAATACTTTCTTACAAGGGCCATGTAGTGCCCCAACACTAGGCATGCATTACTACCGGATCTGAATCCCGAGGCTCGTGGCCGCGACACGGCGCGGATAGCTCTCTCTTTCCTTCATGACTTCTTCGAGGAGTTCACGCACACCTGGAAAGCCGGCGCCAACGATTTCGAGGGTTTCGACGGCGGAGAGGCGAACGTACTCGTTCTCGTGCGTGATTGCCTGTTTCAGCGCGGGCATCGCCTCGTTAATGCGGCCGAGCAGAACCAAGGCCCTCGCCGCTCCCAACTTAGCGCTTATCTCATTTCGCTCCAATGCTTTAAGCAATCCCTGGATGGCTTCTGGAGAACTGTCGGGCAGATGCCCAAGGGAGACTGCCGCCCAGTGGGCCACGCCGGCGTCGTAGTCTTGCAGGGCTGTGCGAAGCAACGGAGCGGCATCCGGAATGAGGCCTACGGTCTTGATCACGCGCAGACGCTGCAAGCGAGCGGTCCCGTTGAGCATCTGGAGGTAGTCTTTGACTGGTCTCCCAAAGAGTTGGGCGTCTACTGGAAGTTCATATACGGGAAGGGCTTCGGGGGGTCCCGGCCACTCGCCCGCAAGCCACGTTTCGAGGTCCATCTCAGGGACAAACCCCGTATCGCTGGATTCGTCAAGGAAGACGTCGAGCGCTTCCCTCAAACGCTTCAGTTCGGACTCGAGTTCAGGTTTATCCACGGCATTCGCGATTTCATGTGGATCCTCTTGTGTATCATAGAGTTCCTCGAGCGGCTTCCTGTCTGCGAAGAACAATTCTGGCGGCCCTTGAAGTTCGCCAGCGGCCTCAGCACGGCGTATCTCCTGCATCACGGGGAAACTCTCCGGGTAGACAAGGCGCTGGTCGTACGGACGGTATGGTTCATAGTTGCGGATGTATTTGAAGCGTTTGTCGCGGATGGCGCGGATAATGTCATATCGTTCATCCATTCGGTCTCGGGCAGCAAAGATGTAATTGCGCGGAGGCCCCACGGCTTTCCCAAGGAATACTCGCCCCTGCATGTGACTGGGAATTTCCGTGCCGGCAATAGATAGGACGGTGGGGGCAAAATCCAGGAAACTGACCAGTTCGTCGCGCTCGGAGCCTGGGGCTATTTTACCGGGCCACCGGATGATCAACGGTACGCGTATCCCCCGGTCGTGGAGCCATCGTTTGCACCAGGGCAGTCCGGCGCCGTTATCCCCGTAGAAGAACACCAGGGTGTTCCCGGCAAGGCCGTCCTCTTCGAGTTGCTGCAGCAGACCGCCCGCCCACTTGTCCATGATGGTGATCAGGTCGTAGTAATGGGCCCAATACTTTCGGACAATGGGCGTATCGGGAAAGTATGGGGGTAATTCCACGGCATCGGGAGGATGTGGCGCCAGTGGGGACAGACGTTCGCGCAGGATCTCGTCACTCTCGAAGAGCGTTCCGATCTGGGATTCGTGGGTGATGGTCTGATTGAAGACCGCGAAGAACGGCTGGTTTTTGTCGGGCCGGTTGCGCCAGTGGGCCTCCTTGCTGCACTCGTTCCACGCCGACGCTGGCGGCGGGAACTGATAATCCGTCTTGACGTTGTTCGTGCAGTAGTATCCGGCCTGCTGGAGGTATTCGGGAAAGCACTTGACCTGCGGCGGCGGCGGAGTATTGCACCGCATATGCTGGGTGCCCAGGGTATTGGGATACATCCCGGTGATCAGACAGGAGCGGCTAGGGGCGCAGACGCCGCTCACCGAGAATGCGTTGATGTAGCGCGCGCCTTCCGCGGCCAGGCGGTCCAGGTTCGGTGTTGTCGCGTCCGCATGACCAAAACACCCGAGATGTGGGCCGATGTCCTCGCAAGTCAGCCATAGGATATTCGGGGGCGCTTCTTCTTCTCCGGCATGGCTTTGCCTTTCCAGGAACGACGCGCCCATGAGCATACTGCCCGTTGCGAACAGGAAATCACGACGCCGCATTTCCCCCTCCCAAAGTGTCAGACATGGCGAGAGCGGACTTACCGGGACAAACCGTGCCGGAAACATGGTACCATATGGCCTGTGATAACCGAAGATTATCAGAAGTTGTCCTGAGGAGCGAACCATGCCCATGTCATCGTATGAGGTTGTCCGGCGCGCGATTGAGTTCGACCAGCCCGACCGTCTCCCCGTTCGGTTCGACTGGCTCGGAATCACCGACGTACGGTCCGTCCCCTGGAACCAGATAGGCACGGGCAACATTGCCGAGAAACATTCCGTGGATGAATGGGGCTGCGGCTGGGAACGTTCGGACATGCCGAATATGGGGCAGGTCAAAGGCCATCCATTGGCGGATTGGCTGGCTCTGGAGACGTTCACCTTCCCCGACCCGGAAACTCCAGCGTTCTACAAGAATATGGAACAGTTTTTCGAGGTTGAAGAGGATACTTACCGCTGCACGGGCATCTTCATGCTGTTGTTCGAGCGGATGCACGCATTGCGCGGTTTTGAGAACACCCTGTTGGACCTGTACGCCGAGCGTGAGCGCATTGGCTGGCTTGCCGACAAGATCGTTGATTTCGACCTGGGCATTATCCGGAGCATCCACCAGCGTTTTGGCAACAAGATTCACGGGTTTGGGTTTACCGACGACTGGGGTACGGAGCGGGACCTCTTCATCAGCCCGGACCTGTGGGTCGAGTTCTTCCAGCCGCGATACAAGCGCATTTTTGATGCATGCCACGCAAACGGGTGGCACGTATGGATGCACTCCTGCGGCAAGGTCAACGACATTATCGAACTCCTCATCGAGATCGGCTTGGATGTCATTAATCTGCAACAGCCTCGCGCTTTGGGGATCGAGGAGATCGGGGAGCGGTACCGCGGACGCATCTGTTTCGAGTCCTTGTGCGACATCCAACATACCCTTCCGTTTAAGGGCGAGGCCGAGATTCGCGAGGAGGCGCGCCTCTTGCTCGAACACTGGGCGACGCCGGTAGGCGGGTTCATTCTGTCCGACTACGGCGATTCCAGCGCAATCGGGGTCCAGTTCGGGGCCAAGGAGACCATGCTGAAAGCGTTCCGGGACGCCGACCCATGGCGCTCCGCCGCAGTATGACGAAAGGGGCGGAGGGAGACTCTATCTGGGCCGACAATTCAAAGGACTGGAGGGCTTGTGCATGATGGCCGCAATTATTGTCTCCTCTTTGCTCTCCGCAAGCGCTGTGAACCATCCCGTATATCCTCCGGATTACGGACAGGCACAGATTGAGAACCTGAAACAGGCGGTTGCGCCCGCGATGGCCATGTCGCCCCGGGAATTGTACGACTTGGTTCCGAGGCAATCGGGCATCTACTTCTGCGGTTGCCCCCACTGCGACGGCGGCACGCAGGAGCACGCACTGGAGTGGAACCTCGGGATGGGCGATACGGTCAAGTGCCGGTACTGCGGCATGGTGTTTCCCAATGAGGAGTACGCGCCCAATCGTGCGAAGGTTCTGACCGCGCCCAGCGGTGCGGTTCAGGAGTACCGCTGGTACGAGAGCGAAGCGGGCCGCCAGTATTTCTTCGAGGCGCGCGCCTGGTACGACCAATGGGCATGGACGCAGCAGATGGCCTGGAAACTGGCCAATCTGTACGCCTTGACGGGCGGAAATGAATACGGCGACCGAGCCGCGATGATAGTCGGGCGTTATGCCCGGGTGTTTCCCGACTACGCCGTCCGCTTTGATTACCCGTTCCAGCCTGTGCGTTTCTGGCCTGCGGACCAGAAATGGCCCTACGACCCTGATATTGCCCCTTTTCGAGGCGCGAAATTCTATTGGTGGGGTTATCGCGACATTCCCAGCCGGCTCGCCATTGCCTATGACCTTCTCGCGGCGGGCGATTCGTTCGAGCGGATGAAGGAGATGCTTGGACCTGATATTCGGGCCCGTATCGAGCAGGATCTCATCCGGCTGGGCTACGAATTTGTCGCGGCGAATCCAGATGACTACACCAACATGTCGCCGGGCATGTATTGCGATATGGTGGTGGCCGGGCGCGTCATCGGCGACGCGGGGATGGTCCACGAGGCCGTGAACCGGACGCGCACCCTTGTTGAATCGCAGTTCTTCGCGGACGGGTGGTGGCGTGAATGCGCGCCGAGCTACCACTGGCAGACGGTCGGAGCGCTCGGAGAGGTTGTCAGGGTTGTTCACGGCTACAGCGATCCGCCGGAGTATCCGGGGCCGCGTTTTGAGAACGTGGACTTCGCGGAACTCATCCCGATGCTGGCCAAGGCACGGGAGGTGGGCCAGGAAGGGGTGCTGCCCAACGGCCGCTGCATGCCGGTCAATGACACGTGGTCTACCCACATGCAGGCGCCGCTTGGCGAATCGGTCTCGCGACTGTGGCCGCACATGGGGCACGCCGTTCTTGGCGCAGGCGCGGGCAACGCCCAGTTTCAGCTGCATATCAACTGGAACGCTTCGTATGGCCACACCCATATGGACACGGGCGCAATCCTGCTTTTTGCGCACGGGAAAGAATTGCTGTCCGACATTGGCTACACGCACACGCGTTACCGCAACTGGACCATTAATTCGGCCTCGCACAACATGGTTGTCGTGGACCAGCGGTCCCAGAGGCTCGGGTATGACCAGCCCGCCATGGCAGGCAACCTGCTGTTTTTTGACGATACGGACCCACATGTGCGAGTGGTCGACCTGGATGCCAGCCCCGCGTATCCCAGCTGTTCGGTGTATCGCAGGCGGCTCATCCATGTTCATGTGAACGAAGGGCAAGACTATTTCGTGGACTGTTTTGACGTCACAGGGGGCGAAACGCACGATTATTTTCTGCATGGTTGCGCAGATGAGCAAGGAGTCCTCGAAACAAGCATCGAACTGACCAGTCCGGTGCCGTCTCTCGTGCCGGATTGGGGAGGGACGCGTCCGCATACCGGTGAAGATTGCGTGGACACCAGCGGAGAGAAGCATCATCCCTACGTGTTCTTGCGAAACATCCTGTCGGCGGCATGCGGCGGCCCTGTGCGCATCACGTGGCGTTACGGCGACACGGGCCTGATGACTTTTCTGTTTCCCGAGGACGCCTCCACCGCGTACCGGTTCCAATCCCCCGCTATCCGGCCGGCGGACGAGGTTGACCAGAATCTCGAACAGCATCTTATGGACGGATTCATGCTTCGCCACACGGGCGGGGCCAGCCGGTTCGTCGCAGTGCACGCACCTTTCAAGACTCACGAATGGGTTTCCGGCGTGACCCTGAATGACGGCGAGGTGACAGTCCAGCGGGGAACCGTCCAAGACAGCATCGTGGTCAACGGGGAGGGTATCGCGGTCACATCATCGGAAGGCTGGGGCTACGCCATGGGTGAGCCTGTGAAAGGCGGCGTGGAGAGTATCGTTGAACAGGCTGGCGAGGCCACTATCGTGTGCGACCGCGAGGCGCCCCCCGCTGGAATCGTCAGGCTGGAGTTCGGGGGCGCCCGTACGATGTGCTTGCGGACTGCCCGCATCGAGGGCAATCGCATCGTCCTTGCTGAGAACCCCGGGTTCGACTTTGACGCGGCGGCGGGGCGGACGTCGCTGCGGTTTCATCCCCGCGAAACGATTCCCGGACCCATCACATGGACCATCTGGCGATAAGAAAGCCGGCGCAACGGGGATGGCATCATACGTGAAACGCTCGCGCCACTTCTTAGACGAAGACGGACCCCAAGTCGCCGGATAACACGACGATTGCGGAAACTCACACAGAGGCACAAAGGACGCGGAGGAAATGGCGCCCGCGCCGAAGCGAAATCTGCTCAATGTCCCCGTTTATGATGCGGGAAATGCCGTCCCTCATCAAAGCCTCGCCGAAGTCGAGTAGACAGCCGACTCTGATACCCGTCAACCGCGGATAGGTCAACACCTGCTTGTGGTGCGCGTTTGTGACCTTCTCCACGGATTTGAGTTCCACAAGAACGGTTATTCTCCACGACAGGGTCTGCACGAAACCCTTCGTCGAATTGGAGCCCGCGGAGCT
>Ga0116185_1003815_pt1 | contig 12690 bp, 9 predicted proteins | sample AD_JPNNA7_MetaG_FD_89754 | JGI IMG/M metagenome (GOLD analysis project Ga0116185, IMG submission 89754) | Active sludge microbial communities of municipal wastewater-treating anaerobic digesters from Japan - AD_JPNNA7_MetaG | ecosystem: Engineered > Bioreactor > Anaerobic > Digestate | place... | reverse complement strand
TCACCAGCCAGGGTGCGCAGGCAGCCGCCTCCCATACCGGGGCGCTTGCCGTGCGCAACGATCTGTGGTCGTCCATGTTGCGTCAGTTCGGCGGGATCGAGGCCCGTACATTCGAAGAGCTCGTGGATCTTACCATGATGGCCGTGGCAGACAGGCTTCCTCTGGGGAACAGGATAGGCTTTCTCGGAGCAGGAGGAGGAACCTCTGTTCTCGTGACGGATTTCGCCTACCAGCACGGACTCGTTCTCCCCGAGCTTGAAAGAGAGGCGCAGGAGATCATCAGCCGCAAGATCAGCAACGTGAATACGAGCACAACCAATCCCGTGGATCTGGGCTTCTATGGCTTCGATTTTTATGTCATGGCGCACACCATCGAGGCAATGGCCAAGGATGACAACATCGATGTCATCATCCCCTACTTCTCCCTAGACTTCATCACCTCATTCCAGAGTGACCAGGTGGAAAGCGGGCCTGATGTCATTATTGCAGCCATGCAGAAGACCCATAAACCCGTGATACCCATTCTCTCGAGGTTCACGGAAAACATCATCGAAGTCGAAAAGGTGCGCATCAAGCTTACGGAGAAATTCAGGAAGGCAGGTCTTGCCGTTTTCACCACCCCTCAGGATTGCATCGCCTCCATCAGCAAGATCCTCTGGTGGAATATGTTCCGCAATCAGGTGCTGCCTGCAGCAGAGCCCGAGAGGGTCTTTGCCGCCGCAGCCGCGAAGGGCTCCATACCATGAACTATCTCGTCATGGGTGCAGGCGCCCTGGGAAGCGTCTTCGGGGGCCTGCTCGCAGAACAGGGCCATGAGGTGACCTTCGTGGGCCTCGATGAGCATCTCATGGCCATTCAACAAAAAGGACTCCTCATTAGAGGTATCTGGGGAGACCATGTGGTGCCGAAGGTCCCGGTTTTCTACGGAACGGAAGGGCTGCGCGGAACCTTTGATGTTGTCCTCCTGAGCGTGAAGTCGTATCACACCGAAGGGGTGATACGACAGACCCTCCCGTTCATGCATGAGGATACCCTGGTTTTTTCCATCCAGAATGGCCTGGGAAACTGGGAGACCATAGCGAAGGCCGTCGGATGGAACAGGACTGTGGGAGCCCGGATTATCTTCGGGGCGGAAATCGATGAGCCGGGAACTGCCCGAGTTACGGTCTATGCGGACAAAGTGCTCATCGGCAGCCCGACAGGCGATGTCCCGACAGACAGGATACGGCAGGTATGCGAAGATTTCTGCGGTTCCGGCATTCCCACCGAGGTCAGCGGCCGGATCGAATCGTTCCTGTGGGGCAAGGTTCTCTACAACTGTTCCCTCAACGCACTGGGTGCAATCATGAACGTCCCCTACGGCAGACTGGGAGAGGTGACCGAGGTCCGCGCCGTCATGCGCAGGATCATCGATGAGATCTTCCTTGTAGCTCAGGCAAAAGGGGTCTCCATGGTGTATTCCGGTCCGGAAGACTACTGGCGGGTTCTCCTTGAAAAGCAGCTGCCGCCTACGGCCGCCCACCGGTCCTCCATGCTCCAGGACATGGAAAGAGGCCGCCTTACCGAGATCGATTCTCTGAATGGTGCCGTTGCCCGCTACGGTCGGGAGCTTTCCCTCGATACGCCGGTAAATGAAACCATCACGGCAATCATAAAGGGAATCGAGTCGAAAAGGCAGGGACCGCCCGGCTCGTAATCAAAGCAGCCTCCAGGACCTTTCCCTGCCGCCAGGTCTTTGAGCCTGTCCGACAGGCGCTTCCTCTCGCGCAGCAGCCTTTATCTCTCTGTACATGTCCGGGGTGAGGCCCTCCCATGCGCAGGGAAGAAGGGTGTTATTTTGGAAAAGGGGGTCGTCGGCCAAAGGATATCTGCTGCAACTGCAGGCCTTTTCCCACTCTTCCGTATCGGGGAGCGGGGAAAACTCGGCTATCATGGGGGCTGCCCCGCAGCTTTTCACAAAGCGGACCGCTTCGAAGACCTCGGACGCATGCTGGCGGGGAAGCCCGCAGAGGATGTATACCCCGATGTCACGGGGATCGAACCCTGCATGTGTCAGGTTCTCCATTGCCCGGAGGAATTCTTCGTTGGTGACCTTTGCCCCTGATCTTGCCTGCCGGGCCGGATCAGCGGTCTCGAGGCCGAGTCTGACCGTGGAAAAGCCGCTTTGCTTCATGGCAGCGGCGACCTCTCTCCCGATGCACCGCGCATGAAGGGCATTGGGACAGTGCAGCCGGATGTTCAGATCCCTTCTTATAATTTCTCGCATCAAGGGAAGGGCGAAGGCTCCCGCACCGAAGAGCAGGGCATCGTCATAAAAGGCAATGTCCTGAACAGCATATGAACGGGACCAGTACTCGATCTCGTCTGCGACCTTGAAAGGGTTGCGCCGGCGCACCTTCGGAGAGATCACATGGGATGCACAGTACGTACACCGGTACGGACATCCCCGGGACGTCTGGATGCATACGTATCTTAAGGGGTCCACGAGATCGAAGAGAGGGTACGGGAGGGTATCGAGATCTTCCATATCAGGGATAAACTCCGGGGTTGTGCCCCAGATGCTGCCGAGAAGATCGAGCACCTCTCTTTCCCCTTCACGGGAGACGACACAGTCTGCGCCTGAGAGCCGAACCGCATGGTCTCGGCACAGCGTCGCATAAATTCCTCCCAGGATGATGGGGACACCCTCGAAGGCGGTCCTTATAAGCCGGATTGCCTCGAACACCCCCGGATACCAGTAGGTCATGAGAGAGGTAACCAGCACGGCGTCAGGTCTCGGAACAGAGGCAAGATCGCGCAGGAAGGCATCGGTGCTGATCCCGTATCTCCCGTAACTTCTTGCCATATCGCGTATCTGACGAGGGGTCGGCACGATCTCCCGATAGTATTTCCCCTGCCCGCCCCTTCCGACTTTCGGCACCCTGCCTTTCATATGAGGATGAGGAGTTTTCAGGCAGTCGATAAAGGAGACCCGGCATCCGTTTTTTCTGAGGACCGCCCCCAGACCGAGAAGTCCCAGCGGTTTTGCCCACATGTCATACGCTGCAAAATCGTATATCCACGGATTGATCAGGAGAACGTCTCTTCCTCTCATCCTCTGCCCTTCTGCCCCAGCCTTTCCATATGTGAGAGCTTTTGGATGATCCTATATCCATGCACCCGATATTGCAAGATTGCGAGAAGGGGATCGGGGAGTGTATCCCTGTATCAGGATGGAGCTTGGGCCGGCAGAGCAGAATAGTTTTCCTCGATGGCAAAGGATTTGAAGACGTTTTCAATCTCGTTTCTCTTCCGGGATTTGCTCCATTTCAGCTCACGGGCCATCGCGTCGGCAACCATCTCTATTACCCTGCCGCCCGGATTGCCCAGGGTACAAAGGCCTGTCCTCCTGAAGAGAACATCGGAAAGCCGAATCGACATCTCCCGATGAATGGCGTAAAAAATCTCTGCCCATACATCCGGGAATCCGTCACAGATCGGATCCAGTCCCTTTTTCTGGTCGAATCCGATCACGTCGAGATATCGCGAACCATAGTTACGGCAGAGATGTTCGATAGTCCTATCACGTAAATCCCCCGGCCTCTTTCTTTTTGCCCTCTCGACGAAGCTCTCGTATCGTCCTATCTCTCCACCGCAGAGCGGGGTTGTGTGCGTGAGGCAGAGGGTACTGCCCCTCCCGAGCTTCTTGCAGACGATATCCACGAGCTGCCTGGCCATGTTTCTGGATGTGGTGTATTTCCCTCCGATGGCTGTGACAAAGCCTTTGATCCCATCCTCTGGCTCGTGGTCGTTGATCTCATATTTCCTCGATGCATCAGAGACCTCCGCTCCTATACTCGAGTCTCTTTCCACGATAGGTCTCAATCCCCCGTAGTGGAACAGGATGTCCGACAGGCTCAACTCTGCCGAGGGAAGAGCCTGGTTGATCTCGTCGAGAAAATCGCAGATGTCTTTCCGGGAAACCCTGAAATCATCCGGGTCGCCCTTGTATACCTCGTCGGTGGTACCGATAAGGCTGTGCTCTCGCCATGGCATGATAAAGAAATGCCTGCCGCCTTTCGTCTGAAGAACGACAGCATGATCCTTGTGGAAAAGATTGGTGATTATATGGATTCCCTTCGATCTGATCACGCCGCGATGCCTCTTCCCTCTGGCTATGCCCAGAAGGAGGTCGGCCCACGGTCCGGCAGCGTTCACCGTCACCTCGGCTTTGAGTTCGTAGAGCTTATCGTTGAGGAGGTCCCGGACCCTCCCGCCTTCGATCCTGTCCCCTGATATGATGAGGTCCTCGACGATCGCATAGTTTGCCACATCCGCTCCGTACTCATTGGCAGAGCAGATCACCTCGAGCGTCAACCTCTCCGGACTGTACATCTGACAGTCATAATAGAGCGCCCCTCCCTTGAGGGCCCTTGGATCGAGAGCCGGTGCCCTTTCAATGATCTCATTTGCGGAAAGCTTTTTATGTGTCGGGATTTTTTTATCGTCGTCATTAATCCACTTCCGGTCATAGGAGAGGGTGTCATACGCGACCATTGCCGACAGAACAGCAGGAAGGCCTCTCATGCCCCATCCGTATGCCGGAAAAACGAAAGGTATGGGATAAACGAGGTGTGGAGCAATGATCTCCAGAATCCGCCTTTCCTGCAAAGACTCCCTTACGAGCCCCACTTCAAGATTTTTGAGATATCGCAGGCCGCCATGGATGAGCTTTGATGTGGCGGCAGAGGTTGCAGCACCAAAATCACCCTTGTCGACGAGAGCAACCTTCAGTCCCCTCAGGGAAGCATCCCAGGCGATGAAAGCGCCCGTTATCCCTCCGCCGATGATGAAGACATCGTATTTCTTACCGGACATGCCCTGGATATTCCTGAACATACCCTCCTCCCGCAGCGATGCTTCGGATTCCTTTCCTCCCTGAAGGGAAGTCGACATCCATGAAGTAATAATAAAAAGGGATCGGGCTTATCCAAATGTCTCCTTCTCAGGCCCCCAGGAGACCCTCAACCGATTCACCCATGAGCAGTACGGGATACCCCATGCAGAAACCTGGCAAAAGGCTGCATTCATCTCTTGACATATACTGTGTTTTCAAGGTAATGGATACGTAATGGCCAGCATGAAGGAAAAGCGCTTGTACGAGAGGATAAGCCTTTCGAATTTGAGTGGATCCGTCGAGCTCATGGAAACCTTGAAACCCATCTCCATTATAAATGCCTCCGAAGACGGCGTGTGCATCTGTGGAGCGGATTTCCCCGTGGGTTCCGTAGTCCGGCTGGCTATTGATCCTGCCGAGGATTCACCCAATATTTCCCTCTACTGTAAAGTGGTCTGGACATCAAAAAAGAAAGATCCTGCCAAGAAATCCGGGCTTTCTTTCCTCAATACGAACAAGATCCTCTTCCGCAAGGATCTGATTTCATTCACGAAGTTGGTCGACTCGGCCAGAAAGCAGGCAGCCCTTTAGCCGCCTACGGTATTCATGAGTGTCGGGCAGCCCTGGCGTGAAGCCGATGACGATCCTGAGCAAAAACCATGGTTCAGCTTTTTCGACTTCACCCCCTGCTCGATGAGGGTCTCCAGCTCGGAATCGGAAATCCCGTTTCTCATGGGAGTTAGCAAATCGATTTCTCTCTCGGAAAAAAGGCACGGCCGCAAGTATCCGTTTGCGGTTATCCGTATGCGGTTGCATCTGCTGCAGAAGGATTGCTCGCTCATGGCGCCGATGAGGCCGATCCGTCCTTGCGCCCCCCTGATCCTGTAAACCCGGGCCGGACCATGATCGTATTTTACCTCTTCGAGCTGGCCATACCTTTCCTCGATTATGCTCCGGATCTCGGGAGAGGCGATGACTTCACCGTCGCCATAGCGGGTCGCACATCCCATAGGCATGAGCTCGATAAAGCGAACCTCGACATCGTAGAGGCTTGTGAGCCCCGCAAAGGAGGGAATCTCATCGTCATTGAAGCCCCTGAGAGCCACGACATTGATTTTCACCGGCTGAAATTTTGCATCCACTGCGGCTTGTATTCCCGCGATTACCCGGTCAAAGGCATCCACCCCGGTAATGTGGATGAATTTGTCCCGGTCCAGGGTGTCGAGACTGATGTTCAGACGGTTCAATCCGGCCGTTTTCAGATCGCGAGCCATTGATGAAAGGAGCAGGCCGTTTGTCGTGAGGGAGAGATCCCTGATGCCTTCTATCTCCCCGACGCTCTGGATGAAATCGGTGACGCCTTTCCGGACAAGCGGCTCCCCTCCAGTGACTCTGACCTTATCAACGCCCCGCAAAGAGCAAACGCGAACTATGCGCAAATACTCTTCATACCGCATGATCTGCTCGTGGGGAATCCACTCAATTCCGGAGGGGGGCATGCAATAGCTGCATCTCAGATTGCACCGGTCGGTGATCGAGACCCTCACATATCTGATGCGACGGCCGTGGGTATCGATGAGGGGTTTCATGCTCCGCTCCTTCTCAGTGAGATTCTTCCCCATGGCAATGTATGCTTCTCTTTATGCTTTGTCAAATATATGCTGTCCTTCACGCACAGGATCTGCCACTTCATCGATTACCCTGGCTTAATCGATGCGAGATCGACCTGTTCTTTGATTGCGCCTCTTGTCTCACCTGTGGTTATCAGATTTCTGTCTCCGGGATCAACGGCTGCAGCAGGAGGTATCCGTCTGCGCCGTCATGCAGGGGGGTTCTCAGTTAAGCGATATCCTGCTCGATTCTCGCTACGAGTTTTTCCAGCAGCATCCGTGTCTTCCTCTGCTCGCTGAGGATATCGTGGATCGCGCTCTCGATGCTGCCGTTCCCGCCCCCTTCCTTGAAGGGAATCTCTTGCACAATCTTGGGTTTCGTGACCTTTGTTATCATGGAGATCAAGCGGGACCAGAATTTCTCCTGATCCGCCTCCATAGGAGACTGTCCCAGAATAGTGAGCGCAATAACTCGGTAGCAGCGGGAAATATCCGATGTCGGGTATCGGACGACCGCCGGGACCTGATCGGATACGGCCTTGGAAAGCTTCTCATCCACATATATGCACCCAAGGTATTCCACATGCGTATCCAGGAAGCGCTGTGAGGCAGAGGCAATCTTCTTATAGAGCGCATGTCCTGCCGAGCTGTTTTTTACCATGCTCGAAAACAGGGATATCCTTCCCTGATAATTATTCTTCTTGAGAACCTTGATCATTGCATACGCATCGGTGATGCTCGTGGGTTCGGGGACGACCCCGACAATCACCTCCGGAGATGCCAGGAGAAACGAGACCACCCCTGTGGAAATGCCGGATGCCGTATCGACGAGCAGGAAGTCGGCGTCTTTAGATATACTGACGATCCTGTTTACCAGGGCTTGAATCTGCTCTTTCTTCAGATCGGCCATATCCTGGGTGCCGGAGCACCCGGGGATCAGGTCCACTCTATAGTCCGTCTTCAGGATAATATCCCGAACCTCTGCCCTGTTGTAAACCACGTCCTCGAGCGTTCGTTCCGCGCGCAAGCCCAAGAGCACATCGATATTGGCGAGCCCCAGGTCTGCATCGAGGATCTTGACGCGATGCTCCATCATTGCAAGGCAGATCCCGACATTGAGCACGAAATTGCTCTTGCCCACGCCGCCCTTGCCTGATGTTATCGCAATAACCCGAGACATATCGTTACCCTTAATTATATTTTTTACCTGCAATATGCGTGCAAGGCTTACATATGAAAATTAATGGGTTTTTTCAAGCTCTTTCAGGGTTCCGGGAAAATGTTTTCACAGATAGGATAAATTATTGCCCTTTCAGGCATCCTGTAGATGCATGGAGACGACCTTGCTCACCCCTGGGATATCAAAGGTTACGCCATAGAGGATATCTGCCATTTCCATGGTGTACCGGTTATGGGTTACAATGATGAACTGCGAGTCCGTAGAGAATGCCCGTATCAGACGGTTGAAGCGAACGACATTGGAATCGTCGAGAGGGGCGTCTACCTCATCGAGAATACAGAAGGGTGACGGCCTGACCTTGAAGAGGGCGAAGATAAAGCTCAAGGCACACAACGTCTTTTCGCCCTCGGAAAGCAGACTCATGGACTTGAGTTTCTTGAACGGCGGGCAGGCAAGGATCTCTACGCCGGCTTCCAAAGGGTTTCCTTCGGTGAGGACGATATCCGCCTTTCCCCCGCCGAATATGGTCGTGAAAAGCTCCTGAAAATATTTTCTTATGAGCTCGAAGGTTTCCATGAAAGCCTTCATGCTCTGTTTCTCGATGTTCGCTATGACCTCCTTGAGCCGGGTGCTCGCCTGGACGAGATCCTCGTATTGCCGGTGGAGATCGTCCCACCGCGCCTGCACCTGCTCGTAGGCATCGAGCGAGGCGAAGTTGATCTGTCCCATCTTCTCGATCCTGGCCTCAAGCTTAACTGCGTTTTCCCTCGCCTCGTCAGGGTTGAAATCTCCCGGGATGTCGGGAAGGGTTTCGTTTGCAAACCGGGAATTGAATCGCTCGTAGCTCATGGACAGAGCAATCTCCTGCTCCTTGTCCTTGAGCAGGAGCTCGTTTTTCGACTTTTCGAGAAGTTCGATCGTTTCCTTGCACTCATCCCTGTCCCGAGCAACAGAGGCTGCTGTATCCGATTTGTCCTCATACTCGGGCAGAAGGCTTTTCAGAACCTCATCGAGCTTGCCTTCCTCTTCTCTTGCACGGGCGAGACTTTCCCGTGCCTTTTCGAGTGACTGCCAAACAGTATCTCTCGTTTGACGAAGCTCTTCTCTTTGAGCGCTGTCCTTGGCGATCTCCCGGGAGATATCCTCGGCCTGGCTATTGATACCCCTCAGGCGTTCCTGCATTGAAGCAATCGAGACCCTGAGTTCGCCCGCCTTCACGGTGTGTGCTTCGATCTCTTCCTGGGCCCGGTCGAGAATCCTCTTTGCAGAGAGCCTTTCCTCATCGAGGGATTTGATATCGTTTTGCATGCTTTCTATCTGCTCATCGAGCGAGGCTTTCTGGGTTAAAAGCGCGGAAAGGTCTGCGGATATCTTTGCCGACATCTCATTCCACATCTCGATATCACGAGAGAACGACTTCTCCCTCTCGGAGAGCCTCTCCATCTCCCGTGCCTCCCCATGCCTTTTTTCTGCAAGCTCTTCGATGTCGCCCTTGAGATCCCTCTCTCTTTTCCGGGCAGTCTCGAGCTCTTCTTTGAGCCCCTGATGCTGTTGCTTCAAAAGGCTGAGCCTTTCTTCCAGACAGACGATGTCCTGCTCGACGGATGCTTTTTGTTTGGATATCTCTTCCTTTTCTGCCTTCGCCTTCAGGCCTTCCGCATATTTCTCCATCTCGACCGTGGTTCTTACTACCCCTGTGGGCTCGAGAACGGCGCCATCCTTCGTAACGAGCGAACAGGATCTCATGCCCTGATTCCAGAGAGATACGGCACACTGTATATCTTCCACCACGAGCATATCCTGGGACAGGGCATGAACGACATCCTCATACCCTTCGCGGGCTTCGACGAGTTCCCGCAATGGGGCGATGATTCCCTGCCCGGTCAGAGATCCGCCTCCGTTCTTTCCGTTTATATGAGGCTTTTTGGGAATGTACCCCGGTCCTCCGTCTTCGATCGCTGCAATCTCAAGGATGTCCTTGTGATCCTTGATGATCAGATAATCGAGAGAGCTCCCCAAGGACCTTCCCACGACCGTTTCAAATCCGGATTTCACGGTGATCGCATCTGCCACGCGTTTGCTGCCGTTGAGCTTCGTGAGATCCTGGGGAATGGGTTTCGTACTCGATCTGATGATCCTCTCAAGCATGGCGATTTTTGCAAGAATCTGGGCATGGGTCTTTTCCCGAACCATCACCTCCTGCGACAGGCCTTCGATCTCGGACTGCTGGCTATGAATCCGCTTCTCCAAAGACAGGATGGAGTTATCGATGCCGTTCTTCTCCTCACGCTTGAGGGCAAGCTCGCTTTCCCAGGCATCCAGTTTGGACTGCAGAGCAGCCTTCCTTTCGGCAAGATCAGAGAGATCCTCTCGCCTCTTATCCGAATTGGTTGAAACTTCATGGAGTCTCGCTTCCAGCGAAGAGATCCTCTGCTCCATAGCCCTGCGATGTCCGATCGCATCGAAGAGCATCGTCCTGCCATGGTTGTACTCTCCATCGATCCTCTGGTACTCCTGTCTGGTCGATTCAGTGTGGACAGTGCGGGAATTCACCTCCTCCTCGATCCGTGAAAGCTCTCCATTGAGTTTTTCCAGATCGAGACGGCCCGACTCATTCTTCTTCAGGAGATCCTCCCTGCTTCTTTGCATCTGATCTATGCGCGCATCGAGCATATTGAGGGTCGACGAAATATCCTGGACCCTTTTTTCAGCCCCTTCGATTTCGCTCTCGGCCAGAAGTCCTCTCGAGTGCGCTTCCTGAATGAGCCGCTTTGTGTCGTCTATTTTCTGCCTGATGGCCGAGAGCTTGGCACTGTACGATTCCAGGATGCGGGAGTACTCTTCATTCTGCCTGAGAAAGCCGTCGAGCCGCTGTTCGATTTCCTTTCTCTCGATCCCGTGCCGTTCTCTCCTTTCGGTAATCTTCTTGATCTCGTGCGCCCAGAGAATCTTCGTGAGCTCGTTTATCTCCGAGCGCACGGCCTGGTATCGGCGGGCCTTGTTCGCCTGGGACTTCAGCTCGTCTCTCTGCCTCGATACCTCCGTCAGGAGATCGCGGACCCGCTCAAGGTTGCCCGCTGCCGCTTCGAGCCTCCTCACGGCATCCATCCGCTTGACCCGGAATTTCCCCACCTCGGCAGCTTCTTCAATGAGATATCGGATATCCTCGGGGCGTGATTGGATGATGTCCTTGACCTTGCCCTGCTCGACGATGGCATAGCCGTGCCTGTCGAGGCCGGTATCCAAGAAGAGATCGGCGATGTCCTTGAGCCGGCATCGGACATTGTTCAAAGAGTAGATGCTCTCGCCGGTGCTGAAGAGCCTCCTCATGACGGAGATTTCATCGAAGCCGTCGAGGGTTTTGGGGAAGTATCCATTATCTCTTACGAACTCGAGCGTCACCTCTGCCATGGAACTCGGGCCCGTGCCCTCTGTCCCGGAAAAGATGACCTCGCTCATGGAGCCTGCCCTGAGCGACTTGTTCGACTGCTCTCCGAGAGCCCACCGTATGGCATCGATGATATTGCTCTTTCCGCACCCGTTGGGGCCTGCGATGCAGGTGATGCCGTCGGCTACGGACAGAGACGTCTTCTTGGCAATGGATTTGAATCCACGTATTTCAACCCGTTTCAATTTCACAAGGTAAATCTATCAGAGCTTGCCGGTGATCGCAAGCATGGTTGTATTTATGTGCACTTATCGGCAATCATACGTCCTGCCGGAAAACCCCTTGCATTCTTTTCAGGAAACCGGCAATACAGGGATGAATATCTTCCCCTATCAGCTAATTTCAGGAGGGAAACATGGAAGGGATGAACAGTCTCCTGACAGGAATCGGACAAATACTCCACATTGTTCTCAATGTCTATCTGTGGATTATCATCATCGGCGCTCTGATCTCCTGGGTGAATCCCGATCCCTTCAATCCCATCGTCCGTTTCTTGCGTAAGGTTACGGATCCGCTCTTCTTCTGGCTCAGGAGGCATATGCCCCTTGTCATGGGCGGGATCGATATCTCGCCGGTCATTGCCATCGCACTCATCGTCTTCATTGATAACACCCTTGTTCCAACCCTCATTGAGCAGGGGAATCTTATTGCGAACATCCTCATCGGAGCCGGGCAATCCATCATCCTTATTCTGAATTTCTATCTCACGATCGTTATCATCGCAGCCGTGGTCAGCTTCGTGAATCCCAGTCCCTACAACCCGATCGTGCGCATTCTCTCTGCCTTTACAGAACCCCTCTTTTCGTGGTTCCGCAGACGCCTGCCGCTGGTCGTCGGCAACATCGATCTCTCCCCGGCACTGGTTATCGTCATCATTCTCATCATAAACAGCCTTGTTTCACGCACCCTCATTCAGCTGGGGTACACTCTAAAAATAAAAGGGGGATTATAATGCACCTGACACCCGAAATGGTACGCGAGCAACGCTTCAGGGTGAAGCTGTCCGGATTCGACAAGGATGAAGTGGTCAATTTCCTCCTGGGTATCGCTGAAGAGATGGAAGAGATCATGGAAGAAAATGCCCTGCTCAAGAGCGAGATCGAAGCTTTGAGGAGCAAGCAGAAAGACCTCGAAGAAATTTTCCTCTCTGCAAAGCAGTTCTCCGATGAGAAGAAGAGAGCAGCCGAGCAGGAGGCGAATACCGTAACTGCCGAGGCTAAGAATACCGCTGCAGCCATGCTGGCCGAGGCCCAGCAGAAGATCGAAGATGCCGATCAGAAAGCCCGGGAGATCGAGGAAGAGGCTCATAAGCGCGCCGGAGAAATCCTCGAGGAGGCCAGGGAGGCCAAGGCAAATCTCGATAGGGAGATCCTGGAACTCAAGGTGAAGAAAATGAACTTTGTAGCTGAGATCAAATCGGTCATCGAATCCTATCAAGATTGGATCAATGAGTCAGCCAATGTGGATACGGGCAGAGGATGAAGGAACCATCCTCGTGTGCAGAATCATTCCTGGGGCCAGAAAGGATGCCATCGAGGGTCTGCGGGAAGACCGGCTCGTGATCCGCTTGTGCGCC
>Ga0116185_1003812_pt1 | contig 12697 bp, 14 predicted proteins | sample AD_JPNNA7_MetaG_FD_89754 | JGI IMG/M metagenome (GOLD analysis project Ga0116185, IMG submission 89754) | Active sludge microbial communities of municipal wastewater-treating anaerobic digesters from Japan - AD_JPNNA7_MetaG | ecosystem: Engineered > Bioreactor > Anaerobic > Digestate | place... | reverse complement strand
TGTGAGCATACTGCCAACTTTTCGTCTGCCTTTTCTCTCGCGTAATAAGAAATATCGCACCTTTCAAATTTCGGGCAATTCTATGCTCCCTATTCCCGACGGCGCTTACGTCACAGGCGAATTCGTACAAAACTGGCTCAGCATCCACGACCGCCAACCTTATATCATTCTTACCCTCGACGACGGTATAGTGTTTAAAGTGGTGGAAAACCGAATCGCCCAAGAAGGTAAACTCCGACTCTACTCCCTCAACCCAGTATATCAACCCTACGATGTAGTTACCAACAAGGCGAAGAAAAAGACAGCGACAACGAAAATGACAGAAAAAAAATGGTTTGAGAATGAAAAAAGAAATGACAATGACAGAAAAAAGATTTAGTTTTTTTGCCGACCCGCAAGAAAGAAAAGCGGAAACCCGACCCACATTTGGCACATTGCCTTTTGCCCGACACATGAGCCAACGCTTCGCAAAAGTCAAAGAGCCAAATCTTTCCTACGCACCAATGACTTTCATTGAACATAATAATTGTAATTTCACGGTTTGTTTAACTTATAAAAATAAAATTTCATGGCTATCAATTTGACAAAAGGACAACGCATCGAAATTGGCTTATCAAAAGTAGGTGTCGGTTTGGGATGGGACCCAAATGAAGGTACAGGTTTTGACTTTGACTTGGATGCATCAGCATTTATGCTAGGTGAAAACAAAAAAATTCCCAAAGACGAGTTTTTCGTTTTTTATAACAATCAAAAATCACCCGACAATTCGGTTGAATCGTCTGGCGATGATTTAACGGGAGGAAACAGTGATGGTGATGATGAAACTTTAACAGTCGACCTTTCAAAAGTTGACTTAAAAATACAGGAAATAATTTTCACTGTAACCATTTACGATTATGAAAATCGTAAACAGAACTTCGGGCAAGTAAGGAATTCATATATTAGAATTTACAATGCCCATACAAATGAAGAAATTGCAAAATATGAACTGGATGAAGATTTTTCAGTTGAAACCGCAGTTGAATTTGGCAGGCTTTATAAACGAAATGGAGAATGGAAATTTGAAGCAATGGGAATCGGTTATAAAGGTGGTCTTGAATATTTTGTGAAGAAATACGCTTAATATCAATAGCTATGGCAATAAATCTAAACAAAGTAACCCTTGAAAAGCAAGGCGACAGTCATAAAATTGACTTGTCGAAAGGGAATAAATCCAATAAGGAGATTATCATTAATTTGAATTGGACACAAGAAACTCAAAAAAAGGGGTTTTTATCTGGTCTATTTGGTGGTTCGCAAGGCATTGACCTTGACCTAGGTTGTTTTTATCTTCTTAATGATGGACAAAAATCTGTAATTGATGGAATTCAATTTGCACACGGACAAGAAGGCCCCAAAGACAGACTAACAAAACAAGGAAAATATACAGGAATTCCCTGGGTTTGGCACACTGGTGATGACCGCTCTGGTGCAGGTTCAGGAGAGAATATTTTAGTTAATCCACAAGGATTATCTGAACTTAAAAGAATTGTAGTTTACTGTTTTATTTACGAAGGCGTTGCAAAATGGGCTGAAACAAATGCAGTAGTTACAATAAAAGTTCCTGAAAATCCTGAAATTGTTGTTGAAATGGGCAAACAATACAGCTCTCAAAAGTTTTGTGCTATTGCGGAAATATTATTTGACCAAAATGACTCTATCACAGTTAAAAAACTTGTTACCTTTCACAATGATCACAGGGATTGCGATAAAGCATATAATTGGGGTATGAAATGGACTGCTGGCAGTAAATAAAATTAAAAATTAAATACAATGGCAATAAATTTAGAAAAAGGGCAACGAGTTAATGTGAATTTACCAAAATTCGTTGTCGGGCTAGGCTGGGATGCCAACGCTTCAAGTACAGGTCAAGACTTTGATTTAGATGCTTCTGTTTTCGTATTAGGCGAAAACAAGAAACTTCTAACTGATTCTCATTTTGTTTTCTACAACAACCTTACCTCTCCTGATGGTGCAGTTGAACATACAGGTGATAATCTTACCGGAGATGGTGATGGTGACGATGAAAGCATAAAAATTGATTTGTCTAAAATTAACCCAAATGCAACTGAACTGTGTTTTGTTGTAACAATACATGATGCAGAAAATCGCAAACAAAACTTTGGTCAAGTTAGAAATTCATATGTGCGTGTTTACAACCCTGATACAAAAGAAGAAATTCTGAAATATGAATTGGAAGAAGATTTTTCTATTGAAACGGCAGTTGAATTTGGTCGTTTGTACAAACGAAACGGCGAATGGAAATTTGAAGCTGTTGGGGTTGGACAAAAGGGTGGTTTGCAAGACTATTTAAACAAATATAACTAACCATTAAAATATCAAGAAAATGGCAATAAATTTATCAAAAGGTCAAAAAATTGACCTAAGAAAAGACACAGGTGAGAAACTCACTAACTTCTGTGTTGGCGTTAATTGGGGTGCAATTGAAACCATCAAAAAAGGGCTATTTGGAAGTAAAAAAATCATTGAAGATGTCGATTTGGATTTAAGTTGCATTATGACAGATAATGCAGGGAATCTAATTGACTATATCTATTCACCAGATTACAATGGTTTTTTACAACGAAATAATCTTCCACTTGGCAAATTGACATCTGTTGATGGTTCATTACGTCATAGTGGTGATGATAGAAAAGGCGACCAAGGCGGAGATGATGGTTTAGACAATGAAATTATAACGGTTGATTTAAATAAAGTAAATTCGACAATTGAGAAGATTTTCTTTTTTATCAATATCTATCTTAATCAAGGTCAGAGTTTTGATTTTACGAATATCCCTTACGCAAAAATCCGTATATACGAAGGTACATCAACAAAGGTTAATAAAGTGTTTTCTAACTATGACATAACCACAGACTCTACATTCGCTAATAAAAGGGCTTTAGTTTTAGGGAAATTGTATAAACGCAATGGGGAATGGAAATTTGATGCTATAGGCGACCCGACAGAAGACAAAGTTTTTCTTGAAACAATTCAAACAATTTTAAACAAATACGCAAAATGAGAAGATTACCAGTTTATTTAGTTTTGGATATTTCCGGTTCAATGACCGGTGAACCAATAGAAGCCGTAAAAAACGGCGTTCAGGTTTTGGTTTCAACGTTAAGGCAAGACCCGTATGCGTTGGAAACAGCCTTTTTAAGTGTAATTACTTTTGACAGTTCAGCAAGACAGGTTGTTCCGTTAACTGAATTATCAATGTTTCAGATGCCCGACATACAAGCAACGGGGACAACTGCTTTAGGTGATGCACTTTCTTTACTTGCAAATAAAGTAAGTTCAGAGGTAACAAAATCTACAGCCGAGGTAAAAGGAGATTGGAAACCTTTGGTTTTCATTATGACAGATGGTGAGCCTACAGACAATTGGCAAAAAGGTTTAAACGATTTTAAAAACCAAAAATTCGGAATGGTTGTGGCTTGTGCAGCAGGGACAGGTGCTAATACCAGCATTTTAAAGCAAATTACTGAAGTTGTTGTTCAGCTTGATACAGCAGACAGTGCAACTATTAAAGCATTCTTTAAATGGGTTTCAGCCTCCGTAAGTACTGGAAGTCAAAAAATTGAAGCTAGTGGAAAAGATGTATCTGGTTTAAATGAGTTACCACCACCACCACCCGAAGTAAATATTGTAGTTTAATTATGGGACGAAATAAAAGTTATGGGTTTTCCTTTTCGTGGAAAAGGGCGGTAGGAATTTCCGGTGCAAAACAAAGTTTTGCTCGTAGAACGGGAATTCCTACCACTAAACAAGGTTTAGAACGCAAAGTAGGTTCAACCATTTTGAGTTTACTTATGTCGCTATTTTTTGGAAAGAAATAATTATGAGAAGATTACCAGTATATATTTTGATTCAAACCTCAGGAGCAATGAGAGGAGAACCTATTGAATCAATAAAAGTAGGTTTAGAGGCTATGGTAGCTAGTTTAAGACAAGACCCATTTGCACTTGAATCAGTGTATATGAGTATCGCTACTTTCAACAGAAATGTTGAGTTGTTAGTCCCTTTAACTGAATTAGAAAGTTTGCAAATACCAACAATAAACCAACCAGAATCAGGCCCAACACATTTAGGGGAAGCTTTACAGTTTATATGCAAAAAAGTAGATAGTGAAGTGGCGTTAAGTACGCCTGATAAAAAAGGAGACTGGATGCCTTTACTATTTATAATGTGTGATGGAAGAGCATCAGACCCTCAGCTTTTTAATACAATAATACCTGAAATTCAAAAACGTCATTTTGGTAGCATAATCGCGTGTATTGTTGGCTCTAAAACGGATGTTGATAATGTAAAAAAGATTACCGATAAAATTGTTAGTCTTGAAACAACTGATAGTGGCACATTTAAACAGTTTTTCAAATGGGTTTCAGCATCGGTTAGTGTTGGCAACAGAAGTATTGGTGCTACTGACCAAATGTTGTTACCACCGCCACCTCCGGAAGTTCATTCTGTAATATAATTTGTTATGAGATTATTTTTATACATATTAGTTAATGTATTGATTGTAGGTTTATTCCTGTATTCTAAACTTACACCTTATAAAAATAGGCTAACCGGAAGGTACTTAAAAGCCTTCAATTTTTTTGAAAGTATATTTAATCCGTTTTTGAACTTTCTAAAAAAAATTGCTAAACCTGCGCAAGTAGGCAATGGCATTGCTGTTGATATGTCGCAAATAATTTTGCTCTTGTTGCTATTATTAACATTAAAATTCATTTTATGAGAAGATTACCCATATATTTTGTAATTGACGTTTCTGAGTCAATGATTGGCGAGCCCATTGAACAAGTTCAAGAAGGTATTGCAACTATAATTAAGGAACTAAGAACCGACCCTTATGCGTTGGAAACTGTTTACGTTTCAATAATAGTTTTTGCAGGTAAAGCGCAAAAGATAACCCCTTTAATTGAGCTTTTTAATTTTTATCCGCCCAAATTGCCTATAGGTGGAGGCACTTCATTGGGAAATGCTCTGAATTTTTTAATGAATGATTTTGATTCTTCACTTCAAAAGACTACTCCCGAAATTAAGGGTGATTGGAAACCAATTATTTTCTTATTTACTGATGGTAATCCTACAGATAAATATGAAACAGCCTTTGATAAATGGAATCAAAAATATAAATCAAAATCCAATCTTGTAGTAATCTCATTGGGTGACAACACTGATACGAGCATATTCGGTAAAATTACCGACCAGGTGCTATTGCTTAAAAATACAGATTCTGAATCGTTTAAGAAGTTTTTTAAATGGGTAACAGCCTCAATCAAAACAAGTAGTGTAAGTGTATCGGAATCAAAAGATGATGGTTTGCATTTAGCACCAATCACAAATGGTTATTTATCAAAAATTGACCTTGAAAAGGGTTTTAATAAAAAGGTTGATGATAATTTTGCTGTTATTTTAGCCAAGTGTCAAAGCACCAAAAGACCATATTTAATTAAGTATCAAAAAAGAATTTCACCAACAGAATTTAAAGAATTAGCATTAAACACTATAGATTACAAACTCGTTGGTGCATATCCCGTTGAAAATTCTTACTTTGATTTGTGCGAAAGTGATTCAAATCAAATCAAAATAAACACCTCTGAATTAGTTGGTTTTCCTGCTTGCCCTTGTTGTGGTAACCAATTTGGTTTTAGTCATTGTGGCTGTGGAAATATAATGTGTACTGGTGAGGAAGAAGTTAGTAAATGTCCTTGGTGCGGCATCGAAGCAAAATTTGGTTTTGGAGAAGGTAGTATTAATATTAACAGGACAAGGGGGTAGTTATGGATATTTTAAAATACATGGGTAGTCTTGAAATAGATGCAAAAGACGAAGAACAATTATCAAAATTTCTTAACGAAAAGGAATCAGAAATTAAAGACTCTATTTTAGATTTATGGAAGAAATTTTCTATAGAGAATCCTATTACAATTGCAGATAAAGAAATATTTCATAAAACTTCAGCAGAAGAAATTGAAACAAACGAAGACTCAAAAATTGATGCAGAAAATGAAACGATTATAATTTCCGATAAAACCGAACCAGTTTTGATACAAGACGAAAATATCATAATCGCAGAGAGTAAAACTGAACCTGAACCCGTAAAAATTGAACAAATAAAAGATAAATGCTCTAACTCCTTTGAATTACAGATAAAGAATAAAAACATAATTATTCCAAATGGTAAAGTAAATCAAGATTACTGCTTTCTTTTTAAAATTGAGGAACTCGGTCTAACAGAAATTGGCGATTATTGGTTTGAAGGACTAGAGCCAATTGGGCTGATTTTTAATTCTGACACAAATGAAATTAAAGGAAAACCAAACACAGCTGGCGACCATAAAATAAAACTAAAGATTAAGAGAAACGATTGGTCAGATGGAAAACCAGTATTCGAAAGACAAATTACATTTATAATTAATCCAGACCCAAAATCATTATGGAAAAATATTCCTACTCCAAATGACATTGAATATTATAAACCTGATAGCGACAAATGTTTTGTAAAAGTCACATCCTCTACCAATATGTTTGGACTTGGAAAAACCCACAAAAAAGACATTGTTGCAGCAAGCCAAAGAGGTCGTTCACATGCCCAAGAAGGTAAACCCCGTGATGATGATTTTAATATCAGATATATAAGTGAAGTTGATTGGTATATTTTATCCGTTGCTGATGGTGCCGGTTCTGCAAATTCCTCAAGAAAGGGTTCTGAAATAGCATGTAAAACAGTAGTTGAAGTTTGCGAACAACTAATTAAGGAAAAAACGAAGGAATTTGAAAATCTAATCAAAGACTTTAGCACTGAAAAATCGGATGATAGAAGAAAAAAAATGGGAGATTCTTTGTATGGTATTCTTGGTAATTCAGTATTTAAAGCAGTAAAAAACATTGAAGAAGAAGCAAAGAAAACTAACAAACCTTTAAAAGATTATTCCACAACTCTAATAGTATCAATTTGTAAGAAATTCAAATTTGGATGGTTCGTTGGAGCATTTTGGGTCGGTGATGGTGGTGTTGGTATTTACAATAAAGACACTAATTTTTTAAAGATTCTTGGAGAATCAGATGGCGGTGAATATGCAGGTCAGACACGTTTTTTAACAATGCCAGAGATAACTCAACCCACAGAATTGTACAGAAGACTGAGATTTGATATTGTTGATGATTTCACAGCATTAATTCTTATGACTGACGGAATTACTGACCCGAAATTTGAAACTGATGCAAATTTGTTGAAAGTTGAAAAATGGAATGAACTATGGCAAGACCTATCGAAAGAGGTTGATTTTTCGGATGATAACGAAGCCTCAGCAGACCAATTGTTAAACTGGCTGGACTTTTGGTCGCCGGGTAATCATGATGATAGGACAATAGCAATACTATTTTAATTATGGCAAAAACAATAAAAATTACAGCGACAGACGGCTCACAAGTTGAATTTGTGGACGAAATGATTGGTGCTGGTGGTATGAAAGATGTCTATTTTAGCCCTGACAAAAGTTACGTAGTAGCTTTTTTTAGAGATAAACAGGATTTTAATGCTAAAGACCGATTGCAAAATATTACAGGCAAATACAGAGAAAACATTTTTAACCAGGCAGGTGGAGAATATTGGAAAGATTTATATTGTTGGCCAACTAAAATAGTGGAGTATAATGGAAAACTAGGAATTACTTGCCCAACTTATCAAAAGCAATTTTTCTTTAAAAAGGGTTCAATAAACAATGATTTTTTAGGAATTAAAGGAAAAGAAAAAGAAGGTAAGTGGTTTGCCTCAGCTAAAAATTTAAACAAGTTTTTAGCACCTGAAGAAAAGGGCGATTGGTTTAAATATTTTCAAATTTGTATACGAATTAGTCGTGCAGTTAAGAGACTTCATGCCGCTGGTTTGGCTCACTCGGATTTGTCTTATAAAAATGTTTTAGTCGACCCAACAACTGGTCAAGCTTCAATAATTGACATTGACGGATTAGTCGTTCCGGGCAAGTACCCACCCGATGTTTTGGGGACTCCTGATTTTATTGCTCCCGAAGTAATTTCAACAAAACACCTTCCAATTACTGATGCTAAACGAAAATTGCCAAGTATAAAAACAGATAGGCATGCTTTAGCTGTAATGATTTATATGTATTTGTTATATCGACATCCTTTAAGAGGTGGAAAAGTTAATGATTTAGATTCAGCTAAGGACGAAGAGCTTTCTATGGGTATCAAGGCACTATTTGTTGAACATCCAACAGATAGAAGCAATAGAGTAAAAGTTGACCAGTTACACCCAAGTCAGCTACCCCAAGGTGACCCTGTTAAGATTCCATATTCTGTTTGTGGTCCCTATTTAAAAGAACTATTTAATAAGGCTTTTATTGATGGTTTACAAAATCCAGATATACGGCCAACTGCTGACGAATGGGAACAGGCATTGTTAAAAACTGTAGATTTAATGCAACCATGTCAAAATCCTAACTGCTGGCATAAATGGTTTGTATTTGATAATTCTACAAAGCCTAAATGCCCATTTTGTGGTACAGAATATAAAGGACAGTTACCTGTTTTAAATTTATACTATTCCCCCAAAGTAGGTGTTTTCAAACCTGAAAACTACAGATTGGTGGTTTACAATAAGCAACTTTTGTACATGTGGCATGTAAATCGTTTTGTAAATGCTAATGAAAAAACAACTCCTGACCAAAAAATTCCTGTAGGAGATTTTCATTTCCATAATGGCAAGTGGATTCTAATAAATAGAAAGCTTTCAAGCATGTACGACAAAGATATTGATAAGAAAATTGAAATTGGTGAAGCTGTTGAATTAACTGAAGGCAAAAAAATTCTTTTATCCAAAGAAGATGGAGGAAGATTAATTATAGTACAATTAGTAAAATCTTAAGAATATCATGATACAAGAGAACGAATATTTATTAAAACAGTTTAAGCGGTTATATAAAATTGAGTATATCAGCAAATTGGTCAAATTTGTACCCCTAGTTTTATTCGTTCTTTTAAGCCCAATTCTTATTTATGATGAATTGATTTCAGGAAAATATTTAACCGTAGTTTTCTTGTTATTAGCTGAATTTTTATTTCTCTTTTTATCATATTCAATGTATTCGGACATAAGAGGGAAAAATTCCTTTACGAAAAGCCGAATTTATATAGGTTTTCAAGATAAAAATATTGTAAATAGAATAATAGTTTCAGACAATAAAATCCTTTTCGATATTTCAGACATGGAGGACGAAGCGATATACCTTAATAATTCCGAATATAGAAGAAATATTGTCAATTCTTTGAAGAAAGTATTTGGAGAGTCAAAAATAGTTTCTAATGTCTAACAATTAAATTTAAAAAAAATGAGTGAACTAAATGAATTAAAGAAATCAATACTCGCCGATGGCGTAATTGATGAACAAGAAGTAAAACAATTACGTGAAGTATTGTATGCTGATGGCGTAATTGACAAGGAAGAAGCAGAATTTCTGTTCGAGTTAAACGATGCTGTAAGTGGAAAAGAAAATCATCCAAGTTGGGAAACGCTTTTTGTTGATGCAATAACCAGTTTCTTATTAGAAGATGAAACATCTCCCGGTGTCGTTGATGAAGAAGAAGCAAAATGGCTTTTAGCAAAAATTCAAGGTGATGGAAAGTTGGATAAAATTGAACTTACCTTATTAAATAACCTAAAAGCAAAATCAAAGCAATTACCTCAATCATTATTAAATTTATTGAAATAAGATGGAACACAAGAAGCACTACACAGGACTTTCTAATGAACAAGTTCTCGAAAGCCGTAAAAAATATGGAGTAAATATTTTAACTCCACCAGAGAGAGAACCTTTATGGAAGCTTTTTTTAGAAAAGTTCGAAGACCCAATTATCAGAATTCTTTTAATTGCGGCATTTCTTTCATTAGGTATTTCATTTGTTCACATGGAGTTTGCTGAAACAATAGGTATTTTTTGTGCTATTCTTTTAGCAACCGGTGTTGCTTTTTGGTTTGAGATGGACGCAAATAAAAAATTTGATGTTTTAAACAAAGTTAATGACGACACGCTTTACAAAGTAATACGTAATGGAAATATTTGCGAAATACCAAAAAAAGAAATCGTTGTTGGTGATATTGTAATTCTTGGTACAGGCGAAGAAGTTCCTGCTGATGGTGAATTACTCGAAGCAGTGTCTCTTCAAATTGATGAATCGTGTTTAACTGGTGAGCCGATTATTGATAAAACTACCAACCCAGCTAATTTTCATTCGGATTCGACATATCCTTCGAATTGGGCAATGAGAGGAACAAAATTGATGGATGGTCACGGTATTCTAGAGATAAAGAAAGTTGGCGATGAAACAGAATTTGGTAAAGTTGCAGAGAAAGCAACAGAAATTAGTGGTGAAGAAACACCCTTGAATAAGCAATTGGACAAACTGGCTAAATTTATTGGTGTTGTTGGTTTTGCCTTAGCTGTATTAACATTTCTCGCACTTTTTGTTAAAGATTTATTCTTAGGGGAAGCTCAATATACAATTGGTCAATTAGGTTCAATTGGCATTGTAATTTTATCTGCTTCAATAGTCTTGACCAAAGTTTGGTTGCCAATCATCTACGATTCATTTGAATTGTTAGGTAAAGAAAAGGAATTACCTAAAAGTGTTGAAAAAGGTAGTTGGTTTAGATGGATATTATATGGTATTGGAACATTTGTACTACTTGCCTCTGCTGGTTATTTATTTGGTATAAACCCTTTAAATTCTGAATCTTGGGTTAGCTTGGACGTTGCTGGTCGTATTTTGCAATATTTTATGGTTGCTGTTACATTAATCGTAGTTGCAGTTCCGGAAGGATTACCAATGAGTGTAACCCTAAGTTTAGCATTAAGCATGCGTAGAATGCTTCAAAACAATAATCTTGTGAGAAAGATGCATGCTTGTGAAACAATGGGGGCAACAACGGTTATTTGTACTGACAAAACAGGCACTTTGACCCAAAATCAAATGCAGGTTTATAAAGCCGATTTTTTCTGTTTAAATGGGAATAAACTTTTAAATGAAGTAAACCATAATATTATCAAAGAGAGCATTTCTGTAAATTCAACAGCATATCTTGATTATTCAGAGCCATCAAAAATTAAAACATTAGGCAATCCAACAGAAGCTGCTCTGTTATTATGGTTGCATGAACAAGGCATAAATTATTTAGATATTCGTGAAGATTCAGAAGTAATCGAACAACTTACATTTTCAACCGAAAGAAAATTTATGGCTTCTTTGATTAACAGCCCATTGTTAAGCAAAAAAGTCTTATATGTTAAAGGTGCTCCTGAGATTGTTTTGTCAAAATGTAGTAAGATATTGACAGAGCAAGGTTTAAAAGATGTTAAGGAATATAACTCGATAATCGAAAATTCCCTAACTCAATATCAGAATCAGGCAATGAGGACTTTGGGTTTTGCGTACGAGATTATCGAAGACAATGTTGACAGATTTGAAAATGGAAAATTAGTTAATTCAAATCTTGTTTTTCTTGGTGTAACTGCAATCTCCGACCCTGTTAGATTAGATGTTCCTTCCGCAGTAGCAAAATGTTTAAATGCAGGCATTGAAGTGAAAATTGTAACTGGTGATACTCCGGGTACGGCAAAGGAAATTGGTCGTCAGATAGGTATTTGGAATGACAGTGATAACTTACATAATATTATAACTGGAGTTGAGTTTGAAAGTCTTACAGATGAAGAAGCTCTAAAAAGAGTGCAACATTTAAAAATAATGTGCAGAGCAAGACCAACAGATAAACAAAGATTAGTTCAACTATTGCAAAGAAACGGTTCTGTCGTTGCTGTAACAGGAGATGGCACAAATGATGCACCAGCTTTGAATTTTGCTCATGTTGGCTTATCAATGGGTTCAGGAACTTCTGTTGCCAAAGAAGCTAGTGACATAACTTTGTTAGATGACTCATTTAGTAGTATTACAACTGCTGTAATGTGGGGGCGTTCATTATACCAGAACATTCAACGTTTTATTCTTTTTCAATTAACAATAAATGTTACTGCCCTTATAATTGTCTTTTTAGGTTCAATATTCGGTCATGAATTACCTTTGACCGTTACGCAAATGCTTTGGGTAAATTTAATTATGGACACATTTGCAGCAGGGGCATTGGCTTCTCTGCCTCCGAATTTGCGTGTAATGGATAATAAACCTAGGAAAAATGAGGATTTTATAATCACTCCTCCAATGCGTTCTAATATTTTATTTGTTGGTTTTTCTTTTGTTGTTATTTTATTAGGTCTTCTATTTTATTTCTCAAATAATGGTGAAGTTAGTCGTTATGACTTATCACGTTTCTTCACAATATTTGTAATGTTGCAATTTTGGAATATGTTTAATGCAAAAGCATTCGCATCAGGTAAATCTGCTTTCCATGGTTTAAATAAATCTATTGGTTTCTTAATTGTAGCTTTTGTCATTTTAGTAGGTCAAATCTTAATCGTTGAATTTGGAGGCGAAGTATTCAGGACTGTTCCATTAACATTGAAAGACTGGGCAGTAATTATTGGGTCAACGTCTTTTGTCTTATGGATAGGGGAAATTATTCGAGCAATTAAACGCTAACGCACATAGCCAAGCACAATGGCAGGTCGCACAAGCC
>Ga0116185_1003809_pt1 | contig 12704 bp, 12 predicted proteins | sample AD_JPNNA7_MetaG_FD_89754 | JGI IMG/M metagenome (GOLD analysis project Ga0116185, IMG submission 89754) | Active sludge microbial communities of municipal wastewater-treating anaerobic digesters from Japan - AD_JPNNA7_MetaG | ecosystem: Engineered > Bioreactor > Anaerobic > Digestate | place... | reverse complement strand
TTGAATTTGGCGAACCGCTTACAGGTAACAGCAGCAGGTTGTATGATGTAGCAATAATAAATGAAAATGATATATGGGCAGTTGGTGAGATTTATATTAATGATTCTTTAGGACAAGCCGACCTAATACCTTACAATTCTCTTCATTGGAATGGAAATAGCTGGGAACTAAAAAGAATTTATTTTCCAGTGGTCTGTAGTCAGTCTAACTTAATACCATATCCATCAAGGTCAATAAATGTGTTTAGTGATAATGAATTATGGTTAAGTACAGGTGGTGATAAGATAGCTATAATAAAAGAAGGAGTTCAGATAAATCAATTTTGTTTACCTTCAAATCTGTCTATGTCAATAAATAAAATATGGGGTAATAGTAAAAGCAACTTTTATGTAATTGGTAATGAAGGCAAAATCGGAAATTACAACGGGAATAGCTGGACAAGTGTAACAAGCGGGACAACCTTACCGCTTACAGATATTTACGCTAAAAATGATGATGAAGTATATGCTGTAGGTATAAATGTTCAGGAAGTAAAAGGTGTTGTATTAAAAGGTAATTCAAGCGGATTTTCAGTAATGATAAATGCAGAGATAATAAGTGAAAATGAACTGTTCAATAAGCTATATGGAGACTTAGCTGCAGTTTGGATAGATGAAAACGGAACAGTATATACAGGTGGCAGCTTATTATATGAATTTAAAAATAATAAATGGAATTATGTAAGGTCACTGCCGGAAAATTATATAGGAGGTAATATTGGTTCAAATTACAGAGGTGCGATAGGTTCAATCAGCGGCAACTCATCAAATGATTACATAATAGCAGGGGACAGGAACACACTGAAGCATTTTAACGGAATGAGCTGGGCACAAATAGGATTGCCATATAATCCGCAAAGTCAAATTGGTTTAATGGTTAAACAGAAAGGTAAGACTGCTGTAGCAGTAGGTTCAAATGGCAGTAAAGCATTTATAATATTATTAAACAGGTAAAAAGGAGTAAATAAAATGAAAAAGAAATTTCAAAAGTATATTTTATCAATTGCAGTATTTTTAATTGTACTTGTAATCAATGTTAACGCACAAAATCCTTGTCCCTCATATTCTGACTTGCTGAATAGAGGCTGGGGACATCTGGGCTTTAATCCACATAACCCACAACCCGGTAATTTGGATGAATTTGCCGCTACTGATCCGAATCCATTTATTATAAAGGTTAAAAATTATCCACCAGTAAAAAGTTTCCCAATAGTGCCAAATTATGGATGCAGCAGTGATACTTTTTACTACTTTTCTTTTGATACAGATCCAAATTTCCACCCGATAAATTACATATTACCCAGGCAGCAGGTAAGCATAGTAAAAACATATAGGGTTGATCAGAACGGCAATTATTTAAGCGGATACAGTATGTCAGTTAGACCCCCTGAAAGCACTGATATTGGAGGAGCCAGCGCACCTGATTTTGTAATGAAATATAACGGCACTTACCATGATGTTGCCTGGAATATAAATCAATATCCCTGGCAAAATTTTGTTTATAATCAGGTATCGTATATTCCTCAAGGATTAGAAGTTAATATACTTGGCGTAAACACATTAAATTATAATTCTTCATCAGAATTTATAGCGGATATAAATGGCGGCAGCGGTAAGTATGCTATTTCCTGGTTCATAAATCCTAACGTTAATCCGATTCCGGTTCAATCGTATTCACAACCTCAAAATTATTATAATATTTATGGAAGCCAGTATTATTTTTATGATAATGAATATAAGTATAACCTTGTTATGCCGGCAGCTCAGTCAATTGAATTAAAAGTACTGGTGGTGGATCTTGACTCATATATCGAAGTGTCCGTTGTTAAAACAATTTCTTCTAACCCCGAACCGGTTACATTTATAAATCATATAGAAACTTCAGAAAGCTATGGCAGCTTAATACTTAATGAAAATCATTACGATCCTATTGCATCAGGTGATCACAGAGATTTGATATACGGTAATCCATATACAATCAGAACAAATGTTTTACCATTTGCTGTTAATTGGAATAGCACCGGAAACACTGAAAAACAAAATCGGTGGGAATATAATAACCCCAATATTCCACCAGTTTATGCTTTGACCAATAGCTTTACTTTTCTTCCTTCTACAGAAAGAACTATGAAATCAAGATTTCAATCAACAGAAAAATGCAGCTTAAAGGCACTTGTAGATGGAGTTGAATATGCGGGTTTGGATTTTGAATTTAAAGACCCGTGGTTTTATTACAGCAGCAATGGCAATTGGTACCAGTCAGATGTGTTTAAGACATATTCTTACCCGTTATACTTAGATAACAGTTCAACTCAATCTTATGGTGGAGTATTTCTGTTGCAAGAAGTTTCTCCGACATCACCATATTATTCCATTCGTTCGCCGCTAAGTATAACAAAAAACCTTGGCGGTTTAATTGGTAATCGTAAATTTTTTTTCCAGGATTGGGTAACAAACACAAACGCATCTTTGCAGCAGGTTGGTTCAAATCCAACCGGTTATGATCAAAAAGCAGTTGTCTTTACAGGAGCAAATGGGTCGGTGACAGCAAAATACAAAGGTCATCTAATGTCAGGCTCAACTGCCGGCATAAGCAGCAACAGCCAGCGTAAAATGGTAAGAACAGATAACGGGATATATCATTTGGTATATGAGTCTATGGGAAATGTTTACTATACATACAGCTTAACTTCAAACTTTGATGGCAGTTGGTCGCAGGAAGAACTTTTAATGACAAACGCTAAAAACCCGGCAATAGAATATCACGTTAATAATGTTAAAATTGTTTTTGAGTTTTATGATCCCGTGTACGGCGATGATGCAATAATTTATTTATCAGCCTATGCTCCGAATGCAAGCGGTGTTTACACACAGGTTGTAAATGAATGTGAGGAAGTAGCTAACTTTCCTGTATCGTACTTTGGTAATGCAAAACCTGTTATCTCATATAATCAGGTTCAATTATTTATTGCATACAGAAAAAACTCAACTGAAGGATTAAAAGAAAGAACCAAGTGGTTAAATATAAATACCGGCTTATGGAACTGGAGCAGTGAAGCAGCAATCCCGGGGACAAATTTATATTCTATAAATCCTTCTGTGGTTGAAAGTTATGCTCATATTCATTTGGTTTACGAAAGTCAGAATTCGATAATGTATAAATATGCAGTTACAGAAAGTTACGCGGGTCCCTGGCAGTATGAAGCAGCAATTAATGTTTCTACTGGAAGTGGTTTTACAAAAAACAATTATCCTAATATAAGTATTTCAAATGGCTTACAAACCTATCTTCTTGTTAGCTGGCTGGGAGTAAAAAGGAATTGGGTTTGTTTAAAAAATGATTTGATTAATAAAAAAACCCGATTCAACAGAATCGGGTTTTAAATTTCTAAAGAGTGTTTACTTAATTAACCGGATAAACACTTACATATTTTCTGTCACCGCGTTTAACTTCAAACTTTACAATTCCATCGGCAACTGCAAACAAAGTATCGTCTCCGCCTCTTTTTACATTAACGCCGGGATGAAATTTTGTTCCTTTTTGTCTTACTAAAATATTACCAGCAAGCACATTCTCACCGCCAAATCTTTTAACACCAAGACGCTGTGCATTACTGTCTCTTCCGTTTCGTGATGAACCTTGACCTTTTTTATGTGCCATAATTAAATCTCCTTTATCCTATCTGGGTAACTTCTATTCTGGTTAATTGTTGTCTGTGACCATTCAACTTTTGATATGCTTTTCTTCTTTTCTTTTTGAAAACAAGAACTTTATCATCTTTTAAATGCTCAAGAACCTTTGCTGTAACTTTAGCACCTTCAACAACCGGATTACCAACCTTAGTTTCCTTACCATCACTTAACAATAAAACCTTATCAAATGTTATTTCACTTTCAGGTTCCTGAGTTAAGCGCGGTACATAATATTTATTATTTTCTGATACTTTAAACTGTTGTCCTAAAATATCTACTACTGCGAACATTTTTTCCTCATAATTTCTATTTTGAGCGTGCTAATCTAATAAAACAATGGTTTTATGTCAAACTTTTTGGCTATTTAAAATTTATCAAAAACTACATTATTTCTATAAATCAAAGGAAATATCATTGATTTTATCATACTTACAGAAAAAAATCTTAATATTTTTGAAACTGAATGATCAGGAGCAAACGACATTTTTAAGTGAAAATCAGGTTTTCAAATAAGTTTCTTTCAACTTAGAGTTTAATCTCGAGTTTCTTCTCAGCAGATTCATACATAGCTTCAATAACTTTCATTCTATGCACCGCTTCTTCACCGGAAGAAAGAATGGGATTTAAACCTGTAATTGCACCAACGAAACTTTTTAATTCATTAAGGTATGATTTTTTAAAAAGACCAGCAGCATTTTCAGGGAGATTAGGAGTTAAATTGATATAGTCATTTTCAATACGCTTTATCAATCTGAAAGGATTTGCTGATACTGTGCCTTTAGTTCCATATACATCTAAAAAGAAATGATCATTCTCAATCGGCAAGGACCAGCTAACTTCAAGATTCATTACAGCAGAGTCTTTACATTTAATACAATTTATTGATGTATCTTCAACACTTTTTGTATAATGATGAAAGTTCTGAGTTGATACTGATAATATATCCGGATAATTTAACAGCCATAGAGCTAAATCCAGTAAATGAATTCCAAGATCAATAATAACTCCGCCACCGGATTCCTCTTTTTTAGTGAACCATTTTTGACTGCTGCTTTGTTTTCTGATCCATCCGCATTTTAAATAAAAAGGATCACCGATTTCTCCTGAATTTAAAAAGCTCCTTAACAACATTGCATCCGGTCGATATCTTAAATTCATACCTACCATCAGTTTTCTTTTATTCTTTTTTGCACAATCAGCTATTTTTTTTGCTTCGTTATAAGTTCTAGCCAAAGGTTTTTCAACTAATACATCTTTTCCGGCTTCTAAACAATCAATAGCAATTTCAGTATGAGTGCTGGTGGGCGTTGCTATAATAACAGCATCAACATTGTTTTTTTCAAGAAGGTCATGATAATTGGAGTATTTATTTTTAACATTAAACTTATCAGCAATTGTGTGCAAACGGCTTTTATTTGTTTCAGCAACTGCGGTTAACTCTACATTCCTCATCTTTGCAAGGTTAGGTAAATGCACTAATTGTGCAACACCACCTAAACCTATAACTCCAATTTTTACTTTATCCATTATAACGGAACCTCGTGATTTTTATTTAATCTGGTAAAGGCTGTAACTCTCTCAACAATTCCTGCAGGATCAATACCCAGTAAATGATGAAGCTCTTCTTGAGTGCCGTGCTCAACAAATTTATCAGGAATTCCGATAAAGCTTAAATCATTTTTGTAATTCTTTGAAATAAAATATTCAGCAACACCGCTTCCGAAGCCGCCTGGTAAATTATTTTCTTCAAGTGTAATTATTTTACTGAATTTTGAAGCAACATAATCAAGCATATCTGTATCAAGCGGCTTTGCAAATCTCATATTTATTACTTCACAATTTATTCCCTGTTCCCTTAGAGTTGCAGCAGCTTTTACAGAATAATTAACCATTGAACCTAAAGCAAGAAGTGCAACATCATCGCCTTCGATTAGTTTTTCAGCTTTACCGATTTCCAATGCAGTAAATCCTTCTTTAACTTCCACACCAAGCGCTGAACCACGAGGATATCTTAATGCAATTGGTCCTTGTTTATATTCAACAGCAGTATAAAGCATATTGCGAAGTTCTGCTTCATCTTTCGGAGCCATAATTACCATACCGGGAATCATTCTTAAATAACTAAGATCGAAAACACCGTGATGTGTTGGTCCATCAGCACCAACCAAACCTGCTCTATCCATAACAAAAACTACATGCAATTTCTGAAGTGCAATATCGTGTATTATCTGATCAAAGCCTCTTTGAAGGAATGTTGAGTAAACTGCTACAACAGGAATTATTCCCTGAGTTGCCAAACCAGCGGCAAATGTAACACCGTGTTCTTCAGCAATTCCAACATCAAAATAATTTTTTGGACAATGCTCCTGTAAATAATCGAGTCCAGTTCCATCGGGCATTGCACCTGTTATACCAACAACTTTAGGATTCGATTTTACAATTTCAATAAGTGCTTCTCCAAATATTTTCGTATAAGAAGGTAAAGAACCTCCCTTTTTAATTAATTTGCCTGTAAGTTTATCAAATGGAGTTGATGCATGCCATTGCTGACTGTGATCTTCAGCGGGTTTATATCCCTTACCTTTTTCTGTAACAGCATGAATAAGTATAGGTCCTTTTAGTCCTTTTACATGTTCAAATATTTTTAGAAGCTGATAAAGATTATGTCCATTAACCGGTCCAAAATATCTAAATCCAAGCGCTTCAAAGAGCATACCCGGTGTAACAACAGCTTTAATTCCACTTTCTAGTCGTGAAGCTATTCGTCTTAGTCTATCTCCAAAATGATCAAGTTTACCTGTAAGATCCCAGATCTGTCCTTTAAATTTATTGTATTCGGGATGTGCAATCATCTCAGTAAAGTAATTTGATATTTGCCATACATTAGGTGCAATTGACATTCTATTGTCATTAAGCACAACAATAAGATCAGACTTCAGAATACCCGAATTATTCATTGCTTCATAAGCCATTCCGCCGGTCATTGCACCATCGCCAATTACAGCAATTACTTTTCTGTTAGGTTCATTATTTAAGTCCCTGGCAACCGCCATTCCAAGTGCGGCAGAGATTGAAGTGGTTGCGTGTCCCGCACCAAACGCATCATATTCACTCTCATTTCTTTTTAGAAATCCGCTTATGCCATTCAACTTTCTTATTTTCTTTAATGCTTCTTTTCTACCGGTTAAAATTTTATGAGGATATGCCTGATGACCTGTATCCCAAACAACAAGATCGTGAGGTGTATTAAAAACTTTATGAATAGCAACAGTAAGTTCAACTGCTCCTAAACCACCGCCAAAGTGCCCGCCAATTTCCGAAATAGTATCAACCAAATATTCTCGCAAATCTTTGCAAAGCTCTTTTAATTCAGTAATGCTCATTTGCTTAATATCTGATGGATAATTTACTTTGGAAAGGACCGGGTATTTTTGCGTATCTGACATTCAAGAATCTCCGTTTTATCTGATTTTAATCTTCATCATTTATAGAAATATTATTTAGCTCTTTTTGTAATGTTGTTATTTTCAATTCTGCTTTGTTAAGAATTGAGATACATTCTTTTGATAATTTAACACCTTCTTCAAACAATACAATGGATTGTTCTAAATCCACTTCTCCACTTTCAAGCTTCTCAGTAATAGCTTCAAGGCGTTTTAATTTATCTTCAAAACTAATTAAAGATTTTTTCTTACTCATTATATTTTTACTTCTCCGTCATAAAACTGTATTGTATGTGGCTCAGATTTATTAAAATTGTTCTTTCGGGTTACAAATTTTGAATTTTGTTTTATAAGTGCAAACCCTTTTTTCAAACTCTTCTGCAAATCATATCCTTCAAGCGTTTTGGATATTAAAGAAAGTTTGGAATTATATGATAAAACTTTTTTTTCTACAAGATTATTTACTCTTAAATTTATAGTATCAAGCTGCTGCGAAAACCTTCTGACATTTTCCAATGGATATTTAAATGTATAAGAATTTAAATAATCTTCTATTTCAGATTTATATTCATTTATCAAATTATCAATTAATTCACTAATTGTTGAAGAATTTTCAGTAACAAAATTTTTTAATTCTTCCTGATCAGGTGTAGCTAATTCCATTGCAACCGAAGGTGTTGGCGCTCTTAAATCAGAAACAAAATCAGCAATGGTAAAATCAACTTCATGCCCGATACCTGTTATTACAGGAATTTTAGAATTAAAAATTGCTCTTGCAACAATCTCTTCATTAAACGGCCAAAGATCTTCAATTGATCCGCCGCCACGAGCTAAAATTACAATATCAATATCTTGTAACAAATTAATTTTATCAAGGTTTTTAACAATCTCTTTAGCAGCATCTGAGCCCTGAACTTTGGTCGGAACAATTAATAATTCAACCAATGGATATCTTCTTTCCGCAACAGAAATCATATCTCTTACAGCTGCACCTTCTGAAGAAGTAATCAAAGCAATTTTTTTCGGAAAATATGGAATTGGCTTTTTATGCTGTTCATCAAAAAGCCCTTCTTCATAAAGTTTTTTCTTTAATCTTTCAAATGCAGCTTGCAGCTCGCCGACACCGGCTGGTTTCATTGTCCGGACATCTATCTGATAACTTCCTCTTGGCGCATAAACAGTAAGTCTTCCGGTTACAATAACTTTCATTCCGTCTTCTGGAGTAAAAAACACAAAGTTATTTACACCTTTCCACATTGTGCAGTTTATTACTGCTCCTTCATCTTTAAGACTAAAATACCAATGACCTGAACTATGAGCTTTAAAGTTAGATATTTCTCCTTCAATACTTATCTTTTCAAAGCTTGATTCAAGTATAAACTTTATAGATTTGGTTATCTCTGAAACTGAAAATATTTGTTCGTTTACTTCACTCATTAATTCTATTCAACGCCTTGTTCAATTTTGTTTTGCTGTCTATCCATTTCATTATAATCTAATTCTGATCCGAGCACACTGTGTGGTATCATATAAATTATAAACATAAATATTGATGCAAATAAAATCAAAAATCTTGGTTTGGCAGATTTCTTTAATGCAACTAATGCAATTAACCATCCAATTACAGCTAATAGAGTTTTATTATCAGTCAAATCAATCCCATACGGAAAGCCTGTCCAGTATTCTCCGAAAGCATACTTCTGCATAATTGGTCCGAATATCATTCCGCCAAGAAGTAAAATTCCCAAAGTCCAATAAAGCAATTTTTTATAATTTGGTTTATTATTAAAAAACTCAAGACCGGTTCTTGTAGATAACAGCATTGCTAGAAACATTAAAATAACATGCGGGATAATTATAAAAGCCGGAACATCACCTTTAAATCTTATCACAACCGGATTACCTTCGTTAAGTAAAGAAGTATTTTCATTTTTAACTAATGTAATTTTATACATTAGCTTTCCCGCAGGCGGCTGATGCGGAAGCAAACCGGTTAATGTTCCATTATTATATACTAATGAATCTGTTTTCCATTCATCATTTGTTTTATAACGCTTCCACAGAAGTAAACCAAAAATATTTGGATCATCAGTTTTTATTTTTATTAAATGATCTTCGTTACCGCCGTGACTGCGATCCAAAGAATAGCTAATAACTTTTCCATCAATAGTAATTTTACCACTGATTGGATATGTTGGACCAGTCATTCTCTGATAAACAGCGGTAAGAAGAGTAAGGATAAAAGCAATTATCCAAAGCCAGATAGATCTTTTCATTTGTAAACAGTTATTGAAAAATTGTGCGGAAATTTAACGAAAATTTATGCTAAAACTTAACACAAATTCTATGACTTATACTATAAGTAAATAGAAAGAAATCTTGTATAAAGCCCTAAATTAATTTCGTGAAAATTCTCAGAAGAATTTTTTGGTTTAATATTATAACGATATCTTGTGTATAAAGTAAAAGTATCCAAAATAGTAAACCAGCCAACTGATACTTCAGGCGCAATTCCATTCTGTCCCATAAAATTAGTGTAAGCAGTTAATCCAGGAGAAATATATTCAATGTAATCGACAGGGAAAATTTTCTTATAACCTAATCTTAAGTAATTATTATATCGCGCTTCAAAAACATAAGTATATTCAAGCGAAATATAACCCGATGGATAATTTCCTCTTTTTGCTCTGAAAGAAATTATCGGAAGATCTTTTGTAATGCTATAAAAATTTCCGTTATCTGTTTTTACATAACCAGGCATCGGTAAAAGAAAAACAGAACCAGCAAATAAACATAATGTCCAAATACTTGAACCTTCTCCAATAGTTGGCTCGTATGGCAAATCAAATTCAAATTCTTCTGATTCTGATCTTACACCATTTGAATCGATAGTTTCAATAATGAAGCTGACATTTTTTTCAGCAAACCTTAACGATGAAATATCAATCTTTGCAGAATGTGATTCACTTAAACTGTCTGAAACAACAAATTCATATTTATTATCAATTATAACATTGCTTAAACATGTTTCACTTGTAAAATAACTCAGAATAAAAGTAAATGGCGGTTCGGGTTTTACATAAGCATCAATTAAATAAATTTCCATTTCAGTTGAATCATTTTGTTCCTCATCAAAATCCTGTGCTATAATAAGCTGAACTAAGCTTAAAAGAATTAATAAAATAAGATTTGTATTTTTCATTATTAAAAATGATTGTTTATGATTGTTCAAAGTTAGTAAAATGAATTGTCATTTTTATAATCTTATTTTGTAATATTATCTGTCCTTATAATTTTAGCATATCAAAAAGGATATTTAAATGAAAAAGGTAATTAAAATCGGAATTCCAATTTTAATAATAATACTTGCGGCAGTTTTCTGGTGGCGATATTATTTTGTTTTTGGTGAAGGAGTAAAAGCGGGCAATCTTAATTTTGTTGTAAGGAAAGGATATATTTTCAAGACATGGGAAGGAAGACTAATACAACAAGGTTTTAAAACACCCACACCGAATCAAATGCAAAGCAACGAATTTGAATTCAGTATTGCTGAAGACAGCCTCGCTCATATTCTTGAAAGATACAGTGGAAGGTTTGTTGAACTAAGATATAAAGAATACTTAAATGCAATTCCGTGGCGAGGTAACAGTAATTTTGTAGTAACAGAGATTCTGCAAGTGGAAGAGCCTACTGATCTGCAAACTTTACCATATTAATTTATTTAAATATTAATCAATGAAGTGAGATTACTTTTTATTCTGCAAAAGAATAATTGAAATGTTTTTTACAATTGCTACGAATATGATTACAATCTGAATCCTCTTAAAAACTCTTCCGTCGTCATTCTGCGCTTTCCTTCCTGCTGGATTTCAAGAATTTTTAGTGCATCACTTCCACAACCAACAATAAATTCTGATTTTGAATGATGAATTTCACCCGGTTTTAAATTGAGGTTTTTAACAATCTCTGATTTATAAACTTTAATTACTTTTTCATTGTGTAAAAAATAAGCCGCCGGATGAGGAGATAACCCTCTGACAAGATTATTAATCTCAACTGCTGATTTGCTCCAATCAATTAAGCAAGTTTCTTTTGTTATCTTCGGAGCCGGAGAGGCAATTGAATCGTCCTGTGCTTTCAACTCTGCTTTTCCGCTTTCAATCAGCTTAACAGTTTTTAATACAAGCTCAGCACCTATCAAACTCATTCTATCGTGTAAAGATTCAAAATTATCATCAGGATTTATTTTAACTTTTTCCTGAAGATAGATATTTCCAGTATCAACTTTTTCAGCAAGTTTAAAAGTTGTTAAACCTGTTTCTTCATCGCCGTTTATTAAAGCCCATTGTATCGGTGCAGCACCGCGATATTTTGGTAAATATGATCCGTGAAGATTAAACGAACCATATTTTGGGATTTCAAATACTTCTTTTGGTAAAATCCTGAAAGCGACTACAACAAATAAATCAGGTTTAAGTGATTTTAACTGTTTAACAAATTCAAGATTATCTTTTAACTTTTCAGGTTGAAAAACAGGAATGCTATTTTCAACGGCAAATTGTTTTACTGCAGTGAATGAAACTTTTTGTCCCCTTCCTCTTGCTTTATCGGGTTGTGTAACAACAGCAATAATATTGTATTTATTTTCGAGAAGAATTTTTAAAGAAGGTATAGCGAAATCCGGTGTGCCCATAAATACGATGTTCATTTCACACCTATTTAATCAGCATATAATCAATATTATCGCTTACCGGATAATCAATTTCCAGTTTTCTTTTTTTAATTCTCGCTAGATGTTTTTTAGAACGCTTTTTCATTTCCTCAACTAAATAATCAATAAACAACACCCCCTGAAGATGATCATATTCGTGCAGCATAACTCTTGCAAACAATTCATCAGCTTCTATGGTTTGCTCTTTCATATCAGTATCAAAGAAAGAAATATTAATCATTTCAGGTCTGGTAATTTCAGCGCGCAATTCAGGAATACTTAAACATCCTTCTTCTATGATAACTTGTTCATCTGATTTTGCAACAATCTTTGGATTAATTAAAGCAATTGGTTTATAAGATTCATAACCTTCGACCCAGGAAAGATCAACTACAAAAATTTGTTGATTTACACCAACCTGATTTGCTGCTAGTCCGATTCCTTTTGCATTCCGCATTGTTTCAAACATATCGGAAATAATTTTAATAGTATTTCCGTTTATTTCTGTAACCTTTGCAACTTTTTTTCTTAATATTTTATCACCGAAAAGAGTGATCGGAATTAAAGACATAATAATTTCAATTAAATAAATAAAAAATATATAAGGAAATTAAAGATTGATTTAGCAATAAGAAAGCAATAATAGTATTCATCTTTATTAAAGGCACTTCCTTTAGTTTCAGAAAATAATATATCTCTCAAATCCGATATAGGACATAAAAACAAAGATAATTTAACGGACAAATAATTATTTCTTCAAAATTCTTCCTTATGACTGTCTTTATTGAGCTAAAGGTGATTGTTCATATAACATTTTGA
>Ga0116185_1003807_pt1 | contig 12706 bp, 9 predicted proteins | sample AD_JPNNA7_MetaG_FD_89754 | JGI IMG/M metagenome (GOLD analysis project Ga0116185, IMG submission 89754) | Active sludge microbial communities of municipal wastewater-treating anaerobic digesters from Japan - AD_JPNNA7_MetaG | ecosystem: Engineered > Bioreactor > Anaerobic > Digestate | place... | reverse complement strand
GGCCTGTCAGCGTGCTGCCGTCGCTTCGAACGGCCGTCAACAGGTAGGTCGTCGTTTCGGTAGGCGCGATCTGCAGGGAGCCGGTCGCCTCGACCTCGCCCACTCCCTGGTCGATGGAGACGCCCGCAGCATTCACGCACTCCCAGCGGAGCTCTGCGGACTGGCCTGCGATAATGGAAGCCGGTTCCGTCCAGATCCTCGCTCCGAAGAGTATCTCCGTGTCGGCCAGGGAGATCCCGCTTTCTGTGACGTTCACATCCACATTCTGCTGAGAGAAGACATACCCGCTGCCGGAGAAGGAAAGGGTGTACCGGCCCGGAGAGGCATAGAAGAAGTAGCCGCCCTGGGCATCGGTCAGGAAGCTCCGTGTCCAGCTTCCGTCGGAGAGCGTGACGACGATTCCTCCTCTGCCCGTGGCGCCCGTCGTCACCCTACCGGATATGCGCTCCCGGCGCTCGGCAATGAAACGGCCGCAGGTGTGGGGATAACTGAAGTCGCCCGTGATCGATCCGGTAATGCTGTTCGTCAGGGTGCTGATGACATGAATCCCGTTCAGCGAAGCCCCCGGAACATACACGTGGAGGCCGTCAGGCGAGAAGGCGGGATCGGACGGTTCCTGAACCGGGATGCTGGCCAGAATTTCGAGGGTGCTTCCATCGATGATCAGGACTTTCTGGGACGAGCCGCTCCGGGGTATGTAGCTGACCGCTATCCTGCTTCCGTCAGGGCTCACGGCGAGGTAGCATTTCGAGACCTTCCTTTCCGGAAGAAGGGACAGAGAGCCGATGACCGAACCGGTCAGGCCGTCGATCACGGAGAGCTTGCAGGATGAGGCCGACAGCGCATATACCCGTGATCCGTCGGGAGACGCCTCGATGTCCCAGACGGCATCCCCCGAGTGAGCCACAGCCACGGTCTCGATAATGTCGAACGTCGAAGAATCGACGATCGATACGGTCCCGTCTTCGAGGGAGCTCATGTAGATGCGCTCTCCGTCGCTGCTCACGGCAATGCCGTGGGGCATCGGGCATACGGCCGCGATTCTGATCGGGGTGAGAGAGGCCGTATCGATTGCCGTGAGCGTTCCCTCGTTGCAGTCCGTGGCATAGAGGATCGAACCGTCCGGGCTCAAGCCGATCGTGGTTGCCGACATATCGATCGTCGCTTTCACGGTGTCCGTGTTCGCATCGATGACGGATATCCCGCCGCCCTCGGCTGCGACGTACACGGTGCTTCCGTCAGGACTCACCGCGATGCCGTAAGGGCCGTAGCCGACCTCGATGCTGCCCGTCACGGCATTCGTGTCGAGATCGACGACGGAGACCCGGTTCCCCTCGTAGTTTGTGATATATGCACGTGCGGACTGCCGGGCAGGTTTCGGGGTTACCTCGATGGTCACCTTTTGAACTGTCGTTCCGCCCGGCCCGGAAGCGGTTATGGTGTAGGTCGTGGTACTCTCCGGAGCGACACTGATCGTTCCGCTCGGATCGACCGGGCCTATGCCGTTGTCGATGGTCACGCTGTCCGCGCCCGTTGCCGTCCAGGACAGGACAGCCGACTCTCCCGCCGAGATCACCAGTGTCCCTGCAGAGATGGTTACGTCCGGAGGCTGCCGCACGATGACGGTCACGCTGCCGGTGGCGCTTCCTCCCGGTCCGGTTGCGCTCACCGTGTAGGTCGTGGTTTGTGCAGGTGACACCGCCACCGACCCGCTCGGATCGACCGCACCGATGCCGCAGTCGATGCTGAGCGCGTCGGCGTGGCTCGAAGCCCAGCTCAGGATCGCGCTCTCACCCGGGGTGATGGATGTCGGCTCTGCCGAGATGCTCACCGTGGGGGGATATGAGGTCGAGACGGTGAAATACGAGATGGCGCGTGCACGGTTGCCGGCCCGGTCGCTGATCGAAATAATCAGCACGTGGCTCCCGTCCGGGAGAGGGCTTCCCTGGGGCACCTGCCAGGAAGCGCCTGTGTCTGACACGGTGAAGGAGCCTGTTACGTCTGCGCCGTCGAGCTCTGCCCGGAAGCTCGACGCATCGATTCCGGACTCGGCGTCGCTGAAGGCCGCGATCATGCTCGGGCTGCCTGTCCTGATGACGGCGTCGGCGCCGGGGCTCACGACGGCCAATGAAGGGCTGTTCCGCTCGGGCAGGAGGGCTAAGGCATCGATGAGCGATCCCGGCACCCCGAGGTCATCTTCGGTCAGAATCAGGGTATTGCTCTCTCCTGCATGCTCATAGACCCCTGCCTGCCCTGTGACATGAAAGTAGAGGGCTTCGCCGCTGGTCCTCTGGACTGCATTTATCGCGGCATCGGGCGAGAGTCCGAGCTGGTCGTTGGTCAGGAACACGCCGATCGATCCGAGGCCCAGGGTTTGCTGGATCCCGCCCTGACCGAGCACGCTCAGGAGGACCGGGACTCCCACCGGGCCCATATCGAGGGCACTTATCCTGTCCGAGACGTTCAGGCCGAGCTGGGCATTGCTGAAGAACGGATTGAATGCGCCGCTGCCGATGGAATGATGGATACCTTCCCGGTCCGGGGTCGAGAAGTAGACGCCGCCGTCGTGGGAGGGCACGCTCAGGGAGATCACGTCCCTGTCTTCGGATATCCCGAGCTCTTCAGGGCTCAGGTACTCCCGGTACGTCCCGTCTCCGGGCGAGGAGAATATCCACGGGCTGCCGGGCAGAGAGAATATGTACCTGTCGATCTCCGTGCTCTCCCGGACCCTGAACCGCGAGGTGACGACGTTCGCGTTTCCCCTCATGTCGCTGAGCGATACGGCGATCTGATGGTCTCCTTCCTCGAGCTTCGCGGGAATCCTGTACAGTGCGCAATTCGAGGTGACGCCGAAATTGTCCGTCTCGTCCGTTCCGTCTATCTCGATTGCCAGGCTGGAGAGATCGACCCCCGACTTGTCATCCCGGAATACGACCGTGACGTACGGGCTGCCCATCGAAACGACCGAGCCGTCCACGGGGTTCAATACCTCGATTGTCGGGGGCTGCATGTCGTCCGACGGCTCTGCATAAACGGCCACCGTGTACGTGAATCGATATCCGCCGGGATTGCTGAAGATCCATCTCTTCTTCCCGCTCGTCTCGCCGGGGCTCAAGATCCTGTCGCTTCCCGCCAGGGCGGAGTAATCGAAGTACGGCCTGCCGTCTTCCGTCCGGCCATCGGCGTTTGCGACAGTGACATTCGGATTGCTGATGCTCTGGACTACTGCCCTGATCGGCATATAGGCTTTATCCTGGCTCCCGTTCGTAAGGCTTATGTCCAGATAGCTCGTGAACGTTCTCAGGTCGTAGAAGAGGAGGGATTTGTCGAGCTGAACCCTGCTCGTGAAATCGGTCTGGGCATCTGCACGAGCCGGATTGGAGATCAGGAAGAGCGTAATGAATGAACCGGCAATGAGCGAAAGCGTCCTGCGTGACATTCCCATGAGAACCTCCAAAAATGTTCGATAAGAAAAAGCATTGCATTCGATTTCACAGGATGGCGGCCGCGCTGTGCCGAGGCGAGCTGCCCCGGTCCATGATGCCTGTCTTCCCAGGATGGAGGATCTTGTCGGATCGATGGTACGTTACGGATGGAACGGTCTGTCTTCTAGCTTCTCCTCTGCCTCTGTCGGCTCACGAAGAAAAGCGCTGCCAGGCCGGAAAGCATGAATGCAGCGGCTCCGGGCAAGGGGACACCGGATACCTGTCCGCCCGACTCGAGATCGATGCTGCTGATCCGCGCCACGGTCCCGGCCGCGGAATCATTCCCTCCCCAGAGAAGCCCCCAGTCAAGCATGACGGTCCTGCCCCGGTAGGGGGAGAGATCGATCCTCGCCCGGCCCGATTCGGGGCTCAGCACCTGCAAGACTGGGACATAGTCCACCTCGCACACGAGATAGTCATCGTAGTCTTCAGGGCCGTACATAAGCGAGTAGTCGAAGGAAAGAAACATTGCGTCGTCCCTCACGAGGAAGCTGTCGTTATAGAGGTAGCCCACGCCATAGATCATATCCTCTGTAAAGGTCACGGTGCCCGTATCCTGATCCACATGCACCGATCCCCAGGCAGTGAATGCATTCAGGTCGAGCGGCTCGGCAGAGGAACCCCCTGCCATAAAGAAGAGTACAGACATGGCTGTACACAGCCCTGTGAGCAGCTTCATTGAACCCTCCTCATTAAATTGAAGAAAAAAACGTGATGAACAAATTTCCTCGGGATAAACCAGCCAAGCAAAAGTTGTACCGGGGAGCCGAAGCACATACGCCCCGGGCCGGCAACTTTATTACAGTTATGAATTAATAAACGAATTAAGGCAATTCATGCAGCACCTGCTCGAGAATGGAGTGCTCCCTTTCTGCACCGTCGCCGCCTTTTGTGAAAAATATTCTCTAAAAAAAGGAAATCATTTTCTCACGTGCAGCAGTCCGACGACCGTGGCCCAATCCGAAAAAACCATGATGATGGTTAAGATGCGAATGTAATCTGCAGGCCCTTTTTAAGTCGAGCACGCTGATGCCCGGGTCTTTACAAGCAGCTTTTCCGTATTATTCTTTAATTATTATTGATTTATTAGCCCGTCGCTGGTAGAGTGAACTGCTGCTTCTTATAGAGAGAGACAGCACTATACTTTTTGCGCAAAAGGAATTCATTCTGATGGCATGGAATAATAAGGGCATGAGCGGCCGCGCCTCAACGGGCATATCCCTGGACTCGGACCGCCCTTTGCGGATATGCCTCTTCACCTACCGGGGCAATCCGACCTGCGGCGGCCAGGGGGTATACATCAAGAGACTCAGCAGGGCGCTGGCGGACCTGGGCCACAAGGTCGACGTGGCATCCGGGCCGCCGTATCCCGTCCTCGACAGCGACATCACGCTCCACAAGCTTCCGAGCCTCGACCTCTACAATCCCGACGATCTCTTCCGGGTCCCGACTATCAGGGAGCTGACGAAGCCCGTCAACCTCATCGAGTGGCTCGGCGTGTCGAGCGGAGGATTTCCCGAACCGTTCACCGCAGGCGTCCGCGTCTGGGACTTCATGCGGAAGAACGCCGGCAGCTACGACATCTTCCACGACAACCAGTGCCTCGCCTACGGCCTGCTCGGCATCAAGGCGATCGGCATTCCGACAATCGCCACCATCCACCACCCCATGACCGTAGACAGGGACGTCGAGGTCAGGTCCATGAATGTCTGGTGGAGGAAGCTCAAGGTCATACGGTGGTACTCCTTCATCGGCATGCAGAAGCGCGTATCGAGGAAGCTCTCCCACATCATCACCGTCTCTGAAGCATCGAAGGACGACATCAGCAGGGAGTTCGCCATCCCGCCCTACAAGTTCCGCGTCGTGGCCAACGGCATCAACACGGACATCTTCCATCCGGCCCCCGGGGTCAAGCGCGAGGACAATCAGATCATGGTCACCAATTCCGCCGACACCCCACTCAAGGGCCTGCGATACCTCATCGAGGCCGTGGCCTCCATCCGCAAAAAGCGGGGCGTCAGGCTCACCGTCATCGGCAAGCCCAAGGAAAACGGCGTCATCGAGAGGCTCGTGAAGGACTTGAACGCCGGCGAGTTCGTCACCTTCACCGGAAGGATCGCTGACGAGGAGTTCGCGACCTACTACGGGAAGACGACCATGGCCGTGGTCCCCTCGATCTACGAAGGATTCGGCCTGCCCGCGGGCGAGGCCATGGCGTGCAGGGTCCCGGTCATCAGCACCACGGGCGGCGCCCTGCCCGAGGTTGTGGGAGACGCAGGCATCCTCGTTCCTCCGGGAGATGCGAAGGCACTCGAAGAGGCCATCATCGATCTCCTCGACGACCCCGCGAAGAGGGAGCGCCTCGCGAACGCAGGCTACGAGCGGGTCAAGAAGCTCTTCACCTGGGACAACACGGCGAAGCAGGTGACCCAAGTCTACCGGGAGGCTATCGGTGCTCACTGTTGATTTCTCGAAGCTCGACCTGCCCGCCGGCTCCCGGGTGCTCGATGCCGGGTGCGGGACCGGACGGCACCTGACTCAGGCCTACCGCTTCCGGGACGTCCATGTCGTTGGCATCGACATGAGCAGGAAGGATGCGGACAAGGCCAACAAGACCCTCAACATCATGATCCACGAGGCAGAGGACGGCGGCGGCATGAAGCTCGTGAGCGTAAGCGACATCACGAACCTGCCTTTTGCCGACGAGACCTTCGATGCGGTCATCTGCTCGGAGGTCCTCGAGCACATCCCGGACCACCGCAAGGCGGTATCCGAGATCATCCGGGTGCTCAAACCCGGCAGATCCCTCGTGGTGAGCGTGCCGCGGTACCTGCCCGAACGCATCTGCTGGGCCCTCTCCCACGATTACCACAACGAGGAAGGCGGCCACATCCGGATCTTCAGGAAGAAAGAGCTCATCGATCTCCTCGAGAGCGCCGGCGCAAAGTGCGTCGATTCCTCCTGGGCCCATTCGCTCCACAGCCCCTACTGGTGGCTCAAGTGCGCCGTAGGGCACAAGAACGACGAGTATCCTCTCGTGAAGCTCTATCACAGGTTCCTCGTGTGGGACATCATGAAGAAGCCGCTCCTCACGAGAGCGCTTGACAAGATGCTCAATCCTCTCATATCCAAGAGCATCGTATTATACCTGAGGAAAGGTGACCAATATGGAATTTGAAATCCAGTCCCATGCCCTGTCCCATCCGGTGGAGATAGATGCCCTGGCGGCAGCTATCGCCGGTGTACAGAAGCCGACAGGCGAGATACCCTGGCATACCGGGGGGAAGACAGACCCGTGGGACCATGTGGAGGCCGCCATCGGCCTGTCGATCGGCGGCTACCATGAGGAGGCCAGGCGCGCCTTTGAATGGCTCGCCTCCGTCCAGCTCGAAGACGGGAGCTGGTATTCCTCGTACAGGGACGGAGAGGTTGAGGACACGACCCGGGAATCGAACCACTCGTCGTATATTGCCGTGGGGGTGTTCCACTACTACCTCATCACCCAGGACAGGGCGTTCCTCGAGCACATCTGGCCCACGGTGAGCGCCGGCATCGACTATGCCGTGAACCTCCAGGGACCGGGCGGCGAGATCTACTGGGCGAGAAACTTCAAGGGCACGGTCGATCCCATGAGCCTGCTCACTGGATCGAGCTCGGTGTACATGAGCCTCAAGTGCGCGCTCGTTCTCGCATTCCTCCTGGGCCAGAGCAGGCCTGCATGGCAGGTCGCGCTCAAAAGGCTCGAAGAGGCCATCTGCTACCGGAGCTACCTCTTCAACAAGGAAAAGTCCCGCTACTCCATGGACTGGTTCTATCCCGTGCTCTGCGGCGCACTGACCGGCAACGACGCGAAGAAGAGGATCGACCGCTACCGGAACAAGTTCGTGGTCGAGGGCCTGGGCGTGCGGTGCGTGTCCGACAACCCCTGGATCACCATGGCGGAAACCTCGGAGTTCGTCATGACCCTGGCGGCCATGGGAGAGACCGAGACGGCGGAGAATATCCTCATGTGGATCCTCGACAAGAGGCACGAGGACGGGAACTACTACTGCGGGTACACCTTCCCCGACTGGGTGATCTGGCCGGAGGAAAAGCTCACCTGGACCAACGCGGCGGTCATGATGGCTGCGGATGCCCTCTATCACATCACCCCTGCGTTCCAGCTCTTCAACCACTCGTTCTGGCAGGAGGGGCAGAAGTCCCACATGTACCGGTTCCTCAAGAAAAGGCATCCCGTTTTCAGCATCAAAGAAGCGTTCTGCTCGCACATGCAGGACATGAGGGCGTAAGATAATTGATCAAGGATTACAGGCCTTACTACATCAAGAAGATCGATCTGCTCTTCCGTGACTGGTACACCGAGCATTACCTGAGGCCCCAGTTCAGGCACCTCGGCCGCGGCGGCACCTTCATGAAGCCCTGGCACGTGGTCGTGTTCGGCGGGCCCGTCGACCTGGGCGACTTTGCCAACGTCATCACCACTTCCGACCACAAGGTCAGGCTCACGGTCTGGGGCGCCGAGAAGGGCAAGGGCTCCATCTCCATCGGAGACTGCTGCCTCATCTGCCCGGGGGTTCGGATCTCCTCGGCAACCGGGATCACCATCGGCGACTCCTGCATGATGGCGAGCTCGGTCTACATCACCGATGCGGACTGGCACGGGATCTATGACCGCACCGACTACATCGGGGGAACGGAGCCGATCACGATCGGGAACAACGTCTGGATCGGAGACAGCGCCGTTGTCTGCAAGGGCGTGACCATAGGCGACAACAGCATCATCGGCGCAGGGTCGGTGGTGACCAGGGACATCCCCGGCAATACGGTCGCTGCGGGCAACCCGGCCAAACCGGTGAAGGAGCTCGATCCGTCGCTGCCCATGAGAACGAGGGCAGACTGGTTCGCCGACCCCGGGAAGCTCACAGCCGAAATCGACGCCATCGACCGCGACATGCTCAAGGACAACACAATCCTCGGATGGATCAAGTCCCTTGTATTTCCCGTAAAGGAGTTGTAGAGAGATCTCCATGAAAATCGCGCTCATAGCTCCCCCCTACCCCCTCGAAGAGGCGCCGTCTCCGCCGCTCGGGATCTCCTACGTGGCGGCGGCATGCGAGGCGGCAGGCGCAACCGTCCGGGTCTTCGACTTCATCGTGAGCAGGTACACCCCGGAAAAGCTTGGGGAGGCCCTCGATCTCTTCCAGCCCGATGCCGTGGGCGCGACCTCGGTCACCATGAACTTTCACCAGGCCGCCTCCATCATCAGGGACACGAAGAGGCACAACCCCGATATCATCACCATGATGGGCGGGCCCCACGTCTCCTTCGACATCGAAAACACCCTGAAGAACTATCCCGAGCTCGACCTCATCGTGGTCGGCGAGGGAGAGCAGACGCTCTCCGAGCTCGTCCCCGTCCTTACCTCCCGGGAGAAATGGGAGAAGATCAGCGGCATCGCCTTCAGAAAGAAGGGCGAGGTCTTCGTTACACCGACGAGGCCTTTCATCGAGGACCTCGATAGCCTGCCCACGCCGGCCCGCCACCTGCTCCCCGTGTCCCGGTACCTGGCCCTGGGCTATCCCGTGAGCCTCATCACGAGCAGGGGCTGCCCCAACAAGTGCATCTTCTGCCTCGGCAGGAAGATGGTGGGCTTCAAGGGACGATACAGGGACCCGAAGCTCGTCGTGGACGAGATAGAGGACATCCTTTCATACGGTTTCACCAGGATCAATATCGCGGACGACCTGTTCACAGCGAACAAGGAGCGGGTGAAAACCCTGTGCGCGGAGATCAAGAGGCGCGGGATCGAATTCGTCTGGAGCGCCTTCGCCCGGGTGAACACCGTCGACCGGGAGATCCTCGAGATCATGAAGGATGCCGGCTGTGACAGCATCAGCTTCGGCATCGAATCGGGCAACCAGGAGATCCTCAAGCGCGTCAGGAAGGGCATCACCCTCGATCAGGCCAGGGAGGCGACGAAGATCTGCAAGGAGGCCGGCATCATCACCCATGCCTCCTTCATGGTCGGGCTGCCTGGCGAAACGCCGGAAACCATGGAGGAGACATCGAAGTTCGCCCATGGGCTCGGCATCTACTTCGGATACCACCTCCTCGCGCCCTTCCCCGGGACCACGGTGCGCGAGGAGATCGACAAGTACGATCTTGAGATCCTCACCGACGACTGGTCGCTCTACGACGCCAACCGTCCGGTGGTGCGAACGGAGAAGGCCTCGCCCGAAGAGATGGCTGCCTTCGTGAGGACCTTCGAGGAGATCCTCGACTACCAGTGGCAGGAGGTCGTCAGCCGCTATGCCGAGAAGAAGTGCACGCCCCGCGAGGAGCTCCTCGTGGAGGGCAAGAAGAGGATGAACTTCATCTTCCGTCTGCTGAGCGAGGACGTCATCGAGAATGTCTGCCGTTCGAAAGACCCGGTGGCCGATCCCGTCGAGTTCTTTTCCTCGCAGATAGCGAGCAGGCTCGGCAGCGACTACCCCTTCGTATCCTGGACCTTAAAGACCCTCATGGAGGCGGGCTACATCAAGCACGAATCCGAAAACGGGAATTCACGGCTCTACTGGACCCACAACAGGAAGCTCGACCGCCTACCAGTCGCGTAAGTTCCTGATCTCGTCGGGCACCTCACCGGTAGCGAGCCGCCGGAGCACCCCGAGCGTCTTTACCATCGCGACTTCTTCGAAAAGCCCGGACTTGAGTGCCATGCCGTACATGCGGTACGGCGCCTGGCCGCCGTCCTTGGGGTCCGGAAAGATGTCGTGGACCAGGAGGAACCCTCCGGGCACGATGCGGGGCATCCAGGACGTGTAGTCGGTGAACACCGTGGGGTAGCTGTGGCCCCCGTCGATGAACACGAGGCTCAACGGCGTGGCCCACATCCTCGCCGTCACCTCGGAAGGCGCGACGATCGGGATGACGGTGTCCTCGAGCGAGGCCGCCTCGATAGCCTTCCGGAAAAGCCTGAAGGTGTCCACCCTCCCTGAAGCCTCGTCAAAGAGGTCGGGATCGAAATACTGCTGGCCGGGCTGCTGCTCTTCGGACCCCCGGTGGTGGTCGATGGAGAAGAGGATCCCGCCTGTCTCCCTGCAGCCCAGGCCCAGGTAGACGGTGGATTTCCCGCAGTATCCCCCTATCTCGAGGCAGGGGCCGAGCCGGCTTGCTTTACAAGCGGTTTCGTAGAGCACGAGGCCTTCCTCGTGATCGAGAAAGCCTTTGATGTCCAGTGATGCCACATCTTCTATCTTCATCGCCGCATCCGAACTGCCTGTCCTGATGGAAAAGCTGTAATGAAAACACCCTGGAGAGTCAAGAGAATTCACCCGTGATATCCTCAACCTGTCTGTTATGCAGCGCATTACCTTATATCTTATAAAGATTTCATGCGCAGTAACCGAACCGGATTGTGTGGACGAGGATAAACTAGACATCCAGAGAGTAGAGAAGGAATACAAGGTCGAGGTGGGCATCGCCGAAGGCGGTCTCATTGCCCGACTGAGAATCGTTCCCCTGGACACGGAGGTCGCCGCTGTCGCTGAAGCCGACCTCTACGAAGCCCTCGCGGGTGAGGGGGTCACCTTCGGCATTCTGAACGATGCCGTCCAAAAGATGGCCGAAGAAAAGCCCGTAGATACGTGGGTCACGGTCGCGCAGGGCGAGAAGGCCGGCAACGGCTGTGACGGATACGTCCATTTCCACTTCAGCAGGGAGGGCAGGAAGGTACGGCTGAAGGAGGATGCGAGCGGCAGGGTCAACTTCAAGGACATGAACCTCATTCAGAATGTGAAGAAGGGAGATGTCCTGTGCGAGCTCATCCCTCCGGAGAAGGGCAGGAGCGGAAGGACGGTCAGGGGCGAGGAGATCCCGGGGAGGCTCGGCATCCCTGCGAAGCTGCCCTCCGGAAAGAACGTCGAGGTTGCGGACAACGGGGCCAAGCTCGTGGCGGCCATCGACGGCATGGTGGTCTGGGAAGATCCGAGGGTATCCGTCGAACCGGTATACGTCGTCGATATGGTCGACTCCAATACGGGCAACATCCGGTTCAACGGCTCGGTGGTCGTGAACGGCGAGATCGGGGACGGCTTCGAGATACACGCTGCAGAAGACGTGACCGTGGGTACGAGTGTGGGCAGGGTCATCATCGAATCGGGCGGAAACATCAAAATAACGGGAGGAATCCTCGGCCAGGAAAAGGCCTCTCTGTCAGCCCAGGGCTCCGTCCGAGTGAAGTTCGCCCAGGACGCCCACATCAATGCCAAAAAGGACGTCATCGTGGAAGACTATATCCGCAGCAGCACCGTAGCAGCCGGAGGCCCGGTGATCGTCAGGAGTCCGACCGGCTGGATCTCCGGCGGGATAGTCTCCTCGGAGGCATGGATCTACTGCAACACCATCGGAAGCCCCGACAACCCGGTGGACACCAAACTCAGCGTCGGAAGCAATCCCCTGCTCTACAGCGAACGCGAACAGACAGAGCAGGAGATCATCGAAAAGATCGGCGACTTCCTCAAGCTCCAGGCATCCACGATCAAGCTCAGGACCCTGAAGGCCCAGGGCCAGCTTTCACCGGCGCAGGAACAGCTCTATGAAAAGATCCTGAGCGCAGTCGAGACGATCAGGTCTCAGCTCTACTCCAGGGATGAACGGATCCGGGAGATCACGGACAGGATCAACACCGCACATGCGGGAAACATCTACGTCGAGGGAACGGCCAACGAGGCAACCAGGATCAGCATCGGAAACGTAGCCAGAGACATCCATTCACCCAGGGTCAAGGTGCAGTTCTCTCTGAAAGAAGGCGAGATCGCGGAAACGGAGTTCGTCATGCTGCCCGAGATCAAGAAGCAGCTGGAGTCGGACTGATGGCGGGATTCAACAGGGAAAAACTCTTTGAGGCCGTATCGAACGGCGAACCGGTCGAGGGCGAGGACTTGAGAGGCCTCGACCTGAGCGGGCTCGACCTCGGCTGCGCAAACCTGCGGGGATCAGATCTGAGGAACGCGAACCTGTCCGGGACGAACTTCGAAGAGGCCCATCTCGAGCGGGTGATGCTCGACGGGGCCATCATCAGTGGGACAAACTTCAGCGGTGCCCACCTTACGGGAGTCACCCTCAGGTGCGTGGACTTAAGCTCCTGCAATCTGGCCCGGCTGACCGCCGTGGACAGCTACTTCGTCAGGCTGACCGTAGCGGGCGCGGACTTCGCCGGG
>Ga0116185_1003803_pt1 | contig 12715 bp, 11 predicted proteins | sample AD_JPNNA7_MetaG_FD_89754 | JGI IMG/M metagenome (GOLD analysis project Ga0116185, IMG submission 89754) | Active sludge microbial communities of municipal wastewater-treating anaerobic digesters from Japan - AD_JPNNA7_MetaG | ecosystem: Engineered > Bioreactor > Anaerobic > Digestate | place... | reverse complement strand
GCATCAATATCCTGATCTTCATTTTCCTTATAAAAATTTATATGAGTTTTTTCAAATTTTTCATTAATGAAAACCGGAACAGTTAATTTTTTTTGAAGCCCTGTTCTCATTCGTGCATAATAAAACAAAGATAAACCATCCAAATATTCCTTATCTGATTTCGCTAAAGAATCAGTCCAGATTTCTTTTGTTCTTTCACGACCCTTTTTTACATGGATAGTTTGATTATTTTTATTGTATTGATAGGTCGTGAAGGTAGTATCATTTTTAAGTATTGTTCCTTTGAAGTAACGGGAATTCTGTTTTTGATCAAATTTGGTTTCATAGATTTGATGCAGATCTACGAATGGTATGCCATAATAGGAATCAATATAAGCAATAGCTGAATACAACGTATCATTATTATCAGTAGTTGTGCTGATTACTTTTAATCTTACTTCTCCAATCTCAAATGCAAAATACTTAACAACGTAAGTAATATCCTCACCAACATTAATTTTTTTTGGTTTGTAATCAGCAGTTAAATATTTTACTTGATTTGCTGAAAGCAATGAGTTGAATAAAAGTATAAAAGATAAAATCAGAATAAAATTATTTTTCAATTTAATTCAGCTATTTTTTTTGCTTCATCAAAAAGAGTTAAAGCTTTATTCATTTGTTCATCAGTTTTTATCAGAATTGAATACCAGCCTTCATTTTTCCAATAATTTCTTGCAATTTGTGCTTTTAATCTTGCTGCAATATAATCTTTATCCTCGTTAAATTCTTTTTCACTGAATTCAACATCTTTTGATTTAGCGTAATCAATAAAGCTTTTTAAGAATGAATCCGATATTAAAAAGTTTTCTCTGAATGATTTCAGATCTGGATATTTCTCTTTGATCGTACCATTATTTTTATCAAGATAAGAAAGTATATAAGTATAGAAAATATTTTTTCTTAACAGATTTTGTGTATATAATGTTACGGATTTTGATTTAACTATATAATCGGGTGTAATACCACCGCCGCCATAAACAACTCTTCCCTTTTTTGTTTTATAAACTGGTTTAACAGAATCCTGTTCGGCAGTGTGATCTATATTTTCACCTTCTGTCTTGTCTTCTTCAATTGATTCGGAATAATACTCGGCTTTATCTTTTTTGTTTTTATAATCTCTTTGGATCAATCTTCCGCTTGGGGTGTAATAGCGCGATATTGTTAGTCTTAATGCTGAATTATCAGGTAAATCAAATTGTCTTTGCACAAGTCCTTTTCCAAAAGAAGTCTCTCCTACTATCAAACCTCTATCCCAATCCTGAACAGCACCGGATACTATTTCACTTGCTGAAGCACTGCCGTGATTTATAAGAATGATAATCGGAATCTTTTCAAAGATTGATGGTTCTGAAGCAAAATATTGTTCATCAAATTCTTGTCTTCTACCTTCAGTGTAAACAATCTTTTTCTTATCATCGATAAAAAGATCAGATATTTTTACTGCCTGATTTAAATATCCGCCCGGATTGCTTCTTAAATCAAGAACAAGCTGCTTCATTCCGTTTTTGTTAAGATCCTGTAATGCCTGATTAAGCTCATCATAAGTTGTTTCTGAAAATCTTGAGACACTAACATAACCGGTAGTGTTATCAATCATAAAATGTGTGTCAACTGAATAGAGTGGAATTTTATCTCTTACAATAGTGTATTCAATAGGTTTTGTAATTCCTGTTCTTATGATGGAGACATTAACTTCGGTTCCTGCTTTTCCTCTTAATTTTTTTCTCACATCATCATTCGTGATTCCAACTACACTTTCGTTTTCTATTTTAACTATTCGATCGCCCGGTAATATTCCAAGTGCTTCACTTGGTCCGCCTGAAATTGCTGACACAACTGTTAAAGTATCATTTACAATCTGAAATTCTATTCCTATTCCTTCAAAATCACCTCTGAAAGATTCCTCAACTTGCTTAAATTGTTCAGGTGAGATATATACTGAATGAGGATCTAATTCGTTAAGCATTCCATTTATTGCGGATTCGACGAGCTTCTGTGTATCAACTTCTTCAACATAATACTTTTCAGTGAAAGTTAGTACATCATTAAATTTTCTTATGCTTTCACGAAGATTATCAACAGAGAAAGCTTTGTTTAAAAAGACACCCAGAACAATGCCTAATACAGTTGCAAACAACAGATAAGGAAATTTTACAGATCTGAACATATAGATAAATACTCCATAATTTCAGTTTATAGATAAAGAAAAAATATCAACTTAAACAGTCAAATAATAATCAGTTTTAACTTTTTACTTCCGGCTTCATCTGTGGAAAAAAGATCACATCTCTGATAGAAGGCTGATTGGTAAAAAGCATAACGATTCTGTCAATACCGATTCCCAAGCCTGCTGTTGGCGGCATTCCGTATTCAAGTGCACGTAGAAAATCTTCATCTACCTGATGAGCTTCTTCGTCGCCAGCTTCACGCATCTTTACTTGTTCTTCAAATCTTTTTCTTTGATCAATAGGATCGTTAAGTTCAGAGAAAGCGTTACAGATTTCTCTTCCCATTACATAACCTTCAAATCTTTCGACAACACCTTCTTTGCTTCGATGTTTTTTTGCTAAAGGTGAAAGTTCAATCGGATAATCAATAATAAATGTAGGTTGTATTAATTCGGTCTCAACTGTTACGCTGAATAATTCGTCAATAAGCTTTCCTTTTGTGTTTATTGTTGTGATATCGATTCCAAATTTCTTTGCAGTATCTTTTAATTCATCAAGTGTGCAATTTAAAACATTTAAACCTGTTTTGTTTTGAATTTCTTCAATCATTGATATTCTTTTCCAGGGTGCTTTGAAGTTTATAAGTTTATCATCAATCTGGAATTCAAGTGTGTTAAAAACATTTTTGCAAATATGTTCAAACATTGATTCAACAAATTCCATCATCCAGTTATAATCTTTGTAAGGCACATATAATTCCATCATTGTAAATTCAGGGTTATGTGATCTATCCATACCTTCATTTCTGAAATCTTTGGATATCTCATAAACACCGTTAAATCCGCCAACAATTAATCTTTTAAGATAAAGTTCATCTGCTATTCTTAAATATAATTGAGTATCAAGAGCATTATGATATGTAATAAACGGTCTTGCAGCCGCACCTCCGTATAAAGGCTGTAAAACGGGTGTTTCAACTTCAAGGTAGCCGTTTGAATCCAGAAAATTTCTCATTGAAGAAATAATCTTACTCCTTTTAATAAATACATCTTTGATTTCCGGATTAACAATTAAATCAAGATATCTTCTTCTGTATCGTAATTCTTTATCAGAGAACTGATCAAAAATTGTTTTGTTACCCTGTTCATCAATAACTTCTTTCGCAATTGGAAGCGGCAAAAGAGATTTACTTAATAATTTCATTGTTTTAGTATGAACAGAAATCTCACCTGTTTTTGTTTTAAATACAAAACCTTCTACACCAACTATATCACCAATATCCATTAATTTAAAAACATCATAATAATCGCCGATGTCATCTTTTTTCAAATAGATTTGGATTCTCCCTTTATGATCCTGAATATGAGCAAATGAGGCTTTTCCCATTCTGCGTATTGCCATAATTCTGCCGGCAATACTTACATTCATTTCGTTACCTTCAACAAAGTTACTTTTTATTTTCTCGGAATCTGAATTTACATTGAAAGAATATTCAAAAGGCAAAATACCTTTTTTTAATATCTCATCTAATTCTTCGTATCTTCTTTTTATAAGCTCATTAAAGGAAGGTTGAACAGTATTTTCCAAAATTATTTTCTCCTGAAATTAGTTAATCTTAAACAAACAAGATCCTGAATATTATCAGCAAGTTTAATAGGTACATTAAAATTGTTTGCAATAATTGAAAATGCAATCGGTTCGCTATCGCCGGTAAATGCATAACCTGAAAGACTTCTTACGTGACTGATAAATCCTGTTTTAGCTCTGACATTATTTTCTGCTGATGTATTATTCATCCTTTTACCTATCGTACCATCAACGCCGGCTATTGACAAGGAATTAAAGAAGTCCGGATATATTTTATTATTTGAATAAACATATTTTAAAAGTTCAACAATTTGCCGTGGAGTTACCATATTTATGTAGGATAATCCGCTTCCATCCACCATCACTATATTTTCAGGATTTAATCCTATCTCACCGAATAACTCTTTTAAAACAGAAATTCCATTTACTGCAGATCCAAATCCTTTCTTTTCAAGTCCGATAGTTTTTAAAAGCTGTTCAGCAAAAAAGTTCTGACTGCCTTTATTAATTACTTTTATGATTTCACTCAATGGCTCCGAATACCAGGTAAATAAAAGATCCATATCATTGTAATTCATTTCCCTGTCGTAATCATCAATATCAATTGAATATCCATTAACTCTTATTTTGCGCTGCTCCAGTCTGTTTTTGAATGCCATAATCATAAACTGTGTCGGATTCATTACAGTTGAATAAGTAACCACACTATCTGAATCTTTTCTGAAAGTTCCCGAAACAGTAATTACATTAGTTCCGCGCTCTCTATACACATCAATAGATGTTCTTTCATTCTTTTTTGCAGCTGAAACATTATTTAACAATACAATATTTCTTAGAGCAGGATTATAAGTAACAATTATCGAGTCAGCTTTTGAATTATATTTAATAGTAATATCAATACAATTGTCATTATAAGATAAAGCACTGGATTGTGCTGCATACCAATCTGTTTCATAATCCCATAACCAGCCAACACCAAGTCCGGTATCATCAAATAAATTATCATCGCCAACGATATTTCCATTAATATTTTTAATACCCATATCCAGTAAAGAATCAATCCAAGTATCAAAAACATAATTTAAATCATTGTTATAAAATCTGCCCGATATTGTTGGGTCTCCCCGCCCTTGAATAATAAGATCACCATAAAGCGTTGAACCTGATTGATAACCATTGGTTAAAATATTAGTAGAAAACCTGTAATCACTTCCAAGAAGTAAAAGTCCGCCAGCAGTTGTAAAAAGTTTTAAGTTTGAAGCAGGAATAAAAAACTTGTCTTCATTTCTTTTATAGAAATATTCTCCGTTATTGAGTGATTGAATTACCACGCCCCAATTTGCATTGATGAAGCTATTATCGTTAAAAATATCGTTTAACTCTTTCTGCAGTTCAGAAATAGTTGAATAAGAATAAGTTTTAACGGAATCCTTTACTAAGAAAGTACTATCCTGTGCAAACAAATTATTCGATAAAGAATAAACAATGAAGATAATTTTTAAACTATTTACTAAGCTTTTGAATTTCATTTTGTTTTAGCTTTCTATAAGAGCCTATCGGAATATCCGCTGTTAAACCTGCAAAACTTTTTCTATTTAATTTTTCAACTGTGTAGTTTAGAGTAGAGAACATTTTTTTAACAAAGTGATTTCTGCCTTCAGTACATTTTACAGTTACATTTTTACCAGATGATTTTTTAGTATAGGAAATTTCAGTAAACCTGCTTCTTGAGCCATCAATAAAAATTCCCTTCAGTAATTTTTTTTCATCTTCCAAAGTTAATTCTTTATCAAGTGTTACCTCATACTCTCGTGTTATATTGTGCTTTGGATGTAATAATTTTTGTGCAAAATCACCGTCATTAGTCAGGATTAAAACTCCGGTAGTATTATAATCCAATCTTCCAACAGGAAAAATTTTTTGTTTTGAGTTAATAAGATCAAGAACAGTTTTCCTTTTCTTTTCATCATCGGTTGTAGTTACAACACCTTTCGGTTTATTCATTAAATAATAAACGTGTTCAGCAGGATGAATTCTTTCTCCATCAACAAAAACATCATCTCTATTGGGATCAACTTCAAAGGCAAGTTTAGTAATAGTTTTATTATTTACAGTTACTCTGCCTTGTGTAATAAGTTCTTCCGCTTTACGCCTTGAGGTTAATCCGCTGTCAGCGATATATTTATTCAGTCGTGTTGTTGTTTTCGTCATTTAGTTCTTTTTCAATACTTTCTTCAACAAAGTTCATCATTATTTTATTCTTCTGTTCAATAAAGTCTTCATCTTTCATGATTTCTTCAATTTCACGTGGCTTGGGTAAATCACTCAGGTTATACAATCCAAAATATTTTAAAAATTCTGTTGTAGTTCCGTAAAGTAATGGTCTTCCTATACTTTCAGCTCTTCCGATAATTGTAATCAGATTTTTTTCTAATAATGATGTCAGAATATAATCAGAATTTACTCCTCTGATTTGTTCAAGTTCCGGTTTGGTAACCGGCTGTTTATATGCTATGATAGCTAGAGTCTCCAAAGCTGCCTGGCTTAGTCTTCTTTTGGATTTTTCTGATGAAAGATATCCGACATATTTTGCAAAAATTTCTGTTGTTACAAAAACAAAGCCGTTAGCTATTTTTTTTATTCTGAATGACCTTCCGTTTTCTTCATAAGATTTATTTAATAAGTCCACAGTTTCAGAAATATTATCGGGAGTTATTTCGATATCTTCTCCATCTATTCCTTTGATAGCCCGAATAATTTCGTTTTCAGAAATCGGTTCATCAGAAGAAAAAATAAGTACTTCAATTATTGAATTATAAGATTTATCCATTTGCTAATCCGTAAATAACAAAGTCATTAAATTCTGTTGATTCCTTTATTCCGACTTTTCCAATTTTAGTCAGTTCAAGTAATGCTATAAAAGTTATTACAATTCTGATTTTTTCCTTCATGCCGTGGATAAGACTTAAAAAGTGAATTTCGCCCTTTTCCAAAACTCTATCCAGAATAAATTTTATTTGATCATCAATGCTGATATTAATTTTTTTTATCTCATGAACTACTTGTGGCTTTACTCCATCAATTGCTTTTTTAAATGCTTTAGCTAAATCATAAATAGAAATATTTTTAAGCAATGTATCAAACTCCGGCGGAGCAATCTTTTCGTCAGCAGAAAAATAGCCTCTGTAATTAAGTTTACGCTGATGCGATTCAAGAAAAGTAAGATCTTCAGCAACCTCTTTATATTTTTTATATTCTAATAATGCTTTTATTAAATCAGCACGCGGATCTATTTCCTCGCCTCTTTCATCAATCTCCCGCGGTAAAAGCATTCTCACTTTAATATGCATTAAAGTTGAAGCCATCAGTATAAAATCTCCGGCAACTTCAAGATCCATAAGCTTTATAAGATTTACATATTCCAAAAATTCACTAGTAATTCTTGAAATAGGTATATCGTAAATATTCAGCTCATCTCTTTTTATAAAAAAGAGTAGCAAATCAAGCGGTCCTTCAAACTGATCTAATTTGATTTTATACATTATCCAAGTTTCATTTTATCGTGTACTTCATTCATTGTTTCAGCGGCAACTTTTTTAGCTTTTTTTTCACCTGCAGCAAGAATATCTTTTACTTCATCTATGTTTGATTCGAGATGTTTTCTTTTTTCAATTATTGGTGAAAGAAATTCCGATAGTTTTGCGGCACATTTCATTTTACATTCAAAACAGCTTATTTTACCGCCTCTGCAAGCCTCGTCAATTTCTTTTGCTGCTTCTTTGTTAAAATATTTATGATATGAAAAGACAGTGCAAATATCAGGATTGCCAGGGGTCTCCTTTGTAGTTTTATTTGGATCTATGGCTGCTTTTCTCATTTTCTTTTGCACAATTTCAGGCTCATCAGAAAGTAAAATGGCATTACCTAATGACTTGCTCATCTTTGCATTTCCATCAACTCCAGCTAGTCGTGGAAACTTTGTAAGTAATGGTTCCGGCTCAGGAAAAACTTTTCCGTATTGTTTGTTAAATCTTCTTGCTATTTCTCTTGTAATTTCAACGTGCGGCACTTGGTCATCTCCAACCGGAACAGTATTTCCTTTGTATAAAAGAATATCTGCTGCCTGAAGAACAGGATAACCTAAATGTCCAAATACTGTATGCTGAATATGTAAATCCCGAATCTGGTCTTTTAAAGTTGGGTTACGTTCTAATCTGCTGACGGTTATCAACATACTGAAGATAAGATTTAACTCTGTATGTTCTTTAATCTGGGATTGTCTGAACATCGGACTATTCTTGCCATTCAATCCTACAGCTAACCAATCAATTAACATATCAATCGAATTCTGATAAACATCTTTTGTGTCTAAATTAGTAGTAAGCACATGATAATCTGCAATAAGATAAAAACTTTCATACTCATTTTGTAAAGCAATCCAGTTTTCCAAAGCACCCACATAATGACCGAGATGAAGCTTACCGGTCGGTCGCATTCCGCTTAAAATTCTTTTTTTCGACATCTTAACTATTTTTTGTTTTTAATTATTAAAGATACAAATAATGATAAAAACTTTCAGGACAGATATAGGTACGGTTTCCATCTTTCATCAAGCCGGCTAACAACATTCTTTATAAAAAGTATATGGCTTGGTTTAAAGGGGCGAGATAATAATTTCATATTTGCTTCTTCGGGGGTGCGATCACCTTTTCTGTTGTTACAAACTGTACATGCAGTTATAAGGTTTTCCCAAGTATCATCACCGCCTCGTGCTTTTGGAAAGACATGATCAACTGTAAGAGGAATATCGGATCTGCCGCAATAAGAGCATTTAAAAGAATCTCTTCTTAAAATATTTTTTCTGGTAAGAATAACTTTTTTATACGGTAATTTTATGAATCTATTGATTCTGATAACGCTTGGCCAGGGATATTCGCGCGATACAGAATGAAGGTTTTTTCTCTCATCGTTTACTACAGGTTCTGCTTTGCCCAGATATAGTAGTGTAAATGCCTTACGAATACTGCAAATTGATAATGGCTCGTAACTATTATTTAAGACGAGTACTTTTGAATTTAATTTACCGTTAACGGGTATGGAACGTTCGAAAACTATCTCCTTAATCAGATTTTCTGATGGATTTAATAAAATACACTCTGGCAACAATACGAAGGATAAATATTATTATCATTGTTACAAGAACCGGTACATACCAGCTCCTCGGAAGTAGATTCAAAAACAATAACACTGCAGCCACTACAGCCAAAGCAATTGTTGAATAATTAAAATATGTATACCAATTTTTTTGCATCTGCATTATAATTTTACGAAAACAAAACTACTAATTGTAATACAGTTTATCAATGAATTTAATGTAATTTATTCATTTCAAAAATATCAGTGCAACACAAGCCACATAATTGTCTGAATGACTGATTGAGATCTTGATATCTTTATCATCAGAGAGATAGTCTTTTAGTTTACCTGAAAACTTTACAACAGGTAATCCATTTTGTTCATTAGTTATTTCTATATTTTTCCAGCTTGCTACTTTACTCCAGGTTCCGGATAGTGCTTTATAGATTGCTTCTTTTGCGGCAAACCTTGCAGCCAGGTGTTGATACTTGTTGTGTTTAACTAAACAATAATCTAATTCATTCTGAGTATAAATTTTTTTAAGAAATGCATCACCAAATGTATCCACACTATTTTTGATTCTATCAATTTCTATTATGTCAATTCCGATTCCTAATATCATAATTATCCTTTAATAACCTGTTGCTTTACCATAACCGCGCGGATCAGTTGCACCATAAAACACTTTATCTGTTAAATCAAAAAATATCCCTTCAACTCTTCCAAGCGATCGCTCATCTCCAATAATTTGCCCCTTTTCTAATAATACTTTTTTAACATCGGCAGCTAATCCAAAGCTTTCGTAATCAATCTGATCAGGCAGCCATTGATGATGAAAACGAGGCTGATTAATTGCTTGCTGAATATCCATTCCAAAATTCAAAATATTTAAGATAACCTGAAGAACAACAGTAGATATAGTTGAGCCGCCAGGTGAGCCAACTACTAACACCGGATTGTTATCTTTTAAAACTATTGTCGGACTCATAGAACTTTGCATTCTTTTATTTGGTTCAATTCGGTTAGCAAAACTTCCTATTAATCCAAACTGATTTGGTTCTCCAACCTTGGAACTAAAATCATCCATTTCATTATTCAGAAAAAAACCTGCTCCATCAACAACAACCTTACTTCCATAAGCGGAATTAATAGTAGTTGTTGTACTAACTGCATTTCCATAATTATCCATTATTGAATAATGAGTAGTTTCCTCGCTTTCAGGCAGATTATTAAAAATTCCCGGTGCAATATTCTGGGATGGAAAAGCAAAATCTTTGATCTTAGAAAAAATTTTATTTGCATAAAATTTTGAGAGCAACGAATCTACAGGTGATACGATAAAATCAGGATCACCAATATATTTTGATCTGTCAGCAAAAGCATATTTCATAGCCTCAACTAATGAATGAATATATTTACTACTTCCCCAATCTTCCGTAAAGAAACTATAATTTTCTAAAATGTTTAACATCTCAAGTAAGCTAACTCCACCACCGCTTGGTGGACCCATAGTAATTACATTATATCCATCATATTGTGTTAAAATGGGAGCTCTTTCTATTGGTTTATAATTTTCTAAATCTTTTAGAGTTATATAGCCATTACCAGCATTAACCTGCTTTACAATAAGTTCTGCTGTTTCTCCTTTGTAGAAACCATCAAATCCATATTTTTGAATTTGCATTAAAGTTTTAGCAAGATCTTTTTGAACTAAAATATCACCTTCTGAATAAGGTAATCCATCTTTTGTAAATATCTTTTTTGTAGATTCAATTTTGTTAAATTCATCTAATTCATATTCAAGAGATTGTGCAAATCTATATTCAATCGGAAAGCCGTTTTCAGCAAGGTTTATTGCAGGTTGAATAACATCGTCTAAAGACAATTTACCATATTTTTTTAATGCATAAAGTAAACCAGCTACACTACCGGGAACACCAGAAGATGTAACACCATATTGGCTTAACTCGGGAACAAAATTCCCCAATGAATCCTGATACATAGTTTCATAAGATGATGCAGGAGCTTTTTCACGATAATCTATAGTTGTATTTGTTCCGTCTGAAAGATGAATAACCATAAAACCACCGCCGCCAAGATTTCCCGCCGATGGATAAGTAACTGCTAATGCAAATCCAACTGCTACAGCAGCATCTACAGCATTACCACCCTTTTTTAAAATTTCAACTCCAACATCCGAAGCAATTTTGCTGGCAGTAACGACCATTCCATTTTTACCTCTGACAGGATCTTGTAAGACAGAATAAGAATCAACCGAAAGGAAAAATAAAAGCAGTGAAAAAATAAATATGGACTTAGAAGATATTCGCATCAACATTAATTCCTTCATTTTTAAGTTGATCAATCAGTATGGATGTTAATTCATCTATGCGCTCTAAAGTTGTATTCAACTTTTTAAAGATTTCTTTATCATAAAGAAGTTTTCCGATATTATTTTGCTGATTTATTGTTTCACTTGTCAGTGTATTTAAATCGGTTAAAAGTTCATCACTTTTTTTAACTAAAGATTTTAGATCAGAAAATAATATGTTTATGTTATCAGCATTATCTGTAAGTAATTTATTTGTTTTCTCAGATAGTTCAACAGCATTAGCGGTAAGTGTTTTAATTTCATTTCTATTTTCATTAAGCATCGCATTAATTTTATCTGTAAGCAAAACAAGATTTGATAATGATTTTTTAAGGTCTTCATTAAATTTATCATCACTTACAATCTTATTTAACGAGCTTAATGATATCTTAACATCTTTAAGAACAGTAACTAAATCATCCTGAACAGAACCAAATAATGACATTGCCGAGGGAATATCTGAATAAAAAGTGCCTTGAGCAATTTTAGTTTTGTCAAAATCTTTTTCTGATTTTCCGGGAAATACTTCAACCTTTTTACCACCCATTAAATCAAGCATTGAAACTGCAAACGTAGCATCCTCTTTTAATACAATATCCTTTTCAATTGATAGTTCAACCAAAACATTATTTGGTCCAACTTCCATATCCTGCACAAAACCTTTTCTCATACCATTAACAGTAACCTGATCGCCCACTTCTAATCCGGAAACATTATCAAATTTTACTTTAATTATAAAAGAATTTGAACTTAGTGAAAAATTCTTTGCCCATCCAAAAATCCATAAAAGGATAATTAATCCAAATACTACAGTAATACCAACCTTGATTTCTGTTTTACGTTCATTTTTCATATTAATCTCTGAAATATTTTCTTTGAATATTCATAATCTAAACTAAATAAAAAACGGATGAATAAATTTAATTATTCATCCGTTAATAATAAATCTTTAAGAAATAAGATTTAAAATGGCAAATCATCGTTAGAATCAACTGGCGGAATATCTCCATCCTGAGCACTGCTTTCAGAATTTGATTCTGAATAACCTGAACTCTCTCCACTTCCTTCTAATGGGATGATCCTTTCAGAAACAATTTCAGTCGTATATCGTTTAACTCCTTCTTTGTCTGTGTATTCACGTTTCTTTAATCTGCCTTCAACATAAACTTTTTTCCCCTTTTTCAATTGTTCTTTCATAAAATCTGAAAGATTATACGCAGTGATATTATGCCAGGTAGTTTCATTGACCCAATTTCCGTCCTTACCTTTGAAACTATGAGTTGTTGCAAGTGAAAAGCTAGAAATAGAAAGAGTATCACCTGTAAATCTGTTTTCAACATCTTTCCCCAGATTTCCAATCAACATAATTCTGTTTAATGAAAATGCCATTGTAGCCTCCTGTTTTTTTATGGAT
>Ga0116185_1003793_pt1 | contig 12735 bp, 7 predicted proteins | sample AD_JPNNA7_MetaG_FD_89754 | JGI IMG/M metagenome (GOLD analysis project Ga0116185, IMG submission 89754) | Active sludge microbial communities of municipal wastewater-treating anaerobic digesters from Japan - AD_JPNNA7_MetaG | ecosystem: Engineered > Bioreactor > Anaerobic > Digestate | place... | reverse complement strand
TTGATGATGTTCAAAAAGCTCTTATTGATAGTTTCTCATACTTGGATAGCAACAGAGACATGGTCTCAAAATTGACCTATTTCAAATGGCTTAAATTAGATTAATGAAAGCGATTTGGTATTAATCAAGCCCGTAGGGCGACATAACGATAGCGAGGGAACGTAAGCCCTTCGTACAGTGGCAATAACCAGATGGAAAGCCCCTTGTGGGCGACAGAAATCAATCCCCATGGTTCTGTCGCCCGCAAGGGGCTCAAAAGGTTTTGGGATCCATTGTCGAGGGGTTCCGTTCGCTACGCTCACTACACACCCTCGCTATGATCTGCCGCCCTCCGGGCTACCCACTCGGTTTGAAAGAGAGCCCGATTTAACTTATCTTAACATCCTGAACGGCAGACGAATAAGCAACATATAAAACCCGGAGTGCATATTTAACATGACAATTACCCTACACTGAGGATATATATCTACGACCTCCTGTATCGCGGCGAGCTTGGATTTTCTCTTTATGTATCAATGCTAATGGCTCTTTCCTTATTCGCTTTTTAGGTATTTCGTCTTTAATTAAAAACTTCTTTCTCTGACCATAACCGATCAATCCGGTCTTTGATTTTCTGCTCGTAGATAGTGATAAGCTGCCTGTTGGCATCCACAAGTTTTTGCTCGCTCTCGAAACTGCTTACTATTGCATGTTGAGTTTTGATGTCTGGCACAGGGATTTCAAAGTTTTTTACGAAGTCTTTAGGTATTCTTTGCAGCCCTCCGGTTCCTGTCATGTTGGATATAGCCAACGATCTAAAACCTGGACTGATCAAACAAAAGTAAACCCATTGAGGTAGGACCGATTCAGAGCACCTAAAAATATAGTATTCGCTTGAACCAAACCCGATTCCATTCGTCAATCCTTTTGCTATGCCAGCCTTACCGTTTTCAAAACAGGGAGTGACTTTAGCCAATATTACATCATTGTCCCTAAAAAATGTATAACTTCCTTTTATCAAGTCCCCAATAGGTTTTGATTCAAGAGGTGATAAGTACATCTCATTAATACCCAAATCTCTCATTGGTACAAAAGATACTTCCATTCTTTCTGGCAGACCATAAACCTCAGATTTCTGTGGATTGATTACTGCGATGTCTTTCAGCGGATACATAACCCATTCTGAGTCAATGTTTATCTGCGGCTTCCAATTATCCACCACTTGCCTGGCACCGTCGATGATCTTTTGGTAGGAATCCATTTCCGCCACTATCTCTTGCTGGACTGAAAGGGGTGGAAGAGGAATTAATAATCCGTCAAATGTACTCTTTGAGACTTCTTTGTATGTGCCACCAGTTCCTAATGATTCGAGTTTGTCTCTCATGGAACGTATTACGTATGCCAAGTATTTATAGTCAATAATATTGGGGTCTTTTACTATCAGGTTTTTGAAACCCTGATTTGTCGCTAATGGCACGGTGTTTATTGCTACTCTTCCGATAGTTGCTCTTGATGATACTAGTATTGTGTTAACCGGTAGAAGTTTTGCAGATGAGTTTGTTAAACCAAGTTTGGTAATCTTTCTTGCAGTATTTGATATTGTTGTAATGAAGTCTGAGGGTGGTAAATCAACCAAAGTAACCCAGTTTACATCATCACCCCAGTATTCTGGGGTCCCTGATTTTGGAGTTCCCCCCGAAACAATATCAACCAAGTTACACAGCTTTTCCATATCCCATTTGGAACAGCTTGGTTTCTTGGCGTTATACAGCCCTCCATTCAAGTTATAATCTTTACTATCAGCCAGCTTCGCCTTGTCCACCAAGATAACACCGTTATCTGGAACCTGAAACTCATTGCCGGAAAAAACAGCTTGTTTGAATGCCAAAGCGCTGGCAATAGCGGCTGGGAGATCGTTTGCTTCGATGGGGCGGCGATTAGCGCCAAGGTCGAAGCCATCGGCATCGATTTTGAGGAAGATGATCTTATTGGCCTTTTTCGCGAGGGTCCTGTCGATCCAGAGGATGGAGGTCTTTACCCCAGAATAGGGGTTGAAGACTCCCGCAGGAAGCGAGATTACTCCAGCAAGGTAGTTTTCCTCGACCAGCTTTTTCCTTAGTTGCTTACAGGCTTTGTCGCTTTTGAAGATGATCCCTTCCGGAACGATGATCCCAGCTTTACCATCCACGGTGAGGTGTTCCAGCATGTAATCCACGAAGAGCACTTCGCTGCGGGAGGATTTGATCGAGAAGCGGTTGTGGGGCACCACTCCGCCTTTTGGGGTCATGAAGGGAGGATTGGCAAGGATGCAGGAGAAATTGTCGTCCCATTTTTCCAGAGAGGAGAGGGTGTCATATTCGTAGATGTGGGGTTGGTTGATATTGTGGAGGAACATATTCACCCGGGAGATGCGGACCATGTCCGGGGTGATGTCGTAGCCGAAAACGTTGTTTGAGAGCCCCATTATCTCCCTGGTGGAGAGCATGTCGCCCTCAATTTCCCGGGTGTTGGTTTTGTAGATATGTTTGATTGCGGAGATAAGAAATCCGGCGGTGCCGCAGGCGGGATCAAGGATAGTATCGTGTTTGCCGGGGTCCACCACTTGGACGATGAAATCGATGATGTGTCTCGGCGTTCTGAACTGGCCTGCCTCGCCCTGGGAGCCGGTTTTGCCCAGCAGGTACTCATAGGCGTCGCCCAGGTTTTCGGAATCCTCATAGCTGAATCCGTTTATCTCCTGCAGGAAAAGGTTCAGGGTGCGGGGTCTTTGTAAGGCACCGAGGCTTCCTTGAAGATATTGCGGAAAAGATCGGGCAGACTGGCGTTTAGGCTTAGCCCGGCCAGGCCTTCTTCATAAAGGTCAGCCCTTTCCCGGCCTCCCAGCCGGGTGTCCATCAGGTTGTCCCAGGAATATTTTTCCTGGTCGCCCACAAAATAGGAGGCTTTTCCGCCCATAGCCTCAGCCCGCCTGTCCATATCGTTCATGAATTTGTAGATGAGGGCCAGGGTGATCTGTTCCACCTGGGCCAGGGGTGTGGGAACCTTTCCCACGAGAATGTTGCAGGCGTTGTCTATTCTTTTTTTCGTTTCCTGGTCGAGCATGCGGCCTCAATTCATAAAGTAGTTCAGAGGGATGTAGTCTTTGATATACTGGGGGATCACGTGTTTCCAGCCGTTGAGGTTGTCCACATCCCTGATGCTGAGGAGAGGGCCCATCAATTCGGCATAGCGTCCGTTGTCGATGATATTCCTGATCTCGCCGTCGGATAGATAGGCCCGGAAAAGTCGGCGGGCATAGGGTATATAACGGCTTTCGGGGTGATGGATGCTGATGAATTTATCAAATTCTTCGTTGAAGATCTCATCCCGGGATTTGATCCTGTCCGTACGCCCCAGGGCGAGGTCGAGTATTTGGCGGAAGGGGGCGCGCCAGTCTATGTTCAGCGATTTGCGCAGTTTGGGCAGGTTGAAATAATCCACCGGCCGGTCGAAGATCTTTTCCGCGACGTATCTTTCCGCGGCGGGATAATCTTCCTGCTCCACCATTTTCCTAACATCGGGGTGGGATTTTACTTCATCGGCAAAGCGGTTGAACATCTGGCGGTCCACTTTCATGCCTTTGGGGCCGATGGCCTTTTCAGAGAGGTCCCGGATCATGTCGTGGCCAAGATAGTTGTATGTGCCGTCCAGGGGGTCGGGAAGGATAACGTCCGGACCTCCGGCATGGCCCGGTTTCTGCTGTTTTGCTTTGCCGGGTTCGGGCAATTTCAGGACCACGTCGTAGCGGTATTTCTTTTCAAAGTATTCGCAATTGGCAAAGAAGTCAAAGAGGTGGAAAGTGGTTTTGGGTTTGATTATGGTTTCAAGTTCACCATCATCCCGGAATGAGTACTTGAAATTGTGCTTTCTGGTGCCCCGGCCCTTGATCTGGATGAAATCGGAGGGAGAAAAGATGGGACGGAGCATCACCAGATTCAGGATGTCCGTGCAATCGTAACCGGTGGTCATCATTCCCACAGTGACGCAGACCCGGCTGCGAGAGGAGCGGTAGCCCTCCAGCCAGCGGGTGTGGCCATTCAGGTTGTTGTTCTGGAAATTGATGCTCATCTGTTGGGAATTGGCAACGTTTGAAGTGATTTGGACGGCAAAATCGGAGTTGTATTTATCCGGGAAATATTTGTCGGCCAGTTCGTTCAGCAGCTTGGTGATCTTCGCGGCGTGTTTCTGGCTCACACAGAAGATGATAGATTTGCCGACCTCATTGGAGACGGGGTCGTGTAAGGCGTGTTGGATGAAGGTTTCGCAGAACACCCGGTTGGTGGCGGTGGAGAAGAACTTCTTTTCAAAGGATTTTTGGCGGAAGATGCGTTCCTCGGGAGTGCCATCCTCGTTGTACACCATCACCTGATAACCCTTGTCTGAAAGTAGTTGGGTTGTGATGTGGGTCCGGGCGTCGATCACTGTGGGGTTAAGCAAATACCCCTCTTTCACTCCGTCCAGAAGGTTGTACTGGAAAGTGGGGTCTCCGCTTTCGCAACCAAAGGTTTTGTAAGTGTCCAGCATTATCCTGCGCTCCAGGGCGCGGGGATCGTCATCCTGGAGTTTGGAGATATTGACGTTTTTGAGATAGTCCTTGGGGGTGGCGGTAAGGCCGAGTTTGTAGCCGCTGAAATACTCAAACAGGGCCCGGGCATTGCCGTTGATGCTGCGGTGGGCTTCGTCCGAAATCACGAGGCCAAAGTCGGTAGGCGAAAAGATCTTGTTGTAGATGTCGTAAAGGCTCTGAACGGTTGAGATCAGGATGTTGGCATTTTCCCAGTCATCCCGGTTTTCCTTGTATATCCGGATGATGTAATCTTGCTTCAAATAGCTTTGGAATGCTTTCTTGGCCTGATTCTCAAGTTCGATCCGGTCAACCAGGAACAGCACGCGGTTGGCGTTGCCGCTGCGCAGGAACAAACGGATGACGGCTGCCGCGACCATGGTCTTGCCTGTGCCGGTGGCCATTTCAAACAGGAACCTGTCCTTCTTTTCGGAAACAGCCTGCTGGATGCTTCTCACAGCACGTAACTGATACTCCCGTAACAGGCTGTAGCCGCCATCGGCTAGAAAAGCCTGACGTTTGGATTCGTCGGTCCAACCAGGATCATTTTTGTAGCCGGGGTATTGGCTGAGCAGGATGTAGTCATTGTTTACCGGCTCATTAACCAGCTTTTGAGGATTGGGCTTGGTTTTGAGTGTATGCTCAATGGATTGGGGTGTGGGAAACTTGATAATGACGTTGGGGTTTCCCCGCTCCAAATCCCAGAAATAATGCAAATTTCCGTTGGAGAGGATCACATACCTGGCACCCTGGGCTTTGGCGTAGCGGCGGGCTTGTTCCTTTCCATCCAGAGGGTCTTTGCTCTCGCGTTTCGCCTCCAGCACGGCTATGGGGTAATTTCTGCTATCAAGCAGAAGGTAGTCGATGAAGCCTTGTTTGGATTTCTCAAAATCCTCGCCAAGTTCGTCAAGCTGGGTCTGGGTTATCTTGACGTTCTTCTCCAGCTGGATGTTCGCTTTTTTGCCTTTGGAATCGAGAAACCTCCAGCCTGCTTCTTCCAGCAGTTTGTTGATCTTGATGCGGGCGGTTGCTTCTTTGTTGTTCATTTATCCTGTGTGTATCCAATCACCTGATATTGTCTAAGGTTCCATTTAGAATACCTGTTTCGTTTATCTTTATTACATCCGGGTCGATGGCTTTGAGTTGGTTGTGGGTTAGCCCCATTTTAAGGTTAAAGGGACCGTCCCAAGGCTGGCACAACGTACACACAGCCATCATTAGCGGAACAGGTTACAAGCTTGCTTTTTTCGTTGTTTCCTCCAAAAAATGCTGATGCGGATAGACAAAGGCAGAGCGGGAATCTGTCAAGCGGAGATTTTGGGGACTTGTTTGATTTCACATCCATTAGCCCGGAATGACGTGGGTTGGGGAGTTTCGGCGCTTCGGCGAGCGCCAATACCTTTGATAGGGGTCGCTGTACCGCCAATTTCCTTGGAGCCTGGCGTACAGCGAATGTAGTTGAGCATGGACGACAGGAAGCATCAGAAAAATCGTTCATTGCTGGCGTCGATGCTCGTGCCTCGCTCGACGCCAGCCTCTAATGCCACGTCATCCCGGACGTCACCGAGCCCGTGAGGTGACATTGATCCGGGATCCATAACGGGAGATGCAATGGATTCCGGGTCAAGCCCGGAATGACGTGGGTTTGGGGTCGGGTGGAGGTTTATAGGCTATTACGCCCGGTCTGGATTCCGGGTCAAACCAGGAATGACGCGTAAAGACATTGGCCGGAAGAGCCGAACATACGTCATCCCGGACGTTACTGAGCTCGCGAGGTGACTTTGATTCGGGATCCATGAAGGGATAAGGACTGGATTCCGGGTCAAGCCCGGAATGACGCGGTTTGGGGGTGAGTGGTGGTTTATAGGCTATTCCGCCCAGTCTGGATTCCGGGTCAAACCAGGAATGACGCATAAAGACATTGGCCGGGAGAGCCGAACATACGTCATCCCGGACGTCAGCGAGCCAGCGAGGTGACTTTGATCCGGGATCCATGTACAGATAAAACTGGATTCCGGGGCAAGCCCGGAATGACGTTGGTTTGGGGTCGGGTGGTAGTTTATGGGCTATTACGCCGGTCTGGATTCCAGGTCAAACCAGGAATGACGTGGATCATGGGGGCTATCATAAGAGGGTGTTGAGTTTGTCCGTCAGTTTGTCCGCCTGGTTTTTGCGCTCCAATATCTAAAGAACGATCGCGTTCAGATGCTGTCGAGGATCAGGTCTTCCCTGGGCACAGGCTCCGAGCTGAGGGTGTAAGCCGCGCGGACGAGACGGGCCACCAATTCAGCTTGGGCGGGGTCGTTGGCGTGGATTTCTCCGATGGGTTCACCTGCCTCGAGGAAATCGCCGATTTTGGGGATGAGCAGGGCCCCTGCACCGTAATCAAGGGTGTCCGAAACCTTCATCCGGCCGGCTTTGATCCGCACCAGAGCATAACCGATGGCGCGGGCGTCGATGGCTCGCACGTAACCGGCGGTTTCGGCCAGGACGGGGATTTTCACGGAGCTGGTTCCCAGCAGGCTGTAATCCTCCAGCACGCGGGGATCTCCGCCCTGGGCAATGATGATTTCCTCCAGCTTGGCCAGGGCGCGGCCGCTGTCCACGGCGCTTTTGATCATCTCCACGGCCTGGGTTTCGCTTTGGGCCAGGCCTCCGCTCAGCAGCAGCCTGGAGGTAAGCGCGGTGGTGAGGGTGAAAGTGTCGCTAAGGGGGTTGCCTTTCAGGTATTCTATCGCCTCCACCATTTCCAGGCCATTGCCCACAGCCAGACCGAGGGGGGAATTCATATTGGAAAAGACCACCTGAACCTTCTGGCCGAAGCTGGCTCCGGTATCCACCAGCAGGCGGGCCAGTTCCCGGGCGCTGTCCAGATCGGGCATAAAGGCGCCGCTGCCGATCTTGAGGTCGATCACGAGGTGTTTGGCGCCCTCGGCGATCTTTTTGCTCATGATGCTGGCGGTGATGAGGCCGGGGCTTTCCACGGTGGCGGTAACGTCGCGCAGGGCGTAGATGCGCTTGTCCGCCGGCACAAGTTCTTCGGACTGCCCCACCAGGGCGCAGCCGTGTTTCTCCACCAGGGCCTTGAACTCGTCCGGGCTGTATTGGGTGCGGAAACCGGGGATGGATTCCAGCTTGTCCAGGGTGCCGCCGGTATGGCCGAGTCCGCGTCCCGAGATCATCGGCACCGTAAGGCCCAAAGAAGCCGCGATTGGGGCAAGCATGAGGCTGATCTTGTCGCCCACGCCGCCGGTGGAATGTTTGTCCGCAACTATAAGCTCCGCGGGGAACTCGATGGTCCGGCCGCTCTGGATGTAGCTTTTGGTGAGGGCGGCAATTTCGGCGGAATCCAGGCCCCGGAAATAGATGGCCATCAGCAGGGCACTCATCTGGTATTCGGGAATGGAGCCATCCAGAAAAGCGGTGATGAAAGATTCTATGTCTTTTTGGGAAAGGGTCTTGCCCCCGCGCTTGGCGAGGATGAGTTCCACGGGATTAAGCATTTATAGTTCCTTTGTCAGGTAGAGACCAGTTTTTCACGGATATAGCCGCTGAAGATGTCCATCACCCAGACCACGATCGCGATCAGCCACATGATGAGGCCAACGTTGCGCCAGGCAAGCATTTGCTGCTGTTGATTGAGGGCAAGGCCGATCCCACCGCCGCCCACAAAGCCCACGATGGTGGCCATGCGCACGTTGATGTCCCAGCGGTAGATGGTGAAAGCCAGATAGGGAGCCAGAATCTGCGGGGTGACGGCATAGCGCCAGACCTGGAGGGTGGAGGCGCCGGTGGCCTTGATGGCTTCCACGGGGCCGGGATCGATGTTTTCGATCTGCTCGGAATAGAGCTTCACCAGCGCGGCGATGGAATGGATCCACAGCGCCAGCATTCCGGCAAAGGGGCCGATTCCGACCCAGACACAGAAGATGATGGCCCAGACGATGGCCTCGATGGAACGGAAGACGGTGGAGACGGTGCGAATCACGACGTAGGCGATTTTTCCCAAGGTGGAGCCGTACATCAGGTTCTTGGCGGCGAAAAAGCTGAGCAGAAAGGCGAAGGGAATGGCGAAAACCGTGGCCAGCAAAGCCAGGTAGATGGTTTCCATGAGGGCGGCAAGCATGGGCATCAGTTCCTGCAGATTGGGATTGAAGATGCCTTTGATGATGTTCTGCGCGTTTCCCGCCTGGGTGAAAAAGGCCAGCGGCTTCACCTCCACGATCACCCAGCCAACCACAAAGCTGATCAGGATGGCCACACCCAGTTCCAGCTTCCAGGGCTGGTGGCGGGGCTTTTCATCCGGAGCAGCCACCACCCGGCCTAGGCATCCTTTTCTGGAGCCAAGCAGCAGGGCCAGTCCCACTGGCAAAGCCAGCAACAGCCAGGCCGGCATTGGCTTGGAATAGGCCCCCAGCCGGAAAAGCAGCCAGGCCAGGCAGCCCAGGATGTAGAGCCAGAGCAGATATTCGATCGCGCTTGCTTTGAGATACTTCATGGAGTGGTAAGTTGAAAAAGGGGGCGGAAAAGTCAAGCAGTTTTTGCTCCGGCCCATCCTGGTCCGGTTCGGCGAAATGAAAGGCTCACTTTCAAACCCTCACTATCGTTCTGCCGCCCTGCGGGCTACCCACCATCGTATCCTACCAGCCGCGTCCTTAGCGCCCGAGCTTATCTCCCTCCATTTCCTCCCGCCAAATCCTCGTATTTAGTGCGGGCATCATACGGGAGGCGCGTCAGGGGTTCAATACAGGGCCTTAACGGCCAATCAGCATCGAATCGCTTTTCTGTGGAGTTTCCAGCCCTGGGATGAAGGAAGTCGAAATGGCTGGGGCTGTTCATCACCTTTTTAGTGGTTTGTCAATTCTGATTGAGAGCCTCGGAATGGCATAATGAAAAAATCCTTGCCAAGATAGGCAGGGGTTAAAATGATGGTTTTTCAAGTTAACTTTGATTCTAGGAGAACTGAAATGAATATCAAGCTTTCGTTCAGCAAGCAACTTATAAGCGCCATGATGCTGGTGCTGATGGCCGGATTTCTGGCCGCGCAAACCCCTTTGTTCACTTTTGAGGTTGACGACCTCGAAGGCACCAACCGCAATACGGTCTGGCTCTTCGATTTCGACAGCCCTTCCTTCGCCACGCATGACGGGAACTGGTACAGCTTTGGAAACACACCGCTTTATAACGCATATCCCTTCCTGCACTATTACGCCGAAGACCTGGTGCGCATGACCCAGCCCGGTAATTCGGAAGGGCAAACCGTGATAAGCTGCGTTCAGGAAAACATTCCCTTCACGGATGACATGACCCAGATCGGCATCACCTTTACGCCTTTCGACAGGACCAGCCTGACCCAGGTAAACCTGGTCAATCCTGCAAATCCCTGGCAGACACATGGAGAATCCGGAGACATCCGCACCTATGCCAATTCCAGCGGCGATATCACTCTGGGCGGAGTGAAGAAACTGCATATCATCAACATGCAGTATGAGATAACCACACCTTACCCCTCCGGCCAGGAGATCCATGACTATGTGGAACACCTGAAAGGTGCCCCTTATTTCTACCCAATACCGTTTACCTGGAACACTGGCGACAACATCGGCCCCGGAACTTTTTATCAGCAAACCGGCCTCGGCACCGGATTGGTGGATGTGAACCATCCCGACACCGATCCAGACTGGGCTGCGCTCTTCGCCTCCAGCTATGTGGTGAATATCAGGATGCTGGAAATCGTGTCCCGCACCACCCTGAATTCCACCTATCACGATTTCCTGATGGAGATTTCCGCCGATACCGAACCCAACGTGCCAGTTGTGATGAGCAGCTTCACCGCCTCGGTAAACGCCGAGAACCAACCTGTCCTGAACTGGATCACCGCCTCCGAAAACGACCTGATGGGATTCCGGGTTCTGGGCTCTACAGCTTCGGCCATGAATGAGGCCATCAACCTCACCCCGGTGCTGATCCCGGCCCAAAACTGCAACTGCGGAGCTTCCTACAGCTTCACCGCCTGGGAATTCAACACCCCCGGCACCTACTGGTTCTGGCTGGAAAGCATGGACATGGTGGGCACAAGCGACTTCTTCGGCCCTGTCTCCGTGACCGTTAGCGATACCCAGACCCCGTCACTTCCGGACCGCAGCAGCCTGGGCAGCGTCTATCCCAATCCCTTCCAGAGCGGCACCGCGGTGAGCATCCCCGTCGAGGTGAAAGCCGGCGACAGCGGCGAACTCAGCATCTACAACCTCTCCGGCCAGCACGTGGCTTCCTTCCCTCTGCAGCAGGGCAGCCACACCATCTCCTGGAACGGCCTGGATACCAGCGGCAAATCCTGCGCCAGCGGCATCTATTTCTACCGCCTCAGCGCCGGCAACCACCAGGAAAGCAAGAAACTCATCATCCTTAAATAAACACCTTCTTCCATTCAGAGAGAAGGAACCCGGCCCCAGCGGCCGGGTTTTTCTTTTACTGAGGAAAAGCAACCGCCAGGATGGAGCGGGGCTTCAAATGGGAGAAGGAGCAGGCTTCCGGGCCTCGCGGGGCTTTATTTGCTTGACAACACATCGCCGTGACTTTTTTAGGTTATTTTCACATATAAAATCAAGCGATCCCGCTTTTTGGGATAATATCAAGGTGACATAAATGGAGATCAGCAAGACTTACGAAGCAACTCAAATCGAGCGGAAATGGTATCGGTTCTGGGAAGAAAGCGGCTATTTCAAGCCGGGCGGAGACGCATCCAAACCGCCTTTCACCATCCTGATCCCGCCGCCGAACGTGACGGGCATCCTGCACATGGGTCACGTGCTCAACAACACGCTGCAGGATGTGGTGGTGCGCTACCACAGAATGTTGGGCGAACCCACGCTTTGGCTTCCGGGCGTCGATCACGCCGGCATCGCCACCCAGAACATGGTGGAAAAGGATTTGGCCAAATCAGGACAGACGCGCCACGACGTCGGCCGCGAAAAAATGCTGGAACTCATCTGGGCCTGGAAACAGGACAAGGGCGACCGCATCATTGACCAGCTCAAGCTTCTGGGCTCCTCCTGCGATTGGGACCGGCTGCGCTTCACCATGGATGAAATGCTCTCCCGCGCCGTGAAAGAAGTCTTCGTAAGCCTCTACGAACAAGGCCTGATCTACAAGGGAAAATACATCATCAACTGGTGCCCGCGCTGCGTGACTGCTTTGGCCAACGACGAGGTGGAACACGCCGACGAGACCGGAAAACTCTGGTACATTCGCTACCCCTTTGCTGATGGCAGCGGCCATCTGGTGGTTGCCACCACGCGTCCGGAAACCATGCTGGGCGATACCGCCGTGGCAGTGAATCCCAAGGACGAACGCTTCCAAAGCCTGATCGGCAGAGAAGTTAAGCTACCCCTTACCGGCAGGACGATTCCCGTTATTCCGGATGAATATGTGGAGATGGAATTCGGCACCGGCTGCGTGAAAGTTACTCCTGCCCACGATCCCAATGACTTTGAGATTGGCCAACGCCACGACCTGCCCCAGCTTCTGGTGATGGATGAGCACGGCGTGATGAACGCCTCTGCGGGAAAGGATTTTGAGGGGCTGGACCGCTTTGCCTGCCGCGAGAAAGTGGTGCAGATGCTCGACGAGCAGGGCCTGCTGGAAAAGATCGAGAACCACGAACACGCCGTAGGGCACTGTTATCGCTGCGACACAGCGATCGAGCCTTATCTTTCCGACCAGTGGTTCGTGAAGATGAAGCCCCTGTCCGAACGCGCCATCGAGGTGGTGGAAAAGGGCGAAGTGCGCTTCCAGCCTGAACGCTGGACCAAGGTTTACATGCACTGGATGAACAACATCCGCGACTGGTGCATCTCCCGCCAGATCTGGTGGGGACACCGCATCCCGGCTTTTTACTGCCTGGAATGCGGCGCCATGGTGGTCGCGAAAGAAACCCCTTCCGCCTGTCCGGATTGCGGCCACACGGCTTTCCGCCAGGATGAGGACGTTCTGGACACCTGGTTTTCGAGCTGGCTCTGGCCTTTCTCCACTCTGGGCTGGCCCGACGAAACGGCTGACCTGAAACGCTTTCTGCCCACCCAGGTGCTGATCACGGCCCCGGAAATCATCTATCTCTGGGTAGCCCGCATGATCATGAGCACCCTGCATTTCAG
>Ga0116185_1003789_pt1 | contig 12740 bp, 12 predicted proteins | sample AD_JPNNA7_MetaG_FD_89754 | JGI IMG/M metagenome (GOLD analysis project Ga0116185, IMG submission 89754) | Active sludge microbial communities of municipal wastewater-treating anaerobic digesters from Japan - AD_JPNNA7_MetaG | ecosystem: Engineered > Bioreactor > Anaerobic > Digestate | place... | reverse complement strand
CTCTTCGATGGACTTGAGCACGAGTTTCGCGTTCACGATGATGACGCCGAAATCGATCAGTCGGTCGGGAAGCTCCCCTATGGAAGGGAAAGCCTTGATCCCCGCCACCTCGGCCGCATTCGGATTTATGGGATGGATCCCTCCCTCGAAGCCTATGCTTCGTGCGTTCTTGACCACATTGGCAAACCAGTGATTCTTCGTCGATGCCCCGACAACCGCAATGTGCGTCGGAGAGAAGAACCGCCTCATCCCCTCGAGCGTCTCACGATCCATGGATATGCACTCCCTTCCCAGAGGTCACGGATACTCAAAACATCATCCAACATGAGGCTTGTCAAGGGGAAACAGGCTCCATGAGCTTGGTATAATCCGTCATGCTGCTATTCAAGTATCAAGGACCATGGATGCATGTTTCAACTGCATCCCGTATCGCTGATCCGGAAGAACGGTACGGATGCCGTGGGAGACAGTCCGGGATGTAAAGGAGGTAGTATGGAGGGAAGGAACAGGCTCATCCTGTCGGCAGTCGTAATCGTGCTCCTGGCCGCAGCCGGGACACATGCTGCCGATGACCGGCTTTCACTCTGCGAGGAATTGAGGCTCTACCCTGCTCCGAAGCAGTATGATTCGTATTCGCTCTATTATGACATCACCCTGGAAACGCCGGGCCTCATATGCGTAGGGCTCGAGATTGACGGTGTATTCCCCGAGATACAGGGGAAGGGCAATCTCCTGAGCGTATCGTTGAGATCTCGGGATGAAGAGGTCGAGATGCGCTTTGCTCAGTTCGGCCGGGACGGCGGCACGTTCTCTTACGGCGTCGATGCCTATGAGCTCGACAAGACCAAGGGAGAATACCGCATCGTTGTCTCCAACTGGTCGCTGCAGCATACCGTGGCAGCCAAGCTCGTCGCCGTGTATCCCGGCTCGAAAGGGCCGGAGGAGGAAGGGAAGGTCATCATGATCCCGGGGAGCTCGATCTGATCTCTTAAAGGCAGTCCACGGGCTTCTCCTTCTTTCTCGAGAGGAGCCATTATCGCGAGCCCTGCCGTCCGGCAACACCCGGACCCTTGAGCGTGGTTCGTGATCTCACCGGTGGCTCCCGACACCGACCTGCCGGCACATATCGAGGACAGGGCAGGTGGAGCACTTGGGGAGCCTCGGCGTACAGATGTGCTTTCCAAAAGGAACGAGAATACGGTTGATCCCGACCCAGTATTTTTTCGGCAGGATCGTTTCGAGCGCGGCCAGGGTCTGCTCGGGGGACTTTGTGTGAACATAGCCCCAGCGGTTCGTGATGCGGTGTACATGCACGTCCACGGTTATGCAGGTCTGCCCGCAGGCGATGCCGAGCACCAGATTCGTGCACTTGCGGCCGACGCCTCTGAAAGACATGAGAATGGTGTCCTCGCAGGGAAGCGTGCCTCCGTACTCCCGGACGATCCGCCTCGCAATCTCGGATATATCCTGCGATTTGGTCTCATGGAACCTGCAAGACGAGATCACCTCATCGATGCTCTCAGGCTCATAGCGGGCGATTTCTCCGGGGGTCCGGCCGAGCCGGAAGAGGTCTCGTGAGCACCTGAGGGATATCTCGTCGAGCGTGCGGGTGGACAGGATGCAGGCCATGAGCTGCTCGAACGCCGAGTTGAATCCCTCATCGGCGAGCTGGAACAGCGCCGCCTTGGGGAAGGGCCTTACTGCTTCCCTGACGAGGCTCATGACAAGATCGATATCGAAGGGGCGCTTTCCTGAACTCATCATCCCCCCCATGATGATATGCGCACGTACCACTTAGGATAACGGAAAAGATCCGTGAGAAAAGTCATCAGAGCGGCACTACGAGCCCATTCGGGAGGCACGGGAAAATTGTATTCTTCGTATATGGTGAAAATTAATTTTTTGTGTAATTATCCCTTGCAATTTTTTCGAGAAGTATTATTACAAAATCTCAAAAGAGATCTCTCTTGGGGAAGAGAGAAGGATTTTAAAAATAACAGATTCGGGAGCGAGCATTACTGTGGAAACGTATACAGACAGTACTATCTCAACGCAAGCCAGAGATGGTGCCGCGTATTATTGAATCACCTTCGATGATACGCCCTCCCGCACAACTCATCCCTCCCCACCGACGCAATCCTTTTCATCACATTTTACCTCAGTACCGTAACCGCACAACCACACACAGACACCTGTTCGAAGGAGGAGATTTGAGATGAAGAACAGCGGTCCAGCAGCGTCTGTTTCACCCAAAGACCCGGACCCCCTGGGTACAGAGGCCCCCGAGGAGCCCCCATCGATATCCTCAGGCATGACCCAGGATTTATTATTTGCAGCACAACCCATACGGAAGTTTCCCCTCACCGGCCGTATTCCCATCACCCTCCGTTCGCGCCAGTTTTTAAGGGATTTCTACCCGGATGCGACCGAGGTCGACTGGGCAAGCTGGAGCTGGCAGATCCGAAACAGCATCTGCAGCTTGGACCAGATCCAGCGGATCATCCGGCTCACGCCTGATGAGTGCGCCGCCATCCTACGGCGCACCTCCGGGCTTCCCTTCAGGATAACACCGTACTATGCGAGTCTCATGAGCCCTGCAGATCCTTCGCAGTCCATCCGAAGGTCTGTCATTCCGGTGACGGATGAATATACCCGGTGCCCCGGAGAAGAGCGGGACCCTCTGTCTGAAGAACACCAGAGCCCTGTTCCCGGGCTGGTCCACCGGTATCCCGACCGGGTCCTCTTTCTGACGACGGGATTCTGCTCGACGTACTGCCGGTACTGCACCCGGTCGCGCATGGTCGGCAACAACGGCAGGTTCAGAACCAGCATCACGCAATGGCAGCAGGCCATCGCTTATATCGAGGAGCATCCGGAGGTGAGGGACGTCCTCCTCTCCGGCGGAGACCCCCTGACACTGCCGGACAGCCACCTCGACTATCTCCTCTCGAGCATCAGGCGCATCCCCCACGTGGAGATGATACGCATCGGCACCAAGGTGCCGGTCGTACTGCCCCAGCGCATAACACCCAAGCTCATGAGGATCTTGAAGAAATACCAGCCGCTGTGGATGAGCATCCACTTCACCCATCCCGACGAGCTGACCCCGGAAACGCAGGCAGCATGCAATCAGCTCGCAGATTCCGGCATACCGCTGGGGAGCCAGACCGTTCTCCTCAAGGGAATCAACGACAATGTCGACACGCTCAAATCCCTCTTCCACGGTCTTCTCAAAGTCCGGGTACGGCCGTACTATCTCTACCAGTGCGACCCGATCCTGGGCTCTGCCCACTTAAGGACCACCATCGAAAAGGGCATCGAGATGATCGAGGGCCTGCGGGGCCACACCTCGGGATATGCCGTTCCCCATTACGTGGTCGATGCACCCGGAGGAGGGGGCAAGATACCGCTCCTGCCCGACTATTTCCAGGGCAGGGCAAACGGGCAGGTCATCCTGAGAAACTATGAGCACAGATCCTTCTCGTATCCCGAGTACTGCGAGGAGATGACCAGCAGGGCATGAGATGAAGGTCGGCATCACGTATGACCTCAGAGACGATTACCTGGAAGAGGGATACAGCTCCGAAGATACGGCGGAGTTCGACCGCATCGACACCATCGATGCCATCGACGAGGCACTGAGCACGCTCGGCCACTCGGTCGACCGGATCGGCAACGCGCGGCAGCTCGTCTCAAGGCTTGCAGCCGGCCACTCCTGGGACCTCGTGTTCAACATCGCCGAAGGCATGTACGGTGTGGGCCGGGAGGCGCTCGTGCCGGCCCTGCTCGACGCCTACAGGATACCGTACACCTTCTCCGACCCCCTCGTCCTGGCACTCACGCTCCACAAGGGCATGACCAAGACCATCATCCGCCATGCCGGGCTGCTGACCGCGGATTTTGCCGTTGTAAACTCAAGCTCGGATATCGAGAACGTAAACCTTCCGTTTCCCCTGTTCGCAAAGCCTGTGGCAGAAGGCACGGGCAAGGGCATCAGCGATAAGTCGAAGATCGAATCTCCCCCGGAGCTCTATGCGGTGTGCGAACGCCTCCTCCGTGAGTTCAGTCAGCCCGTGCTCGTCGAGACCTATCTGCCGGGGCGGGAGTTCACCGTGGGCATTGTCGGGACCGGCAGCGACGCGCAGGCCGTCGGCACGATGGAGGTGCTCTTCAGGGACAAAGAGGACAGCGGGCTCATCTACTCCTACCACAACAAGGCACACTACGAGGAGATGATCGTATACTCCGTTCCGGAGCAGGAAGCGATCGATTCGTGCTCGAAGCTCGCCCTTTCCTCGTGGAAGGTCCTCGGATGCCGGGACGGCGGACGCGTCGATGTCCGGATGGATGAATCGGGCAGGCCCAACTTCATCGAGGTCAATCCCCTGGCAGGATTGAATCCGGTGCATTCCGACCTGCCGATCCTGTGCAGGCTGAACGGCATATCGTTCGAAGACCTCATCGAGCGTATCCTTAAACATACCCTCAAGAGGATCGGCTGAAGGGCACCGTGGCCAAGGGCGTTCTCATCCTCCACAACAGTCTGCCCCCTGATGCCCCTCCCGATGAAAGGGACGTCCTCATCCAGGCTGCAGCCGTATCGGATGCGCTCTCCCTTCTCGGATACCGGTCGGACATCGCTCCCTTCAAGCTCGATATCAGGGCGCTCAGCGACCTGCTCGACGAGCTCGAACCGGTGTGCGTCTTCAACCTGCTCGAGGCCCTCGACGGTGACGGAAGGCTCATCCACCTCGCCTGCTCGATCCTCGACCACCTCGGGATACCCTATACCGGGGCAGGCACGGAGGCCATGTTCCTGACCTCGAACAAGGTGCTGGCCAAAGAGTGGATGCAGCGGAGCGGCATCCCCACACCCGAGTGGCTCGTTCCCCGCAAGGGGCCCGGGTGCGATCTGCCTTTTCCTTCGCGATACATCCTCAAGACCCTGTGGGAGGAGGCATCCATAGGAATCGACAGTGAATCCGTACAGGAGGCGGGAAGCGTCGAAGAGCTTGTCTGTCTCATGGAGAAGCGGTCGGGTGCGATCGGAAAGGCGTGCTTTGCCGAGCGCTTCATCGATGGGCGTGAGTTCAATCTCTCGATCCTTGCATCAGGGGACGGCCCTATAGTGCTGCCCCCGGCAGAGATCAGGTTCTCGTTCCCCGACGAGAGGCCGAGGATCGTCGATTACAGGGCGAAGTGGGACGAGGGCTCCATCGAGTACAGGTCCACGGTCCGCACCTTCGAGTTCAAGGACGAGGATGCAGGCCTTCTCGAGGAGCTCGAACGGATCGCCCGGCTGTGCTGGGATGCCTTCGACCTGAAGGGATATGCCCGGGTGGACTTCCGCGTGGACGGTGAGGGAAGGCCGTGGGTGCTCGAGATCAATGCCAATCCGTGCATCTCGCCCGACAGCGGGTTCGTGGCCGCATCGGAAAGGGCCGGCCTGAGCTATGACCGACTGATCGAATGCATCGTTTTGGATGCACTGAGAAGAGACAGGTAATGTCGCTTACGTTCCGCAGCCATACACTGCCGGATGACGCCGCAGCAGTCAGGGGTATCGTCGAATCGACGGGCTTCTTCAACGAAGAGGAAATTCGCGTCGCGGTGGAGCTCGTGGAAGAGCGCCTCGATAAAGGCATCGAGTGCGGCTACCACTTCCTCTTCTGCGAGGCGGAAGGTAATTCCGTTGCCGGGTATACGTGCTTCGGGCCCATTCCAGGCACGAGGTCGAGCTTCGATCTCTACTGGATCGCCGTCCACGCCCGGGAGCGCGGAAAGGGCATAGGCCGAATGCTCATCGAGCGCACGGAAACGGCGATCGCTGCCATGGGAGGCACGCGCATCTACATCGAGACCTCGTCGAGAAGCCTCTATGAGCCTACGCGGGGATTCTATCTCAAGCACGGCTATAAGCAGGAAGCCCTTATAAAAGACTTCTACGCCCCGGGCGACAGCAAGATCATCTATGCAAAGGTGCTTGCCCCTTCCTAGGCCATTGCCTTTTGTGAAGGGATGTGAGATTTCACTATCGAGGGGGTTCCGAAGGTATGGACATAACCGCAGATCCTGCTGCCTGGGTGCATTCCCTCATGACCGGGTTCCTCGAGCTCGCTTGCGAAAATTTCATCCGGTCGGGCCTTCCCGAGAAGGCCCGGGGTGATCCGATCATCGGGTTTTCCCGGGGGATCGACCCGCTCTATGAACAGTTCAAGGATCATAGGCACGTTCGGATTGTGCCAGGACCTCATTACCCCGGTGGGCAAGGTCGTGCGTACCGGCTCGGTGATAGCCTGGGCCCGCATACCACATTCATCAATCACGGCCTTGACAATGAAGATTTCACATTTCGTTTTCAGATGATTTGATCTCGAGGCCTCTGTAGATCCATAGTTCCAGGTTGTAATTTTCAATACAGGTTGCTTCAGGATTATCGAGATTCGTTACGTTAAACGTGAAGGTTATGGATCCATTACGCTGTTCCGTCGAGAGGAGCTCATAGCTGCCCGTGCATGCATTCGCTGCTTTGAAGATGAAATAGTCATACGTATCGAGCGACGGGAGGTCCAGTGCGGCAGTACTGTCGCCGAGGTTTGCCAGCAGGGTGTTGAACTCGGATAGGTCCGCCTCGTCCGTTATGGCATAGATGACGGAAGGATAGATCGTCTCGGGGGTATTTGTAAAGATCAGCTGAGTGCCGTTAAGATCAATGTTGGAAGCCTGACCGTCATAGCTTCCCTCCAACCTGACGATCGCGGCTTCATCGTCATCCCCCTCTCCGCAGCTGATGACCGTTAAAGTCAGAGCCAAGCATATGATCCATGTAAACCCGAGCTCTCTTTTCATCCTGACCCCTCTCATACGCTCCGGCATAACATGGGGCGGCTTGCACTGTTTTGAAGGAATCGGGCCGAGGTGATCTAAGGATAGATTATTATGCCGTCAAGCAAACAAATCAATTCACAGGCGTATCCCCCAGCCGGAAGATCTCATTGTCTGCCTGTTCTGTTGAAAAGGTCCCGCACTGTTTTTCCAAACGCGATGCGGGCAAACTCGTAATAGTTCATCCGGCCAGCTATCAGTCCGAGATAGCTTTCGACGATCTCCGTGGCACGGGGCAACGCCCTGATGAGCCTTGCCTGGGGATAGCTCGGGTACAGGAAGTGCCTCAGCATTTTTGCGGGTGAAAAGAATCTTGTGATGCTTCTGTACGAGGGTTTGTAGAAATCATAGGCCATATGGGGGATGCCGCTGTTTGCTGCCTTCAGAATGGACTGCGCAGCGAACTTCCCGCTCATGAGGGCGAATGCGATGCCTTCACCGGTTATGGGATCGACCAGGCCTGCCGCATCGCCCACCAGGAGGGCATTTCCGATGCCCGGCTTTTTCGAGTAATTCCCCAAAGGGGTATAGCAGCCCCTGATGCTTTCAGGGCCTCTGCCGGTCACATGCCTGAAGAAACGGGTGAAGAGGTTCTTCATGTTCCTGTTCTTCGAGAGAGAGCCGCCTATCCCGATGGAAAGGGTCTCTCCCTTGGGAAAGACCCAGGCATAACCCCACCTGACGAACCCGAAATAGATTTCGGGCAGCGGCTTCGTTTCCCTGAGCTCGGACCTCGGAATTTCAGATTGAAAGCACAGGGCATAGTCTTCCTTATGAAACGAATCCGGGAAAAGGCAGGTGCGCACCCGGCTCGTCGCGCCGTCCGCCCCGATGATGAAGTCGGACGTGAAGGACGTTCCGTCTCTGAAGTTCACCCTGTTTCTGTCGATCGAGGTAACCGCAACGCCATGGAATACCTTTGGGCCCTTCTTCGAGGCCAGTTCGAGGAGGTACGAATCGAACGTCTTTCTGGATGTAAGGTAGAGAGGGTAGGAGTTGTCTATGCTGTTGAGCAGTCCCTCGCTGCCGAAGAATCGGGCGCCGCACATCTCGCTTTCTATTGCCGGTCCCCAGGCCTCATCGAAGATGCTCTCGAATGCCGTCTTGGCCCTTCCGCTCAGCAGCCCTCCGCAGAGCTTGTTTCTCGGGAAGACGCACCTGTCGATCAGGGCCACCTTCATTCCTGAGGCAGAGAGAATGTACGCCGAGGCAGCGCCTCCCGGACCGCTGCCCACGACGGCGACATCATATTTATTCATTGCCTGAAGCTTAGCATAAAATGCTATTAATTACAATAAGATATAATCGGGCAAGATATGGAGATCAACCCTTCATCTGGCTCAAGTATGCCTCGATCTTGCCCTTTTCAGTCAATACCTTGATGCCCAGCTCGTTGAGCGTCGGCAGCACCTGCGGGGGCTCGGCCCTCCTTATCAGGGCGATCGCCTCAGCCGGGCAGGCAGAGACGCATAGCCCGCAGCCGATGCATTTTTCCGGCGACAGGAGCGCCTTGTCGTCAATGACTTCGATGGCCTCCTTGGGGCAGCGGTCGTCGGCGCATACGCCGCAGCCTGTGCAGGCTTCCGCATCGATCCGGGCCTCGAAGCCGCTCGGCGCAAAGGCGTTCGGGAGACCGAGCCGCGTGCTGCAGGTGAGGATGGTGCAGCAGCACGGACAGCAGTTGCAGATGAAGGTGGGTTTGTCCGCGCTGTTGCTGACCGTATGGACGAGCCCCGACTTCTCGGCGAGGTCGAGCACCTTGTGGGCTTCTTCCCTGCTGATCTCCCGGGCGAATCCGCGCTGAACCAGGAACCGGCCTGCGCCTTCGAAGATGAGGCACATCTCTCTCGGGCTGTCGCAGCTTTTTACGCTTTCCCTGCACGCGCACCGGGCCAAGGCAAAGTATTTGACCGAATCGATGAGCTTGACGATCTCTTCATAGGGCTGAACCTTCGTATCCGCCTTCATGGACTGCTCCACCGGGATGACCCGGGCGATGGGCGTAGGGCGGCCGGAAAAGGAAGCGCCGAGGGCTTCACTGTGGTATTCGTCCCAGAGTTTCCCCAGCTTTTCCTGTTCGGGTGTTACGATGCCCTTCATCAGGGGGAACTCGAACAGGCCCGGAATGGTCGGGAGAAGGCTGTAGGATCGGATGCCGTCTTTTTCGCGGGAAAAGATCACCGCCCTGTCGGCCATGGCCTCGAGCATCTTTTCCGCCTCGTCCTCGGGCAGGCCCGCGTCCTTCGCAATGACAGAGAGCTTCCTCGGGGACAGGCCCATGTGCACGGCGAGGGATGCCTCCTCAGGCGAGAACAGCATCCGAAGGATCTCATCGAATATCTTCGAGGGCGGCGCCCCGGTGGGGCTCGCATCGAGGATCTGCCTCAATTTATCATATACGTCCATATACTCTCCTCCTTAGATAATGTTTCAGACTGCTTCGATCCTGCACCTCACATACCGGTGAAGAGGTGTGCCTGCAAACCTGTCCCGGTAGGTATTCTTGGTGAGCCTGTTCACATTCGCGCCATGTTCCCTGCCGTCATGGATCATCCCGAACCCGTGGGGGATGATGACCTGACCTTGCCTTGTCGCCTCGGTAATCTCTGCCTCGATCTCCACCCGGCCCGCTTCCGTGCTCACCCTTACCATCTGGCCGTCGATGATGCCCAGGCCTGCGGCATCCGCCGGATGCACCAGGACCGTACAGTCCCGCTTTCCTTCATTCCATGCCGGGTCCCGCATGATGGTGTTTGCGTTCATGCTCATGTGGCGGCCTGCCTGGAGGATGAGGGGGTAGTTCGGATCGGGCATGAGTGCCTTCTCCTCGGATTCGGGCGCGATGCTCTTCACCCAGTCCGCCATTTCCGGGATGTGGATATTCACCCTGCCGTCTTCTGTCTGCAGGGAGGAGAAGTTGTTCTCAGGGTCGGCTTTGCCGATGATGAGCCCCTCGGGATGGTCGATGACGGCCCGGAAAATGTCCTCGCCCATGGTCGGCCCCGGAGTGAAACCGGCCCTGGCCGCACACCTGCGGAAGTCTTTCGGCGCTACCTGCAGCATACCCCACAGCGCCGCGAGATTGGCAGAACCGAGATGCTCTCCGAGGGTCTTTGCCAGGACGTACTGCATGTTCGGAAGGGCCCTGGGCTCTTCACCTGCATACTTCATGAGCTCCATGCCGAAGGCGAGCCGGTCGCCCCTCGCGGCGTTTTTCAGAGAGTCAGGAATTGCCGGGATGAGCCCGAGCGCATCGGCGAGCTTCACATGGATCCGGCTCAGCTCGCACCGCTCTCCCTCCGGCTCGAGGATGGGCCGCCTCATCTGGAAGTAGATCTCGGGGAAGGTCCAGGCGAAGAAGGTCGCATCCCACGATTCATAGGCCGAAAGGGCGGGCAGGACATAGTGGGAGAGGGCGGCGGTTTCGGTCATGGCAAGCTCGCAGGTCACCAGCAGGTCGAGCTTCTGAAAAGCCTGCTCGTACGCGGTCGTGTCGGCAAAGGACCTTAAAGGATTCGACTGGCAGCACAGGACCGCCCGCAGGCGCTCGGGATTGTCGGAGAGAATCTCTTCGGGCATCACGTTGGGCGGGAATACGCCCATGAGGGCGGGGAAGCCCGTGGCCACGGTGCGCCACGTCTTCGGGTCGCGCTCGTCCGTATGGGCGCCGAGCGGCATGATGCTGCCGGGGATGACATTGCCGCCCGCTACGCAGAATCTTCCGCACAGGGCCGCCATGGCGAGGTGGAGATAGGAAGCAACCGTGCTGTGGCGGTTCATGTAGATCCCGAGGTCCGTGTGCATGCACCACTTCCTGGTCGAAAGCAGCCGGCAGACCTCGCGGACCTGATCGAAGTCGAGGCCGCATACCTTCACGGCAGCCTCTGCATCGAAGTCCTTAAACCACGGCTCGATCTCGGCAAAGCCGCTCACGTGCCGGTCGATGTACTCCTTGTCGTGCCAGTCTTCTTTGAGGAGGATGGCGATCATGGCCCTCGTGAGCAGGGCATCCGTTCCCGGCCGGACAGGGAGATGGATATCCGCGATCTCGGCGGTTTCCGATTTTCTCGGATCGATGACCACGAGGAGCTTGTCCGGGTTCTTCGAGAACTCTCTGAGCACGAGCGGCGCCCTTGGCATCTGATGGCTCTGCATGCCGTTCCAGCCGATGGCGAGGATCATGTCGGATCGGTGCTCGTCCGGTATGGCGTAGAGATACTGCTTGCCGGTGAAGCGGCCGCTCGCCCAGAAGATCCCGGTGAGCTCCTGTCCGAGGGCGCTGTAGTGATAGCGCGAGCCGAGTGCCCGCAAGAGCCTCACCCCGAACGCAGCCTCAAAGTGGCAGCCCTGTCCTCCGCCTCCCATGTAGGCGAAGCTCTTCGGGCCGTACGTTCCGACAATAGACCGGAGCTTCTCGGAAATTTCTCCCACGGCTTCATCCCAGGAGATGCGTTCGAATGAGGAGCCGACCTTTTTTAAAGGATGGGAAAGCCTGCCGCTGTGGTGCTGATAGAAGGCTATATTGGCCCCCTTGCGGCACACATAGCCCTTTGATCGCGGATTGTCCTTGTCGCCTTTTACCTTGGAGATCCGGTTGTTCTCGACGAAGACCTCGAGCCCGCAGTTCTGCGCGCAGAGGACACAGCCGGTTTTATGCCATTGCCCCATATCCCTTCCTCCTCGTAAGGATTGTTCTGCCTTTTTAAGCACCTTCAAGGGATGCTCCTTGACGGTGCATAAAATTTAATCGCCTATTTCAGGATGCGCTCGAAGACCATCCGCTTGAAAACCTTCAAGGGCTCTATGCTCTTTGCGAGCTTCATGTGCATGATGGCTCCTTCCCAGGAGTTGAGGATGAACTGGGCTGCCTCGGCCGGATCGAGGCCTGCCGGGACCTCGCCTTTGTCCTTTGCCTCTTCGAGGCACTTCCCGATGGCGTCTTTCATCCGGGAATAGACGCTCCCGACCTTTTTCCTGAAGTCTTCGCTCAGATCGCTCATCTCCTGCATGAGGTTGCCGATGGGGCATCCGCAGCTCAAATTCATCTTTTCGAAGATGTTCTCGTAGGCGTCGATGAACCTCTCGAATCGCTCAAGAGGGGTTCCGCTCCCTTCCAGGTACGATTTGGCCATGCCCTCGATGAATGCCCAGTAGTAATCGATGACCGCGAGCCCGAAATCGTCTTTGCTCTTGAAATAAAAATAGAACGAGCCCTTGGGTATGCCGGCTGAGCGGAGGATATCGGACAGGCCGGTATTGTTGTATCCCTTCGAGTGGATGAGGCGGGCCCCCTCCCGTATGATGGCAAGCCGTGTATCTTCCTTTGCCATGGCACCTCCCTGCCTGCGCAGCATAGTAGACCAGTCGTCTAGTAAATGTCAATCATTACCTTTAAATTCTGGTAAAGATTCCTGGCGAGTACCGGCGAAGAACATGACCGGGCCAGCCCCTGCAGGCTCGTTCTGCATTGCGCAGTTCATGATGCCTGGAGAAATCATCGGCATAATAATTCTTGACAGGGATGGGGACGTATTGTATTGTTTTAAGGGCTGAATGATGATTCACTCATGATTGATAGGATTGACGGGCATTGTTTCTATTACCTTAGTGGGCATACTGATGGTATTAATAGCCGAGAATATTGTGATCCTTGAGAGCGAGGTTGAGTCACTTGTCATACGTGCCGGTTCATGGCAAAAAAGACGTGGGAAGGTATTAAGATACTAGCCGTTGCTTGCGTCCGTCAGGCTGTTGCCTCCGATGCAGGCACTAATGTATCAATCGACCAATAAACAAGGAGATTAAATGATGGGTAAAGCAAAACTGAGTTTATGGTCTTTTATGTTGACTATGGG
>Ga0116185_1003786_pt1 | contig 12758 bp, 13 predicted proteins | sample AD_JPNNA7_MetaG_FD_89754 | JGI IMG/M metagenome (GOLD analysis project Ga0116185, IMG submission 89754) | Active sludge microbial communities of municipal wastewater-treating anaerobic digesters from Japan - AD_JPNNA7_MetaG | ecosystem: Engineered > Bioreactor > Anaerobic > Digestate | place... | reverse complement strand
GATGCGCTGCCCGCATGCGCAGATCGAAGCGCCACGGTTCGTCAAAGTCACGGTCAATCAATCGCTCCAGCGGCGTCTTGACAAGGTGCAGTTCGTTTATGTTCAAGATTCGCGATTCAGTCAGATACGGAGGTAGTGAGAAAATCGTCGGACGAAACTCGATCTTTACTTGATCACCACGAATTTGCTGTACCACACCAATGCCGCTGTCAGCATGCATAGGATTAGAACTAACGACCCAAGCACCTGGTGCAATATTGTTCATGCTCTTCTCCGCTGTGTTGAACTAATCATCATCTTCTTCTACCTGCTGTTGCAATACTCTAGTACTCATCTCGTCCAAGGCTTCCTGAATGTCACGGAGTTCGACAGCGTTGATGCCCCAGAGTCGAGCAACGGTACTGTCAATTTCAGTCTCCAATCCTGCGATGCTGTCCGAATCGTCTTTAGCTGATGCAGTGTGACATCGTTCAGATAGATCTGCTAATTTCAGATGAAGAGGATTTCTCTCATCAAATTCGGGAATTGCAAAATGTTCTATTACATGGGGGGAGGCATCCAATACGATGTAACTTTTTATTCCATAGAAGATGGGTGATGAATTAAGGCAAGCACAAAAGTAGTTAGCATCATTCTTATTATTGAATGGAACGAATATCACTTTTTGATCACCGATCAATTTCTGCTTTGTTACACATGAGCGCATTTTCCACTGAACTCCAGTATGTTGCCATTGGACTTTCCATTTTGCCAATGTATATGGACCCACATTATACATGGAATAAAAGGGGTCAGATGGATCATAATACTTACGATATAATGCGCGCCCGCGAAGAGTACCTCGTTCCGGGCGCTTTGGATTACCCTCAAATAGTTTTAAATAAGAATACGTTTGGGGATATTCGCGCTTCATAACAGATTCAGCTATTCCACGTCTTTGCAAAGGATCCTGTGCAAGAATGATAGAAGCAGATGGGATAGCCTTCCAACGTAAAACGTCTCTTCCCCGAAGGAGTTGAAATACAAGATTGGGCTCGATGACCGCATGGACATGCTTAACCTTAATCTTTCCAACATTAAATAAATTTTCGATTAGTAAATTACCATCCGGTCTTCTCTCAATAACACGAACCCAGAAACATCCATTCAGACCGCCAGTATTCACTCCTTCATATGCCCTGTAATGCCCTTTTCCCAAAATCTTCTGTATTCCCGACAGGGCTCTTTTAGGAGATGTTAGCCAAGGCGAAGTAGGTTTGTATGGATCAATTGGAATTGCATCCATTCTGATATTAGACGTAAGGGCATGTGCTTCTGCTAGCGAAACATTTTGATCAATTCTCGAGGGACCTCTCCATACTTTATAAATTATAGGATACTTAAACTTACTTACTGTTTTTTCGCAAACGAAGACAGCCGCTCGATTGGTTGCACCTTCAAATACCTGAGTATCGCTTAAATCGTGAACTATCAATGGCTTTAGATAATAGGATCGATCTCCTTTCTTGAAGTGAAAGCAACGAAATCCGTCACCTGCTCCTTGTGTTTTAAATACGCTTTGAGTAATGACGAATCCAAGCTTCCCCGCCTCTTGTAAATAATTATCCACTGCTGAATATACAAAGAGCATTGAAAGATCTTTCTTGCCTCCACCGAGGCGGCCTGCTGAACCCGATAGGGTGAATAGGCCATAATCTTGCCAAAGATGCTTCATACTATCTCGATATTCATCAGGCAGACTTTCCCAATTTACCCATGGTGGATTACCTGCGACGAAGTCAACCTTGCCAATAAATAATGGTGCAAAAGCATTTTTGATGATTCGCGCCCATATACCATTCTTATTATCAGCATTGAGTTTTTGCAGATGGCGATATAGGTCCTTGTGGAGTTCCGCTTCACTTACAGGTATTTCTTCAACAGAGCAGCGTTGAAGGAACTCGCTTGGGTTATAGTTATTGCGGATGCAAAACTCGAGAGTATCGGAATAACGTCCGATTTGATGACGGTTCTCAGCGATCTCAATGGGAATTATAAAGTCACCTGCGCTCGTATTAAGCCGACGAACAATACCGTGGCCACCAGAAAACAGATCACCATGCTCGAATGGTGTCATGACTGAGTCGCATAAATATATGGGAAGTTCTATGTTGCCGGCATGACGCAGCAGATCACGGATGGCCATCAGATAGTTCGTGCGAGCAGCCATGACTGCCAATGGATTAAGATCAAATCCAATAATATTTCGGAGAACTTTGAGCAATAATTCATCCTCGCCATACCCACATTCGAATCTATGTTCCTCATACCACGTTTTGGCACGGTTAAGTGCCATGACTAGAAATGTGCCCGAGCCACAAGCTGGATCGAGCAAGCGTTTATCTGGGTTGCCGTCGTAGCCAAGCTCGTCTAGAACAAGTTCGGCAAGCCAGTCAGGTGTGTAGTATTCGCCTAAGTCGTGGCGCACAGAACGAGGAAATAGTTGCTGGTATAGTTGCTTCAGCAGGTCACGTGATTCAGCGGGATCCACGCTCAACGTCGTGGGATCAAACTGATCGAGAGCATGTGTCATGGCACGAATGGCTTCAGTGCAACTGTCATCCCAGGTATCGATATACCAAGAAAAAAGATCACCTTCCAAAAAGTTGCGGATTCCCAATTGCGACCAGATACCGCCTTGTTCAAGTGCGCGGAGTTCGTCGCGTAGTTTAGTTGAAGTAGGTGCGGCAATAAGCAATTTAAGTGGAGAGGTTCCGAGAGGTGAAAAAGATGCTACGATTTCCGCAGCAAGCAGTTTGATGAAGATGGCATAGTAAGTATGGACAGCGAATAGGAGTTCCGCCGGATTGGGGTCTGCGACTTCGTAATGTTCTGCGAGTTTTTTAATCTTGGCGTTCTGGCCTCGAATGTCGTATCCACAAACTTCGCCGAAAAGAATCTGCCACTGGCGAAAGAATGTCTGAGCCTTGGGACTCTTTGTGTTGTGAATGACATCATAAAAGCGATGGATTCCATGCAATGCAGCCTGACTTTCGGAGCCAAAGTAAGCGGCAAGATTTTCAGGAGTGAAGGAAAGACCACGTGCGCCTAATGATACAATTGCTCGAAGTAGTCGCTCGACATTATGCGCGGTGACGGGTTGAGGGTCTTCAACATCGATATTCTTGCCACGCTGCCTCACGAAAACTAAAAAGTGACCATCGCAACCCACCCCGAAAATACGCTCCATGCCGACGTGCTCCTGGGCTTGTAGGTCTAGAAAACGTCGTTTTACTTGTGAGACTGCGGCCTTGACTCCGGGAGAGTTTCTGTCCTCCGTGAGTTTACCGGGACCCTTTGAGGCTTTGTACTCTATGACTACACCGCCGTATTTCGAGTCAATTCGACCACCGGCTAACCCATATTCGTGGCGTCCCTTAATTGTTAGCCCCGCCTTTTTTACAAACTCGTCGATGAGCTTGTTGCACTCATGACGGACATCTTCTTCAGAACTGGCCCACTCTGCTGCTTTTACCATTTGATCAGCCATGACTTTAGCATGCTCTTCGATCAGTGCTTCGAGATTTTTATTCATCTGGCTGCCCCTTATATAGTTTGACGCATTTGTGTTCATCAAAAGATGACAAATGAATTGCCTGCTATAGATATTTATCATTAACAGTGGTTATTTTTAGTCTCGTTCATAACGTTAGATGCCTGTCCAAATTTATGACGTCCTACTATCTATACAGCTTTTCCAGAAGAACAAGACTATTTTCCTGTATTCAGCATTTTACGGAGTATCTGGCTAGATTTGAATATCAGGACTTTCCTGGCTGATATTTCACATTCAGCACCCGTCCGGAGATTTCGTCCTCTTCGGGCTTTTTTGCTTTTCACGAGAAAGTTACCAAAACCCGATATTTTAACCGTGTTCCCCTTGGATAGCTGTTCTTTCATGGTCTCAAATACGGATTCCACGATTCGAGTTGAGTCTTTCCTGGAGATCCCCAGTTTGTCAGAAACGTTTTGAACAATGTCTATCTTGGTCATCGTCATGGGATCCCTCCTTCGTTATGAAACATATAGCTAGGTAGCTGAATTCATTGGAAATGTCAACAATTATCACCGAAAGCATGTTGACTATTTTGAGATCTAAGGCTCTATTATTATGTTCAACTCACGCGTGTCTTGACAGGTTGTATATTATTTCACTATGTAAGATTGGAGATTCCGGAAATGAATAGAATCATAACTGCTTCAATTTTATATAATCTCGTTCAATGTCCTCATCGCGTAACGATGGATCTATTTGGTGATGTGGCTCTAAGGGACCCCGTTAATCCATTTGTGCAGCTTCTCTGGGATAGGGGTAATGAGTTCGAGCAGGATGTCATAGAGAAACTCGATATACCCTTCACGGATCTGAAGCAGTTGCCACTCGCGGAAAAAGAATCACAGACGTATGAGGCAATGAGACGTGGTAATGAGTTGATATATGGTGGGCGAATCAGTACAGCTGATCTTGTAGGCGAGCCGGATCTTCTTCGTCGTTGCGGGACGAAATACGTTGCCGGGGATATAAAGAGTGGGGCAGGAGAAGAAGGTGGGAGCGAAGACATCGACGGCAAACCCAAAAAGCACTATGCCGTTCAGCTTGCCTTATATACTGATATACTTGAGCGTAGAGGTTGTTCAGGTGGTCGCAGACCCTTCGTATGGGATGTTCACGGACAAGAAGTTGTCTATGATTTAGATGCACCGCAAGGTGTTAAAAAAACAGCAACACTATGGGATGATTATCAGGAAGTTCTCGAACTCGCACGACAAATAATGACTGGAAGTGATTCTACACTTCCTGCCTATGGTAGTGTCTGCAAGCTCTGTCACTGGTATACCGCATGCAGGAAATCGGCGGAAGAACATGATGATTTAACGCTGATTCCCGAACTTGGTCGATCCAAGCGTGATGATATGCTGCCACATGTGAAGACAAGAGGTGAATTGGCCAGGGCAGATATCTCCGCATTCATCTCCGGTAAAAAGACCAAGTTCCACGGGATTGGGATTGATACATTAAAAAAATTGCAGAATCGGGCCATATTACAAAAGACACCAGGGGCAAGTCCTTACCTGAAAGAAGTGATTGCTTTTCCGTCCCATGAGCGGGAACTATTCTTCGATGTTGAGACAGATCCCATGAGAGATATTTGCTATCTGCACGGCTTCGTGGAGAGATACGACGGAAAAACAAGGAACGAGACTTATCGTGCTTTCTTCGCCGATGAGCCTACAGATGCATCCGAGATGGAGGCATTTGAATGTGCATGGACATATATACGCGGAATGTTACCATGTTCAATATACTATTACTCGGCTTATGAGAAAACTGTCTGGACTAAGCTGCAGAAGAAATATCCTTCAGTCATGTCACCAGAAGAGGTAGATGCCCTGTTTGCCTCTCCCAATACGGTGGATCTTTATCTTCACGTAGTAAAGCCGAAGACAGAATGGCCAACCTATGACCATTCTATCAAAACCCTCGCATCGCACATGGGATTCTCCTGGAGAGATTCTAATCCGTCAGGCGCCGCCTCCATTGAATGGTACCATCGGTGGACAGAGAGTCGTGATCCGCTAATTCGTCAGCGTATATTCGATTATAATGAGGATGACTGCCGTGCCATGAGAGTTCTGTTAGATGCGATCCAAGGACTATCTTTAGGCTGACCCTAGGATTAATTGTCATGCTCGATGAGCTTCATTTGCTCAGATGGGTTGTAAGGCAAGATCTCAATTACCTTCTCTACAGTATAGTGAACATTTATAACTTCATTGTCGTAATCGTAGCTTGTTTTTACTTTAACCATGGCCCTTATAGAATCGCCAGGCCTGATGTCGACATCTCTATTCTGAAAACGATAGAGCCAATCGGTATCTAATATCTTCACTTGGACAGTTTTCTGTTCATGCTTAAGCTCCCACATTGACTCGCCGAGATAATCGGGTTTTTTTACCTTCAGGATCATCTCCAGCGTGGATGTGATAACTTCTTTCGTCAAGAGGTCTTCAATTGCATCAGGGACAATGTTGAAGGTCAAATTAAAGGGAATTTTTCCGTCGGGACTTGTATAGAACAATTTGTCGCCTTCAGTGAGATGATGAGCAGCAGATGATAGTATATCCAGATTCTCGATTAGTTTTGGTCGGGGGATGGGGGAGTAAGTCGGAATATGTTTTACCTCAGTCTCCTGTGCCAACTCCAATAGGTCTCGCTCCAGTTCTTTAATTTCAGACCTATTGCTTATTTGGGTTTTATCCTCAAGGAATTTTATGGCCCGATATTTCGCTTTAACGAGATAAGCCCCTACCGCCTTTTTCCAATCCAGATTTTTCAGCGCCTCGTCGTCAGTTCCTCTGAGTAAGTAAGTGAGCCACGTCCTTACGGAACCCGATTCAATATCTTCAAGTAGCATGACGGGCTCTATTTTCACGTCGATGGAATGAATTAGATCCCGATCGAAAGTGTCAAAGGCCTCGATCAACTCGGAGATCGTGCGAAACACCCGGCTGGGAGCTTCCGAACCTCTCTTGAAATCGACCTCAATACCGAAATCTGCTCTAAGGCTGGCGCTCATTGGACTCTCCCATATGAAAATCCAAATATCCAGTTTATGATAGGTTGAATAAGAGTATTTTTGATATGTTAACGTGAAATGAAGGCATATTTATAACTAAGTCTTTGCGCTTATAGCATGAATCCATGTGCAAAGGAAACCAGAAGATAAGAAGCCATGCATGCATTTCGTATTAGCAGAGGGCGAGTAACTCTGACCTTGTTAAGTAGCCGACTCTAGAAGATTCCCAACTCCTTGTACTCCGGATGCCTCTAACAATTCTATGAACCGCTTCTTTTCATGCTGTGACATCCGCTCATAGATTCCCAGGATGTATTCTATGGAATCTTCCTTTCTGTTTTCGAGGTACTCATGGAATTTCTGAATCTGAATCTGATGCAAAAGAGCATTGCAATCAACATCCCCCTCATCGATGTCAATGGCATCCTCGAAAAGGGCTGCATTTAATAACTTCACTTCGCCCAACGGGGTTACTCCAAGAAATCTTTTCTTGTTATCCTTTTCCTCGATCTGGATAAAATATTCCCCCGTTTTTTTATTCTTTCGTATCTCCATGTCTTGATCCCTCCTTGTTTAGCGGATCGTCAAGATAGTTCTATGATCTCTTGTAAACTGTCAGGACCTTATTATTATCGAGAATGATGGTTCCGCCTTTGGCCTTGTCGGCTAGTTGAATAAATCTTTTCAATCGCTCAACGACCATTCGATGCTCCCTCTTGCCGAAGAATATTTTAACAGCCCCCCCTGGCGCCCGCTCGTATACGCCGTTTTCCTCGATGATCTGCAAGATTGCATCGGAGAATCCCCTTTGCTTTTTCCTCGCCTCCGCATGCCCAGTCAGTTTCATAACCCCTCCCCACACGCCATTCTGCTAGAAGGTATCCGGGTCAATAGGCTCACCCTTGTTAAGTTCTGCCCTTATTGCACTGTGAAGATTGTCTATGAGCACAGTTACGTATCCAAATCTTTGAACAATAGGGTCTTCATCCCCGAGCATCTCTAAAAGACGGCGACTAAGGTCGTCTGCGCTTTCGTAGAATTCGTTGATTATCTCGAATGCTTTTTCGTGCTTCTTTTTTTCTTCTTCCTTGCCGAACTCGACAACCCCTTTCAACAACAGGACACCCTTGTCCACCAAAATGTCTCGAGGGATCTGTGCGCTTTTGGCTACGCCGTTCAGGACCTTCAAGGATTTGTGGCTGACCACCATGGTCCGTCTGACCGAACGGTTCAGTTTTTTAAAATCAGTATCCTTTGCATGTTTTACGACGGAAGATAGAAACGTGTTTCCCCCTAATTCCATAATGCGATCGCCTGGAATACTGACACATAGGATATCGATGAGGGACTTCAGGGTGGTACCGTAGTGTTCTGTCAACCAATCCAGCGCTTCGTTCGCTTCCTGCGTAATCCTAAACGTAGTCCGCGAAACCTTGTCGGCGATGTCACCCTTGACTGCTTTCATGATGTTTTTCTTCGCGTCACTCGATATGCCCTCGATCTGTTCGCCGGTCCTCTTTTTCATGTGCCCTCCCGCATTATGGCAACCTGTTTTCATATTGTGATTATTAAATAACATACTACTAAAAATGTGTCAAGTGCTTTTATAGTAGTATTCAATAATATATTGCACTAATGTTCAGTAATGCGGCACAATTAGCACAACATATTGATATTATGGGGTATATTTAATTTATGGGCGGGGCTGACAGGCTAAATAAGGAATATATGGACTCAGGCTAAGCTTACAAAATAGTGGTCCCAAGGTCGATCCCGACGCCCTTTATGGCTAGTCTGATAGATGGGCTCGACAACGGAAACTTCAAGGCGACCCTACCCCATAGTGACCGCCTGAGGCACGATGAGTATTATAGGTGTTGGAAACCGATGGATGAATGGCAGGGGAAAATGAAGAAGTCATTGAATTAAAAAATCCAATAGTCGAACGTTAGAGACTCAGAGGAGGCGCAAAATAAATCAAGCAGTTAGAATCCGAAATTGTGGTCGGAACTCTATCTCGGAGTGTGGTACAAGGTATGGGGGCAGGTCAATATTTCTTGTCCTTTAAATTTATCCATCGCTACAAGAGATAACTGATTTACAGAATGTTTGCCTATCGCGTGGAAGACCATAAATGCCTGGGCGGTGGCAGCCTTGAAGCCACATAATGAAGCCGTTCACAAGGGCACTATCATGATTACACTTACATCCCTGCCTATTATGCATTAAATCCACATATGTCTGAGGTAATGCAGGCGCTGACTCGCCAAAATAGAAAAAGTGCTGTCCTATGAATACATAGGGGTTCTTTAAATCCTTTCTCTTTTCGTGTTCTTCTTTATGCAGCAACGTTGCTGCTTGTCGCCATTGACCTTGGGACGATAAATAATACATGTTGTCTCCGACCATCTCCTTCCACTCTCCCAGAGGATTGGGCCTCTTATTTGTGTAATGGGGATGATGATAGTAATCGTTAAAATGGAGAACCTCGTCCACTTTCATTGCGTAGACAAGCTTGCTGCCAAGTCTTTTGGGGGTTGTCCCTAGTATCCAGTCATCTTTACTTAGCTTTATACCCATGTGGTTTGGTGTACATACCGCAAGCGTACAACATCCCCCAAACGGGTTCGGTGCGAGCCCAGAATCAACTTTTACGACATACGAACATAAGCGCATTCATGTTCTCCATGATGATACGTGCGCTAATAATCGACGGTTATTATTCAGGTTGCACGGAAACTCAGCAAGTAACAACCACCCGCTGTTACACGCGTAAAAACAAGCCTCTTCTGAATTATTGAATGATTATTTACTTTTCCCGTATTCGGAGACTGCGATGTTATATGCTGCACAGGCGAACTCAACGGCCTTTCCGATCGCAGCAGTATTGTCAATGCGAATTGTCTCGCTACCACTTTTGTCGCCCCCTTGGAGCCAGTTGGCCTTTCTAAGTCCAGGTATCGAGCCACGGCCCGTCCAATAATGGGTGCGTACGTGATTTATTCCAAGGTCGATGAACACAAAGGCCTTCCGTGAGTTGCAGAAACCTGACACTCCGCCAATATGAGTCGTGAAGAATACCGGTTTGCCTTGAGTACGAAGCTTATCGTAAATCCCGTTCACAATCTGCTCGAATAACGAAATGGTTGTTGGGGATGCGTTTTGTCTTGCTATGACGTCATTAAGCCGGTGATTCCGCTCCTCGATTTTGGCAGTGATCATCGCTGGCCTCCTTTCGTTCTATGTTTCGAAATGAGAACAGGTAAGTGCCCAGATTCAACAGGTTGAGCGCATCTGATCATTGAATAGCTTTTCGACCCCGAAAGTGAATTCTTTTTTCCCGCCTCTTGATGGATGTCGTACGCGGTTACAGGATAGGTTTAACGCTTTTAGCTGGTCCTCGGCCTTTTTACCGACGGCGATAATTGGGTCGGGCTGTATATAATCTTTTATGAGCCTAAGCGCCTCACTATAATCCGAAACCTCCTTCTTAGTGGGATTACGCACAGTGAGGACATCCCCTGGCTCATGAGGATGAAATGGAAACGCATCCCATACAACAAAGTGAGAGTTGTATGGCAACAAGACCTCCCAAAAGGCTGTAGCGGATTTTGATATAAAAGGCGGGGAAACCTTTGTTGCCCGGTTAGGATTGGTCCTGCTTGACCTTTCGCCCTGAATTGGAAATGAGGGGTCAAGAAGTTGCCTTTCCCCTACGAACGGTATCCCCGAAAATCGACATCCCCACGGACCTGCCGCCTCACCTACGATCAGATATGATGCGGTCGCACAAGCCCTTTCCAAGTAGCTTCTAAGGTTGGCTACCCTTATGGAAGCTGCGCTTGGAACATCTACGTCGGGATTGAAATCACGGTATTGATTGAAGACTGTTTCTGTAGATGGTGCATTTGTAAGCAGGCCCTCAAGGTGCAGCCAAAATGCATTGAAGTCAGATGGCTGTCCCCTCATAATAGCCGGTTCCTTTCACGCGGCAAGAATGACTTCAGTATCAGCAATAGCCTTATATCCCCGAGGTTTACTGAATGCCAAATCGTATTTTTAGTCGCTCGACAGTGTGGCTCCACTTTGGTGAACGGGGACGAGCAACCGAGTTCTGGTTACCGAAGAACCCCTTTTCATGGATAGCCTGCTTCGGATCGACGGTTTTTAGCCATTGCACCCGGACAAGGTAGTCGACTTTTTCGGGACCCTCATTCGAGCGGCGGAGTGTAGCGGCCACCGGAGACACATTAATAATCGGGACATTGCTACCGGAGCCATCGGGCACATCGAACTCATCCACCGGACACATTTCTTGAGTAACCTTGCCCACCCCAACATAGCCCGCTCCCGGCGTGTTCACCCATATACGAGCACCCGGTTCGAGCATTGCCAGCGTTTTAGAGTACCATGAGCCACCCCCTGCGACTAAGTAGCCCCTCTTTAGCCCATCACGGACCACCTCAATGTCGTATCCGAAGGATGCGTAATATTCTCCATTCCATTCACCTTTTTCAGCAGCTTCCTCGCCGCCCAAACCTGCCGTTACTTCCGCAGGGTCTCGAAACCATACTCTAGTTAAGTATTCACGGTCACCTTCCCGAAAGACCCGGAAGAATACGGCATTGATATGGACGCCATACTCGTCCGCTAGATAGCGCACAACTCGCTCGGTACTCGGGTCTATACTTGACGCTACCACCACGAGTTCATGAGTTGAGTTCATTTCATCAGGCATCGTGGCGGAAAATTTCTTCTGGAAAGCATCATCTATAGAAACTGGGGTGCGATCCTTGTGCCACTGCTTTTGATAGTCATCGAAGATCTGTGCAATCCGATCGTCCTTTAGCTCGCGCACCCATGAACCATAGTCGAGTATTTGTGCGACAATGTCACGGTAGGTCTTATCCCGCTTGAGCTCGATTACAACGAGATTGGCATCTCGGTCGATCGCAAGAAGATCAATGAACTGCCCATAATCGGTGCGCACTTGTCGTCCAATCACGAGCCAATTTGGTGAAGCAATGCTGATTTTTTTATCGAGTATGTCTTCTAAACGCGACTCTAAATCAAGTGGTCCATACTCAACCGGATTCAGCCCATTGTCGATTCGCCAGATTTCAAGTTCGAGCGGCATAATCTTCTCCTCTATCCATTATTTGGATCTGTAGGGATTGATGCAGGACAAGACTGTGACCAACCTATACTGAAACACGATAATTGTAAATGAAGTTGCATGGGAGAGCTACTCGGCATGCTTCTCTCGAGAAGCGGTAAAATATATGGGGGCTGCTGTGTTAAAGATAAGCACAGTGACGAGGTCTTTGGGAGGCCTTTGGAATAAAAATCCAAAGGTCCGGCGATTTTAACTGTGCTAAATTTGTGTTAGGAACAGCCAGAAAAGGCGTGTTAGGGTCATAGAATAGACGGGAACAAATAGAATCGCTCTTTTAATCTAAGATACTGAAAGCACGGGAAATCAGACCGAAGATCAAGAGCTTATAAGTTATTGTAATTATTAATTTTTCGAACTACGAATCCAAAGGTCCTAGGTTCGAGCCCTAGAGGGCGCGCCATTAAAATCAAGGGGTTAGAGATCATGGTCTCCAACCCCTTTTTCTTTATTGCTAACCTATTGCTAACAAGAATCGTCATTTACGCTTTTTCCACCACTTGATTAATCGATATCCACCATATGCACTTGCCCCTGCCGCCGCAACAGTACCTACTGCAATGACCGCAATGCCCCCAATAGCTGTTCCACCTATAGCGGCAAGTCCAGAGATTATGCCAGGACCAGAAAGTCCAGCGGTAGTACCTGCAGCAGATACAGCTGCCACTCCCCCGCCAACGCCCGCAGCTGTTCCTGCTGCTCCACCAACGCCAGCACCTATCTTTTCTCCCACATTTTTCTCTTCCATACTTCCTCCTTTCGTTTATGGTTGATGGGCAGAAGTAAGTACCGATTCACTGCATATCACAGACTATTGGTTACAATATGCGATAGGTATGCCAGTTTCATTGATCTAATTTATTTCTGGGGACCGTTCATCCATCCTCTGTCACTCCCACATACGCTCCTCCTGAACTTTAAATAATCATCTTGCCTACGTCGATCACATTGATACACAGTCATCGTCG
>Ga0116185_1003782_pt1 | contig 12762 bp, 10 predicted proteins | sample AD_JPNNA7_MetaG_FD_89754 | JGI IMG/M metagenome (GOLD analysis project Ga0116185, IMG submission 89754) | Active sludge microbial communities of municipal wastewater-treating anaerobic digesters from Japan - AD_JPNNA7_MetaG | ecosystem: Engineered > Bioreactor > Anaerobic > Digestate | place... | reverse complement strand
CCTTCCGCGTCGCGATCCGGCCCCACCCGAATCCTGACCTCACAGAGTGAGGGGAGGCAACACCCAGACGAGCACGGCTCCGAGCGCCATCGCGGGTCCGAAGGGCATCGCGGTCTTGCGATCAGCGCGTCCCAAGAGGAGCAACGCAGCCGCGAAGACTCCTCCCGCGATGAAGGCCGCGGCAGTGCCGATCAGCACACTCGACCAGGACAACTGGCCCAGCAGCATGCCAAGAGTGGGTGCGAGCTTGACGTCCCCCATGCCCATCCCCGTCGCACCGCCGAGGAAGGCGAGGACGAGATAGACCACGCCGAGGAGCAGGCCGGCCAGGAGGGCTCGGCGCCAACTCGCCCAGTCCCCGGTGAGGGCCGCGAGTGCGGTGAGCACCACGGCCGTGCCCAGCGCCATGGGCCGAGTGAACGAGTTCGGGAGGCGGTGGACATCGATGTCGATGGCCGACAGGACTCCGAGCAGGCCGACCATGACCACGAGCAGGATCACCAGCAGCACGTGGGCGCTCTGGGTGGACCTCTCCAAGGCGACGAGGGCGCCGAACACCACGGTGGTCGGGACCAGCCAAGCATTCCGCGGTGGGGGAGTCGTGACCTCATCGTCGACACGACGGTGATCCCCTCGGCGCAACCGGGCCAGGGCCAGGAGGGCAATCCCGCCGGCCAGGAGACCGCCGACGAGCAGTGCGACCCACGGCGCCGATGTCACTCGTTCCTCGACCCACCGTCGTGGCCACCCGGCCCCGATTCGGGCTGGTCGGCCCACCACGCGAGCAGCCGCTCCCGCGCGACCTCGGGTCCTACCGGGCCCTCATCGAGGCGCACCGACAACAGGTACTTGTAGGCCCGTCCCAGCACCGGACCAGGTGCGATGCCGAGGACCTGCGCGATGTCGTTGCCGTCCAAGTCCGGGCGGACCTTGCCCAACTCCTCGGCCGCCAGGAGACGACCGATCCGCGCCTCCAGGTCGTCATAGGTCGCCGCGAGCTGCCGGGCCTTGCGGACGTTCCGGGTGGTGCAGTCCGCGCGGGTCAGCCGGTGCAGCCTCCCCAGCAAGCCGCCGGCGTCGGTGACATAGCGTCGCACCGCCGAGTCGGTCCACTGGCCCTGCCCGTAACCGTGGAAGCGCAGGTGCAATTCGACCAGTCTGGCCACCGCCTTGGTCGTGTCCTTGTCGAAGCGCAGCGCTCGCATCCGCTTGGCCGCAAGTTTGGCGCCGACGACCTCGTGATGGTGGAAGGAGACTCCGCCACCGGCCTCGAAGCGCCGTGTCGCGGGCTTGCCGATGTCGTGAAGGAGGGCCGCGAGGCGAAGGACGAGGTCGGGCCCGGGCACGTCGTCGCCCTCGAGAGCGATCGCCTGCTCGAGCACGGTGAGGCTGTGCTCGTAGACGTCCTTGTGGCGGTGGTGTTCGTCGACCTCCAGCGCGAGCGCGGGCAACTCGGGCAGCATGTGCGCAGCGAGGCCGGTCCGGACGAGGACCTCAAGACCGGCGCGCGGGTGAGCGCCCAGGAGCAGCTTGACCAACTCGTCACGGATCCGCTCGGCGGAGACGATGTCCAACGATGACGCCATGGCCGTCATCGCCTCGACCACCTCTGGGGCCGGGGCGACCCCCAGTTGCGCCACGAACCGTGCCGCCCGCATCATCCGCAGCGGATCATCACCGAAGGACACCTCGGGTGGACCGGGCGTCCGCAGGGTCCGCTCGGTGAGGGCGACCAGCCCGGCATACGGATCGACGAAGGTGAGGTCAGGCAGGCGCAGGGCCATGGCATTCATCGTGAAGTCGCGGCGGAACAGGTCCTCCTCGAGTGAGGTTCCGAAGGCCACGACCGGCTTGCGGGTGACCCCGTCGTAGGCGTCCGCGCGATAGGTCGTCACCTCGACGACCGTCGCCCCCAGACGCGCCCCGATCGTGCCGAAGTCCCGTCCCATGTCCCAGACGGCACTGCCCCAGGCGGACAGGATCTTCTCGATGGCGTCCGGGTGTGCGCTCGTGGTGAAGTCGAGGTCGGGAGAGGTCCGCCCGAGGAAGGCGTCGCGCACGGGTCCGCCGACGAGGGCGAGTTCGTGTCCGGCCGCCGCGAATCGTCCGCCGAGGTCGGTGAGCAGGGGCAGCACCGGGGCGAGGTGGGCGACGGCCGTGCGCATGGCGGCGGTCGTGACACCGGTCGTGGCGCCGGTCGCCGCGCCGGTGCTCTCGCCGGTCGTGCGTTCGGTCGGGTTCGCGGGGGGCACGAGCACCAAGCGTAGGCGGCGCGGACGTGGCCCAGACGACGTCGGTCCGTGCCGGGTCGGTGCACGGGCCTCGGCAACCTCGCTGGCTACAGTGGCCATCATGAGCCACGCCGCCGCCGAGCCCCCCCGGGTGCATCGTCGGCTGCCCTCCGTCGAGGAGCGATCCGCGGGAGGGGTGGTCGTCGACGTCCATGACGGCATGGCCCGGATCGCCGTGATCGCTCGCCGCAACCGCGCCGGACGGATCGAGTGGTGCCTGCCCAAGGGACACATCGAAGGTGAGGAGACCCTGCCCCAGACCGCGGCCCGTGAGGTGGCCGAGGAGACCGGCATCGTCGGCAAGGTCCTCATCGAACTCGGGACCATCGATTACTGGTTCGCCGTGGGGGACCGTCGGATCCACAAATATGTGCACCACTACCTGCTCGAGGCGGTCGGTGGGGAGCTCACGATCGAGAACGACCCCGATCAGGAAGCCATCGACGTCGCGTGGCTGCCCCTGCGCGAAGCCCACCGTCATCTCACCTTCCCCAATGAGCGGCGGATCGCGCGGGTCGCCTGGCAGCGACTCGCCGGAGATCCCTGATGGCCGATCGCCCTCGCGGCCGGATCGCCGCGCTGGCGCTCTGCCTCACCTTGGCCCTCCTCACCGCGCTCGCGGCCTCGGTCGTGACCACGATCGGCGGCGCCCCGCGAGCCTTCGCGAGCGCACGATCCGCCAGCGTGGACGGCCTCCAGATCCGCCTCACGGCGATCACGCCGATCGTGGCGGGGCCCACGGACTCCCCCACGGTCAGTGGCACCGTGCTCAACGGTGGCGCCACGGCCTCGCCGGCCGGGGAGTTGCGAGTCATGCGTGGCCTGGCCGACCTCTCGGACACGGCCGGCGTGAACGCCTGGTCAACCTCGGCGACCACCGGCGGAGGTGTGCTGCTCGGGCGGACCGCGCTACCCGGCATACCTGCGGGTGAATCCGCGACGTTCAGCCTCACCCTCCCCGCCGCGGGTGGCCTCACGCGAGAGCCCTACGACGTGCTGCCGATCACTCTCGAGTTCGGCGACGCGATCACCCACACCTTTCTCGGCATCCAACGGGCGCGCGAGTACGAGCCCCTCGCGCTGGCGTGGGTCGTCCCGCTCACCATCGACCCCGATCCGGCCCTCTTCGCGACTCCGTCCGCCGATCGGGTCGCGGCCTGGGAGAAGACCGTGGGACCACAGTCCCGGATCGCCCGGCTGGTGTCCTCGTTCACCGGGACGGGCATCGGCTATGCCGTGGATGCCGACCTGATCGCACCGCAGCCCCTGACCGTCGGCGGCGCGCCGAGCGGCCCCTCCGACCAGTCGGCGAGCCCGACGGCCACGCCGAGCGCCAGCCCGTCCCCGTCCGCCCCATCGACCGCTCCATCGAATGCCCCGTCGACCGCTCCGAGTGCCAGTCCGTCTCCGTCCCCGTCCGCCACGAACACCCCTCCCGAGACCGCCCCCGATCTCTCCGGGCTCACGCCCTTGGCGGCCGAGCAGGCCGTGCGAGCGGCCGCGGGACGCCGACTCGTCAGCCAGTTGAGTGCCAGTTCACCGTGGGTCCTGCCCGCGGGTGACCCCGACCTCGCGGCCCTGCCCGCCGGCGTGCGACCCACCGGGCGCCTCGAATCGGCGGAGGCCGCCGCACGCTTGGTGTCCGGACGTGCCGACGTCGTCTGGCCGGCGGAGTCGGCCTGGTCCCCCGAGGCGAGTGAGCGGTATGCCGGGCAGTTGGGTGCCGCTCCGGGTGCGGTCATCGTCGGGCGGGGTGGACTGGCCTGGAATGTCGCCCAGGGCGATGCCGGTCGTCGAGCCGTGGACGGGACGCCCCTGCTCGCCAACTCCGAGCGCCTCGTCGCGGCCGTTGATCGCGCGGTGCGCGTCGAGACCGCCGGGGTCGGCAGGCAGGAGTTCCTCGCCCTGACCATGGCCCACCTCCGGGAGTCCCCCGGCCTCGCGCGCACGGTCCTGCTGGCCCTACCTCGTGGACTCGACCCCGACCCTGCCTCGGTCAAGGCCCTCCTGACGAGTGCCGACCAGATCCCTTGGCTGGGGCACACCACTCCCACCGCTGTGTTGGCCCAGGCCGGATCTGCGCCCGCGCGCACTGAGCCGGTGAGCGATGTCGCCGCCGACCCTCTCCCCTCGCCCCTGGGCGACTCGACGTGGAAGGCCCTCACCAGCCTGCAGGAGCGGGCGAACGGGGCAGCCCAGATCCGCGCGGACCGCGACCTGGTGCTCGGCGACTGGGAACGTCGCCTCGCCGCGCTGGACTCGACGCGCTGGCGGGGCCGGGCCGACGCCTTCGACCAGGTCCTCGTCGGCGTCGACGCCGAGGTCGCGAACTCGGTGCGGTCGGTGCGCGTCGCGCCCCAGACGATCAATTTCCTCGCCGATCGCGGTCGCCTCCAGGTCACCGTGTTCAACGATCTCGCCGTCGAGGTCGAGGGGGTCCGGGTCCAACTCGTGCCCGACAACCCGCGGCTGCGGATCACCACCCCCGTCAAGGAGGTCACCATCGGCGCGCTCAGCCGGACGACCGTCACCTATGAGGCGTCGGCTCTCGCCGCAGGGCCGGTGCGTGTCGAGGCCCGGGTGACCGGGCCGTCCGGGGTGAGCGTGGGTCCGACGACCATGATGGACGTGCGGGTTTCTCCCACCGGGAACTGGATCTACGTCCTCCTCGGCGGACTGGCGGTCCTCGCGCTCGCGCTCGGTCTCTGGCGCAGCCGCGCGGCGGCCCGCCGCCGGATCGCCGACGGCGAACTCCCCCCGAATGCGATCCAGGTCGATGAGACTGGGACAGTGATGGAGCGCGCCCCCGACGGCGGATCCGCCCGAGGCTGGGACTCGTGAGCAGCGACAGGCCGTCGCCGGGCGGGGGCGCACCAGTCGCCCGCTCCGGCGTGATCATGGCGGCCGGAACCCTCACCAGCCGCATCCTCGGCGTGGTCCGGGTGTCGCTTCTGGCCGGGATCATCGGCACGACGGGTCTCTCCGCAGACGCCTTCGGCGTGGCCAACACCCTGCCCAACCAGTTCTATCTGATCGTCGCCGGCGGCGTGCTCAACGCCGTCCTCGTCCCTCAGATCGTCAAGGCGATGAAGCACCCGGACGGGGGGCAGGAGTTCGTCAACCGGATCGTCACTCTCGCGCTCGCCTTCCTCCTCGCGGCCACCGTCCTGGTGACGGTCGCCGCACCCCTGCTCGTCAGCGCCTACTCCAAGGTCAAGGCCGGAGACGCCTTCACCCTGGCCGTCGCCTTCGCCTTCATCTGCCTGCCCCAGGTCTTCTTCTACGGCCTCTACACCCTGCTCGGCCAGATCCTCACCGCCAACAATCGCTTCGCCGCGTACATGTGGGCCCCGGTCGTCGCCAACATCGTCTCCTTGGGTGGCCTCCTCCTCTTCCTGTTCTCCGGGCAGCCGCGGATGGCCGGGCCGAGCGAGTGGACGCCGACGATGATCTGGATCCTCGGCGGATCCAGCACGCTGTCGATCGCCATGCAGGCCCTGTGCCTCATCGTCCCGCTGCGTCGCATGGGCTTTCGCTATCGGCCGGTCTGGGGCTTCCGGGGAGTGGGTCTGGGCTCGGCCTCGAAGGTCGCGGGGTGGACTTTTGCCGCAGTCCTTGTGGCCCAACTCGGCTTCATCATCACCTCGAAGGTGCTCACCCGTGCCACCGACCTGCTCGCGGACCAGCGCGCCATCGGTCCGGGCCGGGCGACCTTCGACAACGCCTACCTCCTCTTCATGCTCCCCCACTCGCTCGTCACCGTCTCCCTCGTCACCGCCCTCTTCACCCGGATGGCCACGAGCGTGCAGGCCCGGAACCGGCAACACCTCGCCGCCGACCTGCTCCGCGGCCTGCGCATGCCAGCTGTCATCCTCGTCCCGGGGGTCCTCTTCGTCATCGCCTTCGCCGACGTCATCACCCGGGTTCTCTTCCCCGGCAATTCCTACCCCCAGACCCATGCCGTCGCCGTCGTCGTCATGGCCCTCTACTGCGGCGTGATCCCGTTCGGCTGGTTCTACCTCTCCGAGCGCTTCTTCTACGCCCACGAGGACGCCCGCACCCCGTTCTTCATCCAACTCGTGGTGACCGCCATCTCTCAGACCGGCGCGTTGATCGGCGCCACCCTGGACCCGCGTCACACCGCCATTGCGGTGGGGCTGGGACAGTCGATTGCGTATGCCGTGGGCGGACTCATCGGTTTCGCCCTCATCCGGAGACGGCTGGGGAGGTTGGGGCTGGGAGGTGCCCTCACGGCATACGCCCGCCTGGGCATCCCCGCCCTCGCGTCGGCGGCCCTCCTCTGGCTCCTGCTGAAGCAGGTCGCACCGGACCTCTGGGAAGGCGGCCCGCTCCTCTGCCTGGCCTGGCTCGCCGTCGCGGGCCCGATCCACCTACTGGTGACACTCGGTGCCGCCCACCTGCTCAAGGTGCGCGAGGTCCAGGACCTCGTCGGCCCGCTCGTCCGGCGGCTCCGCCGAGGCTGAGCAGCCAGCACCTACTATGGGTCACGCCTGAGCAGGCCCGGGCGACGCGGACTCGACGCACACAGGATCGACGAACCCAAGAACGACGAACCCAAGAACGACGCACACAGAAGAGGAGACCCTCGCGTGGAAGGTGTGGGACCCGGCACGACGCTCGGTGGGCGCTACACCGCCACGGCCCGACTCGAGCAGGCAGACGGCACCGAGCGTTGGCGTGCGTCCGAGCCCGAGCTCGCCAGATCGGTGTCCATCTTGTGCCTTCCGGCGACGGACCCACGCGTGCCCGCCGTGCTCGATGCTGCCCGGGTCGCCGCGGGCCTGGAGATCCCCGCGACGGTGCGTGTGCTCGACATCGGCACCGAGGGTCCGATCGCCTATGTCGTCGAGGAGTCCCTGGATGACGCCGAATCCGTGGCCCAGCTCGTGCGGTCGGGTGGCCTGCCCGGCGACGAGGTGCGCCGCATCTCAGGTGAGGTGGCGACGGCGCTTGCCGCCGCCGGTGCCCGCGGTGTCCACCACTTGCGCCTCACCCCTGAGTCGGTGTTCCGGACCTCCGAGGGCACCGTCAAGGTGCGCGGACTGGCCACCGCTGCGGCGCTGCATCAGGTCGATCTCGGGGGGGCGGAGGCCGCCCAAAGGGACGCCCGTGGGGTGGTTGCCCTCGCGTATGCCGGGTTGACCGGCCGTTGGCCGCTCACCGAGGTGCCCTCCTCCCTCGATCCGGCCCCCCGTTCCTTCGGTGGGGCCGCGGCGCCGTCCGAGATCGCAGCGGGCGTGCCGCGTGACCTCGACGGTCTGTGCCGGATGACCCTGAGTGGTCGCGGTGGTCCGACCAGCCCCGGCGACTACGCCCGTCAGGTGGCGCCCTGGTCCAGCCGGCCGATCGTGGGGCGGCCCACGCCCGTGACGATCCCGGACCCCACGCCCGCCGACCCCGCCTCCCCGGCTGGGTCCGCCCCGGGTGCGTCCCAGGCGGTCACCTCGAGCCCTGAGGCAGCCGAGAGACGCGATCAAATGGCCGGCGGAGCAGCGGGTTCCGGTGCGGCGGCAGTCGGTGCGGCGGCTGCGGGCGTGGCTGGTGTTGCTGAGGCGACGGCCGCGGCCAGCACCTTCTCCAGTGCGGCGAGCACCACCATGCCCACCACCACGCCCACGCCCACCACCACGCCCACGGCTGCGGTCGGGACGGCGCCCGCCGCTTCCACCTCGAGTGCACCTCCCGGGCGTCCACCCGCCCCGGCCCCCCGGAGCATCGATGTGGGCGAGTTGGAGCCACCCCTGCCGGGTGCTCCCGCGGAGCCACTGAGCCGACAACAGTCCAAGCTCGCCCTGGGCCTGATGGCGGGCTTCGTCATCCTCGCCCTCATCGTCGGCATCAACGGCGTGCGCAAGATCGGCTCCCAGACCGACCTCGACTTCGGTGCTGCTGCGGCAGCCAGCCCGAGCCCGTCGCCGTCAGCGACCGCCGCTGAGGGGCCCCAACCGAAGGCCATCCTCAGTGCCGACGGCTTCGACCCGCTCGGTGACAACAGCGAGAACGGCGATCTGGCTCCGCGTGTCTTCGACGGGAATCCGGACACGGAGTGGCTGAGCGAGGGCTATCGCACGGCCAACCTCGGTGGCATCAAGCCTGGCGTCGGGGTGATCGTCGACCTCGGGCCCGCGGTCACGCCCACGCTCGTCCGCCTCAACCTCAAGACGCCCGCCGATGTGACCATCCTGCTCTCCGCGAGCCGCTCCCTCGACGGCGCGATCACCGCGGGCCAACTGTCCGGCGCCAACGGGCAGGTCGACGTCGCGGTGCCGCCGGAGACCGGAGCCCAGCAGTACGTCATCGTGTGGTTCACCAATCTCTCCCAAGACGGGGACGGCTTCTTCCGTGCCCACTTGGGTGAGGTCACCGTCCTGGGCTGACGCCCGGACCACGCGCCATGGAAGCCGACGACAAGGAACTCCTGAGGCGCCATGTCGCCGGTGATCCCGACGCCTTCGGCGAGATCTTTCGGCGCCATCGTGACCGGATGTGGGCCGTGGCCACCCGCACGGTGGGCGGTGATCGGGAACTGGCGGCCGACTGCGTCCAGGACGCCTTCGTGTCGGCCTTTCGCCATGCCGCGAAGTATCGCGGGGACGCGGCGGTCACGACCTGGCTGCACCGGATCACGGTCAACGCCTGCATGGATCGGCTGCGGCGCGAACGTCACGTCCTCCGGCGGGCCGGTGATCTCTCGGAGATCGACCTCCCTGACGAGGGCGACGACCACGCGAGCACCGAAGCCGTGCTCGACGTCCGGGCGGCACTCGCACAATTGCCAGAGGGCCAGCGGATGGCCCTGGTCCTCGTGGACATGCACGGCGTGTCCGTCGCCGAGGCCGCACAGATCCTCGAGGTCGCCGAGGGCACGGTGAAATCCCGTTGCTTCCGGGGCCGAGAGGCCCTCGCCGCGCTGCTCCGAGTCCCCGCGGGAACCACCGAGGCAGCTGGCGCGTCAGAACCATTGGGTCGCGCACCTGCGTCGACCGCTGCACCCAACAGCAATGCCACGGTCACGGGCCCGGTGACCACCACGACCCGAGGGGAGGACCGATGATCGAGAAGTCAGGCGATGCGGACCGTCCCGTCGAGGACGACCCGACGGGCATGAGGGCCCTCCTTCGAAGTCTCCCCGATCCGGGACCGATGCCCGATCATCTCGTCCGGCGCATCCAGGCCACGCTGGCCGAGCAGGAACGGCTCGGTGTGCCGGACGCACCGGTTGTCGACCTGGGTGCGTATCGAACCCGTCGCACCCAACGCCGGGGGCCGTGGCTGGCGGCTGCTGCCGGTCTGGTCGCCGTCGCCGGTGGTGGCTTGATCGCCACGGGTGGCGCGACCGGGATGATCGCGGCCTTCAGCGGCACGAGTCAGTCCGCCACCTCGGTGGCCGCCGGCGCCGCCGACTCCAAGGCTGCGCCCGACGGTGCGGGCCTGCCCGGCTCTGCGGAGGGGACGTCGGTGACCGGCATGCTCCCCGCCGGAAGCGTCCACGTCATCATGACCGAGGGTCAGTGGTCAGGCTCCGACCTCGGCCCTGCCGCGCGGGTCGCGCTCACCTCGACCGGGGACCGGCTTCGTGAACTCGCCTCGGAGAGCCCTGCCATCGGACCGATCGGCACCGCCATCGGCGGTCGTGACTGCGCGAGTGCCCTGGGCATTCCCGGCGATGCCGGCGTCCTCATCGACCTCGTGACCCATGACGGTGAGCCGGCCGCGCTGGTCGTGGCCGCGACGGCGAGTGGTGAGCAGACGGCATACCTCGTCGGTCGCTCCTGTCGCACCGGCCACAGTGAGCTCCGCGTCGGGCCCCAGAGCCTGCCCAACTGAGGTCCAACGAAGGCGAGCCCGCACGCGGCGGGAACACACGAGCCCTAGGATCGGTTGGCAACGACCAGCGCCCCGGCGCCGCCCCCAACCCCTCGAGGAAGTGTCCGACGTGTCCGACGCGCCCGCCCAGGCCGACTCCACTCCCGTCCGTGACGTCATCATCATCGGTTCCGGACCGGCGGGCTACACGGCGGCCGTGTATGCCGCGCGCGCCAACCTCGAGCCACTCGTCTTCGAGGGCGCCGTGACCGCCGGTGGGGCACTCATGAACACCACCGAGGTCGAGAACTTCCCCGGCTTCCGCGATGGCATCATGGGCCCGGACCTCATGGAGCAGATGCGGGCCCAGGCCGAGCGCTTCGGGGCCGAGTTGGTGCGCGACGACGCCGAGGCGGTCGAGTTGGATGGGGACGTGAAGGTCGTCGTCGACAGCGAAGGGGTCCGGCATCGCGCCCGGACTGTCATCCTCGCGATGGGCTCGGCCTATCGCGAGTTGGGCCTGCCGGACGAGAAAAGGCTGTCAGGACACGGGGTTTCGTGGTGCGCGACCTGCGACGGCTTCTTCTTCCGCGATCAGGACATTGCGGTCGTCGGCGGCGGCGACTCCGCGGTCGAGGAGGCGACCTTCCTCACCAAGTTCGCGCGCTCGGTGACCCTGATCCACCGGCGCGACGAGTTGCGGGCGAGCAAGATCATGGCCGAGCGGGCCCACGCCAACGACAAGATCCGCTTCGCCTGGAACTCCGCGGTCGAGGCGATCCACGGCGGCGACAAGCTCAGTGGCGTGACGCTGCGCGACACGGCGACGGGCGAGACCTCGGAGTTGGCGGTGACTGGTCTCTTCATCGCGATCGGTCACGACCCGCGCAACGAGTTGGTGCAGGGGCGCGTCGACCTCGACGACGAGGGCTATGTCGTGTGCGAGGGCCGCTCGACGCGCACCTCCGTGCCGGGCGTCTTTGCGTGCGGGGACCTCGTCGACCACACCTATCGGCAGGCCATCACTGCGGCCGGATCCGGTTGTGCCGCAGCGCTCGACGCCGAGCGCTATCTCGCCCACTGAGTTCCCCCGGGCGCCCCGGCCCGCTCGAATCGGGGCCCGCCGCCCGGGCGCCCCTGTCCCCTCCCCCACGTAGGATCGAACCCGAACGCCGCACGCGACCCGCGTCGGCCCACGAAAGGACTCCCCATGGCTGACCTCAAGGTCGTGACCGACGACAACTTCGAGATCGAGGTCCTCGGCGCCGACAAGCCCGTGCTCGTCGACTTCTGGGCTCCTTGGTGCGGCCCGTGCCGCGCCGTGGCTCCCGTGCTCGAGGAAATCGCCAAGAGCCACGGTGACCAGCTCGAGATCGTCAAGCTGAACACCGACGAGAACCCCGCGATCACCGGCAAGCTCGGCATCACGAGCATCCCGACCATGCACCTCTACAAGGGTGGCGAGATCGTCAAGACGATCGTCGGCGCGATGCCCAAGCCCAAGCTGCTGCGCGAGCTCGAGCCCTTCCTCAGCTGAGCCTTGATGGGCTGAATTGCCTACTCCTGCAACGCTTTTCGGCCCCGTTCACCTTTGGTGAGCGGGGCCGAGTGCATTGTGCGTATGCCGTGGGGCTGGCTCCAGGTCGCCACACGGTGGCGTCGAGCGTTGCCTCAGTCGGACTCGAGGAAGCCGAGGTACTGCCGCGCCGTCTGGCGCGACCCCTCGGACAGCCGCTCGTCGTCGGCCAACTCGCGCAGGGCCTCAGCCTCGCTGCTGCCGGTGCGCTGACGGAGCAAATCACTCAGCGCGGAGATGCCGCCGGGCACGTTCTCCGAGGATTCACTGCGCTGTTTGCCGGACAGCCAGCCGCGGATGGTCGCCTCGGCCGCAACTCCGCCCTCACCCACGCGCAGCTTCAGATGTTTGGCCGCTGCGGTCCTGGCGGCCCAGCCGCGCATCGCCGCCAGGGCATCCACGACCTCGTCATAGCGGGTATGGCCCTCGTTGCCCAGCACGCGGAGGAGGCGTTCGAGTTCGTCGGCAACGTCGCCTTTCGCGAGCGCGCCAAGGTCGGAGAGCACCCCGTCGACCGCTTGGTCGCTCGTGGGCCCGGCCACGCGCAGTGCCTGCAACCGGCTCTTGGTCGAGCCGTTCGCGAACACCTCGTCGAGCCAGACCAGGTCCGACTCCGGAAGCGGCTGCCGTGGCGGGATCTCCTCGTCCTCGTCCCAGTAGCCCTTGGGCGGGTCGTTGCGCTGTCCGTCCTCGGCGCGGATGACACCGATGCGTTCCAGGACGGCCCCCTGGTCACTGGGCTCCGGGTAGGCGCGCTCCTCTTCCGAGAGCACCCTCGACAGCGTGAACCACGCGGTATGCTCATCGGCCTCGTGGGACCACGCATAGCGCTCCGGCAGGGTGGCCAGCAGGGCCTCGGCACGGGCCTGCTCACCGCCATACCAGAGCGTCAACGGGGCCACGAGCGCACCGCCCGCAAAGGCCTGATCGTCCCCCACCCGGTCCCAGCCCAGCCACACGCCTGCTGGGTGGCCCCGGTCGGCGAGGAACTCCGCAGCATCCTGCGCGGCTTCGCCCGCGGTGTGGTCCCCCGGGCGCACGAAGACGACATCGCCGCCGCCGTCCAGG
>Ga0116185_1003774_pt1 | contig 12787 bp, 17 predicted proteins | sample AD_JPNNA7_MetaG_FD_89754 | JGI IMG/M metagenome (GOLD analysis project Ga0116185, IMG submission 89754) | Active sludge microbial communities of municipal wastewater-treating anaerobic digesters from Japan - AD_JPNNA7_MetaG | ecosystem: Engineered > Bioreactor > Anaerobic > Digestate | place... | reverse complement strand
GGCTATGACCTCTCCAATGTCACTGTCACCAATGTGAAGCTCCATTCTCTCGCCAACAACCTCGGCCTCCCTGTTCATCTCAAGAGTGGTGCCGCTCTTCTCAATACTGTTCCCGTGGTATCTGATTTCAACGAAGACCCTCGTATGAAGATCATGGCTACTCTTCCTTCGACCCAGAGCATCACTGACAAGTGTCTCTTCTCCCTCAACTCTGACTATGTCAAGTCAACGAGCTTTGTAAACTATTTTGGACAGACCATTGGACCTAAGGATGTGTTGCCCATTGCCGACGACGTGTACGGAAAACGCGCTGTCATGGCTGTTCGCAAAAGCACCAAGGACAAGAGCAACGTCTTTCACCATTTTGCCCACCGTAACATCACTGAAGCAGGAAAGCATACTGAACGCATTGTTGCTTCCGATGTTGAGATGGAAGGAGGTCTCTATGATGTTTTTGATGCCGAAGAACTTGCCAAAGTTCAAGTCAAATTCATGTCTGTCGTCAAGTCTGTGCCCACCGTCAAACCTGAATAAGCCCTCACCCTTGCTCTCGCACCAGTCAACGCTGGCATGTCTTGGGAAAGATATGTCAATGAAGACCCGTCGGATCAAGTCTCTTTCTCTATGACCGTCTGTGTCCATTGGATTGCTCCCGTCAGACAGGAACAATCCATTGTCGTCGCTGTTGCCGCCGCTCCTTCTCCTTCTCGTGAAGACCTTGCCAAGGCCAAACACGAGCAGTATTTGCAACGCGTTGCCGCAGCTGCCAAGACTGAATTGTAACATTTTTTTTCTAAAAAATACAATTCCGCTTTTTATTCATCATTTTTTCTTTTTCTCTTTTTCTCTTTTGGCGCCACCATTATCGATTCAAGTGGAATCACCAGTTGTGCACGTAACACGTATACATTGGAAATTTCCGTTTCCAGTGCCTTTCTACTCTCTAGTCCGCTGTCACTATAGAGACTTTCTATTTGTGTAGCCTTGTCTCGAAAAGGGAATGCAAGTGGAATAATAGTCTTGAAAAAGATCTGAAATAGTGATTTCTTGTTTGATTTTGATAGCGTCGATCGCAATTGACATTGAATACGCAGACGAGATAATTTGTATAAAAGATCGAGTTGTCTGAGAAAAAATACTGTTCCACTCAATACTTGAATTGGTTTTTTGTACACAATGTCACTAGATCCGCTTGTATTTTTTCACCATCATCGAAATTCAATAGAGTTTTTGTTTGAATCCAGTCTGGTCTGATTCTAAGTTTGCGCTCGGTAACTAGATAGACCAGCATTTTGGCAGATGCATATGAATAATGATCACAAGGAATCCAGTTCGGACTGAAACTTGTTTCCCAGTGTTGTTTCCAACCTTTTTCAGTATGTCTAGCAAAGTAAAAGCAAGCATCGGCCCATTTTTCAAAAAACATTCTCATGTCGAGGTAAAGCTTTCCTACACGAAAGAGTATTTTGGTAGCATTAATCTTGGCATCGCGAGTGACAAGTTCTATTATTTTTGGAATATCTGCTCGAGTGGTTGTGATAGGTGCCAATCTTTCTATTGCAGCTAGGTTATTCTCTTGGATTGCGTGAACAAGCGCGGTGATCTCCTGTCGAGGATTGCTGTTGCCTCTGTTTGATCTTGAGTGAGTATTTCCTAAATTTGGATTTGCTCCATGCTCGAGTAAAAGGTCCACCATTCTTAAACCACTTGCCTCTACTGCTAGATACAAAGGACGATAACTGAGTGGTTTGTGGAATGCATTTGCCTGTGTATAATCCTTTTTCAAGATAGACTCGACTTCTTTATAATCGTACGTCACAAGTGCGTGAAAAATACCCTTGTATGATGATTCTTGACGATGCCTTTTGCTACTAAATGGAACTTCTCCGTGTCGAAGATCCTCCATCACTTTTGTGGGAGAAAATGGAAATGTTTTTTATTTTTAGCACTGTTTTGCCATGTCATGTGCACATTGAAGAATATACATTTTAAGTCCTTGATGTGCCACTTTTTCAGCAAAAACAGTCATCAGAGGTGGAAGAGGGGCAAATTGATTCGATTGTAGTATAGTTTGCCATTCTGTAAACACTTTTACGCATTCTTCTTGTTGTTCAATAGAAAAGATTGTATGACAACGAGCCAAATAGTTTAAAGGATGAAACACGACGGCTTTTGATGGAATGTATGTGAGGGCAAAACGATAGAATGCATATTCGTCGCAGCTATCGTGTTTGATTAATTCAGTGATGAGATTGACTTGTGTCTGGGTTGAAAGTTTATTCCATTCCGATGTTGTAACACCTTGCTCTTCTTTGCTCAATGCCAAATTATTCAATTTGGATGTGAGTTCCTCGACCATTTTTTTGAATAAAAAAGACAAGTGTAGTTTTTTTAATTTTAGAATTTTTTTTATTCTATGTTTAAAAAAAATTCATACATACAGACGTACGTACACATTTAATTCAAATCAAATGTCTACAATTACGAATGACCAACCCCGCGACGATTTGGAAGTAAAGGCACGCAAGATAAAACAACAATTGTTGTTGGCATTGACAGGCGACGATTGCGTAACAGCTTTTCTTGTCCATGCCCAAGGCGAGGCATTTTTCCTTATTAATCTATTTGGCAAATGCAAATGGAACTGGGTACCTCGTCAAGGCTACAAAATGGAAAGCGTGGCGCCACTAGGAGGCATCTGGTTGAAAGCATTTAAAAATAACAACTGGATCACCGTTAATTGGACAATGGATATGCTGCCAACGCCCGACTTTGACACACACATGGACACACGTGATACAGATCTGCTATTTCACATCTCCGATGTGAAAAATAGCGTTGCTAAATTACGTGACGACATGAAGTGTTGTCTGGCGGCATACAATCTATTGAAATTATCAGAAGCGCCTCTGACCCTGATCTGCAAAATCAAGGATGATATCTACTTTCTCTTTGGCGAGTGGCGACGTGACGGTTATTATTATGTTCCCAAAGCAAAGAACAAGGCTATTCTCGCCAAAGGTCGTTTCGATCCGACTTTTAATGGGAATGAGTTACGCATTCCCACTTTAACAATAACGATATGCAACTGTGCAATCACGATTCAGCCAGTGACGCAGTTTTTTGATTATCGCTCGCCGTCAGAAACGCGCGTCATCGACAACTATGAAGAAGTCTATGGTGTATCATATTCTTTTTGCATACCCAGTGCACATGTACACCATGTACGTACATATCTTGAAAACGAATCTGATTTTCGAACGGTATTCAGATGCGCTACTGACTTTGTGAGTAAGCATTTAACATCCACCGTTTTACCTCAGAGTCGACAGGAGACTCTCCGGTCGACTCTTGGCCTTGCGCGACCTTCTGATTTTTTTCAGAGGAACGAACCAGGGTACCTAGACATGCACAGACAATCAAACTCGGCACTCGTGGAACAAGAGAATCGCCAACTGTACACTCCTTTGGATTCCGCGCGCGATACTGATCTTTTGTGGTCGGATGAAGAATCGTATATGGATGCGAGCGCACTATCAAGATTGACAGATGAACTATCAAGATTGACAGATGAACTCGCGCCGCCACCCAGAGAACGTGATGTGACAAACATTACACAAATGCTACGAGAAAGTCCTCGTATTTCTTCTATTCTGTCAGAATTAAGGAGATTTAGAAATCAAAACTCTCCCAACGACCCTCCCGTAGAAAACATAACCGTCGCCCTCGCTCAAAAAAATCTATTAGAATTGTCACCAGGTGTTAAAGAAGCGCTGGAAAACCTAGATCGGCAGACATCGCTATCTCCAAAACTACCGCAAGTAGACGCTACCACTGTAGAAGATATGATCAAGCAGATCACGTGCGCCGTGTGTATGACAAATAAGAATGATGCGGTGACGCTGCCTTGCAGTCATAATAAGATGTGCTACGTATGTGCACTCACAATCTTTACATCAGACAAGAAGCAATGTCCCATCTGCAGAGCCGAGATCAAACAAGTGTTGCAAGTTTATTCATAATTTTTTTAAAGTTTGTCTTTTATTTCTCTTTTTTTTTGTTCTATTTTAAAAAGAGAGATGGAGACTCGGGTGGAACTAGTCTATTGGGATCCAGTGGTAGATCTCATTGCACTGCCCAAGGGGAAACGCCTCTGTTTCGATTACCAATGGCAAGCAGAGGCCTATCTAGAAATGGCGTGTCCTCAATTACCTTTAAGTAACTTGAAATGGAAAATTCTCAAGGGGACACGAGAGATGACCGACAAGGATGTACGACTAGTGCCTCTATCAAAATTGACCTAGCTAGACTTGAGCCTTGGTTCTTTTTATTCTCGGAAAAAATCCATTAAACAATCCTTGTTCAACCATTGTCATTCGTCCACTTTCCATTTTGAAACAACAATCAGTGGCATAGAGTATAATTCCCACAATAATAACGAATAGGCACAGTGTCACTAGAATCAATAGAATGTAGACAAGTGTATCGACTGGATCATAAACGACGTTGCATCGTTCAATGGAATCTCGACAACTCGATAGTCCACTTGGACATTTGATTTCGGGATCACTAATCCAATCGGGATACGAAGAACACGACCATGCATCTAGAACCAAATCAATGGATTGATAGTCGTCTATTTCATATGTGAGATCCTTTTCACACACGACTCGCAATGGTTTCCATAGATTGATGGCGCATCCGAGTGAAAGAAAGCTTTTGGGATTGCATACAATGCGTGTCTTGTCGAATTGAAACCGTTCGAGTGCTACCAGCGATTTGTTGTGACAAAATTCACCCGCACTCACCCAAATAAGCAAATGAGAAAGAGTCACTAGTATGTACCACTGCCACCGCCACACCATCTTTTGTATTCTTTTTTTTTTCTATCTCTTCTCTCTAAAAATTGTATTTCCAGACTTGTCCATAACTAGGTTTCTAATTTTAAAATCGATTGTACTTTTTATATTCTCTGTCACCCACTATGTCCTCGTCATCCTATTTTAATCATCATCAAAATTCAAAGTCACTCCGTCGCTCGATTTCTTTGACATCGCTCGATGCAGGCGTCTCTTCAGAAGAAATTGAAGCTGAATTGCTGGAAGAAATCATTGCTGCTGCAAGAATCTACTTTGTAGACGAACCCGAGAAAAAGATGACTGTCATCCAAGAATTGATCAAACGCAAAGGTTCTTCACCGTCGTCGCTCTCCCCCTCTCGTCCCGACTCACCTGTTTCTGGACAGTTGGATGAATGGAAACAACGGAATCACAGCTACTTTCTAGACTTTTCAAAACGTCTAGACAAGATAATCAAGCATCTAATGCATTGCAAAAGCACCAACTCTAACTTTCGCTATGACATTATAAAGAGATTCTTTTAATCAGAGTTTGTGGTGCATGGCCAGATGTCCGAGCCCCGGTTTATGGAGTTGGTCTTAAGATCCGATACGAAAGTGCGTGGGTTCAAATCCCACTTTGGCCACTAAAAAAATTTTTTAATGAGTTTGATTGTATTTTCTAACAAGACGTCGTGTGACAAAAAAGAGCCACACCAAAAGTAACACTACAAGAATCAAGACTGCTCGCTCTACCCATAGCTTGGCATTGTTGATGGTTTCTATTCTTGTATAGTCGTCGAGAATTTGATACTCTTTTTTTGGATGTAGAATGCGTTCAGCAAAGTCTTGTGGTGTATCGCCTTGGTCCAATTCAAGAGACTTGAAGAATGTCATTTCTTTTTCTTTAGTTGTTTACGCTGTTGTTTCTTTAGACTCTGGGCGTTTTTCTTTCTTCGTGCTTCTGACCAGTCGTTGCAAACTTTGCGTAGAAATTGTCCAACGCGAGTGATAATGTCTGGGTTCTCTTGGTCACTGCGATAAAAGTGATAGAGATACCAAAATCCTGCGATTACAATGAGAGCACTCTGGATGATCTGTGATGTGACCTTTTCCTCTGGCAATGACCACACAAGTCCATACAAACGTATACGATATTCTTCAGCAGAAAAATTACTGCTAAAAAATTGATTCACGTCCAAAGACATAAACAAAAATGTCGACTCGTCTATCTTTAATCGCGCCTCCACTTTACAATACAAAAATCAAAGTCGAGGCGCATCGACGATGCAGATGGATTTGTCAAATTCGTTTGGATTGGATAGAGTCCAATGACAGAATCATCTGTTTTAATCCAATCTGCTATTTCTTTGAGATGGGCCGTGATGTTTTCTTGGGTTTTTTTCATGTCCAATGGTATTGAAAATTCTAATCTTGTGGTATGACGAGAGAATATACTCGTCCGACAAGTTTCTTCTTGAAATGTGCCCGTGTCAGTTTGTGTGATTGTATCTTCTCGGAAACCCAGAGAATCTACAATGTTGACACCGAGTTCTCTCAGCCGATCTATGAGTTGTTTGAGCATGATAATAATGAAAAAAAAAAGAATGGCAATCTCTCTAATTTTATTTTCGTTTACTATTTTTCTTTATAAATCCTTCGATTGCAAAATAAGCAGCCACCAGACAAATGAAATGGAGAATAGACATGAGAGAAAAGACAATTCCGAGTGCAGAGAGCGCATAGGTAAGAGTCGTAAACATGTCCATTTCAATTCTTGTGAGAATCAAACGAAGCACGCCGATGATGTCTACTAGTGCCGCGACGCCCACTACATAGAGTCCATTTTGAATCATGCCGGTCGTAATTTCACTTGTCTTGCGTAGTAGCTGCTCCTTGGCATCACTGATTCCATAAAACATGGCGGCAGGTGCAATGAAATGAAAGGAAATGAGCAACGTTTCGATAGAGAGATCCAATTCTACCGCAAGAGCCCAAATGGAAAATCCAAGCCATATGAATATGAGTACAACTTCTGTCCACAGCAAAAATTGGTAGTACACCCATAAATTTGGATAGAGAGTGGCAAGGTGGTTTTTCGCCATTTCGCTTTTTTTTTTCTCTCCAATAAAAATCAATGGGGTTTTATTGAGAATATATAAATAGAAAAGGCTCGGTTCCAGCTAAACTGGCTGCTTTTCTTTTTTCTGTTGATGGATGATAACCTTTTTTAAAGTTTTGGCACCTTCTTTTAATGCATCAAATGCGTTCTTTTCTCCCTCTTGTTTATCCTTTTTGACCTCTTCCGTCGTCGTCGCCACCACCCTCCTGGATTTTATCATGTCTGCGCGCACTTTTTTTTTCTTTGCTTCTGCTTCCTTTTCTTTTCGTTTCTTTTCTTTTTTCACGTGGTCTTGTTTCGTCTTTTCCTTGATTCCTAGTCGTATGGTTTTGCTCACATCCAACATTTCCTTGCCCGTCTGCTCATCGACAATGGGCACTGCCTTTTTGAAGCGCGAGAGTGGATTGATAAACGTATAGATTGATTTGAGTACGTCGTCAAACATTTGTTCTTCGTGTTGGCGAATAGCCATCTTGTTGCTTCGTTCATCGATTGAGAGATTGACAAGTTCTTTAAATAAATCTTGTTGTCCCCTCAGAAATGCCCATGGATGAGGACAATAGAGAAGTGCACAAGAGATGCGTGAAATTTTTTGTTTCTTGTCTTCTGACCGTAGAGTAAATACAAAGGGCGATTTAGAATATTTGCTCTTTATCTCCCTGTCGTCTTCAACGGCACGTACAAATCGAAAGAATCCTCGTATCATAGGCGCTCCTATGGCAATGACAAGTTTGATTCCTGCGACAAGAGCCTTTTGTTTGATGTATGTTCCAAATAGACGAGAAGTGACATTTTCAATCTGCCTCGACACTTCTTCCTTGCCAAATGGCATAAAAAAGGGATGGAGAAAGCTGACATAATAATCTTGTAGCAGTGTCGATGGCCAGTGTACATTTTGGTCGTCCTTGGCAGCTTCTGCCTCTTCGTGAGAAGGAGCTCCTTCCAATAGATGATAGAATATTTTCAAATAACTGAAATAGTCTTTTTTGCCTTCTTCATCTTCTTGGCCGTTGTTTTTCCCACCTCCATAGCACCTTTGGTGATCATATTTAGTTGGGTGATGAAAGAGTATCATGTATTTACATTGTACAGTTGCAGATGGTCGATGAAACCATCCAGGTACATATGAAGTGGGATAGTACTTGTTTACAAGAGAATAGATGAGGCGCTCTTGCTGGTCTATGAATTGCCATCGTTCTTCTCTCGTCTTGTTTTGAATCGACGGCAATTTCCATCGATCCATATAGTCAGAGTGAGCCGACTGGATTAAACTCACTGCAAGTGTTGTTGTATCAGCAGAGTCGCTCATCTTTTTTGACTTTTGAAACGTTTTGACAGATTGTTTATATTTATAACCACTTCAAGTCTATTTTTTTCCCCATCATGCTACTACCCATTGAAATAATAATTCACATCTTCTTATGTATCCCTTCTGTTACTCCGTGGAAATTAATCTCGATGTTGAGTGCATCGAAACCGTTACGGTCTATGCTTTTCAGTCCTAACGAAGAGCTCACTCTCTATTGGAAGTCAAAGTCTGATTGGATTTTGTGGGCTTCGATGAGATTTTATGCATCGTATTTCATTCTCCATGTGGTGCCTAGAGAACAAACGCGCTTCGTATCAAACAAAATCTCTATTGTCGAGCGTTCGACGCGATTTTCATTCTACAGAATTTGCAATCTTATGATTGGCAATTTTCCTTTCCATCCGATGATACCAAAATTTATAGATCTCTACTTTCAGAAACTAGACCCAGAATATCTAGTTTCCTGGGCTTCTAGCATGGCTGGAAAAGAGGGATTTATGTATTCTGTAGACCATATAATGGCGGTGATTGGATGGAAATTTTCAGTTAGAACTACGTTTCCTATGAATCCCGTACTGCCAGCCACTATGGATGACAGGCACTGGAAAACAACAATGTCAAACAAAAGAAAGCGGGACGACCTTTATTGTGAAGAATTGCCAGAAAAATACAAATTTTTATAAATTCTTCTACTAGACTGGTTCATTACAATGATAACGATGCATAGACAAGAGATGCTTTATGATTTTGTCTCGTACTTCATCGGTAATTTCATGATATCCGTCGAAGAGACTATAGTGCACCCGCTTCAACTTGACTTCGTCCTTGAGAAAGAGATAGAATCCATCTCCAATCTCGGTCACAAGTGTTGGGTCGCGTTTTCCATGACTTTGAAAGACGGGCATATAGATAAATCGGTCCCACATCATTGGAATTTCATCATTGGGGTCCAGTGTCCAGTGTCTCCGGTGTTGAATGACACGTTTTCTACATTCGTCTACATTGGCAATGAGACCAGAGCAAATTAAAAGACCACACTGATTAAAGTCGTCTTCCAATAGAAATAGAGATGCATTAAAGGCCATTCCACCTCCTTGAGAAAATCCAAGAAACGCAAAGGACGCTTCGTTTCCCACGTCGTCTCTAATCTTGTTCATAACAGCACGGAGATAGACCATGGAAATATCTATGCCTTGAAGAGGTTCTTGAAAGATTTTCGAGATTTCATTATTTACAAAGCGGTCTAGGATCTGGGCACCATCAATGTGCCACCAAAAACGTTGTTCCAAACGAATGTCATCTTCGTCTTCTTTTTCCATACCTGTTTCTTCGCTCGTCATTTTGAATGGAGCATTGACTTGCACAAACCAGACGTGGCGCAAGATTTCTTGGTCTTGTTCAGACATTTCAGACATTTTTGCCACGAGTTGTTTGGTTTGATCAATCATAGACATTTTGTTACTCGTCCATCCGTGAAGCATCGCCAATACAAGCCATGGCTTATCAACGCCCTTGTATCGTGTGACGGAATAGTCTAGAGTGCGAGGCCGATCTTCATTTTCTTGTTGAAAGATAAATCCCAATTCCTTGTATTCTTGTGCTTGTTTCTTTTTCTCGGCTAGTTCTTGTGCAGTAGGAAAAACAACTTGAAAAGGCCCATTGCCTGTGATTTCAATGTCGTGTGAAATAAAGACTTGCTCAAAATCTCGCTCAGACATGACTCAAGAAATCTTTTTTTTTTAAATTTAGATGTTTTGCCATTTGTGTAACAAGATTGCCTTAAAAAATGTGTCTATGGGAATTCTTTTTTGGACGCCCGCCTGCCAAGATGTATTGGATGGAAGATTATGTTGCAACAGAAAAGGATTTTGAATCGTCGGAAGCTCTAAAACATGGGTTTACTCCTGCTCAACTTGTGATTTTATGGAAGCTTTTTCCAGCTAGACACGTATCCCACCCGGAAGAAATTGCATTGAGATGTGTGGAAGCTGTCAAAGATGCCAAGACATACAAGGATTATCGGCACAGTAGAATCATCTCAGGCGGTCTCATCGACGACCCATACGAAGCGTTTTACAAGTGTTTATTTGATACCTATTATAATTAAACGCTTGGATACATTTTTTTTGTTCCCAATGTGTGGTCGAGTTAAAATTAGAGTGGAAACAAGACCGAGTGGCAAGAAAGTTACCATTGTAAACTTGGAAGTAGCCTCGCTGCCATTCCCAGTGATTCGCCCTTCTGATTTATTAAAAACGTGGAAGAAAGATCTTGCATGCAATGGATGTTTTTCAAAAAACACCGACTCTGATCAAAACAAATTCGAAATTCTACTTCAAGGGGATTGTAGCGAATGGATACGCGCCAATTGTATTTCAAGGGGCATTGTCGTCCAACCATAAAGACTCTTTTATACAATTTTACCTATTTACATTTTATCTGGACGGGAGGTCGTTATCTGTAGTGCAATTTGTTTTTTTTTTCTCTTCTAGAAAAACAATGTCGAGCCAAGGTCCTATTACTGTGTTGAGAACTTCGCCAGGTGGCATTGGACAAGGAAATGTCCAAGAGGCTCGCCAACAAGTGGTCAACATTGTAGTGTCGTATGATTATCGTACCAAAACTGTGCACAAACAAGACGCCACTTCTCAAAACAGCTATGTTCCCAAGGATGGAACTCAAGTCTTTGACATTCTTGATTCTGAACCTCTCTACGCTGACGCTACCATGCCCAATTCGAATCCCTATGGAGAATCATTTGTGTTGAGTGCTCTCAATGGAATTGGTCGTGAAGCTGTGCGTCAGTTTCCCAATGACCCAGAAATGCAGCGACTTGTGGTCAAGAACAGCATCATTCCAAAGGGATTTTCAGTTGGAGAACACCGAGAAGAGTCTGGTGGACAACAAAAGATTGCTTCCCAAACTGGAGGAACTCTTTCTCCGTGGTACGACGAGGATATCCCCGAAGGATCACTGGTGGCGCTTGATATTCCAAGCAAGGAGGAAATGTCCAATCCTCAACTTACCAACAAGAAGAAGGGTGCACCCGCTGGCAAAGTAACTCCCAAGGTTGTTGCATATGTTCCCAAAAACATTGCCAATAACTTTGCGACTCACGTGACCAATGTCCTCAACCGCCCTCAAGAATACAATCAAGCCATGAAACTTTCTTCACACACTGGCGTTGCACCCCTCTATGATGCCTCTAATGCCATTTTTGAATCTCAGCTCATGTCTTTTATTCTCGGATTGTACGCGGCTGAAAGGAGCGCTGGCAATCGTGCACTTGTCGATGGACCCGGTGGCCTCAGTCCTGCACAAAGGGCACAAAGACTCGCCGTTGGATTGGGACTTGTGAGCGACGTTAGAGGAGCAACAGATTCCGTTGGCCTAACAGATGCAGAAAAGAATCAATTTGCTGATTTTCGAAAAGAATTGTTAAACACAATCAATTGGACTGGAAATTTGCAGACTGCTTTCGAACAAGTCGTTGATCCTGCACTTCCACCTGGCCAGAGTGTGCGCTTAGATTCAAACACTGTTTCTGGACAATTGGTCAACAAACAAGCCAATCACTGGAAACGCACCATCCAAGCTTACAATGTTTTTGTTCATGATGACGCAAGGCTCATTGTGGGCAAGGCGTTGAGTGGAGCTCCTGCCAAGAGCCGTGGTGTCATTTTGGCATCAGTGTGAAATTAAATCTCTCTTTTTATTACTATTCTTCGTCTTCTCCTTCATCAGATGGAGATTTTACAATGGCGCCTACAGTGAGACGAATGGTGTTTTCATAGGTAAACTTTTCGCTTCCGTCCAAAGTGCCATACCCAAATTTGCGAATGTCGCGCTCGGTCAGCTCGGGACGTCCGAGATCTTCAGTCATTTTGAGACTATAGAGAAATTGACGATAACTCAATTGATTGTCTTCTAGACATGGAAAGTGTTTTTTGGCATCCTTGTTTTTCGCTGCAATCACCTCTGCAATTTCTTGCGGAGTCTTTTCAATGAGCTCAGATGATTCCACGTCCTTGCCAAAGTTTTTGGAAAATGAAGTGGCATAGACGAGCGACAGAAAGCGCACATAGGTACTCCCTTTGACAAAAAAGGTTTGCTTCTCTTGATTGTACTCGAGTAGCGGTGTGTTTTTGAGATGGCGCGCAAATTCGATAATGGCAGAGAAAAAGTGTTTGGGAGGAACCCAGTGAAAACAGTCGACGTAATCATTGCCTGCCATCATCATTGCAGCTACGAGTGTGGGAACAGCAAGACGACCACAAGGTTTAGAGAGTGGTTTAAACGCTGTGATCAATTCATAGAGTTTTACGAGCGACGTCCATTCTGGTTCGGTCTTGAGTGAACCATTGACATCTCTTTTTCCAGTACTCTTGCGTCGATAGAGAAGCACTTGTGGAATGAGAGTATCACATGTCTCTCCAGGATGGGCACTAGACCAATCCAAAAGTGGTTGAAGATGTTGAAAATAATAGATTAATCCATAGTAGAGAATGTCGGTATCGGT
>Ga0116185_1003759_pt1 | contig 12828 bp, 9 predicted proteins | sample AD_JPNNA7_MetaG_FD_89754 | JGI IMG/M metagenome (GOLD analysis project Ga0116185, IMG submission 89754) | Active sludge microbial communities of municipal wastewater-treating anaerobic digesters from Japan - AD_JPNNA7_MetaG | ecosystem: Engineered > Bioreactor > Anaerobic > Digestate | place... | reverse complement strand
TGGACAGACAGCGTGTAATCGCAGAGGTAAGGGTTGTTTTGCCATGGTCTATGTGTCCGATGGTTCCTATATTCACGTGGGGTTTGTTTCTTTCAAACTTTTTCTTAGCCATAGAGGACCTCCCATATATTATATTTATGGAGCCCACGACCGGAATTGAACCGGTGACCACTTCCTTACCAAGGAAGTGCTCTTCCGACTGAGCTACGCGGGCATTTGGAGTGGGAAACGATTCAACCCACTCGGGCATTTGGAGCGGGAAACGGGACTCGAACCCGCGACCCTCAGCTTGGAAGGCTGATGCTCTAACCAACTGAGCTACTCCCGCACACATTAAATCAAAAAAAACAACAATTCCAAAACCAACAAAACAAAATATTTAAATGGTGGAGAGGGGAGGAATCGAACCTCCGAAGGCTGAGCCAACAGATTTACAGTCTGCCCCCTTTGGCCGCTCGGGAACCTCTCCTTGGAGCTGGTGATGGGACTCGAACCCGCAACCTGCTGATTACAAATCAGCTGCTCTGCCGATTGAGCTACACCAGCGTAAATATCTATTATAGTACAAGAATGGAACACAAAACAATATTTATTATACTATTTCGCTTTATATGTCAATAACATTGGCCATTATTTCATAATATTATTGACTTTGGATGCTTTTAAGTATATCATAGACACATAATATGAAGCGGGGTGGAGCAGTTTGGTAGCTCGTCGGGCTCATAACCCGAAGGTCACTGGTTCAAATCCGGTCCCCGCAACCAACGAAATCAAGGGGTTAGTGATTCAACTAACCCCTTTTTATCGTCCATTTCTACCATTTTTATACCATTGCCTTGTTTTATAATTTCACTCACCCTTAATGCTTTCGGTACTCACATGCCCTGTAAATGGATTTCGGACAGGATAAACAGTTTTTTCAGTATTCCAAACCAAATTTCGTCAATAAAGACAATCTTATTTAATGAACATTCTTTTTCTTAAAAATCAATAAAAAGAGCATGTTTGGGGAATTTGATGCTGATGCACTGATGAGATTCTTCCATTTTAGGTAAAAGCATATTGAAAAGAGAATTCTCGACGGCATACCAAGAAGATAAATTTACTGACCGGCGAGGGCACATAATAAGAAAGGCTTTTTGCAAGATAGATGCTTTCTACAGGACTTTTGATATACCTGGCTTGAACATTGTTGGCTATGGTCTTATATGCACGTAATAGCTCAAAAAGCCATAGATTGGACTAGGTATTTCGATGTCTGAGTTCATGAGTTATCATAACTAAATGAATATTAGAATGGTTATTGCTATGTATCAATCAATATTAACCAGATTGATTGTATTAATTGCAATATTGTAAGGCAATTCTGTGCCTCTCGGAAGATTCTATTCGATTCCAATAATTTTTTTTAAAAACCCTGTTCGTGCATAAAAGGCTCTTGAAATACTGCCGTGACCTGGACCTTTTGTTCTTGGTTGAATAAAAACACCCATTCTGCCTGTCAAATAGCCAAAGCCTTTATTGGTAATAGTTTCCCTGACTAAATTGTAGTCGCTTTCAACTTGTTTCATGATATCTACATTCGAAAGGTCAAAATTATAAACTCCATACAAAACAGATCTTGTTTCTTGCTGGTTTTCCCATATCCTTGCAACAACTAATTGTTTTTGAAGTTTTGCCTTTAAATGACTGCTGTTAAAATCGGTAGCACTGACATTATAAGGATCTATCATTGTAATAGCCATGGTTTCTTTGACGGTTAATTTGCCATTTTTTAGTTTCCTTAAAGATATTACTTTCAACTCCCATGAACCAAAATTGGGACTTTGTGCTGAATTAATCGGTAAACCAAGATGCCGCTCTATAACATGCCCTGCCCAGCCTTTATTCTTTTTTCCACATTTAAACACTCTAACGCTATATCTATCGGCTAATGTTCTCAAATCTGTTCCGATAATTTCAGAAATCTTTGCTTTAGCCATTGCACGATCCATTACAATCCCCCATTAATGATATATTCGCTTTCACTTTCACAAACACCTTCAAAAAGAGATGGTTGTGTATATTTCTTTTGCAAATTATTTTTTAATGTTTCAAATCTTTTAATAGATAAGTCCAAATACTCTTTTTCTGTTTCTATACCTATATAATTCCTCCCATACAAATAAGAAATTAAACCTGTTGTGTTTGACCCTGAAAATGGATCAAGCACTAAATCTCCTTTATTGGAACTTGCTACAATAATCCTTTTTAAAAGGCTTTCTAGTTTTTGTGTTGGATGTTTGCCAAAAACTTTTTCAACTCGCTTAGGCGTACCTATTGCCCACACGCTTCTCATTTGATTACCAGGCTTTTTTAAAATATCTTCTTTCCATAGTCCATTTTTCATCATCTCATAATTGAAAGTATGCCTCCCCTTTCTACTTTTTCTTGCCCAAATCAATGTTTCGTGGCTTGCAGTAAAAAACCTGCAACTTAGATTTGGAGGAGCATTAGGTTTAAACCAACAAATGTCATTTAAAAAATGATAGTCTAAAAGCTGCATCGCAAAACCGCAGGCATATATCGAGTGGTAGGTGCCGGAAATCCAAATTGACCCATCTGGTTTTAAAACCCTTTTACAAGCTGCTAACCACTGTTTGTGAAATTCAAAATCTTCCGCTACTCCTCGGCTTTTATCCCATTTGCCCTTGTTAACGCTAACTCGCTTTCCAGCATGACAAGTGAAACCATCATTCGAAAGGTTATATGGAGGGTCGGCAAATATAAGGTCAACCGAATTTTCAGGCATATATTTTAATACCTCTATGCAATCGCCCTTATACAATTTGAACCTGTTTTGTTCGTAATAGATTGTGTTTTCTTGCATATGAAATATTATAAATTAAATAAAAAAGAAAATATAAGAAAATCTTCTCTCTGAACCTTTAACAATGATTTTGCAAAATCATTAATACATTACTGATGGCAGAGGGCATCATACCGAAAAGAATTGCCACTAAACAAAAAAAGCAGTTAAAGCCAATCGCTGTAACTGCTGAAATTTAAAGTGCCGAGGGACGGAATTGAACCGCCGACACGGGGATTTTCAGTCCCCTGCTCTACCGACTGAGCTACCTCGGCACAGTGATAATTTAAAACATAATTGGCGATTCCATGTCAAGACATTCATTATCAATTATCAAAACGATTCAACGTCTTTAAAACCTTTTGACTTTGTCCCTTTCATATGTTAACAAAATTGTCATGCCAGAACAATATACCAAACCATTCAAGGGAATCGTTTACAATAAAGAAAAGATTGGAGATATAGCATCGTGTGTTTGTCCCCCGTATGATGTTATCTCTGATGTCAGGTCATATTACAAAAGGAATGATTTTAATGCAATAAGGCTCGAACTACCGCAATCCATTCCTTCAATGGATAAATACAATGTCGCCAAACAAACGATGGATACATGGCTCCAAGTAGGCATTCTCAAGCAGGACAACGAAGATACCATATACATAATGGAGCAGGAGTTTGATTTTGGAGGCGCCATATTTCTAAGAAGGGGTTTCATTGCCCTCAACAAACTTGATACCAAAAGGATTCTTACGCACGAGGAGACGAGAAAAAAGGCTAAAGAAGACAGGGAAAGGCTTATTGCAACATTAAAAACATATACAAGTCTTATATTCGGTTTGTATGAAGATAAAAATAACGAAATAGAAGATCTACTTATAAGCTCCAAAAAAGATAATATCTATGACTTTATGGATGAACAGGCCATTCGTAACCGCTTTTATAGAATGAATGACAAAGGCGAAATTAGCAAACTCACTGCATTGATGGACCAAAGATATATCTATATTGCTGATGGTCACCATCGTCTTGCTGTTTCATATAAACTTGGCATATCTTTCGTTCCTCTTTATTTGACAAACATGTATTCGAGCGGCATAGTGATTCTTCCGTACCATAGAATCATAAAATTTAATGGAGTAAAGAATATTGAGGATATTTTTCGTGCATTAGATAATTACGGGGTCATTGTAAAACACGAACTAACCGATGACAACTCAATCAAAAGGGTTATGAAATACGTTTCAGAATCCGAAAAACTCGCCTTTGCCTTTTGTTCAAAGGATAAACCAGGTAATATTTATGAGTTTACTCAAAAAAATCCCATACCGATGGACAACAACCTTCATGATGTTTTAAAAACATTAAAGGTAAATGTTATACACAAAGGTGTGATCAAGGACATACTCAACATATCGGATGAAGAGATCTCTTTCACACAGGACTATAGCGAATCTGTAGATGCATTAAAGAAGGGTAGTCTCGATCTGGCAATGTTTCTGCCACCAACAACCGTTCAGGAAGTCAAAAATATCGCTGACAACAACCTCTTCATGCCTCCAAAATCAACATTCTTTTATCCTAAGATACTAACGGGTTTGGTATTTTATAAATATGCCTGAAAAATATCCTGATTTGTGATTAGACAAACCAACAGCCAACAAACATTAACAATCATCGAACAACAAAACACCATCAACCAGCAACTAATTACTGATATCAACATTGCCGATGACGAAACACTCGATATTATTTGCAATGAAGATCTAAAACTGATTCAGAAGAGGTGGGGTTATAGATTTTCTATCGATTCGATAATACTCTCGAATTTTGTTGTTCTGAAAAAAAAGGACAGGTTATTGGATATCGGCTCCGGTTGTGGTATCATACCAATCTACATGTCAAAAAAGGGTTACGGCAATGATATGCTCGGCATAGAGATCCAGGAGGAACTATTCGGTGTTTCCCAGAAAAATATACTGTTAAATCATGCACCGAATGTAAAATTCATACACGGCGATATTAAATATATGGAAAAGGAACTGAAAAAGACTCCATTTCATGTAGTTGTAGCAAACCCTCCCTATACAAAAAGACATACGGGAAGAAAAAGCAATCAAACCTCAAGGGTAATGGCAAGATATGAATCGCAACTCGAACTTTCAACCCTCGTGTCGATCGCCTCAACATTGTTGTTTAAAAAAGGTCGTTTTTATACGATATATCCTTCAAAAAGGCTCGGTGAACTGATTTACACTTCAAAGGCATACAGACTTGAGCCAAAGAGAATAAGGTTTGTACATCCGAGCATGGAGAGGCCTGCCAATCTTTTTCTTGCAGAATTTATAAAGGAAGGCGGCATTGAGATTAAAGTTGAAAAACCTCTTTACATTTATGATAATGATAATTACACTGATGAATTACAAACCTATTATTCGTTCAAGGACTGAATATGGAAGATGTTTTAAAATTGATTGAGCCTGATTTGAAAAAGCTTGAAGCATCTATCGACAAACTCGTAACAACAAAGGTCGGTTTCATAAAAGAGATTGTAAACCATATCATCAAATCAGGCGGCAAAAGGGTGCGTCCCATCCTTGTGATACTCAGCGCAAAGCTTTGTGGTCACAAAGAGGATAGATTTATACCTTATGCTGCAATAGTAGAATTTATCCATACAGCCACCCTGCTCCACGATGATGTTGTTGACAACGCCCAGACAAGAAGGGGGACATCTACAGCAAACACGATATGGGGAAACGAGGCAAGCGTGCTCGTAGGTGATTTTTTATATGCAAAATCTATGGAGCTGCTTGCAGATGAAGGCAACAGTGAAATCTTCAGCGTAATGGCAAAAACAACAAAATCCCTTTCTGAAGGCGAAATAATCGAATTAGTTAAGACATCGGATTTGGAGACAACCGAAGACGACTATTTTGAGATCATAGGGAACAAGACGGCTGTTTTGTTTTCAGTAGCCTGCGAGATAGGCGCCATACTGGGAAATGTGAGAAACAAAAAAAGAAATTCTTTAAAGGCATTCGGTCACAGTCTCGGTATCGCCTTTCAATTACAAGACGATATACTTGATTATATTTCATATGACAACGTGCTTGGAAAACGTGTAGGCACAGACATCAAAGAGGGTAAGGTGACACTTCCACTTATCCATGCAATCAAATCATCGAACAAAAAGGAAAAGTCATCCATTGAGAAGGTGCTCGGCAAGCCAAACGTCACAGATAAGGACTTCGAAAGGATTAGAAGTATAATTTTAAAATACGGCGGCATAGAATACACGGCTGACAAGACAAGACAGTACACACAGGCAGCAAAGGACTACCTTAAAGACTTCAGGGCTTCACAATATAAAGAGGCATTACTTACGCTAACGAATTATATGTTAAGCAGGAAGACATAACATGGTGCGTCTTATGTATTGCCAATACGATTATTGATTTTCTTTTATCAAATTTCCTTCTTGCATAATCATTACCAATAACTAATAATATTGCTTATGAAAGTCATCACCTCCCATATCAATGCCGATTTTGACTCTTTGTCCTCAATGGTTGCAGCTAAAAAATTGTATCCCGATGCGATCCTTGCATTTCCAGGTTCACAGGAAAAGACCTTGAGGGAATTTCTCATTCATTCAACACTATACATATTTGATATCCAAAAGACTAAAAACATCGATTATGACAAGATCAATACACTCATCCTCGTTGATACAAGACAAAAAAAAAGGATCGGCGAATTTGCAAGGGTAATAGAGGCAAAAAAAGCCAAAATCCACATATATGACCATCACCCGTCAACAGATGACGATATCAGTGGAGACGTTGAATGCATTAGGAACACAGGCGCTACTGTATCGATTCTTGTTTCCATATTAAAAGAAAAAGGTATTGTATTATCGCCGGAAGAGGCAACAGTAATTATGCTCGGTATATATGAAGAAACAGGGAGTTTTCTTTTTCCTTCTACTACAACGGAGGATTTCGCAGCAGCGTCTTTTTTGCTTGAGAACGGTGCAAACGTTAATATCGTTTCAGATATGCTCGTGAAAGAGTTGACGCCAGAACAGGTATTTCTCCTCAACGACCTTATAAACAATGCCTCAATCTATAATATAAACGGCATAAACATTGTAATAACTGAAGGTTCAACAGAAAATTACGTGGGTGACCTTGCCATAGTAGTACATAAATTCAGGGATATGGAAAACATAAACGTGGTCTTTGCCCTCTTCAGAATGGAAGACAGGTTATATATCATCGCAAGAAGCAGAATACCCGAAGTCGATGCCGGATACATACTCTCTCTATTCGGAGGAGGAGGTCATAAGGAGGCTGCGTCTTCTACAGTTAAAGACATGACAATCATAGAGGCAAAGGATAAACTTGTCAGGATCCTGAGGCACAACATAAAGCCTCTGTGGAAGGCAAAGGACATCATGTTTTTTCCTGTAAAATCAGTCGATGCAGAATGCCCAATTTCCGAGGCAAAGAGCATCATGGTCAAATATAACATAAATGCGTTGCCTGTTGTTTCAAATGAAAAGGTTGTGGGCATTATTTCGAAACAGATAGTCGAAAAGGCGGCATTCCATAAACTTGAAAATATACCTGTTAGAGAATACATGTTTACTGAGTCTGCAACGGTAAGACCTGACGACTCGATAGAAAAGGTAAAGGAATTTCTAATTGGCAACAACCAGAGATTTTTGCCGGTCACAAAAGACGGCAAGCTTATTGGTGCAATTACGAGAACTGACCTTCTAAGGATATTGGAGGACGAAATCACAAAATCAGTCCTCAATAAGCTTGAATTTCACGACATGTACGAAAAACGCAAGAATGTAAAAAAACTCATGCAGGAGAGGATAAGCAGGGAGACACTCAAAAAGCTCGTCGATATCGGAAATCTTGCCGATAAAATGGGGTATCATGCTTACCTTGTCGGTGGTTTTGTCAGAGACCTCTTACTACGCAACGATAATTACGATATTGATATTGTTATAGAAGGTGACAGTATAAGATTTGCCGAGCACTTATCAGAGATGTTCAAGGCAAAGGTAAGACCACACAAGGAATTTGCAACGGCAAAGGTAATCTATCCTGACGGTTTTAAATTAGACATTGCAACGGCACGTCTCGAATATTATAAGGCACCAGCAGCCCTTCCAACGGTCGAGCATAGTTCGCTTAAACTTGACCTACATCGTAGGGATTTTACGATCAATACACTTGCCATAGCACTCAACAAAAACACCTTTGGCCAACTCATAGATTTTTTCGGCGCACAAAGAGATATAAAAGAGAAAACCATAAGGGTGCTGCATAGCTTAAGCTTTGTTGAGGACCCTACAAGGGTGTTCAGGGCAATCCGATTCGAGCACAGGTTTGGTTTTCAAATAGGCAAACATACGCTCAACCTTATAAAAAATGCGATAAAGATGGGTTTTCTTTCAAAGATAAGGGGCAGACGCATATGGACAGAACTCAGTCTTATCCTCATGGAGGATAGCCCCGAAAAGATATTGAAAAGATTGCAAGAACTCGATCTTCTCCGCATGATATACGCTGATCTCAGATTCGATAAAGAAAAAGAAAAACTGTTCATCAATATGCACAATGTATTGAAATGGTATGAGCTTTTATACAGTGGAAAGGCATATGACAGGATACAGTTTTATATACTTGGCCTTGTCGATCACGTAAAAGAAGAGGATGTGCTCGAGTTTTGCAAAAAGGCTGAAACATCAGAGGCATTTAAAAAGAGGCTTGTTGACAATGCAAAGAATATCAGGGAAACCATGCTGCGATTTGCCATCGGTCTACAGATGATGAAAAAAAGCGAAATTTATAAACACCTTGAGTTGTTATCCTTAGAGGCAAAGCTGTTTATTATGTCAAAGACGCGGTCCGAAGAGATAAAAAAGTCTATTTCCAATTTCATTACATACAAAGACTCGTTCAAACCCCTTCTTACAGGTGTTGACATAAAAAATATGGGCGTCAGGGAAGGACCTGTTTATAAAGATATTCTTGACCACCTGAAAGAGGCAAAAATCGATATGAACCTTAAAACAAAAGATGACGAGGCAAACTTTATAAAGGATTATATTTCAAAAAACAAAATCATCGTTGATGAAAATCATATCAATAAAAAAACGATTGGGGAACACGGATGAGTCTCGTGCTGACCCCATCACTTGATATCAAGATCGATTGTTATGAGGGACCCCTTTCTGTGCTTATCGGACTTATAAAAAAAAACAAGGTCAGCATATGGGACATACAACTTTCGCTCATAACCGAAAGATTCCTTGAATATGTTGATTTTGTTCAAAAGATGCACTTAAAGATTGCAGAGGATTTTATTGACATGGCATCCCTTCTCATCTACATAAAATCAAAGATGCTTCTGCCTTCCCGTGAAGAAGACAAGGGGTACGACCCCAAAGAAGAGCTTATTGAAAGGATTATTGAATATGAAAAAATAAGGGTCATGGCAGAAAGTTTAAACAGCCTTCCAGTCCTATACAGAGATACATTTTGCAGAGAACAAAAATCCATTGATGGCGATGATGGTTTTGACTTGCTTCACCTCTGCAACATCTTTTTTGAGTTGATGAAAAGGAAGGAAGAAAGATTTTTAGTGATTAGAGAGATTAAGCCCACACTTGGGGAAAAGCTTGCTATGTTGAAAAGCATCCTGGATTCTACAGGTCTGTTTGTATGGAACATAAAGGAACAGGCAGAGCAAGCAGAAAAGGTAGCCACTGTGCTTGGAATGCTTGAGCTAACCAAGATAAAGGTAGCAACCATCATACAGAGAAGACCATTCGGAAATATAGCACTGAAGAAAAGAGAACCAACGTACGATGATTTACAGTATTTGCAGCCAGCAGACAAAACTATTTAGACTATTTGAAATAATATTTTTTTAGTTTAAACAAGGAGAACATATGGCTCGTTCAAAGATAAAAATTGCCTTCCTGGTGATACTCATTATTGTCACGTTAAGTATCATCATATCAATCGTCGTGGGCGTTTCAGGCAAGGCATTCGGCGAAAAGATTGGTATTGTCGAAATAGAAGGGGTTATCAAAGACCCCAAGGATATTATGGAAGATGTGGTAAAATTCAAAGAAGATGAAACCGTAAAAGGGGTAATACTCAGGATCAACTCTCCAGGCGGTTCAACCTCACCAAGCCAGGAAATATTCGAAGAGGTGAAGAAATTGAGAGAGAAAAAGAAGGTATATGTCTCAATGGGTTCGGTTTGTGCCTCTGGTGGGTATTATATCGCTACGGCAGGAGAAAAGATATATGCGTTACCTTCCACAATCACCGGTAGCATCGGTGTGATTATGGAACAGATCGTAATTGAGGATTTATTGAAAAAGATCGGATTACAGCCAAATACGATGAAGGCAGGCAGCTATAAAGACATAGGCTCGCCGTTCAGAAAGATGACGATGGAAGAGAAGAGATACTTGCAGGAAATTCTTGACACTATCCATAAGCAATTCATCAATGCAGTATCAAAAGAGAGAAAAATGCCCTTTGAAGAGGCATTAAAGCTGTCTGATGGAAGGATATACCTTGGGCAGCAGGCAAAGGGTTTAAAACTCATAGATAAGATAGGCACTTTTTATGATGCAGTGGAAGATTTAAAAAACGCATTAGGCATAAAGGGAAAACCAAAACTTGTTTATGGCAAAAGACCCTTTTCTCTGCTCAAATGGCTTATCTCATCCGTTTACCAGGAGATTTATTTGAAGTTTCCGTAAGAAGGAGCCAAAAGGCAGAGGTCAGAAGACAGAAGTCAGAAGGCAGAGGCCAGAAGACAGAAAACAGAGGTCAGAGGTCAGAAGGCAGAGGTCAGAAGACAGGGGGTTGGAGGGCTAGCTAAACATCTACACCTCCAAACATCTAACCCTCTAACCCTCTAACCTTTTTAGAGATGACAGGGGGTTTTTAATTGAAATACAAGATTCACCCAGGTTGGTGGTATCCACACGGCGCTACGAAAACAAAAAACGGGGTTAACTTTTCCATTGCAAGCGGCGAGGCAACCCATGTTGAGCTATTGCTTTTTGAAAAGGCAGATAGTCCAAAACCATACGAAATCATTACACTTGGCCCTGAAATCCACAAAACTTTCTTTTTCTGGCATGTACTCATCGAGGGGTTAGGTGGAGATATACATTATGGATGGCGTATCGATGGGCCTAATGATGTCAAAAAAACAGGTCTTCGTTTTGACGGCAAAAAGGTTCTGCTCGATCCTTACACACGAGGCGTGACACATGTTCTGTGGGACAGAAAACGTGCAAGTAAACCCGGTGATAATTTAGAATGTTCAATGCGATGTGTTATGCCTTCAGACGATGATTATGACTGGGAGGACGACAAGCCTATTGAGCGCATTTCACAAACAATGATCATCTATGAGATGCATGTAGGCGGTTTTACAAGGCATCCTTCTTCACGAGTAACACACCCCGGGACATTTAGCGGCATTATAGAGAAGATTCCGTATCTTAAGACGCTCGGCATATCGCATGTTGAGCTTATGCCTGTTATGGCATTCGATGAACAGGCTGTGCCGGAAGGTGCTGCCAACCTCGGATTGAAAAACTACTGGGGTTACAACACGCATAGTTTTTTCTCTCCTCATCCCGGTTACTGCATAGAACCCTTGAAGGGCAGCCAACGTATGGAATTCAGAGACATGGTAAAGGCGCTTCATAGGGCAGACATCGGCGTAATCCTCGATGTGGTCTTCAACCATACTGCGGAAGGAGGCGCTGAAGGGCCAACCATCAATTTTAAGGGGCTTGGAAATAATGTTGCATACCACCTCGACAGGCATGATCGCAGTATCTACCATGATTACACCGGCTGTGGAAATACCATCAACTGCAATCACCCCCTTGTGTGTACATTTGTAAAAGACTGTCTCGAGTATTGGGTCAGGGAAATGCACGTAGATGGTTTCCGTTTTGATCTTGCAAGCGTGCTCATGAGAGGTGAAGATGGAAATCCTTTGGAGCATCCCCCAGCCACATGGAACATTGAGTTATCTGATACCCTGGTACGTTCTTATATTATCGCTGAGGCCTGGGATGCGGTTGGGTTATACCAGGTAGGCAATTTTCCCGGTTTTCGATGGAAAGAATGGAATGGCCGTTATCGTGATGTGATGCGTCGTTTTGTCCGTGGGGAAAAAGGATTCATAGGAGAAGTTGCAACCCGTATCGCAGGAAGCAGCGATTTTTACGAACATCAAAGTCGACTGCCGACTAACAGCATAAACTTCATCACCTGTCATGACGGCTTTACCCTCAATGACCTTGTAAGCTACAACGAAAAGCACAACCATGCAAACGGTGAAAACAATCTTGACGGCATGAACGACAATTTTAGCTGGAATTGTGGCTTAGAAGGAGAAACACACAGGGCTGACATTATTTTTTTACGCAAGCAACAGGCAAAAAATTTTATGACATTGCTGTTTCTCAGCCAGGGAATCCCCATGATGCTTTTTGGAGACGAGGTACTGCGCACACAGCGAGGCAACAACAACTGCTACTGTCAAGACAATGAACTGAGTTGGTTCGATTGGACCCTTGTAGAAAAGAACCATGATATGTTTCGTTTTGTGACTGAACTGATTGCATTTCGCAAAAGGCACCCATCGCTTATGCGAAAAAGGTTTTTTACTGGAAAAAAGATAAACGGCAAAAACATGCCAGACATTGCTTGGCATGGAGTAAATCTCAATGAGCCTCTCTGGGACAATCCCGAGGCAAATATTCTTGCGTTTACAATAGGTTCAATAGCAGAAGATGAAAAAGACCTGCATGTCATGCTGAATATGTCTGGTGATTCCATAAAGATGCCTTTGCCTCAATCATATGGACACGTTTGGTACAGGGTCATAGATACGTCTTTGCCATACCC
>Ga0116185_1003748_pt1 | contig 12860 bp, 11 predicted proteins | sample AD_JPNNA7_MetaG_FD_89754 | JGI IMG/M metagenome (GOLD analysis project Ga0116185, IMG submission 89754) | Active sludge microbial communities of municipal wastewater-treating anaerobic digesters from Japan - AD_JPNNA7_MetaG | ecosystem: Engineered > Bioreactor > Anaerobic > Digestate | place... | reverse complement strand
TAAATAATTATGAAAAATTGCATTTGCTTAGAACATCCTTAAAAACAGAATTAAAGATTAAACAAAAGAAAGCAGCCTGATAAAATGGAGTCTCTATTTTCAACTAAGTTTGACTTTTTGCCTGGGCTTATCAAGAATCATTTTGAAGATAGTTTATATTTAACAACTAAATTATTTAAAATTTGAATTCATATTTCAGGCCAGAATGTTTTGTATGATTATTCCAAAATTTTCACATCATCTTTATTTGATTTGTATTAAGCCGGATACATACTGTTGGTTTAAAAAGACAAATGATTTATTAAAAAAACCCAGCACTGAAAGTTTCAGTAGTTTGATAACAAAACTCAATGAGTATTAATCATCAAACTCTATCCTAAAAAATATCTTTATAATATTAACCTTATTTTTCAACTTTAATTGATTAAAGTAAATTCCTGATTAAATCAGATAAAATTTGTTTAAGATAAGATTCGAAGTGATAAATAAACTGTTCTGAACTTTTTAGATATTTTGATATGTAATAATTCCTGTTAATTCTAATTTAAGTTCTTGTAAAGCGTATTATTTTTTAAATTCACATTACAATTAAAATAAATTCATAAAAATTTTCAGGATTAGAAATGAAAGAAATAAAAGCCATAATAAGACCAATTAAATTACTGGAAGTAATTGAAGCACTTCAGCAGATTGAAGGATTACCCGGAGTTACAATTTCCGAAATTATCGGTTTTGGTAAAGGCAGAGCTAAAGAAGCAACTGATAAAATGGTTTATGAGAAAGTGGAATTTGTTCCCCGTACAAAAATCGAAGTAGTTGTAGAAGATAAAATGGCTGAAGAAGTTGTTAATGCTATTCAGAAAAATGCAAAGACAAATAATCCGGGCGATGGTAAAATATTTATCACCACTGTTGATGATGTTGTAAAAATCAGAACTAATGAGCGTGGAGAAACAGCAGTTTAAGTATAGAAATATTCCTATCCGTTGATAAAAAGCATTGTGATCTCAGCGAAAAAGCTTAGAGGACTTTGCGTAAACTTAAGTCATCTTATTCTTCCTAAGAAAATGAATGATAATTAGTCGGATTTCACTAATATTTTTTAACTCAAGAATATTAAAGCAACTCCTGCCACTGCAATTACTGCTCCTGTTATTGCACGCCAGGATATTTTTTCTTTGTAAATATATCTTACCATCGGAAGCATTATTATTGGCGGTGTAGCCATAAGTGTTGCAGCAATTCCAACCTTTGTATATTCTATGGATATTAAACTAAATGTAATTCCTAAATAAGGACCTAACACCGTCCCAAGTAATATAGAACCAAGAATGGATTTATCTTTTTTAATTTTTGGGAACGGATTATTATACCTATTAAACAAAATTGCAAGAGGTAAAATGATCAGAACAGAAGAAAAAATTCTGACAAAGGTTGCAACAAACGCAGTAATATGTCCTTCATCAAATGCATACTTTGCAAATATCAATCCTGCTGCCTGTCCGAGTGCAGCTATAAATCCATAGAAAATTCCTAATCCGGAAATTTTGATTTTAGATCCGTTACTTCCCTCAAACACTACAAGCATTATTCCTGCAATAGTAATAAATATTCCCAAAACACCTGTAGTTGTTATCCGCTCGTTAAGAAAAACAAATGCTAAAATTGCAGACATTCCCGGAGAAAGAGACATCAACAACATACTTATACGTGCGCCAACTAATTGATAACTTTTAAATAGAAATGAATCCCCTATTACCAATCCAATAACACCGCTGATAATAAGATTTATAAACTGAGATTTGGAAAGATCAAAACTGTAACCCATTACAAAAATGGTTACTATAAGAAAAACAGATGCTAAAATTAATCTATTAACATTAACCTGAAGTGAACCAATTTTATGTGTTGCTGAAGCAAATGCTAATGATGTTCCCGACCAAAAAAATGCGGTTAGAATTGCACTTAACTCACCAATATACGGCATAAGAATAAACAGTAATTAGAAAAAATATTTATGTAAAACTAAATAAAATTTTTGTGAACTTTATTCTCAAAGAAAATTAATTAACAGTTTATAGAAATATTTTTAGAAATTTTTGGTAAGAAATAAAATCACCCTTCGCTCCCGCATATTATCGCATACAGCGCAGGGTGACTGGAATGATTAAAGATTAAAATACATTTTAAATTCGAATGGATGCGGCATTGTGTTAATTGAATGGATTTCTTCATTCTTTATTTTTACCCATTGATCAAGCAATTCATCTGTAAAAATTCCGCCGCGTTTTAAGAAATCATTATCAACTGCTAATGCATCCAATGCTTCTTCCAGATTTCTTGGCAGAAAATGTATCTTTCCGGTATAGCTTGGATCAAGGAAATTCTTATCAATTGGTCCGTAACCTTCTTTAATAGGATCAATCTTATTTACAACACCATCAATACCCGCCAGCAGCATTGCGATAGTGCAATAATATGGATTTGCAGTAGCATCAGGCGGACGGTATTCAAATCTTGTTTCATCAGGATTAGAAATATATTTCGGAATTCTTACTGCGCTTGCTCTGTTTCCCTGTCCATAAGTCAAAGCAACCGGTGCTTCAAATCCAGGAACTAATCTTTTATATGAATTGGTACTCGGATTAGTAAATGCCGCAAGTGCCGGTCCGTGTTTTAACATTCCGCCGATAAAGTATCTGCCAAGCTCGTTAATATTGCCATACTCTCCTTTTTTGTAAAATGCGTTTTTACCCTTTTTAGTCAGATAAAAATGCAAATGCATACCATTACCAGCTTGTTGAAACATCGGTTTTGGCATAAAGGTAATGTTCAATCCTTTTTGTTTTGCATAATTGAACAGAACATATTTTGCAGTTACAATATTATCACCTGTTGTTAATAAATCGCTGAAGTAAGTTTCTATTTCCTGCTGTCCGCGTTCTCCAACTTCGTGATGATGATATTTTACTTCCACTCCCTGTGCTCTTAAAAGTTTGCATGCTTCATCTCTGAAATCATCATAAGCATCAAAAGGATTTGCGGCGTGATAACCTTTTTTATAAAACTCTTCTTCACTTTCAATTCGGTAATATGAGGATTCTGTTCTTGTATCATACTCAACTTTAGAGAAGATATAGTATTCAAATTCCGGTCCCCACCAGGATTTATCAGCGCCGGTCGTTTTCTTTAAAAGCTCTTCAGCTTTTTTAGCAAGATATCTTCCATCCTGACTAAACGGGCTTCGCTTTTCATCAGTAAGAACAATATGCGAATAAAAACTTAGTGTTGGTGCTTCACGGAACGGATCAATCCTTGCAGTTGAAAGATCTGGAATTAAAATCATATCGCTGTTCTCAACTTTTCTGAATCCATAGCTGGAGCCATCAAAGCCGACTCCCTCGCTTATCAGCTTATCAAGAACATTCGGATAAACAGGAAGTGTTATATGATGTAGTCTTCCTGATAGATCAATTGCTTTCAGATCAACAAATTCAATTTTATTTTTTTTGATTATTTGTTTACTGTTTTCAAGATAATTAATTGCCATAAAAATCTCTTAATTGTTTATAAATATTTTAGAAATAATAATGTTGTTAGACTTTTTCGAAACAACATATTCTGACTTTTTATACATCACTATATTTTTTAATAACATAAAAATTAAAACTTAAACACAATGATCTTAACCATTGTAATTTAATGCGCCAAGTCCCGGGAAAAATGATGTTGTATCGAGTTCTTCTTCAATCCTTAAAAGCTGATTATATTTTGCTATACGATCAGTTCTGGAAGCTGAACCGGTTTTTATCTGTCCCGCATTGGTTGCAACCGCAATATCAGCAATTGTTGTATCTTCTGTTTCACCTGAGCGATGACTGATAACATTTGTATAGCCCGCAACCTTTGCCATTTCAATCGCATCAAGTGTTTCGGTTAATGTTCCGATCTGATTTACTTTAATAAGAATTGAGTTTGCAACACCAAGTTCAATTCCTTTAGCAAGTCTTTCAGTATTAGTTACAAATAAATCATCACCAACAAGCTGAATTTTATTACCAAGCTTTTCAGTCAACAATTTCCAACCATCCCAATCATCTTCTGCCAATCCATCTTCAATCGATACTATCGGATATTGTTTTGCCCAGTTTGCCCAGTAATCAACCATTTTTTCAATAGATATTAATTGATTTGGTGCAGATTTAAATAAATGATATGCATTTTTTTCTTTGATAAAGAATTCACTTGCCGCAGGATCCAAAGCTATTCCGATTTCTGTTCCGACTTTGTATCCGGTTTTATTTATTGCCTCAAGAATAACTTCTATCGCTTCTTCATTGGATTTCAGATTTGGTGCAAAACCGCCTTCATCACCAACTGCTGTGTTGTGTCCTTTTTTAGCAAGCACAGATTTTAAAGCATGAAAAGTTTCGGCTCCCATTCTTAATGCTTCTTTAAAACTCGGAGCGCCAAACGGCATTACCATAAACTCCTGAAAATCAACATTATTGTCTGCATGCTTACCGCCATTAAGAATATTCATCATCGGAACAGGAAGTGTGCGTGCATTTACTCCTCCGATATATCTGTATAACGGTAAACCTAAAGCTTCTGCAGAAGCTTTTGCACAAGCAAGAGAAACGCCAAGCATTGCATTTGCACCGAGATTGCCTTTGTTTTCAGTTCCATCCAACTCAATTAACATATTATCAATTGCTACTTGTTCGGTAGCATCAAATTCAATTATATGATCAGCAATTTTTTCGTTAACATTGTCAACAGCTTTTAGAACACCTTTTCCGTTGTATCTCGATTTATCGCCGTCTCTTAATTCAACTGCTTCGTGTTCGCCGGTTGATGCGCCGCTTGGAACAGCAGCTCTTCCTATTACACCGCAATCAAGAACAACTTCAACCTCCAAAGTCGGATTGCCTCTTGAATCCAGAATTTCGCGTCCAAAAACATCAATTATTGTAGTCATTTTTTACTCCTGATTTTTCTAAATTAATTCAAAAATCTCTATAATTTACTTGTCAAAATTAGCTAAATGTAAAATGGAATTGAAATAATGTTGTATTGTAACCCACTTTATTCCAGAGGAAAATCATTAATATTTTAAACTATTATCCGGCGTTCATTTAATTATATTCTTACTTTTATTTACTTTGCACCACCAAATTCAAGATTAGTGGTTTGATGATTATTTGGAATTTTAAAAACTAATGATTGAAGCATCATTTCATAACGATATTTTAACTCTGCTTTTCCAGTTTTTTTTGCTGTTGCTTTTTGCAAGAATATTCGGAGAATTATTCTTAAAGATTGGGCAACCCAGTGTTATTGGCGAAATACTGGCAGGAGTTATTCTTGGACCTTCTCTGCTTGGAGCAATTCCCGGGTTTTCAGATTTTATGATCGTTCAATCAATCGATGGAACAAATCTTCTGGAAGTTGTCAGTTTAATAGGAGCAATGCTTCTGTTATTGATAACCGGTCTTGAAACCGATCTTGCACTTATTAAGCATCATTCTAAAAAAGCCTTTGGAACTGCTATGGGTGGTTTGATTTTACCATTGATTCTTGGCTTTGCATTCTGTTTCCTTATACCTGATTCATTATTAGTTGATCCGACAAAAAGAATTGTCTTTTCTTTATTTATTGCTACAGCAATTTCTGTTTCATCAATACCTGTTATTGCAAAAGTATTAATGGATTTAAATTTAATCCGCAGAGATATTGGTCAGATTACAATTGCTGCCGGAATGATAGATGATACTGCAGCCTGGATTGTTTTATCAATAGTGCTGGGATTAATAGAATTTGGAGTAATTACCGCACAGAACATTTTGTTTTCTATCGGAAAAGTTGCTCTGTTTATTTCAGTAAGCTTTGTTGCAGGTAAATGGATAGCAGCAAAAACTATCAGCTTTGCGCAAAACTCGATTCAGAGTCAGTATAAATTTTTAACAATCCTGATTTTATTCAGTGTTGGACTCGGTGCAATCGCACAATCATTACGATTAGAAGCTGTGCTCGGAGCTTTTGTCGCCGGTATGGTGTTTTCACGTATTCCTGCTATTCCGGAAGAATCAATTGATAGATTGGAAAGTATTACCTTCGGAATCTTTGCACCAATTTTCTTTGCCGCTGCCGGACTAAAAGTTAATCTTACTCCTTTATTGGAGCCCGAACTTTTAATTATTGGTTTGGGACTGATTGTAACTGCAACAGTCAGTAAAATAGGCGGAGTTTATCTTGGTGCCCGATTATACGGAAAGAGCGATCACTGGACAGCTTTATCATTTAGTGCAGGATTAAATGCACGCGGTGCAATCCAAATAATTATTGCTACTATCGGATTGTCAGTAGGAATTATCTCACAGGAAATTTTTTCTCTAATTATAATCATGTCGGTTGTTACTTCTTTAATGGCGCCGTTTATGCTCAGATGGAGTTTAAAACATGTAAAAATTGAAGAAGCAGAAATAAAAAGACTTGAAAAGGAAGAACAGTTAAAAGATAATATTTTAAATAAGGTTCATCGGGTTCTTCTACCGGTAAGAACAAGAGAAATAACTCAATCAACTCCTACAAAACTTATAGAAGCAAGATTATTAGAAAGACTAAGCAGAAAAACTGATTTAAGCGTTACGCTATTTACAATTTCAACTGAAGAAAAAAAGGCTGCAAGCACACAATATCTTAATATGCTTGGGGAATTTTTTACTCAACTGCCGGTTACAAAAAAGGTTGTTGTAAGTAACAATCCTCTCGAAAGTATTCTTGATGAAGTGAAAAAAGATTACGACTTGTTAATAGTTGGAGCAACAGAAAGAAATAAAAACTCTGATATGTTGTTCAATCCAATCGTTGATAATCTTGTAAGGTTATCTCCTTGTTTAAGCATTGTCGTTCAGAGGAGTGAAATTTCTGAGGATTGGAAACCTTGCAGTATTTTAGTGCCTACTAACGGAAGTAAAGCATCTAAACACGCAGCCGAAGTTGCATTTGGAATTGCATATCACGAACAGGATGAAGTTCACATTTTAAATGTTGTTGAAAGCAAGCTGGGCTATTCTGCTTTGGATATTGAAGGCAGTTTAAGAGAAAGAAGAATGACATTTGCCAATCAGGCAGTAGAAGAACTTAAAAAACTCGGTGAATCTTTTAATGTTAATTCCTTTACTGAAATAAAAATTGGTGAAGAACCTGACAAGGTTATTTTAAAAATGGCAAAAGAAAATAATTTTGATTTAATTATTCTTGGAACCGCAGTAAGACCCGGAACTGATAAACTTTATCTTGGACCTCGTGTTGAAAGAATCCTTAATAATGCTCCCTGCCCTGTTTTAGTGGTAAATTCACATTAAAATTTAACTGAACCTTTTATTGTTCCAGGTCATCAAATAGTTAAAAATTTTATTTGTTATGACAACCGAAGAAATATTTTCTAAAGCGTCCAATTCAAAATATTTAATTATTGAGGATAATGAATTAGACTCTGTTTTAAAAAGCACAGAAATTATCAGGGAAGAAGATACTCACCTTTCAGATTTCATTCGTTTGTTAAAAGTTAATGACACTCTGTTTATTCAGGAGATTACTTTTAAGAAAGAAGTTCTGTTAAGAAAAATGGATTCGATGAAAGATGCAGATTTATTCATTCAGGAGCGACTCGATTATTACGAACGCAAATGGGATGGCTGCGGCTGTAAAATTGATTATTATGAATAATCTCTGCGGGCTCTGCGACTTTGCGTGAAAAATTCTGACTTCTGTCTCCTGTCTTCTGACTCCTTTTCCCATTTCTTACACGGAGAGCCACAGAGAAATCACTGAGTTAAATCAGTTAAATCAGTGTTGCAATAAAAAAGCAATGGCACACTGGTCAAACTGATGTATTAAGATAAGTTATGATCATAAACAATTATAAAAATCAGTGTCCCAATGAAAAGTAAGATTACATTAATGACTTTCTTTACAAAAAAAATCTTTGAGGGCTCTGCGCCTTTGCGTGAAAAAATTCTGACTCCTGTCTTCTGACTTCTGACTCCTTTTCCAATTTCTTACACGGAGAGCCACAGAGAAGACACTAAGAAACACAGAGTTAAATCTATGTTCCAGTATAAATAAATGAAGTTTCTCATCCAACTTCAAGTTCGTGAGTTTGAGTGTTATGCTCAACACTGAAAAGAAACTTTGCTTTAGGATTTTTTTCCTGAGCACTTGTTATTGAATACTGAGACTCAGCTAAGAACACAAGCTTGTTATGTTTATCTAAAAATAAATTATGAGATCTTATTCTTTTTAATTCAGCAATATCATCTTCATTATCATACTCTATCCAGCAAGCTTTGTAATAATTAAGCGGACGAAAACGACACAATGCACCATATTCATTCAACAATCTGTATTCAAGCACATCAAATTGAAGATCACCGACAGTGCCGACAACCTTTCTACTTCCGTTATTCTGAATAAAGACCTGTGCAAGTCCTTCATCTGTTAATTGCATAATTCCTTTATTAAGCTGTTTGGATTTAAATGGATCTTCAAGATGGAGTTCCTTAAATATTTCAGGCGAAAAAGTCGGAATACCTTTATACATAAAATTTTCACCTTCAGTAATCGTATCACCAATCTTAAAATTACCCACATCATAAAGACCAATTACATCACCTGGGAATGCTTCATCAATTGTGGTTTTATCCTGTGCCATAAACGAAGCAGGATTTGGAAATTTTATATCACGGTTTAATCTGACGTGATGATAAAATTTATTTCTTTCAAACTTACCCGAACAAACTCTTAGGAATGCAATTCTGTTACGATGCTTGGGATCAAGATTCGCGTGAATTTTAAAAACAAATCCGGAGAACTGATCACTTTCTGGATTTATGATTCCTGAGGTTGTTTCTCTCGGTTGTGGTTTTGGTGCAATCTCAACAAATGTATCAAGCAGCTCTTTAACACCAAAATTATTAATTGCGCTTCCAAAGAAAACCGGAGCTACATTTCCGTTTAAATAATCATCTACTTCAAAATGATCATAAGCACCTTGAATTAATTCAATATCATCTTTTAACTTTTTCGCATCATCGCCAAACCATTCTTTTAGTTTGGGATCATCCACTCCGTTAAATCTTTCTATCTCTTCTTCTACTCTTTGCTTGTTTGCTTTAAAAAATGAAAATGAATTTTCATAAATATTATAAACACCTCTGAAGCTTACTCCGATTCCCATCGGATAGGTTAACGGGCGAACTTTAATATCAAGCTTTGCTTCAATTTCATCGAGAAGTTCAATTGGATTTCTGCCTTCACGGTCCAGCTTATTTATAAAAACAATTACAGGAGTATTTCTCATTCTGCAAACATTCATAAGTTTTTCTGTCTGCTCTTCAACGCCTTTAACACAATCTATAACAAGAATTACACTATCAACTGCAGTTAAAGTGCGATAAGTATCTTCAGCAAAATCTTTATGACCGGGTGTATCAAGCAGATTTATATTGTAACCATCATAATGAAAGCTTAGCACTGATGTTGAAATAGAAATTCCTCTTTGCTTTTCAATTTCCTGAAAATCACTTGTGGCTGTTTTTCTTATCTTATTTGATTTAACTGCACCAGCAATCTGAATTGCACCGCTGAATAACAAAAGTTTTTCAGTTAAGGTTGTTTTTCCGGCGTCCGGGTGACTGATTATTGCAAACGTTTTTCTGTTCTTTATTTCTTTAAGGATATTCATATACTCTTTATTGATTTACTAATTAGGATAAAAATATTGGATGACTTGTAATTACAAGCCTGTTGAGGTGAAAAGAAAAGCTAATAATTTTTATTCTTATTCATTGCGGTGCAAATATAATAAAATCGGGATTTAAGAAGAATAAGATTTTATTTTAATGTGTCGATAAGCTCTTCGTTTGAGATGTTAAATTCTTCGGGTGAAACCTGATAAAAAGCACTAAGCTGACGAATCATCTTCTGAAGTTCTTTACAATCCGGCAGTAAAGTTGATTTTGAAATTTTTTCTATCGGAATTTTTTTAACAAGGCTATCATATAAATCTTCAACTTCATCCTGTGCTATCTGAAAAGTAAGACCGATATTATCATAAAGTTCCTGCTTGATTGAGCTTAATTCCTTATATGCACTAAGATGTTTAATGATTACACTGCTGAATGTTTTTAACGTGTTGCATAGAATTTCAGGTTCAAATCCTTCTGCAAATCTTTTAATCGCAATTTCATCTATATATTTTAAAAGCAGGCTTCTGTCACTGCTTCTTACTGTCGCAAGTAAAAGATGATATAATGCGCTCATATAACATTGAAAATCATTAAACGGCATTATCTTATATTTTGAGAAAACTCCTTTCGGATTCTCTGTAATAATTATTTCAATAATGTTTGCCAGTATAGCATCCTTCTGTTCAATCATCTTTTCATATATCATCAGGTTAGCCCTGTGTGCAATTCTCTTTAATGCAGCTTCATTTTTAACACGCCACTCATCAGCATGACTTTTCATTTTTTCCAGTAAGAATAATAATCTCCTGTTAATATGATATCTCGGTTTGGTTTCCCAGTTGAGCGCAGCAGTTGTATATGAAGAATCAATATCAAGCTTTTTATCAATATATCTTACCATCCAGAATTGTTCAAAGGGATCTTCGCTGGTAAGTTTGAATATCTTCAATAACCTTCTTGCTACTAATGCAGGATATGCCAACAGCTTCGGCAGGTTAATCGGTTTTATTACTTCACCATAATAATATCTTGTTGATATTTCAAATAACTCCTTGTGCGAGGTTGAAGCGTTTGGACTTGCATTATAAGTATCATAATCAGGAAGTTCGTTTGTTTTCAGAAGAATAATTCTTATCAGTTCACATAAATCTCTTATATGAATATAAGGTATTGCGGATTCTCCTTTCCCTCCGATAATTCTTGATTCAATTTTTCTTGATAACCAGGTAGATAAAAATTTATAAAGCGGTGCAAACTCACACCAATCACTGTAAACTGCAGCAAAACGAACTACCGAACACTTAAATAATGTTGAATATTCTTTTACAAATTCTTCACCTATCTTTTTACTAATTGCATATTGATAATTAGCATCTGGAGGTGTTTTTTCAGTAATTACTTTTCCGCTTTCAGGAAACTCACAGGCAGCAAGTGAGCTTGCAAAAATAAATCTTTTAACTTTTATTCTCTTTGCAAACTCAAGCATATTTTTTGTGCCTTCAATATTTACGGATTGATATGCCGGATTATCTTTGTAAGTAAAATCGTAAAACGCAGCAAGATGCAGAATGAAATCAGCTCCGCCATTGTTGTTAACATATTCCGATGCTTCGTTAAGCGCCGCTTGATTAGATATATCACACTGCAGCCAGTGAAGATTAGGATGATAAGGTATGTTTGCTTCTTTTCTCGATCGTCTTGCAATAGCAAAAATTAAATACTCTTCCTTAAGAAAGTCAATCACATTGCTTCCGATAAATCCGCTTGCACCTGTTATTACAATTGAAGGTAATTTATTCATAATAATCTTTTTTAAAATAATTTTCGGTTTCTAATTTTTTATAAAGAAATAAAATCACCATTCCCATCAACATATCAGTTACCGCCGAAAATATTATCAACCATTGATGACTTATAAAAACAAAGTAAATTATCAGGAATACTGTTGCAAGAAATTTTACCGTAATTGAAAAAACAATGAGCTGTTGATTTTTAATTAAATCATAAGCTGCCATAGCATAAGCTACAGACATGGCAAAATGAAATACACCGCCTTGTGTAGAGAAAAATCTTTCGAAGGTTGGTGCAAAACCTAAAAACTCAAATGCAGAAGCAGGCAAAAAAATTAATCCAATGCCCACAAAAAAGGAATGAAGTGAAACCAACCAAAGAAAAACCGGGAGTAATTTATCAGGCTTATTAAACATAATAATCCAATCAATAATTACTACGTAAATAAGCTAATAACTTAATTGAATTTCAAGCAATTATTTGTAATTGTAAATGATTGCCCGGAATTTTAACAGCAAATAAACTAACAAATCAAATTAGGTGATTGTAAAAAGAAAAATTTCAGTAATTATTTTTCTACAAATCCCAATAATTCATTTTTGCTTCAAGTGTTTGTGGATATTCTTTTTCAATATCTTTAAGCAACTGGCGCAGATTGGAACTATCCTTTGTTTTTATATATCGTGCTAACTCTCTTTGAAGTAAAAGCTTTGGATATGATGAACTGCCTTTGAAATCAGCCAAATCCTGATCAATAATTTTAATTATATCATCGTATCTGCCGCGAGGCATAATTGTCTCGGTCAATCCCAATCGTAAAATTATTCTGAATTCCTCCGGCGGTAGAAAACCATTAAAATGATAATATGAATTTCCATTTGAATCAATAAAATAAATTGATGGAGTCCAGTAAGCGCCAAAGCTTCTCCTTACTTCTCTATCCTTAATTATATCAAGTTTAAGCGGAACGAACCATTCATTGATTTCCTTTTCAACTTTAGGATCAGGATAGGTTACTTTTTCTAATTTTTTACAACCGCCGCAATTTTCCATTTCAAACTGAAGAAGTATTACCTTACGTGATTTTGCAGCTTCTTCTTTTGCTTCTTCATAATTTGTTAACCAGTTCATTTTTACCTCATAAATATTTTTAATATTAAACTAAAACTCTGCAAATAGGTAATAAAAGCATAATTTAAGATTTGTATTCTCAAATCCGATATAGGACATAAAAACAAAGATAATTTAACGGACAAATAATTATTTCTTAAAAATTCTTCCTTATGACTGTCTTTATTGAGCTAAATGGGATTG
>Ga0116185_1003743_pt1 | contig 12876 bp, 10 predicted proteins | sample AD_JPNNA7_MetaG_FD_89754 | JGI IMG/M metagenome (GOLD analysis project Ga0116185, IMG submission 89754) | Active sludge microbial communities of municipal wastewater-treating anaerobic digesters from Japan - AD_JPNNA7_MetaG | ecosystem: Engineered > Bioreactor > Anaerobic > Digestate | place... | reverse complement strand
CACTTTATGAAAATGAATTTTAAAAAGTATCGGGATGGGAAATGATGCGTTGCAACAACTGTTAAACAGACAACCCAATCTGAAGTATTTGAAATTTGCCATAGAAAAAGCTGCCGAAAGCATTATTGAGTGTTATAATAAAGGTGGAAAAGTATTGGTTTGCGGTAATGGCGGCAGCAGTTCCGATGCCGACCATATTGTAGGGGAGTTAATGAAGAGTTTCGAGATAAAGCGGCCTTTAGGAGCAATGGTTCAGAGAAACCTTAAAGAACGCTTTGGCGATCCAGGCAAATTATTGGCCGAAAACCTTCAACAGGGACTGCCTGCCATATCCCTTTCAGCACACACTTCGCTTATTACTGCTGTTTCCAATGATTTGGGATGTGATTTCATCTTTGCCCAGCAAGTGACTGGTTATGGAAATGCTGATGATGTTTTGCTGGCTCTCAGCACTTCCGGCAATGCCCGAAATGTGATTAATGCCTTAATAGCAGCAAAGGCGAAAACCATGATTACTATCGGTATGACTGGCGAAACAGGTGGAAAAATGAAGGAGTTTTGCGATATTTTAATAAATGTGCCTGAAAAACGTACAGCGTTTGTGCAGGAGTTACATCTGCCGATATATCATACTATTTGTCTGATGATTGAGCATGAATTGTTTGGAAATGAACATGGAATAAATAGTAAATAAGATCTTGATATAAACCAAAAAACGATCAAATAGGAATATAATGAGAAAATAATATTCTAAAGGCGATTTGTTTTTTATACGGCGGAATTTCTTTATTTTAGCGCAGGGAACAAGACAGGTATCGTTTTTTCCAAGCGGGTACGTTTTCGCTATAGGTAGAAGCAAAATAACATCCTGGCCTTCAGATGAATTTCCTGATATCGCTTTCACATAATTTGCCACACACAACCTTAAATTCTGTCATAAATCTTAGAGGTATATCTTCCGGAAGAAGCATAATGGATTTTGTTTAATATATTTACCCTGGTAAATAAGTAAGATTACTCTTTATTATTATTATTTTATAACATGAACTTAAAATCATATATGAGAAGGATCATTATTTTTCTGTCAATTTTTTGCCAGTTTTCTTTTGTTTATTCAGGGATTGATAATAAGGAAATTAGGCTTTATGTATCTGCTAATGGAAGTGATAACAATTCGGGCACACAAAAGTCACCTTTGAAGAGTCTCGAAAAAGCGCGGGATACCATTCGCTTCCTTAAAAAGAAAAACCAGGGTGCAACATTCATTGTGTTTATTGAAGGAGGGATATATTCGATTGATTCGCCGCTAATCTTTACATCGGAGGATTCGGGGACCGAAAGTGCTCCGATAATATATCGGGCAGAAGATGGGATGCTGCCTGTATTTACTGGAAGCAAGATTTTGGCTAACTGGACTTTGCTTGAAGATAAGAAAAAACTTGATTTGCTTGATGCATCAGTTCGGAATAAAATATTTAAAATCAATCTCAAGGATCTTGGGATATTGGATTTTGGTGATCCAACAGAACCGGGAGCAAGACCGGAGTTGTTTTGTAACGGAGAACGCCAGATTTTGGCCCGATGGCCAAACGAGGGTTTCGTTCATGCCGGACTAGTTAAAGGGCCAACAAAAATACCTCCTGATTATTTAAATAAAACAGGATCGCGCGAAGGTATTTTTGAGTATTTGGATGGGCATCAGAATCGCTGGATAAAAGAAAATGATATAAGATTGGGTGGCTATTGGCATTGGGATTGGAGCGATGAATATCATAAAGTTGACAGAATAGACACTATATCAAAAATTATTAGTGTGATGGAACCTTATCATACCTATGGGTATAGAGATAGTTTGCGTTACTTCGGTCTGAATCTTTTTTGCGAGATTGACCAGCCTGGCGAATGGTATCTTGACAGAAACGATGGAGTCCTATATTGGTTTCCTCCTGTTGGTATAATTCCTGATAAAGCTAAAGTTACCCTAACGGTTTTCAAAGCCCCTTATATGATCGAGTTTCACGATTGTTCTTACCTGACAATAAAGGGATTGGCTTTCCAGGAAAGCCGTGGAAGTGCTATTTTGATCGAGGGAGGCAAAAATTGCATGATTTCCGGTTGCCACATTGAAAGATTTGGCCGCGATGGAATTCATATTGAAGGCGGTTTTGGACATGGAATCTCCCGTTGTTTATTGTGTTCTTTCGGATGCAGTGGAATAAAAATCAATGGAGGGGACCGGAAGAATCTGATACCTGCCAATCATTTTGTGGAACATACTATAGTTGAACATTTTTCATTATTTAAACGAACTTATGAACCGGCGGTTCTCATGGCTGGCTGCGGCATCCGGTTGAGCAATAACAGGTTTCAATATTCATCTTCATCGGCTATCAGGATGGAAGGCAATGATTTTCTCATCGAATACAATGAGATAAGAAATGTTGTTAATGAATCGGATGACCAGGGAGGTCTGGATATATGGTATAATCCCTCCTACAGGGGAAATGTAATCAGATATAACCACTGGGCCGATATTTATGGTGGAACACATCATGGAGCTGCTGGTGTCAGACTTGATGATATGATTTCGGGGGTGAATATCTATGGTAATATATTTGAGCGATGTGGCGCTTTAGAATTTGGTGCAGTCCAAATTCATGGAGGTAAAGACAATATTGTTGAAAATAACATCTTTTATAAATGCAATGCAGCTGTCAGCTTTAGCTCATGGGGCGAAAGCCGTTGGCTGAAAACATTGGATTCCCCAATTATCCAGACAAAACTTTATGAAGAGGTGGATATACGGTCTCCTTTATATGAAAGTAAATATCCGGAATTGAAAGATATCCGAAAGAATCCGGATATAAATACTGTGAAAAATAACATGATGATTGATTGTAAAAACCAGTTCTTACGAAAGAATGTACCGCAGATTGAAAAGAATAATACTTCTCTTCATTCCGGGGGGAAAAGCATTGAGTATTTTTATTCGGCGCGTCTGTTAAAGAAGTACGGATTACAGCCAATTCCCATCGGGAAAATTGGACCTCAGGTCAAATGAATAAGCTAACTTTATAGCCCCAGCAGTCAATAAGTAATATTGAGTATTTTTGAGATATTTTTATGAAGACAAAAAAGTCAGAGGTTGTAATATTATGATATATATATATTCCGGGCAAAAGAGAACTGTATGAATAATATAATTGTCTTTTTCCGGATTTTTTATTACCTTTATAATAATATTTGCCGCATCAACTGAAAGAAGTGTATCTGCCTTAGGTATCAATAATACCAATTTTTTTAGTCGGTTGAGTTTATATTTTCTTTATTACTAATTTTGGGTTTTTAATTTATCAGCTATTACAAAAGAATGACAAGAGTTAAGATTAAAGAACTACTGGCAGGTCACCCTGTGGGAAGCGATGTTAAGGTTAAGGGCTGGGTAAGAACAAAAAGAGAAAGCAAGGGCATTGTTTTCATTGAGCTTAACGATGGTTCAACAATAAATAATGTACAGATAGTTGTTGATGTTTCACGTTTTAGTAATGATATTTTGAGTGATATAACCACCGGCGCATGTATTGCTGTAACCGGCAAATTTGTCGAATCGCAGGGTAAAGGTCAGAAAGTGGAGATTCATGCACAAAATATTGAGATATATGGCACCGCGGATCCTGAAGAATATCCACTTCAGAAGAAAGGTCATTCGATGGAGTTTTTAAGGGAAATAGCACACCTGCGTTTCCGTACGAATACATTCGGAGCGGTTTTCAGGGTAAGGCATGCAATGGCTTATGCAATTCATAAGTATTTTAACGACAAAGGATTTTATTACCTTCACACTCCGATTATTACGGGCAGTGATTGTGAAGGAGCAGGTGAAATGTTTCATGTTACATCATTCGATCTGGATAAGGTTCCGTTGAATGAGGACGGTAGTGTGGACTACAGCCGTGATTTTTTTGCCAGGGAGACGAATCTCACAGTTTCAGGCCAGCTCGAAGGGGAACTTGGAGCTCTGGCACTCGGTGAAATATATACTTTCGGCCCTACATTCAGAGCCGAGAATTCAAATACTCCACGGCATCTTGCAGAGTTCTGGATGATTGAGCCGGAAATGGCATTTTATGACATAAACGATAACATGGATCTTGCTGAGGACTTCCTGAAATACCTGATAAGGTATGCTCTTGAAAACTGTATGGGAGACCTTGAATTTCTAAATAACATGTTCGAAAAAACGCTGATAGAGAGATTAAAATTCGTTCTTGAAAATCCCTTTGCACGCATCACTTACACCGAAGCAGTTGAAGTTCTGACTTCTTCAGGCAGAAAGTGGGAATTTCCGGTTGAGTGGGGCCGTGACCTGCAGGCTGAACACGAAAGATATCTTGTCGAGGTGCATTACAAGCGTCCGGTTATCATTACTGATTATCCTAAGGATATTAAGGCATTTTACATGAAACAGAATGATGATGGTAAAACAGTCAAAGCTATGGATGTACTTTTCCCGGGTATCGGTGAAGTGATTGGAGGTTCCGAACGCGAGGAGAACTATGACAAACTTCTTGCCCGTATCAGAGAGCTTGGACTTAAGGAGAAAGATTTCTGGTGGTACCTCGAAACAAGGAAATTCGGAAGTGCACCGCACAGCGGTTTTGGCCTTGGTTTTGAACGCTTTATCCTTTTCATGACTGGCATGTCGAATATCAGAGATGTCATTCCGTTTCCGCGTACCCCTAAGAATGCAGAGTTCTGAAAGGCATTCCCAGGGGAAAATCAAGAGGAAGGTAGATGTTAAAACAGAGATTACAACAAAAGCTTTTACAAAAGTTATCACCTCAGCAGATACAAATGATTAAATTGCTGGAGGTGCCTGCTATTCAAATGGAACAAAGGATAAAGAAGGAACTCGAGGAAAACCCGGCTCTTGAAGAGGGAACTGAAGAACCCGAAGAGGAGATAATTACCGGTGAACCTGAAGAAGATGAAATTAATGGGGAAGAAAACAACCAGGATGAATTTACTCTCGATGACTTTATTGATGAGGATTATGAGATTCCTGAATATAGCATTCAGGAGAAGAATTATGAAAGGGATGAGGAACGTCGCCGTGAAATACCTTTCTCAGTCGGCTCCACTTTCCACGAAAACCTCCTTTCCCAGCTTGGCTTAAGAGAACTGAATGATAAACAAAAAATTCTCGGGGAATTTATTATCGGCAATATTGACGAGGACGGATATCTGCGCAGAGATATGAGCAATATTGTTGACGACCTGGCTTTCCTTCAAAATATAACGGCTACTGAAGATGAACTCGAAGAAGTTCTTGAAGTAGTGCAGGACCTTGAGCCTGCCGGAGTCGGAGCCAGAAACCTTCAGGAGTGCCTGATTCTCCAGATTAAACGCAAGGAACAATCGCAGCCGGCAATTAAGCTTGCAAGACAGGTGCTAGAAGAACACTTTGAAGAGTTCTCAAAAAGACATTATGATAAAATTGCAGCTAAACTTGGAGTGGAAGAGGATGTACTTAAAAGTGCCATTGATGAAATTCTTAAACTCAGTCCGAAACCCGGAAGCACATTAAGTGACTCTGCATCTGCCTCGGCTCAGCCTATTATCCCCGATTTTATCCTTGAAATGACCGAAGATGGATTCGAACTGCATCTAAACTCACGCAACCTGCCTGAATTGAGACTAAGCAGGAATTATATCGATATGCTTAGAAACTATTCGAGGGATAAGGTAAAAAGCAGGGAGATGAAGGATGCAATTATGTTCATGAAACAGAAAATTGACTCTGCCAGATGGTTTATTGATGCCATCAAACAAAGACAAAATACGCTGCTCCTTACTATGAATGCTATTCTGAAATACCAGGAAGAGTATTTCAAAGATGGTGATGAAACAAAACTTAAACCAATGATTCTAAAAGATGTGGCTGAGATGACCGGCCTCGATATTTCAACTGTTTCACGAGTGGCAAGTAGTAAGTATATCCAGACACATTTCGGCATACTGCCGCTAAAATTTTTCTTTTCCGAGGGACTTCAGACTGAAAGCGGCGAAGAAGTATCAACACATGAAATAAAAAAGATTTTGCAGGAATGTATTCAAAATGAAGATAAACACAGGCCGCTTACAGATGAAAGACTTACTGAAATACTTAAAGAAAAAGGTTATCACATAGCACGTCGCACTGTGGCAAAATACAGAGAACAACTTAATATTCCGGTTGCACGGTTAAGAAAAGAAATATGAGCAAAAATTTATCCGACACACTCCAGCTTTATGCCGCTCACTCCATTACAATAATCTTTCACCCCTTATTTATACCGGCTTATGGCCTGTTAATAATGTTCGAAACACCTACACTCTTTTCATACCTTCCTTTGCAGGTAAAAAAAATACTTATGCTTATTTTGCTGATAAACAATGTACTGCTTCCAGTTGCAATCCTGCCGTTTTTACGATATAGAAATATTATCAATTCATGGGTGATGGAAACCAATAAGGAAAGAATTATTCCTCTTTTGCTGGTTTCAATTCTTTATACAATCACTTCCTTCCTTATTATGAGGCTGAGTGTACCAGTGCTTATAAAAGCGTATTTTTATTCGATATCATTTCTTATGATAGCAATACTTGTTATAACATTATGGTATAAAATATCAATTCATGCTGCAGGTGCAGGAGCCCTGACCGGCCTTGTGACAGTGCTCTGGATAGTTATGGAGGAAAATCTTATATGGTTTTTAATTCCGGTTATTCTAATATCAGGTCTTATATTGACTGCAAGGCTTTTTTTGAATTCTCATACTGCCGGTCAGGTCTATTCCGGTTATCTGGTCGGATTCGCAATAGTCACTTCGGTTCTGCTATGTATCAAATAATTCATTGAGTGCCGATAGCAAAAGATTTCTATTTTCTTCTTCTGGAAAATCAGGCAATGCCGGTTCAATAAATCCGGTGAAAGCATCTTTACAAAGATGTTTTTGTTTTATTTTTTTAAACCAGCCCTTCCCAGATAGATATTCTGCAAGATATTCCTGTTCTGTCTGACCCGGCGTCGGCACAATAATTGCACTTCGACCGATACTGAAAAGCTCCATAACAGTTGTATATCCCGAACGCGACAGAATCACTTTGCTCTGCATTAATTTGTTGAGCATCTCCTCCACTGGAAGATGATTGTAAACAATAAGGTTGCCTTCTCTTTTAATAAATTCTGCTTCGGGTAAACCTGCCAGAATCACTGAAACTCCTTCTGTTTCTTTCAGAATCCGGCCGGTAAGTTCGGTAAGTATTTCCTTCTGAGGTGAAGGGCCCGACATAATAGCGGTGCAAAACAATTCTTTTTTTGTTGAAAGTCCAGAATCTTCTTTTATGAATCTTGAAAGAATTCCAATATATCTGGTATTATCCGGAAGAGTAAATCCGTGAGAAAGACGGCCTGATAAATTGAGTTCACCCAGGAAATCAGGTATGTAACAATAAGTGAACTTTTTAATTACCGCACGACTGAAAGGAAGTAAAAGATTTTCGAAAATGCGCAGCCTTACAGGGAAGGGTATTCTTATCATGTGGGTAATAAGGACTGTTATAATCTTCCGGTTCCATAAACCGGGCCTGCTGTCGCTTATTACTATTTCAATTTCATGTTCTCTGATAAGTTTTTTAAGCCTTACATGTTCAAGTAATGTATGGAAAACGAAAAGAGGCGAGTAAAACAACATAACCAGATATTGGGGCAGAAAAGATGAATATCTGATTTTAAAACCAGGGAAAAAGATACATTGAATAACGGGGATTTCCTTTTTAATGAATTCTATTTGCCAGTTATTACCGCCGAAAATAACCTCATGCCCTTTATTTACAAGTTCCATTATCAGTGGTATATCTCTGGTAGTATGCCCTGTTCCCCAGCTAAGGGGGCAGATAAGTATTTTTTTTCTCTGAGCCGGCAAATTTATCCCGATACTTGTGTTTTGATGCCAAGTTTTTCAACCCTGGCGGCTATCTGATTAAGCTCTCTTTCAGGGACTTTCTTCAGTATTCCGCCTTCAGGTGTTTCTCTTTCAATTGTGTATATCATCACCTCTTCAGGTTTGATTTCTGCAAGAGCTCTTAACCAGTTTTCAATCTCCTCAGGAGTCGTGTTGTCAATTATTTTTCCTTTGTACTTGCCTTTTAGGAAAAGTGTTTGTATTATAACGTGTCCTTCGAAAGAAGCAAGGTTTTTTATTAGCTCCTTTACAGTTATGTCTGTTGTGGGCTGATTATGAAGCTGAATTGTTCGGTCAAAGGCCGAATCGAGTTTGAGTATGTTCATATCAACCTTCATCAGAGCGTTTCTTACCGGTTGCTTGTTAAGTGTCGAGGAGTTTGAAAGTATTGCAATGCGCGTATCAGGGCAATAGATGTCTCGCAAAGCAATCGAGTCGTCAACAATGTGATGGAACTCAGGATGAAGCGTGGGTTCGCCGTTTCCGGCAAATGTAATTACATCTGCTTTTCGGTTTTTTGCCTTCATTTCCTTTAGCCTCGATGAAAGCGCCTCGTAGACTTCCATGCGGGTTGGGAGAGTTCCTGCCTCAATGCCGGGCCCGGGCGACCATCCGCACTCGCAATATATGCAGTTGAAATTGCACAATTTTCTGTTACAAGGCAAAAGATTGATACCCAGAGAAACACCAAGCCTACGGCTTTTCACCGGACCAAAAACGATTTTGTCGAAAAGAAAAGTGCCCATCAGTTCAACTCTGACAGTGCAAAATTAGCAATAATTATGTGCTTTTTTCAGGTAAGAATTACTGCCTCGCTTTCAGGCAGTAGCTTCATATTTACGAGATCGAGGTTTTTTATCAGAACCAGACCTGGTTTTTTACCTGGAACTATCGAACCGAACCTGTCTGATGCCGAAAGTGCCCCGGCTCCGTTCAGTGTTGCCCATCTGACAAGAGTTTCAAGACTTAATGCCGGAAAATTCTGTTGTAACGTTCTGATCTCTGAAAGTATGTCGAGTTTGCTGTTTGAAGCAAGGCTGTCGGTGCCTGTTACAATATTACAGCCTTCTTCAACCATGAGCATTACCGGAGGCAGCTTGCCTTCAATAAGAAGATTCGAATTAGGGCAGAGACAGTAATGAAGTTTGTCTCTTTCTTTCAATGCCTCAATATGTTTTTTCTCTATGAAGGTATTATGAACGAGAATTATGTGCCCGGATCGGGTTATTTCTTCGAGTATAGCCGTAATGTGGTCTTTCACGGTAACAGGCTTCTCATCCGGAGGGAGGAAATTTTTATATGTATCCATCAGTAAGCCGGAATGGTTTTCGAGAAAAACAAGTTCTTCTTTCGATTCGAGAAAATGAACCGACGAGAGAGCATTGGAACCTGTGCACTCTTTTATCATCCTGAAGAGAGGCAGTGAAAGGGAGTATGCCGAATGAGGTGTGATATCGTATGGAAGTCCGTATAAGGCCGAAAGTTCGGCGAGCGAGAGAGCCTCTTTGATCCTTTGGCCGGCTTTATGATGATCTATGCCAAATACTTCTATAAGATTGATATATTCTATTTTGCTTTCTTTTTTCAGGTCGAACGTAACAGAAGAATTACAAATATCAGCACAAAGCACTACCCCTGCCTCTCTCATTTCTCTGTCGGCTTTTCGTGCATATTTTTCTTCATCTTTTCTGATATTGTATCTTTTTTCATTGAGTTCCTGAAGGAAACCAGTTAACCCGTTTCTGGCTGAAAGCTCATTTTTGAGGTATGAAAGCTCGAGATGGCAATGGCAGTTTACAAACCCGGGCGTAATTATGCCGTTATAAAATTCAATGTTGTTTTTTTCGCTTAAATTACCACCGGTTTCTTCGACACTTACGATGGTGAAGTCATCAGTTGTACAAATTACAGGTCTTTTCAGTGGCGGTCCATAATTGGTAAAAACAAACTGTGCAGAGAAATATCTCATTCCACAGGTTCTTTTATAAGAGTGATACCGGATATGCTGACATGATTTTTCCATAGTCCGGGCTGAGGGTCATATTCGAGAAGCCAGCCTTTTACATGCGTGAAAAGAGTGTCGGTAATTGTCTGGCTAATAGAATATTCGTGTGAAAGGCCATCGGAAATATAATAATTCGGAGTCCAGTATTCCCTTACTCCATCGGCAGTAGAATCGGCACGCCAGAAAAAAATATTTGTTCTAAGGTTCCGACTTTGATCATCAGGGTAAACAATAGCATTGAACTTCAAACTGTAAGTACCAGGCCCCTGTAAGGGTATTTCGAACCCGATTTTATTATAATTTCCATCATCAGGGATCGAGAAAGATGATTTTTGGTTCCATAGATTAAAATTTATATTTTGGTTTTCTTCGGTTTCAAGCCGCGATTGTATTTTTATGAGCTTTTCCAGAACCTGGTCATATATTTTTTCCAGCTTCCCTGGATCTTTATCGAGATAGTATTTTATAGTATGGTCGAGGTCTTTTTTTGTATATCCGTGAGCATTTATTACATCAATATAGTTCAGAATTGAGTCTTTCATTTCAAATTTTTGTTTTACAGGCGGATACGATAAAAGTCCGTCGGAAAGATATATGTCGGTTAGTAAGGAAACAAGCTTGTCGGGCGGTATAGTTTTGCCATTATTACTGCATGAAGTGCTGACGAGGACAACAATTAGCAATAACGACGACAGAACCTTATTTAGATGAATTTTCTTTTTATGTGGAATTCCTTCCGACAGATATTTCTTTGACAGGTATCTCACCGGGTATAGTGCTGCACAGAATCCTATAATAAGCACTGTAAGCGGCACAATGATAAAATCTTTTATTTTCAGAACTACAGGGTAGGCACTTACCATAAGAGTTTCGCTGTTGAATTTTACAATTCCCCATTCCTGCTGAATCCGGCAGATTATAAAGCCAAGAATGATACCTGCAATAGTACCGATTATTGAAATAAGCCAGCCTTCAAGAAGAAATATTTTCTTTATAAGAATGTCGTCGGCGCCAAGGCTTCTCAATATATTTATATCTTTTTTCTTTTCGATTATGAGCATAGTGAGAGAACCTATTATATTAAACGATGCAATTATCAGAATAAGTGTGAGAATAACAAAAATTGCAAGTCTTTCGGATTTCATAACTTTATAGAAAATCTCTTTTTGTTCGAAACGATTTTTTACATCGAATTTATCTCCTGCTATTTCTTTGACTGCATTTTGAATTTCAGCAATATTATACCCCGGGTCGGTGCGTATATCAATAGCACTTACTTCCGTCCTATATTCAAGAAGTTCACGGGCAAAATCTATCGGAACGAAAAGGTATTTTGAATCGAATTCCTGGTCTATCTGAAATATTCCTGACGGGAAAATGAATTTATCAATGAATGCATTTTCCGGATCAATATTGATGCCGGCCGTTCTCCGAGGCACATAAATATGGATAGGGGTTATAAAATTGATGTTCAGTCCGAGATAATTCGCCACACCAGAACCAACTACAGCCTGAGGCCTTCCACCCTGACTCGTCAATTTGAACTCACCGTCGGTAATTGTGCTTTCAACCAAAGCTACTTTTGGATAGTTTTCATCCACTCCTCTTATTTTGGCAATATATTGCCGTTCATCGTATTCGAGTAGTGAATTTTCTTCGAGAGTAAGTGAGTATGCTGAAATACCGGGTACTGAACCGAGGCGTGAAAGCATTGTGGAATCTGGAGTGAAAGTTTTACCCTCCACGACCGTTATTCTGAGGTCGGGGTCAAATACGTTGAAAATACTGTTTATGAGGTCTTCAAGTCCGTTGAATACTGAAAGAATAATTATCAGAGCCATGGTACCAACTGTAACTCCGGCAACTGATACGGCGGATATAATGTTGATTGCTTTTCTCGATTTCTTTGCAAACAAGTATCTGGTTGATATGTAAAGCGGAAAGTTCACAGTTATTTAATAGTTATTTATATGCCGTTATGAGTAAGCCTGTTCCGGAATTATGACTTATACAGATATCAAATGTATTAAGTATCAATGCAATGGGAAGAACAGGAATATAATAAAAAGGCAGAAGAATGAAAAATAACCTTGACTTTTCAATCAGCCCGGCGGGAAATCTCACTGAGATAAGCCACGACAGGTGACCTGGCAGGCCGTAAGTATATTTTATCACGAGGTTCCGGAAGCCTGCTTCACTTAGTTTTTCGGATATTTCATCTGTTCCATATCCAGCTCTCACGTGTTCGCTGACGAATGAAGCAGCATCTGTTTTCTCTTTTATTGAATTATTTGTTTTCGATGGTGTAGTAATAAGGAGAATCCCGGCCGGCTTCAGGGCAGACCAGAAGTTTTTAAAAACCTGCAGGTCGTTTTCTATATGTTCTATCACATCTACTGAAATTATGAGGTCATAAGCTTCTTTTTCATTCAGTGCTGTAAGGTCTCCGGTTTCGAAATGAACCCTTTCGCCCATTCCTTCGGAGGAAAAGAATTTGTTGCAGTCGTCAGCCTGTTGTTTTATTATGTCTGTTCCTTTTATTTTCCATCCTTTGTTCTTTTTTGCCATGTACCATGAGTGCTGCCCGAGGCCTGAACCTGCATCGAGAACCGATGCATCTTCCGGGAGAGTTTTTCGAATACTCCGGAGAGCTTTATGCAAATGCCACGACCTGAGGAAGAGCAGGTTAAGGCCGAAATAGAAAAATTTCCTTAAAACTCCTGATTTTCTCAGATATCTGCCTGCCTGTTCTTTGATAGGTTCAAATTGCATCTTATTTCTGATTCAGCAGGTTTTCTATATTTTCGATATAATCATGGCTGTCGTCAATAAAATAGGCAATTTCAGGTATAATGCGAAGCTGTG
>Ga0116185_1003738_pt1 | contig 12885 bp, 15 predicted proteins | sample AD_JPNNA7_MetaG_FD_89754 | JGI IMG/M metagenome (GOLD analysis project Ga0116185, IMG submission 89754) | Active sludge microbial communities of municipal wastewater-treating anaerobic digesters from Japan - AD_JPNNA7_MetaG | ecosystem: Engineered > Bioreactor > Anaerobic > Digestate | place... | reverse complement strand
GTAGGGCCTGCCCTCCCAGGTCTCTCCCGTCGTCGTGTTCTTCGTGCCCCAGCTGTCGCTGCGGTAGACGGTGCCCCCCTCCATCGAGGAGATCCAGTCCTGTTGGCCCCGGATGTAACTGGTGAGGGTCCGACGCGGTGACCAGGAGGGACTGACCCTCGGCGGATTCCTTCACCTTCCACCCTTTCGGCACGTAGAGGACGAAGGAGGCCTTCTCCGTGACGACCTTCTGCATTCCGACGGCCGGCGCTGCGGCCCGAGCGCCCTTGCTTGTCTGGGCGATGCCGGTGCCCGTGAACGCCGCCGCGATCAGGATTACGACGGCGATACCCAGCGTGCGGCGCGCATTTGCCTGAGTGTGCATGGCCTGCCCCCTTTCGGCATCATCGCGGAGGACTATCCCAGTTCAGCACATTTCACGTAACCATTCGGAAAGAAACACTATTGGAATCGACAGGCCGTTATGGCACAGGAACGGCTCCTTCAGGGAAGAGTCCCATCGGGGGAGAAATGCATGACAATTACTTGATATAAAAAGACTTTTTCCCGTGCCGACCCGGCGGCACGGCTGATGCTCACCCCGAAAGTCAACAAAGAACGAGGTCAATGCAGAAGGAAGCAAAAGCAATAATCAAAAAAGTGAGGGCCGACCGATGAAGATGTTCAAGATATTTTTCGTGCTGTTCTGTCTGCTTGCCTACATGTGGGCATTCTCCCTGCCTGCCAGGGGACAGGATTTTCAGCCGCGGAACGTTTCGTTGTCGGGCGCCGCCACGAACACCTCGCTGCCGTTCAAGGCCATGGTCGAGCGCAACAGCCCCGTCTATGCCGACAGGCACATGACCGTGAAGATCGCCGAGGTGAAGGCGGGCCAGCAGGTCACGGTCCTGGAAATCAACGGCGCAGCCCGCAACGACCAACCCTTCACTCTTCTGGTTGCATACATGGACAAGGACGGCACGGAGCGCGCAGGCTGGTTCTACGGCACCCTCCACGTCCATCTGCCCCGCTGAACTTTCGGGGGGCCCCTGGCTGGCCTTTTCCCCGGTCGCACCGGTCAGCCTCGGGCCCCCGCCTCCCTTTCCGTCGGGATGCCCGCCGGCTTTACCCCGTTCTCCCGCACAGGTCTCCCTACAGCCCGGCAGCCTGCACGATGAAAAACTAGGGTGTCCCGGAACGATCCATGAGCCGCAGGGCGGCGTAGCCGCCGACAATCTGCAGCACGATGCCGGGCAGTCCGACACGGAGGTCGGCAAGCGCAGCCGACAGGGATCCGGTCAGGAGCCACTCGACCATGCCGCCCGCGAGCTGGTATCCGAGGACGGCCACCGTAACGGCAACAAGGGACAAGCCCAAGCGGCGGGCAACGGCAGAGGCGATGACCGCGAGGAGCACGGACTTGGCGAAAATGACCGGCAGCATGGCCTGGGGGGGCATCCCCGTCAGCAGGTGGTTGGCCAGCGGGGAGAGCACCGCCGTGGCAAGCCCCGCCGCAAGCCCGAACCGCCATGCGGCGATGAGGGTGAAGAAGTAGATGGGCAGAAACATCGGCCCCCCGCCCGGCACGAGGTGGCAAAGGGCGGGAAAGGCGACATTGCCCGCAACGAACAGCGCCGTGTAGAGATAGAAGCGGGCCTCCCTGACCGAGAGCGGTCTTGCGGCAGCGCCGAACGCCGGAGTGGCTGCTGTGGCCATGGTCATCTCCTTTCAATGGACGGTGCAAGGAAGGATGAGCATTTGTAACGGACGGGGGGGTCCGCTGTCAAGTGGTTCTGCGGGATGGGCCGGGGCCCTTTCCTCTCCTGTCAGACTTCCCTCAGAAACCGTGTCGCAGCCGCAATTCCCGTTTTGTCATTCCGCGCAAGCGAAGCGCGATGCGGAATCCACATTGTCCCATGCGTTCTTGATTCCCGCTCCCGCCTTCACGGGCATAACAGGATTTCGACCCTTCTCACGATTGCAAGCCAGCCTCTCAACGGGCAAGGAGGCTCGGCAGCACGGTGATGAACCACGGAAAGACGGTCAGGACGACCAGCACCCCGAGCAGGGCGTACAGGTAGGGAAGGCATGCCTTCATGACCCGCTCGATGGACACCTTGGAAATGGCGCTCGCCACGAAGAGATCGAGGCCCACCGGCGGCGTGATGCAGCCGATGGCCAGGTTGACGACCATGAGAACGCCGAAGAACAGGGGGTCGATGCCCAGCGTCCGGGCCACGGGCAGGAAGATCGGCGTCAGGATCACGACCGCCGCCGAAGCGTTGACCATCGTTCCGGCGATGAGCAGTAGGATGTTCATCGCGAAGAGGAACAGCAGGGGCGAGGTCGTCACGGAGACGACTAACTTCGCGACCTGATGCGGGATCTGCAGGTTCGTGATGAGCCATCCGAAGACCGTGGCGGCCCCCACGAGGAACATGATGACCGTCGTGCCGATCACGGCCTGGAAAATGATCTGGGGGAAGTCCCTGAGCTTGAGTTCCTTGTAGACGAACAGTCCGACGAAGATCCCGTAGACCGCGGCGACGGCCGCCGCCTCCGTGGGGGTGAAGATGCCGCCGTAGATGCCGCCGATGATGATGACCGGGGTCATGAGGGCGAAGAAGGAATCCTTGAACGATCGCAGGACGGCGGCAACGGAGAACGTGCCCTCTCCCGCGAGGCCCCGTTTCCGGGCGTAGTACCAGCTCACGGCCATCATGGAGAGCCCCATCATGATGCCGGGGATGAAGCCGCCGACGAACAGATCCCCGATGGAGGTGTCGGCGATGGCCCCGTAGACCACCATGGTGATCGAGGGCGGGATGACGATGCCCACGGTGCCGCTCGATGCGACGATGCCGGTGGCCCACTCACGGTCGTAGCCCTTTTTCTCCAGCTCTCCGATCATGGTGCTGCCCAGGGCCGCCGTGGTGGCGGCCGAGGAGCCCGAGATGGCGGCGAAGAACATCCCGGCAACGGACACGGTCTGGGCGAGGCCCCCCGTGAACGCCCCGACGAGCGCCTGGGAGAAGCTGACGAGGCGCGAGGTCACACCGCCGGCCGACATGAAGGCGCCGGCGAGCATGAAAAAGGGCACCGCCATGAACGAGAAGGAGTCGATGCCCGAGAACATCATCTGGGAGACCATGACGAGGGGCCTGTCCATGTAGAAGAAGATGATCGTCGCGGCCGACAGGCACAGGGAGAAGGCCACGGGCACGCCAAGCGCCGTCAGAAGAAGAAACAGGCCGATGAGGACGTATTCCATGCCGGTCTACCGCCCCTTCCCGTCCGGGTCCGAAAATCCCTTGACGATCCGCACCGTGTCCTTGACGAGGTAGAGCAGCATCAGCGCGCTGCTCAGCGGGATCACGGCATAGACCCAGCTCATGGGGATCTCCATGCCCGGCGAGATCTGAAAGGTCATGACCCGGGTCATCTTGGCACCCTGGAAGAAGAGGATGAGAATGAAGATGTAGCCGCAGAGGTTGATCAGGACCTCCAGGACCTTCCCGAAGGCCGTTCCCTTGAAGTGGTTGGGGACGAACTGCACGGCCAGGTGGCCCGACTCTCCCATGATGAGGGCCGAGCCGATGAAGGTCACCCAGACGAAGAGGTAGCGGGCCAGCTCCTCGGACCACTCGGGCGTCCAGTTGAAGGCGTAGCGGCTGATCACCTGCGCGAAGATGACGACGAGCATGACCGACATGGCCGCGACCGAAAACCAGTACAGGACCGATCGCAGCACCCTGAAAAGCCTGTCCAGCATGGCGGGACCCCCCGCGGGAAGGCCCGGGCCGAAGCCCGGGCCCTGTCCGAATGGATTGGCGATTATTTCTCCAGGGCCCTCACCCTGTCGATGTTGGCCTGGCCGACGGTGGGGGCGAGCTTCTTGTAGACGTCCTTGGTGGCTTCGATAAAGAGCTTGCGGTCCACCGTGGTGACCTTCATCTTGCCCGTGGCCTTGATCTTCTTCCAGAACTCATCGTCCTCCTTTTCGGCCAGCTTGCGCTGCCAGGCGATCGATTCGGTGGCCGCCTGCTGGATGATGGCCTGCTGCTGGGGCGTGAGCTTTTTCCAGGTGATCATGGAGATCAGCATGGGTTCCGGCGCATAGGCGTGCCCCGTCAGGGAGGCGTATTTCTGGACCTCGAAGAAGCGCTTCGTGTAGATGTGGGCGCTGGGGTTCTCCTGCCCGTCGATGGTCCCCTGCTGCAGGGCGGAGTAGAGCTCGGAGAACGCCATCGGGGTGGGGGAGGCGCCCAGGGCCTTCATCATCTCGATGTAGACCTTGTTGTTCATGACGCGCATCTTGAGGCCCTTCATGTCCGCGGGGGTCTTGACCTCGCGCACGTTGTTGGTCATGTGGCGGATGCCGTTTTCCATGTAGCCCAGCATCTTGAGGCCCTTGGGCTCGAGCGCCTTGGCCAGGTCCATGCCCACCGTGTCCAGGGCCGCAAAGGCGTGCTTGCGGTCCTTGAACAGGAAGGGCATGTCGAAGAGGGCCATCTGCGGCTGGAAGGTGCCCAGCTCGGCCGTGCTGGTCAGCGTCATGTCGAGGGTGCCGTAGATGCAGCCCTCGATGAGTTCCTTCTGCGCCCCGAGCTGGGACGATGGGAACACCTTGACCTCGATCTCCCCCTTGGACTTCTGGGCGACGAGCTTCGCGAAGTAGTCGGCGCCCTGGCCGTAGGGGTTGGAAGGCTCGGCGATGTGGCCGAGCTTCAGCACGACCTTGGCCGCCGGGGCCGGGGTCGAAAGGGCAAACACGAGCAGCAGGATGCAGAACAGGCTGAACAATCTCTTCATCGCTTCTTCTCCTTCGCGAAAATAGGGTTGGACGTCCCGAGGTACCCGGACGCCGGAGTCGCTTGTCAAGGATCGAGTCGGGGGCCGTTTTCGCTGCGCCTGCCCCCGGGAGCTATAAGGGCCTTATCACAACCGGCGGGCGATTGCCAACGGCCATCGCGCGGCTGCGCATTTCTTGCCGGCGCCCTCTCAGCGCAGCGGGCAATGCATGAAGCTCACGAGGAAGGGAAGATGGGGAAAGTCCCGCGTCTGCGTTTCGGCGAAGCCGAACCGCCGGTACCAGTCCTTCAGCCCGGCTTCGCCGGCGATGACGCCGATGCCGACGGACTGCGCGCCCATCGCCCGGGCCTCCGAGAGCACGCGGGCAATCAGGGCCTTCCCGAACCCGCGCCCGCGGAAGCGAGGCAGCACGGCGAGGCGCTCCAGGTAGACGACGTCGGGTTTGGCCCGCTCGAGGGCCACGCTTCCCGCCGCCTGCCCGTCCGCTTCCAGCAGGAAGTAGGCAACGCCCCGGTCCATGTCCTGCTTGATCCAGTCGGCCGTGCAGTTCGAGGCGTGGCGGGGGCAGTTCTGCTCGGTCAGGCCGAAGCGCTCGGCCACGTCCCGGAAGGCCCCGCGGATCGTTTCCACCAGGACCGCCGTGTCCTCCCGCGTGCAGGGGCGGATCCGATACTCCATGCGCCGCACCGATGGGGTCAGGTCTTGCTTTTTGCCTTTTCCCCTCTCAGGCCATCCTGGAGGGCTTTCCAGGCCACACAGGCTGTTCAAAAATGCTTAGATGCAAGGCGCGCAAATCCTGAGGAATGAGGCGTACTGTAGCGTACGCCGCAGTGACGAAGGATGCAGCGCAACGCAGCAGATAAGCTTATTTTGAAGCACCTGCGGCGCTTTCCGGCAGGGTAGTGGACAGACGTGGTTGCGCCTCCTTGCGGGATGCGCCCCCGGTCAACAGCCTGCTAGCCCAGCCACTCCCGGGCCTTTACTTCCTGCCCCAGGGGGAAGAACTTCAAGGCCGCCTGCCGATAGCCTGCCGCAAGGAACGCGAGGAACGGATCCCGCCACTTCTCGTCGGCGACGACGGCGATCTTCTCCATGTAGGGGTCATACTCCTGCATGAACCGGATGTCCCCCCAGTCGCCCTCTTTGCCCCAGCCGGAGAAGCCTTCGGCAAGGAGAAGGATCTTGATCTTCGAGCGGCGGTCTATGGCGGCCCGGCCGGCATTCTCCATGGCCCTGCGCTGCTCGTTGGTGAGCACGCCCGAAATGCGAAGGACGTAAAGCCCCGACGGTTCCCTTTCTCCTGAAACGGCCATACTCCCCTCCTTTTGAACGGCTGACCGGATATTCTCAATCGACGATGAACAGCTTCGCGCCCGTGACGGTGGACGAGCGGTGCGGCTCGGCGTTGTCGGCCACCTGGTAGCTCACGCCGGGGGTGAGGACGAACGTGCGCCCGTCGGCCAGCTCCGTGTGCAGCTCCCCCTCGAGACACAGCAGGATGTGCCCCTTGCTGCACCAGTGATCGGCGCGGTAGCCCGGCGAGTACTCCACGAGGCGCACGCGGATGCCTCCGAAGCTGCGGGTGCGCCAGGTGGCGAACCCCGCCTCGCCCTTGTGTTCCGTGGCCTCCACGGACGACCAGTCCGTCGTCCCGAAGGGAATGTCCGTCATCTGCATACGACGCACTCCGCGGCGCGAATTTCCGTCACGGGGCCAGTCCCCGTGGATTGCGTCTACCCTATTATAAATCCGGCGGCAAGGAAACGAAATATTACCGGGGAAGGGGCGGGGGCGTGCTCAGCCTCGTCTTGCCCGCGCAGCGGTCCATGCAGCGATCCGCCGGGTCCTGCAGGCAGCGTTTCAGGCACTCCGTCTCTTTCATGGCCTGTTTCATGCGGAAGGAGAGAGATTGGATCTCCCGGTCGTACCGGGACACGTCGTCCGTGAGCTTGCGGATCGAGTACCAGCCGTGGGCGATGGCGGACAGGTTGGCATAGGTCTCCCCGATCATCCTCGCCTGGGTAAAGTAACCGCCGGGCAACTCCTTGAAGAGGTTCGATTTCTCCAGCATTTTTTCGTAGTTCACGATGTCCCCGGTCTCCATCAGGCTGTTCACGAACAGAAGCGCATCGAGATTCCGCTTGGTCTCTTCCTGGCCGCCGGTCAGCAGGGATGCGAAGTCTCCCGAGAGAACTCCCACGTCGACGACCTTCTTCAGCCGCGCCAGCTGCGTCGTGTCTCCCCTGACCTGCTGAACGAGCCATTTTTTCACGGCCGGATCGTCGCTGCCGAGGAATGCGGCCACCTTCATGTAGACCGTTTTCTGGACGCTTCGTTCCAGCGCGCCGAGCATGTTGTAGCTCAGGAACATCTGCGCCAGGTACTCCTTGGAGGAATCGAAGACTTCGTTGTAGGACTCGTCGACCGTCTGCTCCCATTTTTCGAATTCCGACCGGGTGCCGTGCAGCGTCCTGGAGTAGCCCCTCAGAAGGGTCTGGATGCCCGAGATCTCGCGCTGAAGCTCCGCGATCCTCCTGTTGATCTGCTCCGGGTCGATGGGCTTGACGGGGGACGAAGCCGGCGGTTTCGGATCGGGCACCGGCTTGAGCACAAGCGTACCCGGATTTCCGGGGGACACTCCCCTCAGGCCGGCCAGGAGGGCCGCCTTTTCCCGCTCGAGGGCCTTCTGCCGCTCCTGCTCCTGGATGAGGCGCTCCTGCTCTTTATCGGTTCCCTGCGTCGTGCCGGAGCCCTGTATGGGCTTCGCGGGTGCGGGCGCCGGTTTCGGCTTGGCGACGACGTCATCGAACCCGACACATTTGGCATGCCGTGCCAGGGTTGGGTCGCCTGACTGAGTCACCCCCCGGCGCAGCGCATCCTCGCAGGCTGCACGGGTCGCATAGTAGCCGACGCGTTTTGACTGCGAATAACCCCACTGGCGTATCGCGCCGACCATCCGGTCGCTGTACTCGATCTGCCAGCCCGCGCGGGCGGGATCGGCGGCCCCAAACAGCGTCGCGCCCGCCAGCGCGATCGTTATGACGAGTCTGAAATCGATTCTCATTCCGGCACCTCCCGGAGGGGATGGGGCGACCGTTCCCGCTTCCTTCTAGAAAAAGAAACAGGTGCCCGTCAAGTCGATCCCGCTTTTCGGGACAGCCGTCCGGCGAACGGAAACGGTGATCGTCTCCACCTTGACCGACGAGAACATGCCGCCGGCCTTGGTCGCTCTCTTCACCTTGAGCCGCACCGTGCTGCCGGGCTGGCCCCGCAGCTTCATAACCTTCTCGAAGTTGCTCAACGTCGACACATCGACGTCGTCGATGGCCACAACGGCGTCCCCTTTCTTCAAGCCGGCCCGCTCTTCCTCCGAACCCGGTTCAATCGAGCCGACCGACAGTGCCTGGCCGCTGCTCAAGACCCTGACGTTCCCTGCGGGGATCGGTCCGCGGAGGATCTTTTTTTCCACCACCGTACCGGTGTCCGTCACCTCGGTACAGCGTAGTCTTGCGCTCAGGAGGCTTTCGCCTTCGAGAACCAATTTGTATTTCGGCCGTTTGATCTGCACGACCATCCGGTGATTGTTTTCGTCCAGCGCGGCCTCGATCTCCGCCTTCCCTGCCGGGATCGTGCATCCCAGGGGGAAGCTGCGCGCCGGGATCTGCCAATACCCGGCCAGCTTGTTTCCACGCTGCTCGACCCGGGCGAAGAGACAGAGAGAGCGTGACCAGTCCTGGTAGGTGCCGTCGAGCCAGGCTTCGACAGAGCCCGGGGTCTCTGAATGGGAGCCCTCGATTGTCATCGCGGCCCCTTCCGCCACGACTCGGAAACGCTTCCCGTCGGGGTCGGAGAGCCAATCGCCGGAAAGGGCCTTGAACCCTTCGGTCTGTTCGAGCCGGTATTCGAGCTTGATGATCTCGTCCCCCACCCGCATGGCTTCTTCCGCAGGGGGCGCGAGAGCAAGATAACGGCGGTAGCTGGCGATGGCTTCCCGGGTCTGCCCGATCTTCGCCTGGACTGCGGCCAGGTTGTTCCACGCGTCCGCCATCCGGGGTGCGGCCTCGGTGGCCTTCTTGAATTCCACGGCCGCCTTGGCCAGGTCCGCCTCGCTCTTTGCCATCTCGATGGCCGCCATCCCGCGCACCATGTACTTGCGGGCTTCTTCATCCCTGCTTCCCTGGCCGGACGCGGGTGCAACCCAGGCGAGAAATACGGCGCAAGCGAGCAGCATCATTCGACGTAATTGAAAGGGGTTTTTCACTTTTTTCTCCTTTCGACGCACATGATCGAGGGATGAGCCTTGTCCCGTTACCGATCATCATTATTTGACGGTGCGCCAGGTTTGTCTTGCAGAAACTTTGCCAGAATTTCATCCCCCCATGCCAAGGCGGCATGAAACCCCTCCCCCGCCTGCCGGAAACCACGAAGGCCGGCCCCTCCGGAGCCGGCCTCTTGCCGTACCATGACAGTTTCCTGCAAATCGGTCCCGCAATCCTCCCCCGGTCAATCATCAGGCACGGCCCCGGTTCTCCGCGAAGGGAACCGTTTCAGCCGGAGGGCGCTTCCCCGCCCTCGAGTTCGGCCACCCGTTTTCTCAGCGCCCTGTCGGCCAGGTACCGTTCCGTGACGTTTCGGCCGACGGCCAGGGCCCCCTCGGCATGCCCAGACGCATCCACGATGACGGCAAAGCTCAGATCCACGTAGAGCCGGGAGCCGTCCCGGTGAAGCCCGCGCGTGACCAGGACGCGGCTTCCCAGTCGCGTCCTGCCGGCCTCGATGGCCCTGTTGTAGCCCTCCCAGTGCCGCTTCCGCAGTTCCTCCGGGATGATGATATCCAGGCTTTGCCCCAGCGCCTCGTCTCCGGTGAACCCGAACACGGCCTGCGCCCCCCGGTTCCAGATCCGGACGAGGCCTTCCCGGTCGGCAAAGATCACCGCATCGGTTGTCTGCTCGACGATCCGCCGGTACACGGCGTCTTGCATCTCCGCGCTCATCCGGAATACACCTCCCTGTGCCGCCGGCCCGCTTCCCTCACGGGCCTTTCTTCTTCACGGCCTTGCCCATCGAGAACGCATCCCCCAGCCGCCGGCCCGTGCCGTAATAGCCGTTGGACTCGGGGGCAAAGAAGAAGGGCTTGAGCTTCTCGACGTCCACCGCCCCCTTTGCGTCGAGGATGTCCTCTTCGGCCTTGACGTCGAGGATCTCGCCGACGAACTGCGTGTGCAGCCCCAGCTCGAACTGGTGGAGCAGCCTGCACTCCAGTACGAGGGGGAACTCCCCGACGTACGGGGCGTTGACCAGGCTGCTGCGGACGGCTGTGAGGCCCGCCTCCGCGAACTTGTCCGCCCTCTTCCCCGACACGATGCCGCAGTAGTCGGCCGCGGCGGCGTACTTCTCCGAGGGGATGCTGACGGTAAAGGCCTGCTGCAAAACGATGCTCCCGTGGGAGTACGTGGCTTTCCGGAGCGAGACGGCGACACAGGGGGGGCTCGAGCAGCAGATGCCGCCCCAGGCGGCGGTCATGACGTTCGGCTTCCCCGCGGCGTCGTAGGTCCCCACGAGCAGCACCGGCGTGGGGTACAGGATCGTGTTGGCGCCCAGCGACTTTTTCATGTCTCTTTTCCTCTCTGTGAAAAACGGATCCCGGGGACCTTGAGCCCCCGCAGCTGCCCGGCCGATCACTCGATCAGCTTCGGGTATCCCGTGAACACCGACCAATGGCTCGGCAGTTGCGCGTAGCGCGCCTCGCCCGTCGCGCAGACCTCGCCCGCTGCGGACAGGGTCGTGCGCACGGTGACTTCGCGGCCCCTGGCCTCGACGGCCCTTGCCCGCAGTTCCAGGGTCGCTTCCAGCGGGACGGGCTTCAGGTACTCCACCTTGAGGGACGCCGCGGTGAAGCGCGCCAGGGGCTTGTCCCCGAGGGCAAACCCCTCGTCGCGCAGCTTTGCTGCAGCCGCCGTGGCGGCGCCGTGGCAGTCGATAAGCATCGCGACCAGCCCGCTGCAGGCAAACCCCGGGGCCCCGCCGCACTGGTGGGGCTCCGGCGCGAAGCGGCAGACGGCCTCCTCGCCATCCCAGTAGCTTTTGATCTTCAGCCCCGCCTCGTTGCGCCGACCGCAGCCGAAGCAGTTGGCAAACTCGACGGGGTAGTGGTCCTGAAAGGCCTCGCCCTCCATCCTCCGCTCCTCCTCCGGGGTCCGCTCGATTCCGCCCTCTTCCCGATCGCCCGCCGGGCGATCATCGGCTCGGGAACAGTCAGGTGTTCACCCCCTGCGCCACGAGCTTGCCGTCCTGGTTCGTCACCGTCCAGCGGTACGTGACGGGGCCGCCCCGCCTGCCCTCCTTCTTGGCGACCACCTCCACCTCGGCCGAGAGGCGGTCACCCGGGAAGACCGGCGTCTTGAAGGCGATGTCCGTGGCGGACACCCAGATCGCATCGGCGAGAAAGCCGTGTTTCGCCATGAGCCCCATCATGCCGGCGATGATGTAGATCCCGGGGGTGACCCGGTCCTTGAACCCCTTGCCCTTCGCAAATTCGGCATCCAGGAAGCCCGGCAGGTCCATGCCCGACATCTGCGCGACCAGGTCGATCTCGGTTCCCGTGATGGGTTTCGTGACCGGGGACCTGTACACCGTGCCGACCTCGATTTCTTCAAAGAACATGGCGCTCCCTCCTTTGCTTTTCCGGGGATTCGTTCCCTCACACCTCTCTCAGCTTCCCGCCTGCAGGGTCACGGCGACCTCCCGCTTGGCCCCCTCCCGGATCACGGTGAGCCTCACGGTGTCGCCCACCTTGAAGTCGTCCAGGCGGGCATAGAGCTTGCCGACGTTCTCGACGGCCTGCCCCTCGATGGCGGTGATGATGTCGCCCGGGACGAGGCCCCCGTCGGCGGTGCGGCGGGCACCCTGCAATCCCGCCTTCTCGGCGGCCGAGCCTGGGGCCACCCTCAGGACCAGCACTCCCGCAACGCCGAGCTGGGCCGTGGCGATCCGGTTGATCCCCTCGTCGACCTCGATGCCCAGGGCGGGCCGGATGTACTTCCCCCTGGCGATGAGCTGGGGCACGACGCGGTTGACGGTGTCCACGGGGACGGCGAATCCGATCCCGGCGCTGGCGCCCGAGGGGCTGTAGATGGCCGTGTTGATGCCGATCAGGCGCCCCGCGGAATCCAGCAGCGGCCCGCCGGAGTTTCCCGGGTTGATGGCGGCATCCGTCTGGATGAGGTGCTCGATGGTGACCCCGTTCTCCGCCGCCAGCGACCGGTCCAGGGCCGACACGATTCCCGTCGTGAGCGTCCAGTCCAGGCCGAAGGGGTTGCCGATGGCGAAGACCTTCTGGCCCACCTTCAAATCGTGGCTCGTCCCCAGAGGAACCGGCGCCGGCGCCTTGAAGCCGACCCCGATGAGCAGGACCGCCAGGTCGTGGGAGCGACTCGCCCCCACCAGGGCCGCCTTGTAGTCGCGGCCGTCGGAGAGGCGGACGCGGGCCTCCGAGGCGCCCGCGACGACGTGGAAGTTGGTAACGATGTGCCCCCTGTCGTCCCAGACGAACCCCGACCCCGTGCCCCGCGGGACGGTGAAGATGTTGCGCGTCCAGAAGTCCCGGACCTGCTGGCTCGTCGTGATGAAGACGACGGACTCCCTGGACCTCTCGAAGAGCTCGATCGTGGCCTTCTCGTCGGCGGCCAGGTCCCCCCGCGCCGCCACGGTGCGCGGGGCGGCCGCCTTTTCGGACTGGAAGAGCCGGCTGAACCAGGGCACCTCGCGCCACAGGTAAAAGACCGCCGCGGCGATGAGGGCCAGCCAGATCAGTCGGGTCAAGATGGAAGAACGCTTCATTCTCACAAACCTCGGGGTCAGGCCTGATTATTGACATTTGACTGAACGAATCTCAACCCCGACACCGTTTCTGAGTGATATTTCAGTCGGTTAAAAGGCTTACCCTGATCTCGCTCCTCTTGCTTGAGTCAACGCTTCCGGAAGGTCAGATAAACCACGACGGCGATCCCCGCCGCAGCCGCAAGGGGGGACCCATAGGGGATCGCATCCCAAAGCCCCTGCAGCTGCCCGAAGATGCCCGTCAGGAACTCGGCC
>Ga0116185_1003736_pt1 | contig 12890 bp, 9 predicted proteins | sample AD_JPNNA7_MetaG_FD_89754 | JGI IMG/M metagenome (GOLD analysis project Ga0116185, IMG submission 89754) | Active sludge microbial communities of municipal wastewater-treating anaerobic digesters from Japan - AD_JPNNA7_MetaG | ecosystem: Engineered > Bioreactor > Anaerobic > Digestate | place... | reverse complement strand
CCCTCAATTTTGATTGCGTTGAGCGGCATCCTTTGTCTGTTTTTCCCGCACGAAACAAGCATTAAGGTTATTGTGTGGATTGGTGCACTCGTCACGTTATATTTCAATCGGGATAAGCTTTTCGGCAAAAAGGAAAATCCAACCCGAAGTTTCAAAAACTGCTTGAATTTGAAGATTTTCCGACAATGTGAAATACAAAACGATCATCAAACAAAACGGCTTTAAGAATTTGATTCTCAAAGCCGTTTTTAGTTTTTGTATCCGATTGCATAAACGCGATCAAACACTCAATTTTTTGTCGAGATTTTGTTTCAAGACAGTCAAAAAATCCTGAGTATTGAGGTATTTATCGGGAGTTGCGTTTTTACCATACACGAGCAGGGCAAGATCTTTTGTCATTTGCCCGCTTTCTACGGTTTCCACACAGACATGTTCAAGTTTTTGGCAAAAGTCTATCAGTGGCTGATTGTCATCGAGTTTGCCACGATGCATCAAGCCCTGCGTCCATGCAAAAATAGAAGCAATCGGGTTTGTTGATGTTTCTTTTCCTTGCTGATGTTGACGATAATGGCGTGTAACTGTTCCATGGGCAGCCTCCGCTTCCACCGTTTTGCCATCGGGCGTAACCAATACGGACGACATCATGCCGAGCGAACCAAATCCTTGGGCCACTGTATCAGACTGAACATCGCCATCGTAATTTTTGCATGCCCAAACAAATCCTCCGTGCCATTTCATGGCCGATGCTACCATATCGTCGATCAAACGGTGTTCGTAGGTTATTCCTGCTTTTTGAAATTCGCTTTTGAACTCATTCTCATAAACCTCAGCAAAAATGTCCTTGAAACGACCGTCGTAAGCTTTCAAAATCGTATTCTTGGTGGAAAGATATAGCGGATATTTTTTCGATAAAGCCATCTGAAACGACGAACGAGCAAAACCATAAATAGACTCATCCGTATTGTACATCGTCAGGGCAACACCGTCACCTTCGAAGTTGTAAACATCCCACGATTGGGTTTCTCCGGTATCGGAGGTAAAAGTCATCCGCAGCGTACCCTTACCTTTAATGATTTTGTCAGTAGCACGATACTGATCGCCAAAAGCATGACGTCCGATAATAATCGGTTCGGTCCAACCCTGTACATAACGCGGAATGTTGCGACAAATGATCGGCTCTCGAAAAACAGTCCCTCCCACTATATTACGAATGGTTCCATTAGGCGATTTCCACATTTGTTTCAAGCCAAATTCTTTCACCCTTGCTTCATCGGGAGTGATTGTAGCACACTTGATACCTACATTATATCGTTTAATGGCTTCGGCTGCTTCCACGGTAACCTGATCGTCGGTGGCATCGCGATTTTCGATACTCAAATCATAATATTTGATATCGAGATCGAGATATGGCAAGATCAATTGTTGTTTGATAAATGCCCAAATGATGCGCGTCATTTCATCGCCATCAAGTTCTACAATAGGGTTCTTTACTTTAATTTTATCCATGAAAATGATTTTTTCGGTGACAATTCCTATTCTAACGATTACTCATCGGTATATAATCTTGTTTTTCTCGTACATTCCTGTATGCAGGGCGGATGATGCGTTTGCTGCTGAAATTCATCTCTTCGATGCGATGAGCCGACCATCCAACGATGCGTGCCATAGCGAACAAAGGAGTGAACACTTCGGGAGGCAGCCCCAATGCATCATAAACAAATCCTGAATAGAAATCGACATTGATACAAGTGCGAGATTTGGCTCCTTGCTTCTTATAATCGAGAAATACTTCTACGCTGCGATCGGCAATAATTTCCATAAACTCGAATTCTTCTTCTCTGCCTTTTTCTTTGGCCAATTCTCGAGCCATCTCTTTGAGTAAAAGAGCACGCGGATCGCTGATTGTATAAACGGCATGCCCTATCCCGTAGATCAAGCCGGAACGATCGAAGGCTTGTTTATTGAGGAGTTTGAGGAGATAATTGTCTATCTGACCGACATCTTTCCACTCGCTAATATTTTTCTTCATGTCATTGAGCATACCTCGAACCATTATATTAGCTCCACCGTGAAGAGGGCCTTTCAGTGAACCGATACCGGCTGCAATAGCCGAATAAGTATCCGTTTCGGTGGAACTCGTGACCCGCACCGAAAAAGTAGAGTTATTACCTCCACCATGTTCGGCATGAAGCATCAACGCCAAATCTAAGATTTTTACATCTAATTCGGAATAGGCATCGCGTCCATTCATCATGAAAAGGAAATTTTCAGCAATCGAACGATCTTCGTAAGGATGTCGTATATGCATAGACCGCCCCAATTGGTCATGGCGCAAAACCTGGTAAGCATAAGCGATGATGGTGGGAAACTTGGCAATGAGATTGATCGATTGCCGTATAAGATTGTCGGGTGAAATATCGTCGGGATTCTCGTCATACGTATAAAGTTCCAAGACGCTTCGTGCAAGAATATTCATAATGTTTTTGCCGGTTAGGCTCAGAATGCTCATCGTTGTTCTGTGATTTAAGGGCATCGTATGCCACAAAACTTCGGAAAAAGCATTCAACTCTTCTTTATTCGGAAGTTTGCCTGCGAGAAGCAAAAAGGCAGTTTCTTCAAAGCCTAAACGATTTTCTTTTTGCACACCGTGCACCAAGTCTTCGACATCCATTCCACGATAATAAAGTTTACCCGGAATCGGTTTAAGAGTCCCATCTTCCTGACGTTCGTATCCAACTACATCCCCCACGCGTGTAAGTCCGGCCAATACACCGGAATGATCTTCGTTGCGAAGTCCGCGTTTTACACCCATTTTCACAAAAAGATCTTTGTCGATATTGCTCGTTTCTGCAATTCTATCTGACAAAAGTTTAATCAATTCATTGTTATCCATATACTATAATTTTTATCAATTGTTTCATACGATAGGGACTTGCAAAGCTATGTGCCCACTTCAAGTTGTCCTACTTGATTGTTATTCTATAAATTTTCAATTATTTTCTCAGAAAATTCGCTGGTGGACAATACTGTGCCATTTTTCATAAATTTGGAAAGATCGAAAGTTGCAAAACCGTTCGAAAACAAATACTCCATCGACTTGGTAATCAATCTTCCCGCTTCATCCCATCCCAAATATTCAAGCATCATAGCACCGGAGAGCAACATGGAGGATGGATTTGCAAGGTTTTTCCCTGCTATATCGGGAGCAGTGCCATGCGTCGCCTCAAAAATGGCATGACCGGTCAAATAGTTAATGTTTGCACCGGGTGCTATCCCAATCCCTCCAACCATAGCAGCCATCTGATCCGATATATAATCACCATTTAAATTGAGCGTTGCGATGACAGAGTAATCCTCCGGCTTTAAAAGCGTATTTTGAAGAAAAGCATCGGCTATAACGTCTTTTACAAAAATTTTTCCGGCGGATATTCCCTCCTCATAATATCTGATAGCGGCATCTACGCCCTGTTCGTTTTCAATTTTTTTGAATTTGTTGGCCGTAAAAACCTTTTCCGGAAATTCTCTTTCGGCAAGTGCATAACCCCATTTTTTAAAACCACCTTCGGTATATTTCATAATGTTGCCTTTGTGGACAAGTGTTACGGATGGCAGGTTATGATCGAGGGCATACCGGATTGCTGCTCTCACCAATCTCTCAGTTCCTTCTATCGATACCGGTTTCACACCAATAGCTGTTGTTTCGGGAAAACGAATATTGACAACATTCATTTCTTCTTTGAGAAATTTCAAAACTTTCTGCAATTCCGGAGTTCCTGCATCCCATTCTATTCCGGAGTAAATGTCTTCGGTATTCTCTCGAAAAATGGTAACATGCACTCTCTCGGGATGAAGCAATGGCGTAGCGACGCCTTCGAACCACCTAACTGGACGTTGACAAACATACAAATCGAGTTCTTGACGCAGCGCTACATTGAGCGATCGAATACCTTCTCCCACCGGAGTGGTGAGTGGGCCTTTTATTCCGACCAGATGCGTTCGAAAAGCTTCTATCGTTTCTTGTGGTAGCCAGTACCCAGTTTTATTGAAAGCTTTTTCGCCGGCGAGTACTTCTTTCCAATGAATTTTTCGATTGCCTTCGAAAGCCTTTTCTACCGCTTTATTGATAATATTGAGAACGCATGCTGTTATTTCTTTTCCTATCCCATCTCCTTCGATGTACGGAATGATCGGATCGTTGGGCACATTGAGGGTTTCTTCTTTTTTGGTTATTCGTTGCATAAAAATGAGATGAACAATCTTTCGATATTTCGCTAATGAATGAAAGAAAATACTTTTTTTGAAATTACAATAACAATTCAAACCCTCATAACACAAACTTATAAAAATATGTCATATTTGTTTTTTCATTGCATTCAAAGCACTTCCTGCCTTAAACCATTCTATTTGTTGATGATTATAGGTATGTGAGGCTTCAAACCTGTCTTTTGTACCGTCCGGATGAAGCAGTTCGATAATCAGGTTTTTACCGGGAGCAAATTCGGTTAATCCGAGTATGCTGATTTTGTCACGTTCCTGAACCTTTTCGTAATCGTCTTTATTAACAAAGGTGAGCGCAAGCATTCCCTGTTTTTTTAGATTTGTTTCATGGATTCGGGCAAACGATTTCACGAGGATTGCTTTCACATTTAGGTGACGTGGTTCCATAGCTGCATGTTCACGACTCGACCCCTCGCCATAGTTTTCTTCGGCAACTATGACCGATCCTACGCCTTTTGACTTGAACTTTCTGGCTAACGCAGGTACCGGCATGTATTGCAACGTATCCGGGTCGAGCACTGCATTGGTTTGATCGTTAAAAGCATTCACGGCTCCTATGAGCATATTGTCAGAAATATTGTCGAGATGTCCACGAAACTTGAGCCACGGTCCGGCCATCGAAATGTGATCGGTAGTACACTTCCCTTTCACTTTAATCAAAAGCGGAAGATTAATAAAATCTTTACCGTCCCATGCAGGAAAAGGAATAAGTTTCTGCAATCGTTGCGATTTTGGATCGATATTTATTTCAATCGAGCTTCCATCTTCAGCGGGTTGCATATATCCCGGATCTTTCACATCGAAACCTTTTGCAGGCAATTCAAAACCTATTGGTTCATTAAGTTTCACTTGTTCACCTTTGCGGTTTTCGAGAGTATCTTTTAGCGGATTGAAACACAAATTGCCTGCAATTGTGAGAGCAGCCACCAATTCGGGAGAAGCAACAAAAGCATGTGTGTTTGGGTTGCCGTCATTACGTTTTGCAAAGTTGCGATTGAAAGAGGTGACGATGGAATTGGGACGATCCGTTTTTTCATCGGTGCGTTTCCACTGACCGATACACGGGCCACAAGCATTGGCCATTATCACAGCACCTTCTTCTTCAAATTCTTTTAAAATCCCGTCACGTTCGGCCGTATAACGGACTTGCTCCGAACCGGGATTGATAATGAATTGCGACTTGACACCCAAGTTTTTGCTTTTGGCATCACGCACGACAGATGCTGCACGGGTGAGATCTTCGTAGGAAGAGTTGGTGCATGAGCCAATCAAACCGGCTTCTATTTTTTCGGGATAATGATTTTCTCGAACAGCTTTGGCAAATTCGGAAATCGGATAAGCCGCATCGGGAGTAAACGGCCCATTAATATAGGGTTCAAGCTCCGATAGGTTTATTTCGATCACCTGATCGTAATAATTATAGGGATTGGAAACGACTTCAGGATCAGGTCGAAGATATTCGCCAATTTTGCGGGCTTCGTCCGCAACTTCCTTTCTGCCGGTAACCTCAAGGTAAGCCGCAGACTTTTCGTCGAATGGGAAAATTGATGTCGTGGCACCTACTTCGGCTCCCATATTGCAGATAGTTGCCTTTCCTGTTGCAGAAAGCGTAGCCGTGCCATCTCCAAAATATTCGATAATGGCATTTGTTCCGCCTTTCACGGTAAGAATTCCTGCAAGTTTCAATATCACATCTTTTGGCGAAGCCCATCCCGATAGTTTTCCGATGAGTTTTACGCCAATAAGTCGAGGCATTTTGAGTTCCCAGGGCAAACCGGCCATAACATCCACGGCATCTGCACCACCTACTCCAATGGCAATCATTCCTAAACCGCCGGCATTGGGTGTGTGGGAATCGGTTCCAATCATCATCCCGCCCGGAAAAGCATAGTTTTCGAGCACAACCTGATGGATAATCCCGGCTCCCGGTTTCCAAAATCCGATGCCGTATTTATTCGATACGTCGCGCAAAAAATCGTAAACTTCTTTATTAGTAATCTTTGCCGTTTCCAAGTCCGATTCTGCATTTTTGTAAGCCTGAATCAGATGATCACAATGAACTGTTGACGGTACGGCAACTTTGGTTCTTCCCGAATTCATTAGTTGCAACAACGCCATTTGAGCCGTAGCATCTTGCATGGCGACCCTGTCGGGAGCAAAATCCACATAATCGGACGCCCGTTTATATTCCTTTACCTCAACACCCGGTGAAAGATGTGCAAAAAGTATTTTTTCGGAAAGCGTCAACGGACGATTCACGACTTGCTTTGCATGTCGAATTTTTTGAGGAAGATTCGCATATACATTGCGAATCATGTCAAGATCGAAAATCATAACAAATATGGTATTTTTATTGAATATGCACTGAAAACTTTGTTTGGCTGTAATTTCAATTTGAACAACCTTATAACTAAAATGTTCGTTTCCTTTCTGAAAATAATATTCCGATGAGCTTTACCCACTAACTTTTTCGGATGTTAAATTTAGTCATAAATATTGTAACAAATATCTTTTTTCAAAAAAAACTTTATTCTAACAAAATAATGAGCACAGCGCCCATGATCATGATAGCCGTTCCGAGTAATTTTTTTCGAATATTTCGTTCTTTGAAAAACGCATATCCAAGCCCCACGGAAACAATTCCCGACAATTGGAATAATGCCAGTGCATAACCTACCGGCATGTGTGCAAACGAATAGTTGGTTGCCATTTGCATGATACCCATACATGAAACCAATGCCAAATAGATCGGAATATTTCTTTTATACATGACCTTGAGCTGTTTTTTGAGATCGACCCGATACAAAAAAAGAAAGCAAAACGAAAATAAGGCATTAAAAAAGCACCAAACTACAAACGAAATAGTTGGCGAAGACAATAGAATGATTTTTTTGATGAAAATTGCCTCGATAGCAGTCAAAAGCATCGCATAAATTCGGAATTTGATTTCGGGACGTTTCAGCACCTGCCACGAAAATCGCTCCGGGAGTGTGTCGAGAATGAAATAGCTCCCATAAATGATCAATCCCATGCCAAGCACGCCCCATAAGTTGGGAAATTCGCCAAGTAAGGGGATTCCCAGCAAAAGACTGACCACAGACTTGTAGGAATTTATCGGTCCTAAAAGCGAAATATCACCTTTTTCGACTGCTTTTATCAGATATCCGTTTCCTAAAGCACCAACAAGCCCACCTGCGACACAATAAATCCAAAATATCGGGGCAAAACTACTCCAGGGTATTTTTCCCGGAAAAGGGATGCAAAGAATGCTTAGTGTGAAAAAACCCACAAAATTTACCCAAAGAGGATTTTGTCGAGATGCGGTAAGTTTTTTCTGAAAAACATTAGCAAACGGATTCGATAATATCCGAAGAAGTAATGCTATGAAGAGAGTCATCGTAAATGATTTTTGCAAAATTAGACAAAGAAGGAATAAGACGTTCGGCATTTACATTATTTTTCGTAATTTCGGCCCGACAAATCACACTGAATCTAATTTTATCGCCGAAAAAATGAACAATGACGAACCAAAAACAACAGAATTGCCCGAAAATGCTTACAGGGAACTCAAAGAAGGGGAAGAATACCAACCGGTGATGCCTGCCGACAAGCCTGTGGCCGAAACGACGCCCTACGCCATCGGTATGGGATTACTCATGGCCGTTATATTTTCGGCCGCCGCAGCTTATTCGGGTCTTAAAATCGGGCAAGTATTCGAAGCAGCCATTCCCATTTCCATCATTGCCGTTGGAGCCTCGGCAGCATTCCGCAAGAAAAATGCTTTGGGACAAAATGTCATCATCCAGTCTATAGGTGCTTCTTCCGGGGTGATTGTGGCCGGCGCAGTTTTCACCATTCCGGGACTTTATATTTTACAAGCGAAATATCCCGAAATACAAATTAATTTCTGGCAAATTTTCTTTTCGTCGCTGCTTGGAGGTTTTCTGGGAATACTTTTTCTGATTCCGTTTCGAAAATATTTCGTAAAGGACATGCACGGCAAACTACCTTTCCCCGAAGCCACCGCAACTACCGAAATATTAATGACAGGCGAAAAAGGTGGGAATCAGGCCAAACTGCTTGTAACAAGCGGTCTTATCGGCGGGCTATTCGACTTTTGCTTCTCGGCTTTTCGCCTCTGGAGCGAAGAAATTACCACACGAATCATTCCTGCCGGTGCAATGCTGGCCGAAAAATTCAAAATGGTTTTAAAATTCAATGTAAGTGCTCTTATCTTCAGTTTCGGATATCTGGTAGGATTACGTTACGCCTTGATTATCACGGTCGGATCACTTCTATCCTGGTTGGTTTTCATTCCATTGGTAAACGAAATTGGAGCTTTGTCGGCTACGCTTTCAGGCGGAGTCAATCCATTTACCTCTATGTCTGCCGAAACCATCTTTGCCACCTATGTTCGTCCCATCGGGATAGGCGCCATTGCCATGGCGGGAATTATCGGCATCATCAATTCGGCCGGCGTAATCGGCAATGCATTCAAATTGGCGGTTGGGACGAAAAATGTCACGCAGCAAAACGAAAAAACAACACAACGCACCCAACGCGATCTGAAAATGTCGTTCGTGATGTTATTCTTATTTCTCACTCTCATTGCAGTTTTCATATTTCTCCTGATAGGAGTTAAAGTGACACTCGTGCAGGCCATCGTTGCCTTGATTACAATCACCGTGATTTCATTCCTGTTTACTACCGTCGCCGCAAATGCAATTGCGATTGTCGGATCGAATCCGGTTTCGGGAATGACACTCATGACCTTGATCCTTTCATCGGTAATTTTAACAGCCGTTGGGCTGAACGGATGGCAGGGCATGGTAAGCGGACTCATTATCGGAGGTGTTGTGTGCACAGCCCTGTCAATGGCCGGTGGCTTCGTCACCGATTTGAAGATTGGTTACTGGATCGGATCGACGCCCGCCAAACAGGAATCTTTCAAGTTTTTGGGAACGCTGGTCTCAGCCGCAACGGTTGGAGCCGTGATTTTTATTCTGAACGAAGCCTACGGATTTGTAGCAACTCCAGAACATACCAACCCGATGGTGGCACCGCAAGCCAACGCTATGGCAGCAATTATCGAACCATTAATGTCGGGAACCGGTGTTAGTTGGATGTTGCTGGGTATTGGTGCCATTATTGCCGTTTTGGTTAACTGGCTCGGCGTTTCGCCACTTGCCTTTGCTTTAGGCATGTTCATCCCACTGCCGTTGAATTTGCCCTTGGTTGTAGGAGGCTTGCTTAATCATTGGATCAATCGTAGTTCAAAAGATAAAGAATTAAACAACGCACGTCATCAGCGAGCCATCCTTATCTCTTCCGGATTTATAACAGGAGCGGCATTGTTCGGGGTAATAGGTGCTTTGATTATTTTCTTTACCGGAGATGGCGAAGCTCTTAACTTGCACTTATGGGACAATCCTTCGGGAACAGGAGCACAAATTACGGCATTATGCGCTTTTTTGGCATTGCTGGGATATTTCGTGTGGGAATCGATGCAGGCGAAGAAGGAATGATTTAAATATCGTACATTATTAAACACATTATAAACGGTTAGATTATTTTTAAAATGAAAAAAACGATTTTTTTGCTTTCTGTGATAGCGATCTCTTTTTCATGTACACAAACACCGAAAGAAACAGCCGCCGAAAATAAATTGGATTATACACAATACGTCGATCCATTCATCGGAACTGCATTTACCGGACATACATTTCCCGGTGCAACGTATCCTTTAGGAATGATTCAGGCAGGACCGGAAACAGGTAATTATTCTTGGGAATACTGTTCGGGATATGTTTATGGCGATTCGTTGATTTATGGTTTTTCGCAAACACGACTAAACGGCACGGGGTGTATCGATCTAGGCGATTTGCTCATGCAGCCTTTTGCAGGAGAAAAACGTTCGGATTTGCGAAGCAAATACGATTTGATCAGCGAAACGGCTTCACCCGGATATTATGCAGTAAACTTGACCGATAATGATGTGCGTGTGGAAATCACAACTTCACCCCATGTTGCCTTCCACAAATACACTTTTGCCAAAGGCAAAAAAGCAAATGTACTGGCCGATTTTCAAAGCGGACTTGTGTGGACTCGACAACATTTGCCGACCGGCGTTATCGAAAATGAAGTGAATTTCGAGAACGACCACACTATTACAGGAATGACACGTCGTCGCGAATGGGTAGATCGCACCTATTTTTTCGTAATCGAATTCGATAAACCGATTCTCACTCAGGAAAAACTGCCTAAGCAGGATCAACGAGAAAAGGCTCCCCGCTACATCTTAACCTTCGATATGAAAAACGATACGACATTGAATATGAAAATCGCCCTATCATCCACAAGCATCGAAGGGGCAAAAGCAAATCTGAAGGCTGAAGTTTCGGGTTGGAATTTCGATGCAACTCGCGAAAATGCAAAAAATGAATGGAACAAATATTTGTCGCGTATCCAAATAGAAGGAACCGACGCCCAAAAAACCAATTTCTATACTGCATTGTACCACTTATTTATTCAACCCAACAATATCGCAGATGTGGATGGCAAATATGTTGGTCCCAACCGACAAATTTCGCAATCATCGGGAGGTAAGTTCTATTCGACATGGTCGCAATGGGATATTTTTCGGGCAGCATTTCCTCTCTATACAATCGTAAGTCCGGAATTGATTCCTGAATTCATAAACTCGATGCTCGATTACAGCGAACAGCAAGGTCATTTGCCCGTGTGGGCCTTGTGGGGTCAGGAAACATACACGATGATTGGCAGTCACTCAGTTCCGATGGTTGTTGACGCTTATCTGAAAGGATTTAAAGGATTTGATGAAGAACGGGCATTTAACGAAATTAAAAAATCACTTACGATAAACACACCGGACTACAATTGGAGATTGTATGATCGATATGGGTATTTCCCATTCGACTCCGTACGTGTTGAATCGGTTTCGAGCACGCTCGAATGTGGATTCGACGATTATTGCGCAGCCATGATGGCCCGGCAACTCGGCAAAACTGCCGATTTCGATTTCTTCAACAAACGTGCTCAATATTATAAAAACCTTTACGATCCGTCTGTCGGATACATGCGCGGACGGGACAGCAAAGGAAATTGGCGGACACCATTCGATCCGCTGATGCTTGCACATGGCGATTCGGACGTGGGTGGTGATTATACCGAAGGTAATGCCGCACAATATACCTGGCATGTTCTCCAGGATATTCCGGGACTTCTCTCGCTGATGGGAGATAAAAAAATGGCTGTCGAAAGGCTTGATTCTCTGTTTTATACTACGGCCAAATCAACCAATACACTTTCCGACGTTACCGGACTTATCGGACAATATGCGCATGGTAACGAACCCAGTCATCATATTGCTTACCTTTATACTTATTTGGATGAATCGTATAAGACGCAAGAACTGGTTCGACAAATTTGTACCGACTTCTACAAAAACAAACCCGATGGTCTGATCGGCAATGACGACTGTGGCCAAATGTCGGCATGGTTCATTCTCTCTTCTCTCGGGTTTTATCCTGTCAATCCTGCCGGCGGAGAATTTGTTATTGGCGCTCCCCAGTTGACTTCGGCAAAAATAAATGTCGGAAATGGCAAAACATTTTCGATGGAAGCAAAAAATTTGTCTATCGACAATAAATATGTCGAAAAAATAGAACTAAACGGCAAACCCTACGATAAAAAAACGATCAACTATAAAGACATTATGAATGGAGCTTCGCTGATATTTTATATGTCGGCTACCCCAAAAAAATAACAGAACGAAAAACTTTCTGCAAATAGCTGTCACTGAAAATGGGTGGCAGCTGTTTTTTATTCTGTTCTGCGAATTATATTATTAACTATGCGACCGCTCAAAAATTTACCCGAAGGGTATGTTCTCGTTCGAGAAATCGATGCACTCAAAAACAAACATGACTTCAACCGAATTAATCTTTACGCATTCATTGTTTTCGGAGCAATGATGCTGATGCTTATCGAAACGCCTTTCTCAATTCCTCGTTTGACAGATACATGGTTAGATATAGTTCTTTTTGGGATATCGATTAGCGTCGCAATTGTGATATACACGGTTTTGCACGAAGTTGTTCACGGGATTTTCATTTATCTGACGAGTGGTGAAAAACCCTCTTTTGGAGTAAAACTCCCTTATGCTTTCGCCGCTTCGTCCATGTATTTCGACAAACGCAGTTATATTATTATTGCTTTAGCTCCGATTGTTTTGTTCGGAATATTGTTGTGCCGGATCAATATAATCGTACCGGCGGAATGGTTTTGGTTTGTATATATCCTCCAAATGATCAACCTTTCCGGTTCGATGGGCGATATATATGTTTCCGGCGTTGTATTGCGCTTACCGCCCGATACGCTTGCTTATGACACGGGTACGCAGATGCGATTTTATTCAAAACAAATTTAGTTTGATGTTCACGGAAATAACGCAAAAAGGAACATTCATCGAATTTCTTCAATGATTTGTTCCTTTTCGACAATATAAGTATGCTGGAATTACCTTTCAGCCAAAATTATTCTCTTTAAACCTTTGCCAAAGCTTGCTCGAGATCGGCAAGAATATCATCGAT
>Ga0116185_1003722_pt1 | contig 12937 bp, 17 predicted proteins | sample AD_JPNNA7_MetaG_FD_89754 | JGI IMG/M metagenome (GOLD analysis project Ga0116185, IMG submission 89754) | Active sludge microbial communities of municipal wastewater-treating anaerobic digesters from Japan - AD_JPNNA7_MetaG | ecosystem: Engineered > Bioreactor > Anaerobic > Digestate | place... | reverse complement strand
CGCATTCTAAAATTATCACTGGCCATGAAACGCCGGGAGTGGTTTCTCGGGCTTTGGGACAAAACATCACGCTTCTCGTTGCCTGTAACCCTTCCAAAATTGAACCCTATTGCGTAATCTGGGATAATGGACGGTTATTCCTGCGGAAGGGTCGTTGGGATCGCTCAATGCCAGTCCATAAAGCGTATTGCCGTAATTGGCATAAAGCACATTATCCTTGTCGACCAGGACGTACATTCCGTTTCCAAAGCGGTTGTTGTAATCATTGCCCAAAAGACTTTTCAGGAAAGTATCCATCGAGCTGACATCCATCCCCACCGCTGTGTTTTCCATGAAGGTGCGAAAATTGGCATCTGGAATGGGATCATTGCCTGTCGCATCGGCAAGCGCCTCAAATTTTGCCACACGGATCCATTGCCCGCCGCTCTTCCGCACATAGCTTACACGATCGGATCCAACCTGCCACATGTAATCCGGATTTGTGGAGGCAAGCGTTATAATGTTAATTGGGCCGCCATAGCAAGCAGGCTTTGTTAACGCATCCACGTTAAAAGTCCCCCGTGGAGGCCCGTATGGCGTTGAGTCGCTTTGAGAGGGATCAAAATGGGTAATGGCATAGAGAGAGGATGCCAGGTAGGGATTGGCGGCAGGCCCGTTGATGATCGGATCGCTATCAGTCGACGAACAGGCGGCAAGCGCCAAAAGTAAAACGATACAAATCGAAATTTTATACACTGATATCCTTAAAAACGGGGCTGCTTTCGCTTTCATCATGCTTTCCTTTCAGTAATGGATACAATGGTTATTGTGGAAAACTCCTCTTAATTCAGCATTTTAAAGTAGAACTATTTTTTGTGCCAATAGTAAAGTGAATGCCAGCGTTCTGCCGTAAAAAAAGTTCTTTTACCCGTCGAGCATCATATAAGTGTCGTGGAATAAGGGATGTGACCACACCCCAATCGCTGTTTATTTCACCTTACAAGGGCGTGTTTTCTTTGGGGAAACCAGATAAAGTATAATATTTTTGCACATTTGAGAAGAACCCCTCCCTCCGGTAGAATTCTTGTCCAAATAAAAAACAAATACCATCAGGAGGGCGGCGGGAAGACAATATCAAAACATTCAATAAAAACAAGGAGATACAAATGGACAAGATTCTTCGGACACAGTTGAAGCTACCTTTTCTTTTCCCGGCTGAAGAAAGTAATCACTGTAAGCTGAGCGATCGGTTGTATTGATTTTGTTGGACAGTTTTATTTGCCTACCTTTCGACGCTGGAAATGATTTACACCGGAAATATTCATCAGCCAATCGCCTAATGAAGGAAAAATTTCATTAATTGCAAAAGAGTATCTCAGTGGAGGGAAGTTAATAATCTTTTCTATAGTTTTTTTCTCAATTGCATTCACCACTGCATCCGCAACCTGAGACGGAGCACAAGATCCAACTAACCAAGGGGATTTCATTCCAAATTTTGCAAACATGCCAACGTCTCTTACGTAACCTGGGAAGATAGTTGAAAAATGGACTCCCGTGCCGGCAAGCTCCAATCGGAGAGCACGAGTCCATTCTGCCAGACCGGCTTTTGTTCCGGAATATACCGCCGCATAGGGTACTCCACTCTTGGCAGCGATAGAAGCTATGTTCACAATATGGCCTTCTTTCCTTTTAAGCATTTCCGGGAGAACGAGGTGGGTCAGGGCCATGGGAGCGATGAGGTTAATGTCAATGGCCTCTCTTATGGAAGGCCAGGTGAGTTCTTTATAGGCGCCTTCCATTTCCACTCCTGCGTTATTGACAAGTATGTCAATTTTCCCAAATTTTTTCAGGACTGAAGCAATAAGTTTTTCACGCTCGTCTGCTTGTCCGAGATCGCCGGGAAATGCCAATGTCCTTGATCCAAGTTTATTCAGGCCAGCTGCAACATCTTGTAATCCACTTTCTGAACGGGCTGCAAGCGCTATGTCTGCGCCTTTCTTTGCAAGAGCATTAGCTACTATTGGGCCAATACCGCGAGACCCTCCCGTCAGAAGAACCACCTTTCCTTTGATTTGTTCCATAAATTACTCCTTTGCTAATTGCCGGCGCTCTTTTACATGGCCTATAAAGGTCGATAACAGACCGACGGTTGGTTTCAGCCGCCAAGCGGAGCAACGTCTGCTAAAACCCGTAGTTAGCCGCGTGGTGTACTATGGGCATTGCGCTTCTTTAGCTTGAATTCTGGTAGCACAGGCTACGCCCATCTTCTCCATGTCCCCAATAAGACGGCGTGGATCAACCACGTGTCCCATCATCCAGAGGCCGGGCTTTCTGGCGACGCCATCGAGGTACTGCAACAGGGTTGCCACGACCGGGATCGCGGTCAACTCGTATCCGTCGGGATGTGCAACGCTTGAGCACACCGTGGCCGGGCGCCCATCTTTGAGACCGGCAGCCTGAACCTGAAGTTCAACCCGATAAGGCGGTTTGTGAAAGGTGCCCATCCCCCACCACAGGAACCTGCCGATGGGGCGGACGGCCTTCGGCGCTATCTTGAGCAAGCCCATGGTCAGCGGCATCACCATCCAATCCAATACCCAGTGCACTTCAGAGATATAGAAGCCGGTTTCACGCAGCGAGGGGAACATGGAGGGCAAGGAGTGCAGCTCCTCGAAGAACATGGCATAACAGCGCTTGCGTCCGATATCACCGCCAAAATCACAAGTGCGCACTTCGTATGAATTGGTCTTCGCCCACTGGCCGTTCTTGAAGACCTGACTTTTGTACTGTCTAAAACTCTCAACCACCTCATCCACCGCTTCGGAATACGGTAAGCCTTTGCCCATATTCAAATAGCCCAACGTGATGGCGCTCTCAATGCTATCCAGGTGAGTGGCGGCATAGCGCACCAGCGCTGAGGGTAAACCGGGATGGAAGCCGGCTTCGGTAATGAAACAAAGTCCTGCCTGTTCGATTTCATGCGCCAGCGACTGCAACAGAGCGAGTTTCCGGTTCCCGAGTTGCACGTCCAGGTAATCCAAACCCATTTCCAGAGAGGCTCGGATGACGTTTTCGGCGTAGGCAGTGGTGGGCGCGGCGACCACTACCATCGCCTGGTCTGTGAACGCCGAGCGCAGTGAATCCCTCTGCGACGCATCAGCGTAGACCGCCTTAACACGATGATCGGGGTGCTGCCGATTGAGTTCATCAGCGAATGCTTGCGCTTTGTCTACATGCCGCGTTGCAATAGTAATATTTGCTTCCGAGTGCTCTAACAGATGCTGTGCAATCAATCTACCCGTATAACCTGTACCACCAATGACCAGGATATTTGACATACTTCACTCCCGCTTTCATTTTAGCGGCCAACGGGAAACTAAGCCGGAGCATCGCCTAAGGCGCCACGACCGGCTTGAGCGCCGGGTTATGTGGTCTTGATGTCTGTATTGTAACACCTATTTTCCAGCTTTTCGGACTCTTCTCAACTCAAATTCTACGGGATTCTCTCCATCAGGACAGACGCATTTAGTGACATCTTTATCCTCTCCCCAGAAGAACTGACCACCAAACATTAAAGGGGTCAAACTAGGAAGGATCGAGCTAAAAGCAAATATGCACATACCAGGAGGCGTCAAGCCCGCGGTCTCGAATTCATCACCGACCTTATGCCCAGCCTCACACTTTCCTTTTTGAGAAGTCACTTTAATTTTTATCTTATAAATATTCTGATCCATTATATCCCTCCTATTTTTAATTTTGTATAGCAAAATACTAAGCCGGAGCATCGCCTAAGGCGCCACGATCGGCTGTAGCGACGGTGTTGGCGGCAACTGCCTTGCGCATTGCATACCTGCGGAGTATGACACCATCAGGCAAGACCTCTTTCTCCTCGACTACGGTAAAGCCATGCTGCATGAAGAAGGGCTTTGCAGCCAGACCGGCTTCTGTGAAAAGCATAACTCCCGGAAGCTCTTTCTCAACCTCGCGATGTAGAGCATATGCGACACCCTGACGCTCGAAACCCGGCGCGGTGTAAAGAAACTCGATGTGACCGTTGGGCTCGTAAGAGATGAACCCGACAATCGCACTCTTCTCGATTGCCAGAAGAGTCCGCAGGCCGGACAGGCGAGCTGACCAGGCATTTACATCAGCGAAGCGCGCTGCCCACGCATTCCTTTGTGCGGCATCGTAATGTGACACTCCAAGTTCATGTAGCGACACAGTAAAAACTGCCGCGACAGCGGCAATGTCAGAGTCGTTGCAAACACAACGTATGTTCATATCGGTTTTCTCCGCCCAATCGGGACAGGGAGAAGTCACGCGACACCGCGCCTGCCTTCTCCTCCTTCCGCCCTGCGAATACCTGGTATGCGAATTTTACACCTCATCAGTTAAGTGCCATGCCTGGGACGCACGCTGGAGTTAAGCTGCCGCATGTAGCGGGATCATCTTAGCCTACTTATTAGCTGTCAGCCGGAAAGCCACTTCGTTCCCTCTACCTCCCAAGGAAGTGCTTTTTGCTCTCTCAGCATTTCCTTATGCGTTCCATGGAAATAGTGCGTTTGAAGCAAGTAGAATTTACGCTTCTTGTTCTTTCTCTCAAATGTCACAAGAAAGACGAGAAGTGGCTTATTTAAATTTTTCCATTGCTCACCAATTGCTTCTAAATTCTTTTCGTGATCTTTTTTATTACTGTATCCAATAAATATACATACCTCTGATTCATCCTTGAAAGCGGCCTCAGCAAGCTTTTTTATTTCATTAACTTTTTCAAGTTTTGGCTCTCGCCATTCCCACTCAATTTTTGCCCATTTCTTAGCATTTGAATACTCAATAACTGCATCTGTTTTTCCGCCGGTTTCGAAGCAAGTAAAAAGCCCAAGATGATCAGCACACTGTTTTACAGTAGATGCTATATGTGTCGTCCACAAGGCTCGCCTACTAATTTCCTCTTTGTGTTTCGTTATTGGAAAATCTCTATACCAAAACGCGTTAAACAGAACGACAAAATCTTTTTCTATCATCTTCATAGAACCTCCAGATAGTTAACGAAAATAATAACTGTAAGCGTAGCGTCCGGGTGAATTGCAGTTGTCACCATTTATCGATCATTTATTCCTCAAGCATACGTTCTAATTTATCAATGAGCCTGTCCAATTTCTTTTGAAGCTTTTTGTCTTCCGTATGATTTGCCTCAGCCGCAATGAATCCGATCAAATCATCCAGATCACTTATCGAATACCTCGCCACCAGGTATTTGCCCCTCATCTCGGCTATTTTTAATCGATCGGTCAGGGCTTCATCAGCAAGTGTATGATCAAGTATCAGATCTCTTTCTTCGGGGGTAATTTTAACTTCAATCTCATCCATTTCAGCTCACCTTTCAACCTTGTCATTGTTCTTTTACCACCTAACACAAATATTCGATGTAAGCGGAGCGATCAGGTGGATTGCTTTAGTCATGTGTTTATTTCTTCCAATTTTCTCCGCAGCATATCAATAGGGCGTTGATAGTTATTTAAACTTAAAATAGTCCTGTTCAGTTTGTAGTTTAGCTCCGGTATATTCGTAGCTTTTATTCCGCCATCCATTTTAATGTGGCATTTTAATTGGAATGCAAGATCATTCATCGAACCGAGAACTCTGCGATTATTGGTTTTTCCGTATTGAATATCCCGGTGCTCATCAAGAACCGCCTCAATTTGCTTTTGGCTAAAATCTTCATTCAAGAGGCTCTTAAACAGATGCTGCCCGAATAATATAGGAAATACTTGAAAGTCCGGCTTTGTGAGGCAAGGAATGAATATTGTGTATAAAGTGGAGTCGTTAGTTACAAGAACACATTTGTGCCTTTCAATGATCAATAAATTGGCGTGCCAGCTTCCCAATAAATGATTCATCGGAACTACATTCGTTGGTTCTTGTTTTAACTCCCGAAGCAATTTTTGTGTACATCGAATCACTTGCATTTGGTAATTCCTTATCTTTCTTGTATGGCTTAATTCTTCATCTTTTCGAGGTCAACACTGATATTCATAACAAAGAGAATATAGTCGTTGTTTGAAGCTTCGCTGGAATAACTTTTTTCGTTTTTTTATTCTATCTTAGAGCTCTTACTTAAATTGTGACGTGCGCAAAGGAGTTGAATATTTTCAGCCTTCAGTGACGTACCGCCTTTTGAAAAAGGAACAATGTGATCAAAGTGAAGCTCGTCTATGGCGCCACAGATTACACACTTACCTCTATCGCGTGCCCATACTTCAAGTTTTACGCTGGTTGGGATAATGCGGCTATGTTCAACATGTTGATTGACATTTTCTACCGCGGCCAATTCATCAGATACGCTCTCTACAGCCACGAGTTTAAATTTAAATACATTCCTGATACCATCGTTTTCAATCCAAGAATCCACAAGATGAAAAAATCCGTTATCAGTCCAAATACCGGTTTTAATCTTTTCGTAAACCTTGACGATATCCCGACCTTTTTTGCCGGCTTTGAACTCTTGAGCGGCTTGATGAAATTTTCCGTTTTCCGTAAGAGTACCGCTAGGTAGCCGTTGTGGTTGATCGAAAGATTTTGGGTCAGAAACGCCCTTTTGCTTCGGCACATCATGGCCTTCGTAAATAAGCACAGCCCCGTCATCCCGTATTTCATCTCGGTAGGGGGAATTTGGGCGAACAGACATAAGAATTACCGAATGACGTCCCTTTAGACGGAAATTCATACCGCGCTGTAGACTTACGCCTTCCTTCTGGCACATCTGGATATATGAGATGACGTTACCTCTCACACTTCAACTCCCGATAGAGCATAAAGCCAAAATCAGTGGTGTGTCTAGAGCGACCGCCGTATATCCCGCCGGACACCGCCCCTGGACCAGATCGAAGGTGCGTGTCTCCCGCTCATAGCGCCAGTGTCTCGTCGGTTTCTCATAGGGTGAATTGATTATCAGGCGATCTATGGTTGTACGTGTCATTAATTTAACCTATCCAAAAATTGTTTTATCTCCTCAGCAATCGGCGGCAATCCTTCCACAACTGTTTTCCACAGAATATCGAGGTTTATATCAAAGTAGGCATGAACCAGTCGGTTGCGCATCCCGACAATGTTTCGCCAAGGTATGTTGGTGAGCAGATCTTGAGACTCCTGGCTGACCTTGCTGGCCGCCTCACCAATAATTTCAATTGCCTTTACCAGTGCCCAAACAAGCTGGCGATCATGATCCAGATCCTCTCGCCGGCGGTTGCGTACGAACCCAAGCGCTTCTGTTGCGGCATCACGTATGTGACGCAGACGAATCAAATCATCCTGCCGCATACTGCACCTCTGCCTCCTGTAAGACCTGGTCACGGAAATAACGGCTAAGATCCTCCGCCGTACGTAAATCCACTTTACGGCCGCCGAAAATCCCTGAAAGCTCCAGCTCCATTCCCGCTATGTCAAAAAGAGTCGGGATATTGTCAGGGGCAAACTCAACCAAAATGTCAATATCGCTTTCCGTACCAAATGTGTCGCGGAGTGCAGAGCCGAAGATAGCCAGCTTCTTGATGCCGTGTTTCTGACAAAAAGAGGCGATCTGGTCACGTATGTTTTTAAAGTCTGGTCTCATTCTTACACCTCCATTACATTCAGGCTCTCGATGCCCCGGTCGTCCACGATCTTGGTCGCTTTGTAATAGCTTTTTTCTTTCTGGCCATAATTATTGTCCTCTCCGCAGTTTGCCATTCTATTCATAGGGCTGCGCGTCCAATAAGTTGAAAGATTTTCTATCTATTGGAGTATTAAAGCAAAAACATGAAAAAATGGCTACTTATTTTCCAGTGATTACTCCACGAGCTGTCCGCGGTGCGTCGCAATATTCACTCAAATATCCGGGTTAAGCTTTGGTGTATTCGCCGCTTAACTGGCCGCAGGCTGCCAGTATGTCGGCGCCTTTGCTTTTTCGCAGCATGGTGGTGTAGTGGCGGTCGAGCAGGACCTGCTGGAATGCCGAAACTGTTTCGGGGGAGGGGGATTTAAAGGGTGAGCCGGGATATTCGTTGAAAGTAATCAGGTTGATTTTGCAGCGCTGGCCCGCCAGCAGGCGTGCGAGCTTTTGTGCATCCGCGCGCGATGAATTGACGCCGTCGATCAGTATGTATTCGTAGGTGAGCATTCTGCGGCCCGGCATGGGATATTTTTTGCACGCTTCCATAAGCTCGGCCAGCGGGTATTTTTTATTGACAGGCATCAGCCGATTGCGCGTTTCATCGTCGTGCGCGTTTAAGGAAATCGCCAGATTGATGCATACGTCCTCTCCCAGTTGCACTATTTGCGGGGCAAGGCCGCAGGTGGAAAGCGTGATGCGGCGGTTGGACATCCCGACGGCGTAATCGGAGGTGAGGATTTTTATCGCCTTGATGGTGTTTTCGTAGTTGGCCAGCGGCTCTCCCATGCCCATCATGACGATGTTGCCCACGGCCGCGCCTTCCTTTGTTTCATGCCTCAAGGTGACAAACTGACCGACGATTTCCGCCGGGGTCAAATTGCGTTTGAAGCCCCCTTTGGCAGTCAGGCAAAAAGCGCAGTCCATGGCGCAGCCGGCCTGTGTCGAGACGCAAAGCGTCCAATGGTTTTTACCGGGAATTAGAACACTTTCAATATACAGTCCGTCTTCCAGTTCGAGGAGCGCCTTTTGCGTGCCGTCCTGTGATTTCTGAATTTTGGCAATCGTCGGGCGGTAGATGCGCGCCATCGAGGGGAGCTTCTCGCGAAAGTCGCGGCCAAGTGTCGTCATGGTCTCAAACGAGGTGACGCCGGACTGGTAGAGCCATTTCATGATTTGCCGGGCACGGTATTTTTCCTTTCCCGATGAGAAGATGAAGGACTCCATTTCCTCAAGCGGCAGATCCATGAGATTGGGAAGCCTCCCTGCATCCGGTTTATCAGTCTGTTGACGGCTCATGAAAATGCCTCGCTACGGTATGGACAAGTGTTTTCACTTACGGACCGCTATTGCAAAGTAATGAATCTGAAAAATCATACTTCAGAAAATAAAAAACAGAGGGTTAGAAAATGGAATCCAGTATTTTCAGCATGTCCTGGATACCGGCCTTCGCCGGTATGACGATGTTCGCGGCTTTTGACGATTACGACACAGTCTCCGGCGGAGGACAAAAAGGTTGCACTTAGCGCTTTATTACCGTTCGTGCTGAGCCCTAATGCCCGTTCGTGGTGAGCTTTTACTGACCGTTCATGCTAAGCCCTAATGCCCGTTCATGCTGAGCCTGTCGAAGCATCCTTTATCCTTTAGCCTTTGTCCTTTAGCCTCAGCCACGATCTTATCGCCATCCTCCAATCTTCTAATCCTCCAACCCTCTAATCCTCTTCTGACCAGGAACTACGAGCTATTTGCTCATTATGTCCTGGATGCCGGTTTTCACCGGCATGACAATTCCGCGCCTCAAATTATTCCCTTGAGCTTGTCGGCGATCGCATCGATGAAGCCTTCCGTGTTCACTTTGCGGTTGGATGGTTTTTTGTCGGCCAGCAAAAGTAAATCACCCGTCATGATGCCCGCCTCGACGGTCTGAAGCGCTGCCGCCTCAAGCGCATCGGCAAATTCGATGACCGCAGGCGTACCATCGAGCTCGCCTCGTTTGCGCAGTCCGCCCGTCCAGGCAAAAATGAGTGCCATGGAGTTTGATGAAGTTTCTTCGCCCTTGAGGTGCTTGTAGTAGTGCTTCTGCACCGTGCCGTGCGCCGCCTCATATTCGAACCAGCCGTTTGGTGAAACCAGCACCGAGGTCATCATGGCCAGCGAACCGCAGGCGGAGGCGACCATGTCGGACATGACGTCTCCGTCATAGTTTTTGAGCGCCCAGAGCATCCCGCCTTCTGTTTTCATGACGCGCGCGACCGCGTCGTCAATCAGCGTGAAGAAGTATTCGATACCGGCTGCATCAAATTTGTACTTCCAGTTTGCGGCAAACTCCCGGTCGAAGATGTCGCGGAAACCGGCGTCATATTTTTTGGAGATCGTGTCTTTGGTGGAAAACCACACATCCACCTTTTCAGAAAGCCCATAGGTGAAGCAGGCGCGGGCAAAACTCAATATGGATTGCTCGAGGTTATGATTTATCTGCACAATGCCAGCCGACGGGAAATCCTTGACCAGTTTTTTCTGCGGCTCGCCCTCGTCCGCCGGAGTGAAAACAACTTCCAGTTTCCCCGCACCAGGAATGTTCATTTCAAAATTGTCATAAACGTCGCCGTAGGCGTGGCGGCCGATGGTGATGGGTTTTTTCCACGAAGTGACACCGGGCTTGATATTGTTCACCAGAATCGGTTTTCTAAAAACGGTGCCGTCGAGCATGGCACGGATGGTGCCGTTGGGGCTTTTCCAGGCCTTTTTCAGACTGTATTCCTTTACCCGGTCTTCGTTGGGTGTGATGGTCGCGCATTTAATGCCGACGCCGTATTTCATGATGGCACGTGCTGCATCAGTTGTCACCTGGTCATCCGTGTCGTCGCGGTGTTTAACATGCAGGTCGTAGTAGTCGATGTCCATTTCCAGATAGGGGAAAAGAAGTTTGTCTTTCACCATCTGCCACATGATGCGGGTCATTTCATCCCCGTCCATTTCCACAAGCTTTGTCTTTACCTTTATTTTTGTTGTCATTTAAATTCGCACTCCATATTTTGATTGTATTATTTTCCACTCCGAATGTTCAATGCGCCGCCGGCAAGAACAATCTTCTGTCGCCTTGGTGAAAGCGGGCAGGCCACCTGAAAGGTCTTGCCCGTACCGACATTTTGTACGGTAAAAAGGCCATCTGTAGAGATAGCGCGCCGGACGTCTTCAATTTTGAGCTCATCACCCTGTTTCAGTGTGTCGTAATCGGCTTCGTTGGTGAAGGTCAGAGGCAGGATGCCGAAGTTGACCAGGTTTGCCGCATGGATGCGCTCGAACGATTTGGCGATGACCGCCCGCACGCCCAGATACATCGGGCAGATGGCGGCATGCTCGCGCGATGATCCCTGCCCGTAGGAAAGGCCGGCAACGACGATATTGTGTCTCCCTTCCTGCTTGGCGGCCAGAGCGCGCCCGGAAAAAGAAGCATCGACATTTTCAAAAACATACTCGGCGTATTTGGGGATATTCGAGCGGTATTTCATCCGCGCGCCAGCGGGAATGATATGATCGGTCGTTATTTTGTCACCCAGCCTGATGGCCACCGGCCCGCAAATGGTTTCCGGCAGGGCGTCATTGGCGGGCGGGGCGCCGATATTGGGCCCGCGATAAATCTCGACATCTTTTCCCGAATCGTCGGGCGCGATGAACATGGAATCGTCGATGATCAGATTGTCCGGAAGTGCAGGCCGCGGGTAGTCCATCTTAAGATCGCGCGGGTCGGTGAAGCGGCCGGTGATGACCGCCGCCGCCGCCGTTTCTGGACTGACCAGATAAACGTCCGCATCCAGCGTGCCGGAGCGGCCGGGGAAATTACGGTTGGAGGTCCGAAGCGAAACAGCGCCTGATTTGGGGCTTTGGCTGTTCCCGATACAGAATCCGCAGGCATTTTCCATAAGCCGCGCCCCGGAAGAGATAAGCGAGGTGAGGTATCCCTCTTTGGCGAGGTTGGCCAGAACCTGCCGCGAGCCGGGCGCTAAAATAAAGCTTACCCCCGGATGAGCCACTCGTCCCTGAAGGATTTTCGCCACGGTGACGAGGTCTTTATAGGAGGAATTGGTGCAGCTTCCCAGGCACACCTGATCCACGGCGATATTGTTCACAGAGCGCACCGTGGCGATGTTGTCGGGGCTGTGCGGCATGGCCGTCAATGGCTCGAGCTTCGACAGGTCGATGTCCACGACTTTCGTATAACTTGCATCTTCGTCAGCCGTGAGGGGGACATAGTCCGCCTCACGGCGCTGTGCCTTCAAAAACAGCCGGGTGAGCTCATCACTTGGAAAAACCGAAGTGGTCACACCGCATTCGGCGCCCATGTTGGCAATTGTCGCACGTTCAGGAACGCTCAACGTCGTCAGCCCCTCCCCGCCGTATTCAAACGCCACACCGACGTTTCCTTTCGTCGTGAATATCTCCAGCACCTTGAGAATGATGTCCTTGGCGGAAACCCAGTTCGGAAGTTTCCCGTGGAGATTTATCCGCACCACCGAGGGGCAGTCGAGATAAAATGGCTCGCCCGCCATCGCCAGCGCGACATCTAGACCGCCCGCGCCGATGGCGATCATACCCATAGCACCGCAGGTGGGCGTGTGGCTGTCGGAGCCGATCAGCGTTTTGGCCGGTCGGGCAAAACGCTCCAAATGGACCTGGTGACAGATGCCGTTTCCCGCGCGCGAAAGCCACACCCCGAACTTGCGCGCCATGCTTTGCAGATACAGATGATCGTCGGCATTTTCAAAACCGATCTGGACTGTGTTGTGGTCAATGTAGCTGGCGGACAGTTCCGTCCGGACGCGATCAACCCCCATCGCCTCAAACTGTAGATAAGCCATCGTGCCGGTGGCGTCTTGAGTGAGGGTCTGGTCGATGCGGATGCCGATCTCGGCCCCCGGCGTGATGCTTCCCGTCACCAGATGGGCGGCCAGTATTTTTTCAATGATGTTTTTCCCCATTCATTTTCCCTTTTAAACCAATAATTTAAAAAAATTTGGCCGTTTTTCACGTTGCCAAAGTACAGCCGGTTCCCCCAAGCGTCGCACCAAATAGCACAATTTTACATTAATTGCCTGCACAGATATTATCCCGGCAATGAAAGAGGTATATTCCGCCTTTTTGAATCTCGCTCTTTCCACCTCCGCCCCGATGAATCGGGGCACCTCCGCCAGGAGACTGTGTCGCAATCGTAAAGAAACCGTCAACATCGTCATGCCGGTGAAAACCGGCATCCAGAACATGCTGATAATACTGGATTCCCCCGTGTCAAGCACGGGGCGGGCTCAAAGT